>Ga0364866_10262_pt1 | contig 37173 bp, 43 predicted proteins | sample ExccelAu500001D3_3_FD_206913 | JGI IMG/M metagenome (GOLD analysis project Ga0364866, IMG submission 206913) | Enriched cells from Trout Bog Lake Hypolimnion, Wisconsin, USA - BchlTB.Aug13.5000.01.D3 | ecosystem: Environmental > Aquatic > Freshwater > Lake > Hypolimnion/Profundal zone | place...
TCGGTGCCATCGGCATTCATCATGGTGAGGATCTTGCAATTTTTTACCATTTCGTGAGGTCCGTTATAGATTTCTCCGCCCCACTGTGAGGTTGGGTGTGCTGAAGCCTCTTGCATTAAACCCATTGTGGAAGCCGCTACGATTCCTGCGCCTGAGGCAGAAACGGTCTTCATAAATTGACGACGTGAACTCATACTATCTCCTGTAATGAATTTTTATTATTTACTGCGATACATCTGAAAATATCTTACCCTAGACTTGGCTTAAAAATCAGGTAGATCAGGGTTTAACCTAGACCGAAGAATAAGGCGATTCGGTAGGTAATGAAAGAAGCCAGATAAGCTAGGAAGAAAAGATAGCTCAGCATGATGATAGGGATTTTCCACCCTCCTGTCTCACGCTTAACGGTCGCAATGGTAGAGAGGCACTGGGGAGCAAATACAAACCAGGCTAATAAAGACAATGCCGTAGCCAAGCTCCACGTAGAAGAAATTAAGGGCACAAGCGCACTGGCTGCATCGGCACCATTACTGGATAAAGCGTATACGGTTGCGAGTGAACTCACTACAACCTCACGAGCGGCCATACCTGGAACTAAGGCAATACTGATTTGCCAGTTAAATCCAATTGGCGCAAAGATGATAGATAAAGCATGACCCAGCATACCCGCGATACTGTATTGAATCGGTGCCCCTGTCGCACCCTCAGGAGGTAGAGGAAAGCTCGATAGCGCCCATAAGGCAACAGTCATCAGCAAGATGATTCCGCCAACGCGTCTCAGAAAGATCTCCGCACGTTGCCACAGACTAATTGCGAGATTAGTCACTCTGGGTAAGTGATAGCTGGGTAGCTCCATCATCAAGGCGTTGATCTTGTATTGCTTACTCGTGAAGTGCTTGAGCAACCATGCAACTGCCATCGCGCCCAAGATCCCAGCCAAATAAAGAATGAATAAAACCAGTCCCTGAAGATCTACATCAAACCAGAGCTTAGTATGCGGAATAAATGCAGAGATCAGTAAAGCATATACCGGTAGACGGGCCGAGCAAGTCATCATGGGTGCAATCAAGATGGTAATCAGTCGATCACGTGCGTTTGAAATGCTGCGTGTAGCCATGATTCCCGGAATCGCGCAGGCAAAACTCGAGAGCAAGGGAATGAAGGATCGACCTGATAAACCTGCTCTACCCATCAAGCGGTCTAATAAATAGGCAGCTCGGGGTAAATAGCCGGACTCTTCCAAAGCCAAAATGAAGAAGAACAGAATCAAAATCTGCGGCAAGAAAGTGAGTACACCACCCACCCCTGCCAGAACGCCATCAATCAATAAGCTTCTAAACCAATTGTCTGGCAAAAACTGGGTGATTAATCCACCCAACCAGTCGAGTGAGTCTTTGATTAGCTCCATTGGATAGACAGCCCAAGCAAAGACGGCTTGGAAGATAAAGAACAGTAAGACGGTCAAAATGATTGGCCCAATCACAGGATGCAATAGGACTGCATCTAAGCGATCACTAAGCTGGTCTGGAATGACATGATCCAGATTGAGATTTTTCAAAATTCGGTGTACCTGAATATTGTCAGATTCGATGTGCTCAGAATGAGCAGTAAGCGTCTCATCACCTTCATCAATTGAGGCTTGCGTAAGCTGTGCTAAATTGCGCCAATCCAGTGCGGCTAGATGGGCCTTGAGATCATCGGCACCCCTCGACTGAATACCGACTGTAGAGATGACCGGCATACCCAATTCTTTTGCTAAGGCCGCTTCATCAATCTGCAGCCCTTGGCGTTTGGCAATATCCACCATATTCAGTACAACGACACAAGGCAAACCCAACCTCTTGGCTGCCAAGACTAAACGTAGATTGGCACGCAAGTTCATGGCATTGAGCACACATAGAATCAAGTCGGGTCTTTTTTCTCCAGCAGCTCTACCATGCAGCACATCGCAAGTCACTCGCTCATCTAATGAACGGGGATAGAGGCTGTAAGCGCCGGGTAAATCCAAGATCCGAATCACCTTGTCAGAGGCAAGAGTCAAATTACCTTCTTTACGCTCAACTGTTACACCGGAATAATTGGCAACCTTCTGACGACTCCCAGTCAGTAAATTAAATAGCGCAGTCTTACCGCAATTGGGATTACCCAATAGTGCAACCAGAGGTTCTTTGGCAAAGAAATGAACCTTGGATTCAGTCATAACGCAATCGCCTCTAATTGAATCAACTTGGCTTCGTTCTCACGTAAGGCGAAAGTGGAAGAGCCAACCCGGACCAGAATGGGCCCTTTTCCAAAGAGACCTTTCCGTAAGACGGTGACCTGCTCACCAGTCAAAAAGCCAATATCTTCTAATTGACCTTTCACTTCTGGGCTAGTTTCTGAAGCGAGAACGCCCTTAACCCTAAAGAGGGTATCTAAGGAAGCCTGATCTAGAAACATGAATATGGCACTTTTGTTATTTAATGGGAATGGTTCTCATTATAGCGATAAAGTGAGAATTATTCTCATCTGAGACGCTTGGCCGTGCCACCCCGGTTTGAAGTAATACACTGTCAGAAATACTAATAGCAACGAGATATTTATGTACCTACCCAAGCATTTCTTAGTCGAGGACCGCGGGATCTTATTAAAGGTCATGGGTGAACACCCCCTTGCCACCCTGATTGCCAATACCTATGGTGAACTCGAAATCAATCACATCCCATTAGTGGCAAGTAAGGATGGTCAATATTTACATGGCCACATTGCCAGAATGAATCCCTTAGCCAAATTAGCCCAAGCTGGTGAGGTAAAAGTGACTGCAATTTTTCATGGGCCACATGCTTACATTACCCCTGCCTGGTATCCATCAAAATATGAAACCGGCAAAGTAGTTCCCACCTGGAATTACGCCGTAGTTCATGTGCAAGGAATTCTGAATCTTAAGGAAGATCCTCAATGGCTTCGTCAGCACGTATCGCAACTGACCGATACTCATGAGCCTATCTATCAATCTACCTGGAAGCTCGATGATGCCCCAGAAGACTACGTACAAATGATGCTCAAAGCCATCGTTGGAATTGAAATCAAGGTCAGCAGTCTTGTTGGCAAATTTAAACTAAGCCAGAATCGCACTCCTTCTGAATACGGTGGTGTGATTAAGAATCTCAAGCAATCCTCGCTAGAAGATTTACAGGCAATGCTTAAGCTCATGAAAGAAGAATAAAAAAAACGGCTCACTAGGAGCCGTTCTTTCATTTAAGCTAAGTGCTTACGCAAACAGCTTCATTGCACTTAAGGCTGTTTTATAAATACCCCACGCAAGTGGTACACCTACAATTGCCCAAGCCAAGAAAACAGTGAACGTAGAGGTTTGCTCATTACCACCAGAACCAGTCACAACTGAACTTGCCGCTTTCTCATGCGCCAAGCGCTTCTCTTCTGCTAACTCAGCATCAGTCATGAACCACTTATCAGCTACTGGACGAATCATGAGATTACAGATGAAACCAATCACCAACATACCCACCAAGATGTACATGGTTTGGTTATAGACCTGAGCACGAGGGATGCCTAAACTCAATTGATAATCGCGCATATAGTTCACGACAACAGGACCTAGGATGCCGGCAGTTGACCAAGCAGTCAGGAGTCGTCCATGAATAGCGCCCACGTTTTGAGTACCAAATAAGTCAGCAAGATAAGCAGGTACCGTTGCGAAGCCGCCACCATACATACTCAAGATGATGCAGAAGGCACCAACGAACAGGGTTAAATTACCAGCTGCAGCGCTGCTTGGTACGCTAAAGTAAAGAGCGCCGCCCAAGATAAAAAATATTGCGTAAATCATCTTGCGACCCAACTTATCTGACAAGCTAGCCCAGAAGAAACGGCCACCAATATTAAATAAGCTCAAAAGCGCAGTAAAGCCGGCAGCAATACCAGCAATAGCAGTGAGTTGAGTTTTGTCGAGTTCAGTAAAGGTTTGTTGGACACCAATCAAGCTACCTGCAAATACTTCTTGCAACATAGGTGATGCCATACCAATCACGCCGATACCAGCAGAGACGTTCATACACAGAACCACCCACACCAACCAGAACTGTGGGATGCCCCACACTTTTTTAACGCTGACGCTACGAGTAGTGATCATGGCGTTATTACTTTGTGCAACTGGAGGAGTCCAACCTGCAGGTTTCCAATCGCTTGCAGGAATGCGGTAACTAAAGGCGCCGAACATCATGTAGATGAAATAGCCAAGCCCCATTACAACAAAAGTAGAAGCAACACCAACATCAGTCGGTGTAGAGAAGTTTTTCATCAACATCGCCGCTAATGGTGAACCGATCATGGCGCCACCACCAAAACCCATAATGGCCATGCCGGTTGCCATACCACGACGGTCTGGGAACCACTTAATCAATGTGGATACTGGGGAGATGTAGCCTAATCCCAAGCCGATACCACCAATCACACCTGATCCTAGGATCATGATCCAGAACTGATGCAAGTGAACACCAAGGGCTGAAATTAGCATGCCACCACCCCAACAAAAAGCAGCAACTAAACCTGCTTTGCGTGGACCAGCGCGCTCTAACCAACCACCCCAGGTAGCAGCAGAAACGCCGAGGATGATAAAGAACATGGTGTACATCCAACCCAAGGTGGAGATTTGCCAATCGCAGGTGGTTGTAAAGAGTTGTCCAATAAAGCCAACATCTGCAGGGCATTTAATGGCTTCTGTTCCGCCCAGAGAAACACCCAGTGCTTTTGAAAGAGGCAACCAGAAAACAGAGAAGCCGTAAGCCATACCGATACACAGGTGAATAGCCAATGCTGCTGGTGGAACCAGCCAGCGATTAAAACCGGAACCTGCAATGGTTCTTTCTTTATCTAATAGATGGAACATCTTGTCTCCTTGTTATTCAATACTCCCTGTTTATACTTCGAAAGTAAAAAGTTTGCATTTAGTACTAACATCAACTCCTTAATTTATAAGGGTTTTCCCGCACATGAATATCATCAAGACATTTTTTCTCGTTGTTCTTTTAAGTTTTGCCAATTGTGGTTTTACTCAAGAGAAAAGCATCGTGATGTCATCCACAACCTCTACGGAGCAGTCGGGTCTGTTTAATTATCTATTGCCGATTTTCAAGAGTAAGAGTGGCATTGATGTCAAAGTCGTGGCGGTGGGGACAGGCCAGGCATTAGACATTGGCCGCCGGGGTGATGCCGACGTGGTCTTTGTGCATGACAAGCCCGCAGAAGAACAATTTGTAGCCGAAGGTTTTTCGACCAAGCGGTATGAAGTGATGTACAACGATTTCATTCTGATCGGACCCAAAAATGATCCGGCCAAGATTGCGGGTGGCAAAGATATTAATGAGGCCTTGCAGAAGATTGCGGCTAGCCAATCCCCTTTCATTTCTAGAGGAGATAAGAGCGGAACTAATGCCGCAGAACTGCGCTATTGGAAGAATGCCGGTATCAATCCCGCTGGTGAAGCTTGGTACAAAGAGACGGGCTCTGGCATGGGACCTGCGCTTAACACGGCTTCGGCAATGAACGCCTACATCTTGACAGATCGTGGCACATGGCTGAGCTTTAAGAATCGTGGCGATCTCATGATTGTGGTTGAAGGTGATCGAAAACTCTTTAATCAATACGGCGTGATGCTAGTCAACCCAGAGCGCTTTCCTCAGATCAAGAAAGTCCTCGGTCAAACTTTGATAGCCTGGTTAATCTCCAAGGATGGGCAGTCAGCAATTGCCTCATACAAAATTGATGGGGAGCAACTTTTCTTCCCCAATGCAAAATCAAGTGGTAAGTAGATAAAGAAAAAGCCCATCAATTGATGGGCTTTTTTACTGAGTACGCCTGATTATTTCTTAGGTGTTACGAAACCAATCGCAGTGTCGTCCACGAACTCAACCATGACGTCATCGCCTGCTTTGAATTTCTCAAGACCTAAAACACTTGGAGCTACCTTCACTTTTTGCTTCTCACCAGATGGGAGTGTGAAAGTGACAACACGGTTGTTGTAATCAATCGTGCCAATCTTTACGGTTGCATAAACCGTATCTTGGGTTTCTTCAAATGGCTTTGCAGATCCTTTGCCAGAGATAACTACAGAATGCACGCCAGATGCACCTGGCTTCTGACCTTGACCAGCAGCAGTCAAGCCAACTGCAATCGCTTGGGCATGCTCAACCATGAAAATATCGCCCTTCTTCACTTTGTCTAAATCATTCACAGATTTAGCAACGTTCATCTGCGCCAAATTACCGTTAGCATCTTTTAAAGTAACGATACGGTTTTTCAGATCAACTGAGTCAACAGTTGCAGTCAAAACAACGACGTCAGCTGCCAAGGGCATCATTTTGGTTGGCATTTGAGCAAACGCAGAAGCAGATACAGCTAGGCCAAGAGAGGCCAGCAAAGCATAGACAGATTTCTTCAAAATAACTCCTAGATAGATACGGGGTTTAAAAAGGCAAGAACGCCAATAAAGCGTTTTTCATTGTAACCATGATCCTTGAGGTATTTAAGACAAAAAAGTCTTAATTGATGTTCTATATTGGTATTAGTACTAGGCAAGGCGGAGTTTTTTGGAGGATAAGGAATGATTCTGATTAAGAGCTGGGCTGAAGCAGAGGTAGATGCCTACCGCATTCGAAAAACGGTCTTCATTGAAGAACAAGCCGTCCCAGAGGAAATGGAGCTTGATCTATACGATGCGCAAGCCCAACACGCCCTGCTCTATCAAAACTCTCAATGCATTGGTACTGCGCGACTGGTTGTGCAAAGCGACGGTGTAGGAAAGATTGGTCGGATGGCGATACTGAGCCCCTACCGAAGACACGGTTTTGGTGGTGAGCTACTGGGGGCTTTAATTAGTTTTGGCAAGTCACAAGGCATTGCGCGATTTGTTCTCAATGCCCAAATGGTCGCCATTCCTTTCTATGAGAAATTCGGGTTTCAGGCACATGGCCCTGTTTATGATGAAGCAGGAATTCCACATCGCTCTATGATGTTGGTATTGAACCCAAATGCCCTATAAATGACTACGTCTCCCTACACCTTTCGTATTTGCTATTCCGATACCGATACTGCGGGCTTTGTTTACCATGCCCGTTATCTAGAAATTTTTGAGCGCAGCCGCGCTGCCTGGCTTCACGGCCTGGGTATTGGCCCCTTAAGACTGGTAGAAGAATTTGGGATTTTGTTTCCTGTGCGCGAGCTCACCATGAACTTTCATCGACCAGGTCGATTGGATGACCTCTTAGTAATTGATCAAATAATTGAACATCGCGGCCGTACCCAAATCGCCATTAAACAAACTGCTAAGAAGATCAATGAGGCCAACCCTTCTGAGGAGCCGACTTTACTGGCCAGTGCGCTAATTCATTTGGTAGCAGTAGATACCAAAACACTTAAGCCGAAGGGTCTTCCGGAGTGGCTATTTCCTTTAGTGGATTCAGCAGATCCCCAAAAGTAAAAAACCTAGCCTCATGAGCTAGGTTTTTAATCAATCAGAGATAGCTGAAGAAGATTATTTCTTCGCTTCCATTGCCTCTTTATGAGCAGTAATTTCTTTACGACGCTCTTTGCATGCACCAGCAATTTCTTGCAATGCTTTGCGAGCACGAGCAGCTGATGCCTTAATACCCTTACCAATGAATTTTTCGTTTTCAGCGATGTAATTCTCGAAAGCGGCTAGCAATGTATCGTGTTGTGACATCTTGTCTCCTAATATTTAAAAATTGATTCCTTACCCACTACGCAAGCAAGTATATATCTATAAAAAGTAGAGTTATTGACAGTCTAAATAGGGGAAAACTCTTATGGGGTCACACCCCTTAAATCCTCGTAACTTATTGAAAAATAACCATTTTTTATATTACTGAGGCTATTACGCAATCGTATTTCGGATAATTCCGATACCTGTTACCTCAGTCTCCATGACATCGCCAGGCTTTAAAAACTCGGGAGGATTTCTGCTGTAACCCACTCCTGAGGGTGTGCCAGTGGCAATGATGTCACCTGGGAGCAGTGTGAGACCGCGCGATAACTCTGCAATGATCGCAGGGATTTTGAAATACATTTGCGAGTAACTGGCGTTTTGTTTTTCAACCCCATTAACCCGACAAATCACACGCACGTCTTTAAGATCCACGCCACCAGCAGTAACTACCCAAGGACCCATTGGTCCATGACCATCGAAACTCTTCCCTTTAAACCACTGACCAGATTGTCGCTTCTGCTGAACATCTCGTGCAGTTGTGTCGTTGTATGTAGAGTAGCCAAAAACGTATTCCATGGCGTTCTCTTCGGAAATGTTCTTACCCTTTTTACCAATTACTAAGGCTAGCTCTGCCTCCCAATCAATCATGGTGGAAAGACCGCCATCATATGGAATTTTGTCAAAAGGACCATTCATGGTCTGAGTACCTTTGGTGAAAAGTACAGGCACCTTTGGGTACTCTTTAATGCTTTTATCTTCGCGATTTTTTAGACCTTCTTCGAAGTGATCAAGATAATTCCAGCCTACGCAGTAAATATTACTTTGGGGTTTTGGTATTGGTGAAAGCAAAATAATTTGATTCACGTTTTGAGTGGCTTGGCCCCTACCCTTAAAAAGTTTGGCTAAATCCAGGAGTCCCTGATTGCCAGAGCCTGCTAAGGAGATCATAGAGGTGGGATCAAAGGACAGTGTTAGTTTTTGACGGGCTGACTCGGCAGGAATATCAATCACCATGCCATCATTAGTTACCAATCCTAGACGAGATGTCGCGCCCATGCGTGGTAAGTAGTTTGCTACTCGGTAACCCGCTTTACCTGTCAATGGTTCAACGACCACGGGAAAATTACCACTAGCCGCCTCAGCAACACCAGAGAGCATCAAGCTACTCAGAGCAGCGCTGCCACCCATCTTCAGAATATCGCGACGATTCGTATCCATACTGTCTCCCTTACGGTTTTATCTATTTTTATATCTTTCTAGGTAAATCTTAATACGAAATACAAAATCCTCAGAATTTCGCTATGCTTTGCCTATGCGTTCTTTGCTTAGACTCCCAATCCCTCTCATCAGCGTTTGCTGGGCTTTTTGCCTATCCGCTTGTGGCCGTGTTGACTACACGACCTGGAAGTGCCAGGATACCGACGGGCAGAAGTTTTCGATGATTCTCAAGCAAGCCCAAATGATTTTGCCCGATACCACTTATACGCATTGTGGCGCTCTCGGAGAGGTCACTTATTTCGCTAATGAATGTCCTGCCCTCACCCAAGATGCGCAAGTACGCTTCATTCCTAGTCAGGGTAAGCTCACCATTGCCAATAAAGACTATCAATGCACAGCACTTTGAGGGTCTAGGCAGATGAACCTACTTAGCCCCAAGAAACTCCTGCTGAGCAAATGGACCGCAGTGCAGCCACTAAATAAAGAAAAGCATTTTTTAGTGTCTAAAGTAATCTACTCGGATCCCGAACAGGAACTAATAGCGGAGTCGGTAGAACTTGAGGCGGTCTATAGCAAAAAGATTCGGATCATCCCCTGGCGAGAGCTGACTGATAGTGATTACTGGTTGCAAGGCTGGAAATAAAAAAGCCACCGCAAAGGATGGCTTTTATTGAGACTCGCTACTACTTATTCTGAGCTACCCGAGGTATCTTTTGCGGCAGCTTTGGATTTCTTGCCAGAAGAAGCTTTTTTGACTAGCTCATCGAGATTCTTCTCAGCTGAGTCAGCAACCTGATTCACAATGCGACGGCCTTCCTGAAACATCTGCTGACCAGTAGTGGACATTTCATGAACAACCTTAGATAACTTATCAGCATGAGATGGCATTTTGCTTTCGGCATCTTCAAGCCAGCTAACCAATGAATGGCGCACTTTCTCTAAATGCTTTTCTGTTTCGTCAGCTGCGTTCTCACCTAAAACCTTCAGCAAGGATTTGACTTTCTTTTGATAGGTTGCCGCACGCTTAGCAGCTTCTTTGGCCGCCTCTTCTTGCAAATCTTTCAATTTACTCAGGTCATTCTTAGCCGCTGACTTTGCAGTGGCCATCGCATTTTTCATGCTGTACTCTACTTCAGCGAGATGGTGATCGCCAATTTCTTTAGCGGTTTCGAGTAATTTGTGGGAGAAAGTAAAAAGCTCTTTGGCTTTTTCTCTTTGCCAATCCTGAAAATCTTTTGGGTTCATGATGGTTTCCTTTTGTTGATGGTTTACCAGTGAAGTAATGACCTTTCAATATCTATCCTAAACCCAAATTGCGGCGTGGGCAATTACCCTGCTGACTATCGGTAAAATAGGGCTCAATCCATCGGTTTATCGAAGCTCAACCCCTACCATCCCCTTTCATGCTTGAACTACTTGTCAATCCCAGCGCTTGGGCTGCCTTCCTTACTTTAGCCGCCCTAGAAATTGTTCTCGGCATCGATAACATTATTTTTATTAGTGTCATAGCTGGTCGCTTGCCAGCCAGTATTCGTGAACAGGTCAGAAGAATTGGTCTACTTTTTGCACTGGTCACCCGCATTTTGCTTTTACTCAGCCTGACATGGGTGATGGGTTTAACTGAAGCACTATTTAGCATTGCCAATCACGCTGTTTCTGGTCGCGATCTGATCTTATTGCTCGGCGGCTTCTTTTTGATTTGGAAGGCTTCAAAAGAAATCTATACCGAAGTAGAACTCCATCACGATTCAGATGCCCCATTAGCTGCTGAGCAGATCACTCCCACAGAATCTACCCAGAAGCTCTTCATTGCTTCGGTAGGACAAATTGCATTACTCGATATGATATTCTCTTTGGATAGCGTAATTACTGCAGTTGGCATGGTCGATGAGATTGCGATCATGATTGCTGCTGTCATTGTTTCAGTTTTGATCATGCTCCTTGCTGCTAAACCCATTGGAGACTTTGTTGGCCGTCACGCTTCTATCAAAGTATTAGCGCTTTCTTTTCTGACAGTTGTGGGAGTTGTCTTAATTTCTGAGGGTATGGGATTACATATCCCCAAGGGATACATCTACGTAGCGATGGCTTTTTCTCTGGTAGTGGAGTTACTCAATATCAGAGCTCGTGCTAAAAAGATTGTGCGCAAGCAAAACCGCTAGCCCAAGCCCACTGAAAATTATGACCGCCCAGGTGGCCAGTGACATCAACGCATTCACCAATAAAATACAAACCGGGATGTGATTTCGCCATCATGGTTTGACCATCCAGCTCTTTGGTATCAACCCCTCCCAACATCACCTCCGCCTTTTTCCAACCCAGAGTTCCTGCAGGCTTAACCGACCAATTGGTGATTAATTCTTTTAGAGCATGACGGTCTTTTTTAGAGACTTCTGCCCACTTCCGTCCCACTAGATTTTTCTGTTCAGCAAAGGCTTTGGCAAGGCGTTGTGGGAGAACGGAGGCCAGAATTGTCTCGGCGGTTTTTAAGCGATTCTCTTCATCATTAAACAAAGCATCACAATTAAAGCCGCCAGCTACTTCAACTGAGCCAAGCCAGTCAATATGAATACCCTCACCTTCGGTCCAATAGCTACTAGCCTGCAGAACAGCAGGTCCAGAAAGGCCTTTATGCGTTAGTAATAAATCTTCCTGAAAACGGCAAGCACCATAACGATCGCCTTTAGATCCCGAGCTAATTCGAACAGGCAAACTTAGTCCAGCTAATTCATTCAGATGATGAAAAGAGTCAGCGGTAAAGGAGAGAGGTACTAAACCAGGGCGAGGCTCTACAACATTCAGATTGAATTGTTTAGCAATGTCGAGCGCATAAGCAGTTGCGCCAATGGCAGGGACAGGCAAACCACCTGTTGCCATGACAATCGCTTTAGTCTTTTCTAGTCCTGTACTGGTGTTCACTATCCAAGCGCCCGCATCTTGAGTGATACTCAGCATCGATACGGGATGACGTATTTCTACTTTGCCTTTAGCGCATTCAGTAAAGAGCATTTGAATGATGTCTTGCGCTGAGTGATCGCAAAACAGTTGACCCTGATGCTTCTCATGGTAGTCAATGCCATAAGACTCTATTAGTTTGATAAAAGCTTGAGCAGGATAACGTGCGAGCGCACTTTTTACGAAATGGGGATTAAGCGATAAGAAATTGGCTGGGCTACTATGCTGGTTCGTGAAATTACAGCGACCGCCTCCACTAATTCGAATCTTTTCGCCCAAGACATCAGCGTGATCTAGGACGAGGACTTTCTTATTCAGCTGCCCTGCTACCCCAGCACAGAATAGACCTGCTGCACCACCTCCAATAATGATGGCATCCCATTGAGTACTCATAGATTATTCAAACCGATCGATAATCTCTTGGGGTAAATCGAGTTTATGCATATGCATCCGCGTATATGCCTTCCGAAAACTTCTTGTCATTGAAATCATGACGGAGGCTGTCCAGGCAAAAGAAAATAAGCCTGAAAATGCGATGATTACCGCCAGCATTCGCCAGCCTTCTGGCAAGCTGTCATCCATAAAACCAATTGCCGTATATGCGCTACCACTGAATAAAACACTCTGCGACCAATGCGCTATCAACCCAAAGCCATAAATAAACAAGCCCCAAATCAAAATCTCAAAGAGGTGCGTCATCAAGAGCAAAAGAATGGATAAGTAAAAGACTTTACTGACTTCGGCATATTTTTTCTCTGCCAAATAAAGATAAGCTTTGACTTCATACCGTTTAGCAATCTGGAGAAGACAAACTCCATGCAAAATCATGACTAACATCAATATGACAATACCGAAGGTATAGGCGGGTATGTCGAGTTGTACTATGAGAGAGTCAGCTGGAATTTGCATTATCTTGTATCTAGAGGTTTAGGATAGCTGATACCACTGTTGAATGATCTGCCAGGTTTCCTCTGCAGTCTCGGTGAAATGAATTAGCTTCATATCTGCTCGCTCAATCACTCCGTACTCCATCATGAGATTGAAGTTAATTGCATTCTCCCAGAAAGCTTTACCAACCAAGATGATTGGAAGCTGGGCTACCTTATGTGTTTGCATTAAGGTCAATACTTCAAAGAGCTCATCAAAGGAACCAAATCCTCCAGGAAAGGCCACAATGGCTCTCGCACGCAACATAAAATGCATTTTGCGTAGAGCAAAGTAATGAAAGCGAAAACTCAGACCTTCGGTGAGATAGGGGTTGGATTTTTGTTCTCGAGGCAAACTGATATTAAAGCCAATAGTCTGATCACCGTTTTCAAAAGCACCTCGACTAGCGGCCTCCATAATTCCAGGGCCGCCCCCAGTACAAATATGCAGCTTGTTATTGCTATTCGATTGGCTAAAGTTGTAATGGGCCACAAGAGCGCCAAACTTGCGGGCCTCCTCATAAAAGTGGCTGTTATCGAGAGCGCGTTTAGCCTCAAACTGCTCTTCAGGGGTGTTGGCCTCTGCTGCTCGTTTCTTCGCTTCAGCTTGACTAATAAAGCGCGTTGAACCAAAGACCGTAATGGTGTGTTCAATGCCGTGCTCTCTGAGAAGAATGTCGGGCTTGAGAAGCTCTAACTCAAACCGAATACCCATCGTCTCTTTACGAGCTAAAAAGGCTTCATCAGCAAAAGCGAACTTATAAGACTCTTCCGTTGTGGCTTCATGAAGATCCTCTTTATGAAGATTGAAGAACTCGGTAATCGTCTGAGAATTATTAACGGGGAGCTTAGGGCTCATTGATAGCCTTTACATATCTGGTATGTCCATCTTAATGCCTTTATTTGACGGCTTGGTAGTAACATCTACTCATACCCTCTCACATGATTGATATACATCAAAAAACTGTTCATGCCGCAAGCTTCTACCCCTAAAACTTTGAATTGCTTTGGGTATATCCAGCGACTCAAACGCGATCCGGCTGAGAGTAAAGCGGATGCTGGAAAAGTAGTACTCGTTGGTGGTGCTCCCGGCATGGCCGGAGCTATTGTCTTAGCTGGAAAAGCCTGCCTGCATCTGGGTGCAGGTTGGACCATATTAGAAATGCTGGATCCGACTTCTGCGCATCTAGTTCCAGAGCAAGCGGAGCTGATGGTTCGCCCAGCTAAGCCTGATGCTGCTATTCAACTGACTCAGCTTAAACCGGACTGTATTGCGATTGGTCCTGGCCTCGGAAACTCTTCCATTGCACAGGATTGGCTCTCAGCAGTATTAGCCTACCCTTCTATTCCGCTGATCATTGATGCAGATGCGCTCAATCTCATTAGTCAAAATCAGACCTTATTACAGAAATTACGTAATCGTAATCAAGCGTTTCCGCTCTTAACAGTATTAACGCCTCATCCTGGAGAGGCCGCCAGACTCTTGAAGTCCACCAGTACACAAGTACAAGATGATCGGATCGGATCTATCAACGCCTTGGTAGAACTGACTCAGTCGATTGTGATTCTGAAAGGTCAGCACACGCTGATTGCTTCTCCTGCTCACACACCTTTGCAATGCTTGCAGGGTAACGCGGGTATGGCAACTGGCGGGATGGGTGATGTACTCACAGGAAGCATCGCTGCCCTTGCAGCACAAGGCATTCGACACGAACTGGACTTATGGGAAGCGAGCTGCCTAGGGGTTGAGTTACACGCTAGAGCAGCTGATGCTTTAGTTAATCAAGGTGTTGGGCCGATTGGCCTGACACCCTCCGAACTCATTTTAGAAATGAGAACGGTGCTCAATCAAAATTACTGAGCAGCGGCTTCTGCTGCTTTAGTTTTTTTCTTAGCCTTCTTCGCTTTCTTTTCTGCTTTCTTCTTCGCTTTCTTGGCTTTCTTTTCCGCTTTTGCAGCAGCCTTATCTTGGGCTGGTGTTGTTGCTGCAGGCATTGCAGCAGGTGCGGCCGCTGGAGCCGCTGCAGGCGCAGGAGCTGGCGCTGGATCTGCAGCCAAAACCATCATTGGCGTCAAGCCAATTGAAGCGGAAACTAAAGTAGCTAAGGCTAGGCGTAAAGTGCGGGTCATGAAAAATCTCCAAAACAGGTGGTAATGGGTCAATCATACCTAATAAATTAACAAATATGCCAATTTGAGGATTTGTTTGGGCTTGGGTTTTGCGTTAGAGGCAGGCAAATAAAAAGGGCCATCCTGAGATGACCCTTCTGTCTTTACCATGAGGCTTTATTAAGCAGGAACTGCCTCTGCTTCAACAATCTTCTCTAAAGCAGTAGCGAGATGCTGAACCGTACGATCTATATGTTCGAGCTTCTCAAGACCAAATAAGCCGATGCGGAAGGTACGGAAATCTGGGCGCTCGTCACATTGCAAAGGAACACCCGCAGCGGTTTGCAATCCCAAAGCAATGAATTTCTTGCCCGACTGAATCTCTGGATCTTTGGTATAGCTAACCACGACACCTGGTGCTTGGAAACCTTTGGCTGCAACTGAGGGGTAACCTTTTGACTCAAGCAAAGCGCGCACTTTACTTCCGAGTTCAACCTGTTTAGCTTTTAAGGAATCAAAGCCTAGGTCTTGGGTTTCTTTCATGACATTGCGCAGAATCTTGAGCGCGTCAGTTGGCATGGTGGTGTGATAAACGTGAGCACCCTTTTCATAGGTCTCCATAATCTGTAGCCACTTCTTGAGATCCATTGAAAAACTGCTGCTTTGAGTACTCTCAATTTTTTCACGGGCACGATCACTCATCGCTACCATCGCGCAACAAGGTGAACTACTCCACCCTTTTTGTGGTGCAGTAATCAAGAGATCAACATTGCAGGCTTTCATATCAACCCACATTGCGCCAGAGGCAATGCAATCCAGTACAAATAATCCGCCAACAAATCTCACTGCTTCACCAACCGCTTTTAAGTAATCATCTGGAAGAATAATTCCAGCAGAGGTTTCTACATGGGGAGCGAAGACAACTGCCGGCTTATGCGCTTTAATATGCGCCACCACCTCTTCGATAGGTGCTGGAGCAAAAACACCTTGGGTGGAATTGTCTAACTGCCGACCTTTAATTACGGTGATGTCATTGGTAATATTGGCTAAATCAAAAATTTGAGTCCAGCGGTAGCTAAAGTAGCCATTCCGTAAAACCACGCATTTTTGATTACCGGCGAATTGGCGCGCTACAGCTTCCATGCCATAAGTGCCGCTGCCAGGAACGATTACGGCTGAACTGGCGTTGTAAGCATCTTTCAAGATGCTCGAGATATCGACGATCACCTTCTTGAACTCGTTTGACATGTGATTCAAGGAACGATCGGTGTAAACCACCGAGAACTCTAAAAGACCATCGGGGTCAACATTGGGCAATAGGCCTGGCATATTCTTATCCTAGCAATTCTGTGTTTAGCCCTAAATGATACCGATTCTTGGCTTTATTGCACTGCAATCCCATTTTGCTTGATCAATTTTGCCCATTTAGCCTGGTCTAAGCGTAAAAAGGCTGCAAAATCAGATGCGGAGCCGCTAGCTGGATCACTTCCCCGCTCCATCATTGCAGCCCGAATGGACTTATCAGAGAGTGCGGTCATTACAGACTGATTAATTTTCTGGACCACCGGCAGCGGAGTTTTGGCTGGGGCAAAAAGTCCAAACCATCCCACCGCACTGTAACCTGGCAGACCAGATTCTGCGACTGTTGGAATGTTGGGCAAAGCTGCAGAACGTTTAGACCCCGTTTGAGCTAAAGAAATCAATTTGCCGGACTCAATCTGCGATATGACAGTTTGCGCTGGAGCAAACATCAAATCAATATGGCCGGCCAATAAATCTGTCAGGGCCTGTCCAGTCCCTTTATAAGGGACATGCAGAATATCAATGTCAGCCATAGATGCAAAGAGCTCTCCGGCCAAATGGGATGCAGAACCTAAACCCGATGAGCCAAAACGCAACTTACCGGGATTCGCTTTTGCATAAGAAATCAAACCACGTATTGAGGTGATGTTGAGTTTCGGATTTATCGTGACGATGTAAGGCGATGCAGAAACTAAAGCGATGGGTGTAAATTGCCCAATATTTTTATCAGTAACGGCTGCAGTCGAACCCATTAGTAATGTATACCCATCAGAGGGAGATTGAGCTACTAAATCCGAGCCAATAAGACCGCTAGCACCAGGGTGGTTTTCAACGATCAAGGTCTGCTTCCAATTTTCAGAAAGGGCAGGTGTCATGATGCGAATTAAAGTATCGGCACCCCCGCCCGGAGGAAAAGGCACAATGATTTTTACTGGCTTAACAGGAAAGTTTGTTGCTAGCTCCGCAACTGAGTTGATGCTGAAAAGTAAGCTGAAAAAGCACAGTAGCAGAGATAGATATTTTTTCATTACGCTTAGAAATTAAGTTGGCTCAACAATAGTAGTTCTTAAGGTCGTAATACCCTCAATGGAGCACTCCACTACATCACCAGGCTTGAGATAAAGCTCATCAGCATTATCTTTTCCGACTGCAACCCCACCCGGCGCTCCGGTGGAGAACATGTCCCCAGCCTCAATTGGAATAAACCTAGAAAAGTGCTCAAGAATGTCGGATATTTTCCAGATTTGATCTTGAGTGTTGACGCGCATCCGCTCTTGACCATTAACCGAGCAAGTCATCCAAAGGTTATATACGTCTGGTATTTCATCAATCGTCACAATTTCTGGGCCCAGAGGGCCAAATCCTGGAATATTTTTGCCCGTCCAAAAACGGGAGCCAGAAGCCACTTCTTTAAGTTGCAGATCACGACAAGTCAGGTCATTCAGGATAGTGACACCGGCAACATAACTCATGGCTTCATTTTTTTTTGCCCCAAGTGCTCGCTTACCAATCACAAAAACCAGTTCAGGCTCGTAATCTAGTTTCGTGATTCCCTTAGGTCGAATCACCTTAGCATTATGTCCAGACAAACAAGAATTTAATTTAATAAAAGAGGTTGGCTCTTGTGGAATTTCTTTAATTAAATTAGTACGCTTCAGTTCTTCTAAATGGGTTCGATAATTTTTGCCAACGCATAAAAATTTCTCGGCATCCATCATCGGTGGTAAATAGGTAATTGAATCAGCATCAATTAATAATTCAGAGTACTGTGTGATGGCGTTTAAAACCCATTGCTGAGCCTTGTTCATCACTCCTGCTCCAGCATTTAAAAACGCTTTCATTGAGCTTGGAAAGCTTGCTTGGCAGTCAAGCCTAGCCACATCGGCAAATGGCAAGATACGATCGCCGGCGGGCAAAGGAAGTCGCGCTCCGATTTCAGGTGTTGTACTGCCTTGTCGTGTAAAAGTAATTAGTCTCATATCTTCTTAAAAATGTATTGGCTTAAACTTCAGCTCTTTTTCGAGCTTGATGATACTGCTATCCCCAAAGCAATCAAGATAAAGGCAAAGCCATGATAGAGGTGCGGGGGTTCACCCAGCATAGCGGCAGAGAACAGCGCAGTAAACAATGGAATCAGATTGGCGAAAAAGGCAGCCACTGTGGGCCCTGCTCCGTTGACTCCCAGACCCCAGCATCGATACGCAATTAAAGATGGGCCGATAGCAACAAAAAGAATGAGTAGCACGCTCAGTGGTGTGAACTGAATATAGGCATGTCCTGCCATCACTTCAAAGCTATCGAATAAACCTGTCCATAGCAAGCCTGCAAATACTTGCGCCATCAAAAACTCTGCCCAGGGCCACTGCCGCTCTGAACTTTCTCCGGGTCGGCTCAGCATCCAACTATAGAGTGCCCATAAGATCGTAGCCAACATGATTAACAAATCACCAATTACGACCTGAAGATTGAGCAAGACATCCATCTCTCCACGAGAGAGCACCAGCGCAACACCCAAGAGCGAGACCAAAGCACCAAATAGTTGCAATGGATTGGGTCGAGTTTGATACAAGAGCGCTCCGATGATGAGCATCCAAATCGGCATACTTGCTCCTATCAATGTCACATTGATAGGGGTTGAAGTTTGCAGGGCAAGATAGAGTAGGACGTTATAGCTACCGACTCCAAATAAACCGAGTAGTAAAAATCGTTTCTTATATAGCCACAGAGCGCTGGTTGGTTTAAAGACTCTCCAACCCAAAGGCAGCAATATGATTGCCGCAATAGCCCAACGCACGGCACTTAAAGTAATCGGTGAAACACTGCCAACCAATAAGCGACCAGCAATCGCATTTCCAGCCCAAAGTACAGTAGCGGTCACTAAGTAGAAGATGGTAGATAAAGGAATATGTGACATCACAGGGTCTGGGAGCAGGAAAGTCAGTTTAAAGGCTCGATTGTAGAAAGAAAGCTGGGGTATTGCTAAGATAGAGCTAAATTCAGTAAGAGGATACCTAGTGGCAATCATCACCAATATCGAAGACCTGCGGGTTCTTCATCAAAAACGCACTCCCAAGATGTTCTATGACTATGCTGATTCTGGCTCTTGGACTGAGTCTACTTATCGCTCGAATGAGTCTGATTTTCAGAAGATTAAGTTACGCCAAAGGGTTGCTGTCAATATGACCAACCGTACTTTAGAAACAACCATGGTGGGCGAAAAAGTCACAATGCCAGTAGCGCTAGCACCAACCGGATTAACTGGCATGCAGCACGCCGATGGAGAAATATTGGCTGCCAAGGCTGCTGAAAAGTTTGGTGTGCCCTTTTGCTTATCAACCATGAGCATCTGCTCCATTGAAGATGTTGCTGAAAGAACGACTAAGCCTTTTTGGTTTCAGCTCTACGTTATGAAAGACCGCGGCTTTATCGAACGCTTGATTGAGAGAGCGAGAGCAGCAAAATGTTCCGCCTTAGTGCTCACTCTAGATCTCCAGATCTTAGGGCAACGCCATAAGGATTTGAAGAATGGCTTATCTGCACCGCCTAAGTTGACCATCGCCAATATGTTGGACATGGCTACTAAGCCAAGATGGTGCTTGGGTATGGCAATGACACCCCGCAGAACTTTCCGCAACATCGTTGGGCATGCAACAGGAGTGGGCAATATGTCCTCCCTCTCGTCTTGGACTGCAGAGCAATTTGATCCAGGTCTTAACTGGGATGATGTGCAATGGATCAAAAAATTATGGGGCGGCAAGCTCATCATCAAAGGTATCCTAGATGAACAAGATGCTCGTCTTGCTGCTGATTCTGGTGCCGATGCTCTGATTGTTTCTAACCATGGTGGTCGTCAACTCGATGGCGCCATCTCCAGCATCAAAGCTTTGCCTGGCATTGTGGATGCTGTTGGTAAAGATATTGAAGTGTGGATGGATGGCGGCATTCGCTCTGGTCAAGACGTACTTAAAGCTTGGGCCTTAGGTGCTCGCGGTACGATGATTGGTCGCCCTTTCCTGTATGGTCTTGGTGCGATGGGCGAAGCCGGTGTCACCAAATGCTTAGAAATTATTCGCAACGAAATGGATATCACAATGGCTTTTACTGGTCATCGGGATATTCAAAACGTGACGAAGGATATTTTGTATCCAGGAACTTTCTAATTGATACACCTACTAGACTGGCCCTCACTCATTTTTGTTATTAGCTTTCTCTTGCTGAGCTTATCAGCGTGGGTAGGATCACGTTTTTTTAGTCGCTACCGCAATCAAGATACTGACTCTGTTTTTGATTTAGGTGTCATTCAAACTGCGACCTTGACCCTCTTGGGCTTGATTATCGGTTTTACCTTCTCGATGGCAATCACCCGTTACGACCTAAGGCAAACCTTGGAAGAATCTGAGGCTAACGCCATCGGTACTGAGTATTTACGAGCCGATTTATTGCCTGCAAGTTCTGCCGCCCAAACCAAAGTCCTGTTAATGCGTTACCTTGACCAACGAATCGCTTTCTACAACACTCGAGGTGACGATCAGAAAGAGACGCTTCGGAGTCAAACGGAACTGGCTCAAAAAGCCCTTTGGAATGAGATCCTGCCGTACATCAAAACCCAAAATGGCGCCACCTCCGCCCTAGTTGCTTCGGGCATGAATGATGTCTTGAATTCTGAGGGCTATACACAAGCTGCGTGGTGGAATCGCATCCCGATTGCAGCCTGGTGCCTCATGATTGCGATTGCGGTGTTTGCCAATGCCTTGGTGGGCTATGGAGCTCATGACTTTCGGAAAAATCGCGGCTTATTTCTGATCTTCCCTTTGATTATCTCCGTAGCTTTTTTTCTGATTGCTGACATTGATAGTCCAACAAGAGGCATTATTCGGATTGAGGCGCATAACTTACTATCTCTACAAAATTCCCTGCAGGCTCAACAAAATAGCATTCCCCCAAGCCCTAGCCACTAATTTCTATAACTCTTTACCCAATAGGCGGTAAACATGAAGCGAGTTGTTGATGTATTTAAAAACCGAGGTCGAGACTTAGTCTGGACCTACGTCATTCATTTAGGTAATGCGGATTTTCATCCTGCACAACTCGACTTTGAGATTGAAGCCTTACGTTTATCGCAACTTGATAAGCTGGGTCTGATCAGTAATCTCAGCGCCAGAATGAGAATACCCATTTAGTTTCTACTGATTTAGTAATTGACCATATCAAAATCATTGGCAATTGCTTTCACTATCATGAGTACTCGAGATTCTCAAATGTGTACACATGACTATTCAACGCTATCACCCAGTTCTGATTTTCTTTCACTGGTTTATTTTTCTTCTAGTCGTCTTGGCCCTCGCCTCCATTGAACTAAAAGGGCAATTCATCAAAGGTAGTCCACCGCGTGAGTTATGTAAGACTATTCATGGCTATTTAGGACAGCTGATCTTTATCAGCGTTGCACTCAGACTCTTTGCCAAATGGTATTTTGGTAATCCCCCATCAATCTGCACCAATGGTCTGATGGATTTACTTCGTAAAGCGATGCATACCCTATTCTATTGCTTGTTATTACTACTACCAATTATGGGAGTGATCTTTTTGCAAGCTGGAGGTAAGCCAGTCAATTGGCTAGGATGGGATCTACCTAATCTCGTTCCAAGTAATCCTGATATGAAAAAAACTTTCAAGTCCGCGCACGAGTGGCTAGGTAATGCGCTTTACTATTTAATAGGTTTGCACGCTTTCAGTGCCATTTGGCAGCATTACATCCTAAAAAACGATACACTGCAGCGCATGTTGTATCGTCGTAATATACCGTCTTAATAATTTCATTCCAGGATCAATATGAAGCCTTTAAATACCAAAGCCAAGCTCGTAGCGGGCTGGACGATTTTGATGACCGTCATTGGTACTGCAATCTTGCATCAGTGGCAATTTTTTGCGCTCGGCTGTGCTTCTCTTGCCCTTATCTTAGTAGCCAATCAGTTCGGCTTAATCAAAGACAATACCGATCAATCTAAGAAATAAGACCCAGAGATCTGGGCCTTATCCTTTGATGTATGGCTAATTACAAGCTGGGGTAATCGGTATACCCTGCCTCACCACCGCCGTAGAAAGTCTTACGGTTATAGGGATTGAGTGGTGCATTCTGTTTGAAGCGCTCCACCAAATCCGGGTTTGCAATATAAATTCGGCCATATGCGACTGCATCAGCAAAGCCATCTTCCAATACTTTTTCACCTAAGGCCTGGTCATATCCGCCAGCAGTTATGAATTTGCCTTTAAACAAGGCTCTGAATAACTCAGAAGTTACTGGAGCAGCCTCATCATGTTTATCGTTTCCGCCTGCAGAGGTAGAACGGGGCTCAATCATATGCAGATAAGCCAATCCATAGGTGTTGAGCTTGTTTATCACCGCTGTAAATAAAGTCACTGGATCGCTATCTGCAATATCGTTAAAGCTACCGTAAGGAGATAGGCGAACACCAATGCGATCACTCGAGTAAACAGTAGAAACCGCCTCAATGACCTCACCAAGTAAACGAACCCGATTTTCAACTGAGCCGCCGTATTGATCATTACGGTGATTAGTCTTGTCCTGCAAGAATTGATCTAATAAATAGCCATTAGCCGAATGAATCTCTATCCCATCAAATCCAGCAGCCTTTGCATTCTGAGCGGCTTTCTTGAACTCTTTTAAAAGACGAGCAATGTCGGTCTCAGTCATCGCTTTTGGTGTTTCATAGTCATGTAACTTCCAATCAGCGCCATAAGTTTGTCCTGCGGGAGCAATGGCTGAGGGTGCCTCTGGAAGACCCTCTTGAGGATGCAAAGAAGAATGAGAAATTCTTCCCACATGCCATAGCTGCGCCACAATTACCCCCCCTTTAGCATGGACCGCATCCACAATATCTTTCCATGCAGCAGTTTGTTCAGCAGAATAAATACCAGGGGTCGCGGGATAGCCCATGCCTAGAGCAGAAATTTGAGTAGCCTCAGTAATAATCAGGCCAGCACTGGCTCTTTGGCTGTAGTAAGTCTTCGCCAAAGGATTGGGTATATCGCCAGCTATAGCGCGCATCCTTGTGAGCGGCGCCATGACTAAACGATTTTTAATACCAATCGCACCAAGTTGTGTTGGGGTGAACATAATTTCTTTTCCGGACATGGTGTTCTTTCTAATGAGGTTGAACTGAGGCTAACAGAGTAGCAAACATCGATCAATCTTGCTGGGATGACCTAGCTTACAGATAGATTGTGTCGATATAAATAGAAAGGCCCGCAATGCGGGCCTCTTCTAAAATCATTTACTGATTAGGAAATTACTACCAACCAAACCCTGCTCCATGACTGTGCAACCATCAAGAACAACATTGGGATAGAAAGTAAAGTATTGATACGGGATGTCAGCATAGCAACACGAGCGGATTTAGCCTTGACATCTGCTTCAACAGCCACAATACCAAGAGCACGCTTCTGGTTTGGCCAAATAATGAACCAAACGTTAAAGGCCATAAGTAATGCAATCCACATACCTAGGCCAATGGCACGGAATGGAGGCTGTAAGGTAAAGGCTTGATGGATATAGCCATTCAAAGCCGCGAGAATGATGCCAGTTAAGACTGTGAATAGAGCTGCCCAACGAAACCAGAACAAAGCAGCAGGAGCAATGACTTTGCCAATCGCTGGTTTTTGCTCATCAGGAATCTTTGGCATGGAAGGAATTTGCACAAAGTTGAAGTACCAGAGCAAACCAATCCACATAATTGAGCACATCACGTGCAACCAACGGAAGACGAATGGCAACTCAGGTGCGCTAAAGTTTGCGCCCAATGCCAAAAGAATCAAAAGCAGGAGCACAAAGCCTGCAAATACAGTGCGTCCGAGAGAGGTCAAAATTGAAGCCATGTCAGGATCTCCTTTAATAATCTGAATGCGTGCTAACTATAAACTATTCTTTAGCGCTGGAATTCGGGATGGGTGTAAGCGTTTTGCAATACATTTTTTATGATGTAAAACAAGTACTTATGCCATCTAATGGCGCCCTACTTACTGGGCTGTCCAACCGCCATCCATATTCCAAGCTGCACCGCGCACTTCCGAAGCATCTGGGCCGCATAAAAATACTGCTAGTGCCGCCAACTGCGCAGGATCAACAAAATTACCTGAAGGTTGCTTCTCCGCAACCAAGCCATGCTTGGCTTCTTCATTCGAGATCTTTTCGCGCTCTGCTCTCGCATCTACCTGTTTTTGAACCAAGGGTGTCAAAACCCAGCCAGGGCAAATAGCATTACAAGTAATTCCAGTTTGGGCATTTTCAAGTGCAACTACTTTTGTCAAACCCACAATGCCATGCTTGGCGGCTACATAAGCTGACTTTTGGGCCGAGCCAACCAAACCATGCACTGAGGCGATGTTGATAATTCTGCCCCAATTGCGTTTCTTCATACCAGGCAGAGCATGGTGCGTTGTATGAAATGCGGAGCTGAGATTAATCGCAATAATGGCATCCCATTGAGCTGCAGGAAAGTCTTCAACCGTCGCAGTATGTTGAATACCGGCATTGTTCACCAAGATGTCTAGTGAGCCAAAACGCTTTTCTGTCTGACTGACCAAATCGGCAATCTCAGCAGGCTTACTCATATCAGCTCCGTGATAGTCAACCTCAACGCCACACGCTTTAATTTGGGCAATAGCATCATCTTTTTCACCAAAGCCATTGACCATGATGTTGACTCCCTGCTTTGCTAAGCCGATGGCCATGGCTAAGCCAATACCGCTCGTTGAACCTGTGACTAAAGCCGTCTTACCTTTTAATTGGGACATATGGATACTCGCAATAAATAAAGTACTAAGAAGAAATTGGAGGATACAGGAATTGCATTTAGATTCTGTAAATGAAATGCCCTAACTGCTCCCAAAAAGACTGTGGGATTAGGGTTAGTAACCATGTAATGGTTACATAGCGCAAAAATTTACCGATCGCCATGTAAATCAAACAAGGTAACCAAGGGAGGCGCAACCAGCCTGCGGCTAAACAAAGGGGGTCACCAACACCAGGCAGCCAAGACAACAAGAGCATTTTTGGTCCACGAGCCTCGAGCCAGCTTTGTACCCGACTATTAATAGGTCCCTTCAGGGATTCAACACCCTTTCGACTAATGAGCCCAAGCCACCAATCCAATAAGCCACCGAGCGAATTTCCTATCGTAGCTACCGCAATCGCAAGCCAATATAAGTGTGGATTAACGGCAATATAGCCGAACAACACGGGCTCAGAACCGATAGGAAGCAATGTTGCAGAAACAAAGGCGGTGATAAACACCATGGGTAGCCCAACCGAAGGCATGCCGAACCAGTGAAAAAAAGAATGAAGAAGATCTTCCATCAGAGCAAGGGCGACATCAGTTGCACTACGTTTTCCAGAATGAGATGCCAACGTGAACGTTTGGCCCAGCTGACGGGGTTTACCAAGTTTGATTGCTGTAAATAGCTCTCGATGAGTTTTTGAAGATTTGCGCAGAAGGTCTCGTTATAGACGATAAGACTGATCTCGAAATTGAGACGCAAGCTACGTTGGTCTAAATTCACTGACCCAAAGACCGCGATACGCCGATCTAGTAACATCGACTTGGTGTGCAGCAAACCCCCATGAAACTCAGCAATGTTGACGCCGCCATTCATTAAGTCGCCATAAAAACTGCGGCTACTTAATGCAACCAGCGTTGAGTCATTATGCTTTGGAACAATCAAAGTCACATTGACACCACGCCTTGCTGCAGCGATGAGCGCCTGAATCAAGCCTTCATCTGGTCCAAAATACGGTGTCGTGATGGTCAACTCTTCACGTGCATCCATGATGGTGGAAAGCAGCATTTGATACAGAATGTCATCCCGATACACAGGACCTGAGGCACAACACTGCGCTAATACATGTCCCTCTTCTGGTGATCCTAGTGGCTCAGGATCAGAAAATTGAGTGATAGCCGTGTTATCCACACTCCAGTCAAATAAAAAAGTCAGTTCGAACTGGGAAGCGATAGGCCCCTCCACTCTCACCATGGCATCAACCCACTCGCCTACTCCGGCACTTTGTTTAAATGTCCGCGGGTCAACTAAATTCATGCTACCCGTCCACACTGCTGCACCATCAACGACAAAGATCTTGCGATGTAGGCGTAGATCAGCGCGACGGAACTGGAAGCGCCCCAATTGAATTGGAAGCGCTTCTGTTAATTCAATGCCTGCAGCTTTAAATCTGGCTGGCCAATCCGACTTAAACCATTCCTTACTGCCCAATGAATCAAGTAAAACACGACAAGCTACTCCGCGTTTGCAGGCTGCAATGAGGGCTTCGCAGACACTGTCCGCTTGACCACCCACGGCCCAGATATAGAACTCCAGATGTAATGATTTTTTAGCGTTCTCAATATCAACAATCATTCCTTGCAAAATTGATAAGGAATTCGTGTGCAGTGTCACACGATTACCAGCAACAGCCGGAGTGCCGTTATTCGCCTCGATGAGAAGACTTAAGGCTTTAGCCTCTTGAGGCAAAAACTGCTTATCTCCAGCATAACGTGTGCGCATGGTTTGGGTAATCTGCGCATAGTGTTTTTCCATTCGCGTAATTTTTTTGCGTAACGCTCGACCGACTGGACGCTCACCAATCATAAAGAACAAGAGGATTCCAAAGAGCGGTAAAGTCGCCACGATAAAAAGCCAAGCAAAAGCAACGGCGACCGGTCTTCTAACCAATAGCAATTGGATAGCAAAAATCCCGACTACCAATAAATGAAGCAAGGTAATCCAAAGCGAGGTGATGCCCAGCATTGATTGGAGCAAGTAGTTCCAGAGGTTATTCATAGGCACTCCAATTCAGCTGTAATACCAAGGTGATCTGATAAGCGTAACCAATCGTGCAAGATTTGCGCAGAATGAATTTTCATGCCACGCACATAGATTCGATCCATTGCTAACATGGGCTTAATACTGGGGAAAGTTTTGGCTGGCGACCCTGTTAAAACTTCAAATACCTCGCTAAATCCTGCTTCTAGCATTGGGCTGCTGACACGTTTGCGCCAATCATTGAAGTCACCCGCCACAATTGTGGGCTCATGATGGGCTAACTGACCGATGTAATGAATGATCTCTGTTAACTGTCGCTCCCTTCCCTTCTGAAAGAGTGCAAGATGAACGCAAAAGCAGTGAATTGCCTGTTCATTACCTGGTAGTTTAATTACGCTATGCAATAAGCCACGTTTCTCAAAGCGGTACGCAGAGATATCGTAATTCTTACCCTTTTGCAAAGGGTGCTTTGATAGAATCGCATTACCGTGATGACCATTGGCATACTCCGCATTTTTACCGTAATGCCAATCATGCCAAAAATCCTCTGATAAAAAATGAGTGAGCTCCTTCTCGGGCCAATGACGAAATCGACTCACACGAGTGCGATGCTCTTGTTGTAGTTCTTGTAAAAATAATAAGTCAGGGTGCTGTATCCGAATTTTCTGCCGCAATTGATGAACGGTAGCATGACGATGTAATGGAGAAACACCCTTATGCATATTGATACTAAGTACAGTAAATCGCTGAGATGAGGTCATGATTTGGATGCCTCTGCACTTTGTCGCCGGATTCGAGCAGAATAGATTTCTGCTTCAACCAACTCCTGGCACTGCATGCATTTATTACAAATAGAAGCAGCCTCTCGCAACTCATCAATTGAATTGATATTGTGGCTATCGAGGTAGTCTCGGAGATCTAAATCCAAGATCTCATTACAAAGACAAATGATTTGAGCCATTTACCGGAATTGTGAAATCGATCGCATTAAAGCCATTTTGCCACCCCCTTGATAGAATCGAGCCATGTTTAATGCATTTCAAGGCGCTTTTGCCCTTCTCGCCCACCAGGATCAAGCCCTGCTGGGTATCGTATGGGTATCTCTTCAGGTGAGTTTGACTGCCCTTTTCATAGGCGCCCTGATTGGTCTGCCCTTAGGAGCCATCCTTGCAGTGGAAGAATTTAAGGGTAAAAAAATTGTTGTGATCTTATTAAACACCCTGATGGGAGTTCCTACTGTCATTGTGGGCGTTTTGGTCTATTTGTTGCTATCACGCTCTGGTCCCCTTGGTACATTGGGTTGGCTATTTACCGTGCCTGGAATGATCGTGGCTCAGATTTTGCTAACAACGCCTTTAATCGCAGCCCTAAGTCGTCAAATATTAGAAGATGCTTGGCGCATTCACCGTGACTCTTTTTTAGCGCTTAAGCTACCCTACTCATCAACCCTAAAGTGGCTCAGCTGGGACTGTCGCTTCTCACTCACCATTGCACTATTAGCTGGCTTAGCGAGAGCGATATCCGAAGTGGGTGCAGTCATGATTGTGGGCGGCAACATTGATCATTCCACGCGCACCATGACCACCGCTATTGCACTAGAGACTAGTAAGGGAGATTTACCTTTAGCTTTAGCACTCGGAATCATTCTGATGGGCGTAGTTTTATTAGCCAATCTCCTCACATTTATGGTTCGCCAGATTGCGGAGCGTCGCTATGCATAATTCATCCGCACACACTCAACAATGGATTGAGCTGAATCAAATTTTGGTTAAGGATGAAGGAAAGATCATTCTGAATATCCCGCATACAAAGATTCATTTTGATCGGATGACGGCATTGGTTGGCCCTAATGGCGCAGGTAAAACCACCCTACTCAAGCTCTTACATGGCTTGATTGAGCCAGATAGCGGGACTATTCATTTTTCTAATCTCGCTCTTCGTAAAGCTTTAGTTTTACATCACACTGCGATGATTAAAGCATCTGCCAGAACCAATCTAGCTTTAGTTCAGGATAGTGATCCTTCAATATCCAATCAAGATATCGAGCAGGCTTTAAAACATGCGGGGTTAGCTCATTTGGCTGATTCGCCGGCTCAGAAACTCTCAGCGGGTGAGAGACAAAAACTGTGTTTAGTTAGAGCGCTTTTGCAGTCACCTAATTTAGTATTACTAGATGAGCCTACCGCTAATTTAGATCCGAATACTACTGAGCAAGTAGAAGCAATGATGCGGCAATATCAGCAGGACGGTATTGAGCTACTATTTTCTTCACACCAATTAGCGCAGGTCAGAAGGCTAGCCGAACAAGTCATCTTTATTGCTGAAGGTCAAATTCAAGAGATAGCAAAGACTGATGAGTTTTTCTCGAACCCAAAAACGCTAGCAGCCCAACGCTTCTTGTCTCAAGAGCTTATTCAAGCCTAAGTATTCTGAATCACAATATTGGGAAATTTACTGCTCATATCTTTCGCAAGACCTGAAATCCGGATAGCAACTTGCCGGGCAATTTGCTTATAAACCTGACTGATCGCTCCATTTGGCTCAGCAACAACCGTTGGACAGCCAGCATCTGATTGCTCCCGAATCGATAGATTTAATGGTAAAGACCCCAAGAAATCCACGCCATAGTCACTGCACATTTTTTGTCCGCCGCCCGAACCAAATACATGTTCTTCATGTCCACAGCTTGGGCAGATATAGGTACTCATGTTTTCTACGATGCCAATGATCGGAACGCCAACCTTCTCAAACATTTTGAGGCCTTTGCGCGCATCTAATAAAGCAATATCCTGAGGTGTAGTCACAATGACCGCTCCTGTTACAGGCACTTTTTGGCTGAGCGTTAACTGAATATCCCCTGTACCTGGGGGCATATCGACAATTAAATAATCTAAATCTCGCCAACGGGTTTGGCGCAGCAACTGCTCTAAAGCAGAAGTTACCATCGGACCACGCCACACCATAGGACTATCTTGATCAACCAGAAAGCCGATCGAACTGGCTTGCAGACCATGACCTTCCATGGGCTCAATAGTGTTCTCTTCCTTAGTTTCGGGGCGACCACTGATCCCCAGCATCATCGGCAGACTAGGGCCATAGATGTCTGCATCCAAAATACCAACACGAGCTCCTTCAGCAGAAAGGGCTAAAGCTAAATTAGCTGCAGTTGTCGACTTTCCAACGCCACCCTTACCGCTAGCGACTGCAATAATATTTTTAACACCGGGTAATAATTTCACCCCCCTTTGAACGGTATGAGCGACGATGTCGCTACTGACATTCACTTGAATATTTTTGACATCAGCCATCTTTTTGAGAGCAGCGATCACTAAATCCTGAATAGCCTGAAATTGGCTTTTAGCAGGATAGCCCAGCACCACTTCTAATTGAATATTGTTATCGCCTACGCTCAGATTTTTAATTGAGCCAGAGGAGATCAAATCGATTTTGGTATCGGGATTAATAATACTTCTTAGTACTGTCTGAACGTTTTCAACTGTAACTGCCAAAATACTCTCCTATGGGTCTTACTCATGCGAGCAAACTGATTTATCTAGGATATCTTAATGCTTGTGCACTATTTACGTATTAACTCAATATCACCATAGAAGGCACGAGTTTCCGATTGAGTATTATCAGTATCCGTAAGCAAGGCAACACCAATAATCTTGCCAGGCGCCTCACCATAAGCCTTTTGGTAATCGGCTGATAAGTCACGCTCATGCAGGCGCCATTCACCGATATGCGCTTGACCAGAGTCCACCACAATCATTTTGACTCGGGTCGTACGGGGATTATCTAGAGTTGTATCTACCGGTGTTTTACCTGACCAGATATACATTAAGGTGGCATACGGCATTTCTTGACCACTAATTAAATTGGCTAATTCAAAATTCATTTTCTCCTTTAGGGAGAGTTTTGATTTATTACCATCAAAAGCGACCATGATTCTGAGCGGAGCATCATCATTTTTTTGATCGGCATTATCAGCTGCAGGAATTATCCCCGTAGCCTTCCATTCCCAACGTAGCCATAAATTTTGAGCTGATCGTGGTACTAACTTAATAGCTAAGCCTGAGGCCGCTGTTTTTGAACTCGCACTCAGAACGGTTTTACCCTGATATTTTTCTAAGTGATACACCGTATTCTTTTTAAACGGAGCAATTCGATAAAAAGTCCACCCCGTAGGCATGGTTGCCCCACTGCTTTGATTAGAGAACTTCGGTAAGTTCCCCTGGACTGGTAGAGCTTCAGCTGGAGTTGCGCTTGAAGAATCGTCATTCACACTTGCGCATGCGGAAATGAGCATCACCAAGACGATTAATGAAAACCGGATAGGCTTATCAAAAGCCTTCCTGAGGGTAGATGCAGAGAACATAAGATGAATTGTCCCAAATATTGAGCTGACTGAGTCTAAAATCGACGAAGCTTAATCTGAGTCCAACACCATGCGCCAATACCCCCCTTCTGCCTGGGCAATCTTTAGCATCTTGATCGCTGCGCTGGTTCACTTTGGCTTGGGCTTTGCAATTGAATTTTCGGTTGATGAGGCGCACTACGCTCTATATGCCCAGCACTTAGCCTTGAGCTATTTTGATCACCCACCCCTAGTCGGATGGATACAGTGGCCCTTAATCAGCCTGACTTCAAACGAAGGAATCATTCGCTTAGTTCCGGAGTTATTGTGGGTGCTATCTTGCTATGGTGTATTTCTAGTTTCTAAAGAACTGCATCGCCTGATTCAAGGTCGCAATTCAGGCTATCTCACCAGCGTACTACCATCTGCTAATGCCTGCAGTTTGATGGCTGTACTTTGTATTATTGCTGCGCCACTACCCCATGTTCTCGCGATTGGCTTGCTTCCAGATAGCATTCTGATTCTACTCAGTCTAGGCATCATGCTGATGTCCATTCGATGGATCCGCAAAGATACTTATGCCGCGAGTGATTGGATTGTGCTTGGCATTCTTTTGGGATTAGCGGGATTGAGCAAATACACTGCCTGCTTTACTGCCTTAGCCCTCTTAATTGTCTTTCTGCTGCACCCAAGAAAAACTTGGATCCGCCAAGGTGGATTTTGGCTGGCTTTGCTTATTGCTATTGCTCTGATTAGCCCGGTCTTGTATTGGAATACAACCCATGACTGGATTTCTTTCCGATATCAAATCGCTCATGGTGGTGGCTCTTCGTGGGCATGGCGCAGAGTTGCTGCATTCTTAGGCCTGCAAGTTCTCTGTTTTGGCCCCCTCATTATCTTAGGTGCTTTTTTATTCTGTAAAGATTGTTTGCATTCAAGTCGTCGCTCCATGATCGCGCTCCTGGGTTTCTTTGGAATTCCCTTTGTGATTTTTGCTGCGCTATCTGGCGGCGGGGGTTTACCGCATTGGACCAGTCCGGCCTGGTTTTGTCTGGCACCTTTTTCTGGGATTGGTTTAGCAAAAGCCTGGTCGATGCGACACCGCTTCTGGATTAAGCTGCTATTCATATTGCAGATTACGCTTTGTCTGGTGGGTTTTGCTTATGTTTTATCTGGTGGCATCAATACTGCCGCGATTAAGAGTAATCCGATTGCCGATCTTTACGGCTGGAAACTGGCCGGCCAAAAAGCAGCAGAGCTTGCGCAAGCAAATCAAGCGCAAGGAATTGCTGTTCAGAATTGGACACTCGGCAGCCGCATTGCGTGGTATGCCCATCCTTTGCCAGTATTTATCCTTGATCAACGCCAAGACCAGTTTGATCTCTGGTTTGGGGAACTCCCTTTAGATAGCTCAGTTCTCCTAGTCAACTGGACTGGTATGCCATTTAATCAACCCACCTTAGATAAGCCTATTGATGGTCCTTCAGGCGAGAAATTTGCCTTTAGTGAATGTAAGCCCATAGAGCAAATTACTATTGAGCGGTTTGGGCAAAATTTATCGGGTTTTGAATTTAGCCTTTGTACTCATTGGCAAAAAACGGGTTTTAGGTAGTAATTCTTTAAATTCAAGGGCTAGGCAGCCTAAAGCATTATCCTTAGGCCTATGAATCCTCAATCCTCAGCCGCCCCTAGCCCAAGCCCTGGGTGGAAGTCTCTACTAAAGAAAGCCTGGCCTACGATCCGGATTCTGCTATCAATAGCCCTGCTGTGGAAAGCAACTAGTGGCATCAATTGGGATGCCCTCATCCACTCTGAGATCAAAATGCAGCCCTTATGGTTTGCAGCAGCAGGTGGAGCAATCCTGTTGGCTTTTATTTGCGGTGGCTTACGATGGGGAATGCTCATGCGACAAGTTGGCTTTCGCGCGAGTCTCAAAGATTATGTAGCCCTCTACTTTGCTGGCGGTCTGATCAACCAGGGTTTACCGAGTACTTTAGGTGGCGATAGCTATAGGGCAATCACAGCCAGTCATCTAGATGGTCAAGGCCACTTTACCGAGAAGAAGGTCTTAGATGAAGAACTTCATCATGCAGTGGATCTTGAGCACGCTAAACCGAAACTGCGTTTGAGTTTTTCAATGGTTTTTGTCGATCGGCTGCTCGGCCTTGCAGGCAACAATCTATTAGGCGCCCTTGGATTAATTGTGGGTGGAGCAACCTTAGCCAGCTGGGGCACAAGCTTGGGCTATGTCCTTATGGCGGCAATGATTTTCTCGGGTCTATTGATTGCTTTTATTTTGGCCTGGACCCCTGCTCGCAATCTTTTGCAAAAGTTTCTAGTGAAATTGAATTTAGGTGAAGCTCTGCCCGGCATCCGCTTTGCCTTTTCATGGCCAATCAATATTGGGCAAGCGGCTGTTGCCATGAGCATTCATTTCTTCACTATCCTGGCTCTGGGTTTTTGTCTTAAGGCATATGGCGCTCAAGCCCCCTTGGAAGGACTCATGATTGGCTTGCCAGCCCTCAGCTTGTTGTTAATGCTCCCAATTAGTATTTCTGGATGGGGCTTACGAGAAGCCACTCTCTCTTCTGTACTAACCCTCTGGGCAGTTAATCCTTCGGTAACGGTACTAGCTTCGATTAGCTATGGTGCATTGACCGTTTTATGCGTTTTGCCTGGTGCATTTATTCTATTAAAACGAAAGTCTTCTCTTTAGAGCCCAACTATGAGTATTAGTGTGAATACCATGCGCGCCATCGACCACTGGGTTGGCGTTCCCTTGTGTGCCTTAATAAGTCCTCTTGTCGCATTAGTCGATCGCATTAAGAGCATCTTTACGCCATCGCTTGAGGCTCCCAAGAAATTACTGTTTATAGAATTGTCTGAAATGGGTAGCGCTATTTTGGTGGACCCAGCAATGCGTAACGCTCAGGCTCGTGGTGCAGAACTATTTTTCTTGATCTTTAAGAGTAATCGCGCCAGCTTATCTTTACTCAACACCGTCAAGCCCGAAAATATTTTTACTATCGATTCCTCTAGCTTAGGTGGCTTAATTAAAGATACGCTGCGGTTTTTATGGATCGCGCGTTGCCACAAAATTGATACGGTTATTGACCTCGAGCTCTTCTCCCGCTTCACAGCCCTGCTCACCGGCCTGTGTGGTGCGCAGCGTCGAGTCGGTTATCACATCTTTCATGGTGAAGGCTTGTGGCGTGGCACGATGTTGACACGCAAGGTCTATTACAACCCGCATATTCATATTACTAAGAATTTTCTATCTCTGATTCACGCGGCTTATGCTAAAGAGATTGAAGTCCCTTTTAGCAAGATTCAGATTCCAGATTCAGAAGTTCGACTTGAACAGGCAGTCATTGATCCTCAGGTTAAGAATGCAGTGCTCGGGCGAATTGTAAAACTGGCTAACTCTGCTGGTATTTCTTTTGCTCATGGTAAACAACGTCTGATTCTGATTAATCCCAATGCCAGTGATTTACTCCCGCAACGTCGCTGGGCTCAAGCCCGCTTCTCTGAATTGATTCAATCTATCGCCAAGCATTACCCTGATGATTTAATTCTGATTACGGGTTCTCCTGCCGAGATTGCCTATGTAGAAACTGTACGGTCGGTTGCCAATGTTACGCATGCTCTCAATTTTGCTGGGCAAGTTAGCTTCTCAGAGTTACCTGCCCTCTACACTCTTTCGGATGTCATGGTGACCAATGACTCCGGTCCTGGGCATTTTTCTGCAGTAACACCTTTGAGAACGATCGTATTGTTTGGACCTGAAACACCTGCTCTGTATGGCTCATTAGGGAACTCGATTTCAATTACAGCGAACTTGGCTTGCTCGCCATGCGTCAGTGCTGCTAACCACCGTAAAACGCCCTGTCATAACAATGTCTGTATGCAAGCCATTAGCGTTAAGCAAGTGATGGAAAAAGTGGAATTGCAGTTACAAGCAGCTGATCTAGCCAAACAAGCCTGATTCCATGACATATCAACGCCCTTCTTTGTTGATATGTTGTGCACCTGCTCTACCCTTTGCATTAGGTTTGCTGATCTACTTTGGCGATATCCAGAGCAGTAGTTTTCTATTCATCAATCAAATCACTCAAAATATTCCCGATCGAATTTGGGCTGGCCTGACCTTTTTAGGTAACGGCTGGGGCACATTTGCGCTTGCATTTCCTTTAGTCTTGTTAGCCCCACGCTTACTCAGTGCCGGCATCTTTGCAGGATTATTGGGCGGCTTAGCTATTGCTATTCTTAAACCACTGGTGAACTTACCTAGACCCGCAAGTGTTTTGGCTAGTGGTGACTTTCATCAAATTGGTGAGATCCTACTTTATAACTCCATGCCATCAGGTCACACCTTAACGGCCTTCGCTGTAGCAAGTGGTCTTTACTTTGCTTGTGAAATCGATAAGCGTAAGCCTTTGCTCTGCTTGTTTGCCTTAGCATCTCTAGTTGGCTTATCTCGCAGCGCAGTAGGTGCCCACTGGTTGAGTGATGAATTCGTGGCAGCTGCAATTGGTCTGTGGTGTGGAATCCTTGGATCTTTTCTGGCAAGCTTGATTCCCGGTAGTCAACTGCTCTTGAGTAAGTGGTGGCCCCGTTTTATTGCCTTGTGCGGCTTATTTGCCATCTACCCGTTGCTCACCCAAACCATGGATTCGGAATTAAATTACCCTTTGCAATATGCCTGCGCTCTGCTGATCGCAATTACCTTAGCGCTCTTTGTGCAGGCACAGCGTACTCAGTCTAGTCGCTAATTCATGTTTAGTTATCGACACGCCTTTCATGCAGGCAGCCATGCTGACATCCTCAAGCACATTGTTTTAATTCAACTGGTGAGCTATCTTCAAGAAAAAGAGGGTGCCTTAACGATCATTGATACTCATGCTGGAGCTGGCATCTATAGTCTCAGCGATGGCTTTGCTGCCGTCAGTAAAGAATCTGAGGGTGGTATCTTTCGCTTAAATCAATACCTGCAATCCCCTGATAGTCCAACAGTCACAAGTAGCATTACTGAATATATTCAGGCGATTGCCTCTGAAAATCCAAACAATGAGGTTGCCTTTTATCCTGGCTCCCCTTTTATCCTGGCAAAAATGTTACGTCCACAGGATCGCTTGAAACTCTTTGAGCTTCATCCAAAAGAAATTGATTTGCTTCGACATAATGTGCAGCAGCTCCCACAATCTAAACAGATTGATATTTATCATGAAGATAGCTTTAGTCGATTAAAAGGTTTAGTTCCACCACCAAGTCGCCGCGGACTCGTTCTGATTGATCCATCTTATGAAGATAAGCAAGACTATCGATATCTAGAATCTGCTCTAGAGGAGGCCTTAAGTCGCTTTGCTACTGGTTGTTATGCCATTTGGTATCCGATTCTCTCCAGAAGAGAGGCGGCTGCCCTACCCGATAGATTGAAGAAAATAGCCGCTGCTCATAAACGGTCTTGGCTTCAAGCTGAGTTAAGAGTCGAGAACTCTCCAGGAGAGCGACGTCTTCAGGCTAGCGGAATGTTTGTTCTTAATCCGCCCTGGACTCTTGAGGGCCATCTTAAGGAGGCCTTGCCCACCCTAGTTAAAGTCTTGGGTCAAAACTCAGGGGCTGAGTTTATTTTGAAGAACGTAGAAATTTAAAGATCACTTCGACTCTGGCCGATAGTCAAACATGATTTCACTGCGACGCAAGAAAGGTGGGGTCCATGGTGGGTTGTAACGCGCAAACTGGGCTGG
>Ga0364866_10276_pt1 | contig 36949 bp, 25 predicted proteins | sample ExccelAu500001D3_3_FD_206913 | JGI IMG/M metagenome (GOLD analysis project Ga0364866, IMG submission 206913) | Enriched cells from Trout Bog Lake Hypolimnion, Wisconsin, USA - BchlTB.Aug13.5000.01.D3 | ecosystem: Environmental > Aquatic > Freshwater > Lake > Hypolimnion/Profundal zone | place...
TCCTGAAGCGAGCCAAAAATCTCAACCTTATCATTCTGACTGAAGCCGTTCTTCACGTCAATCCACTCAGCCTTTCCATCAGTCAGGCGGATTACAAACCGTCTTTCAAGATTCGTAACAATGGATGAAGCGGGTACCAGGAACGACAATTCCCCGCGTCCCATTTTCAGGCTCGCATTGGCAAACATCCCCGATTTCAGGTGATCATCGCTATTGAGGTAGATATACTCCCATGTTTCCGTGCGATTTAAAAGATTTATGGAGCCCGATTTGCGCGATAAAGTCGCCTTATAAATCTTCCCAGGAGTTGCTTCGACTGAAAATTCAATCACCGAAGTATCAGGAATCGCTGCGGAATAGGTTTCCGGGATCGGCAGGCGCAGCCTCAAACTGCTCACATCCTCAACAACCAGCAAAGGCTTTGGGTTCCCGGAACCGGTTAAGGTTCCCAGGTCCACATTCCGTTGGGTTACGATTCCATTGAACGGGGCAAGAATAGTCAGGTAATCCCTGAATTGAGCACTTACATGCAGTTTTGATTTTGCCGCTTCAACCGTTGAACTGTCTGCCAGCATCTGATTTTTAGCCCTTTCCAGCTCCCCCGCAGCAATGGTCCCTTCTACTTTGGAAGCATTAAGAAACCGCTTGTAAATATCGAGACCAGCCACATATTTTGACTTTGCGGTTTGTAGCTCGGAATTTGCCTGGGCGTAATTGGATACAATTTCGGGAGCATCCAGGACAGCCATGACTTGTCCTTTCCTTACCCGATCTCCAATGTCGACTTTAATCTCCTTGACATAGCCATTTACCTTGGCGTATATTTCAGCCCGTTCGAGAGGAGTCAGCTCTGCAGGAAATGTTAGCTTCTTGTTTACTGTACTCTTTTTTAGGGTAAATACGGAGACTGAATCGACTTTCAGAATTTTACTGTCGCTGTTTTTAGCCGGATGGGAACAACCGGAAATAAAACTGCTAACTGCTAACCCAATAGCGATTATTATCATTGAGATTCTCATGAGTTATATTTTAATTAATTGATATTTAATTGGATGCACTATAAAATCTGCTGTTTTGGTCATCCGGATCGAGGGATGGATTCTTGTAAGGGAGGTGTCCCATCGTGCGGGAATACATCAGCGGCAGAAAGACCAGGGTGCTTATGGCTGAAAAGATCAGCCCACCAATGACCGCAATTCCCAGAGGAGCCGTCTGCTCTCCCACTTCCCCTAATCCGACTGCCATTGGAATCATCCCGGCGATCATGGCCAGACTGGTCATTAAAATAGGCCTTAAACGGTTATTCGCCCCGATTAAATAGGCCTGTGGGTTATTTTGTTTTTTGTATTTCTGCGCATTGGTGATGTAGAGGATTGCGTTGGAAATCGCCACCCCTACTGCCATGATTATTCCCATGTACGACTGAATATTCAATGTTTTTCCGGTCAGAAGCAGGAACAACAGGGATCCGGTGATTACCGCAGGAATAATTGAGAGAATGACCAGCGACAACCGGAATGACTGAAAGCTGATTGCCAGAAGCATAAATATCACTACAATTGCCACAAACAAACCCGACTGCAATTCATCCATGGTCAGACCAAGCAACTCCGCCTGACCCCGCACGTTGATTTTAGTCCCTTTGGGAAGTTCACCTAATGAAGCGATCGACTTATTAACCGCTTTAATGGCTGTGCCCAGATCCTTATCCTGGATGTTTGCGGTGATGGTGATATATCGTTGCTGATTGATACGGTCGTATTCCCCGACGGAGGTGGTTTGTTTCCAGGTTCCGACATCCCGCAGGTAGACCGGATTTCCGGTGGTTCCCAGAACAGGAATCAGTTCCATTTGTTCCGGTGAATTCATTTTATACTGTGGATATTCGACCTGAACCTGGTAGGCTGTGCCGGTGAGCTTATCGAGCCAGTAATTGGGCTGAGTAAACCGGCTTGACGAGGTGGCTGTGACGCTTGATTTGTTAATTTGTTCAACAGTCAACCCAACCTGACCCGCTTTTACCCGGTCGATATCCATTTTTATCGTGGGATAATCAAGAGGGGTAGCAATTTGAACGTCGCGAAGAAAATCAATTGAGTGCAATTTAGTGTTCAGCTTTTCGGCAATCTGTTTTGACTGGGCGAGATTTTTGCCTAACACTGCAATTTCGATGGGATTGGTGGAACCCATATTGAGAACCTGATCGGCAAGATTGCCGGGTTCAAACGAGATCCTTGCCTTTGGAAGATAAAGTGAAACCGCCTTTCGCATCTGTTCCCTGAACTGGTCAGCGGAAATATCAGCGTTCTTTTTCAGATTGATTTTAATTACAGCTTCATTGGGACCACTTGTCCACAAATGGATCAAATTAACCGGATAGCTCGATGGCTGGGTACCGACGAAGGCAGAACTGATTTCGACCTGGCCATTGGTTATGCTGTCTGCAATTCCCAATATTTTCCGGGTAGCATCTTCAGTACGTTCAACCCGGGTACCTGTTGGCAGGCGCAACCGAAGTTGAGTCTGTCCGGCATCAACCCGCGGGAAAATATCAGTTCCGGTAACTGAAAACAACAAAACGAGTAAGACTAATGAGAACAGGATAAAGAAGGTGGTAAATATCCGGGATTTCCCTGAAATCCGGTGAATCCAGTTTTTATAGTTTAATTTGAATGATTCAAATTTGCTGTTTGCCGAAACCTTTATTTTATCCGTAAGAATCCAGTTGGAGGCAACGGGGACGAAGGTTTGTGACAGAAGGAAGGAAGAGATCATAGCCAGGCCAACTGCGAGCGACATCGGGTAAAACATCGAAGCAGGGATACCAGTCATAAAGAATGCCGGGACAAATACGGACAGGATACACAAAAGGATCAGCAATTTAGGCAATGCAATTTCGAGTGAGGCATCCAGGATCGCCCGTGGTTTGGGTTTTCCCATCTCGGAATGGTGATGGATGTTCTCTATGGTCACCGTTGCTTCATCCACAAGGATCCCAATGGCCAAAGCCAAACCTCCTAAGGTCATGATATTGATGGTTTGCCCGAATGCATTGAGGAAAACCACTGCCGACAGGATCGATAGCGGAATGGTAAAGATTACAATCAGTGCACTTCTGCGATCACCCAAAAAGAAAAAAACCATTAACCCGGTTAACAGGGCTCCCACTCCCCCTTCAAAAATCAGGCTCTTTAACGAATTGATCACATAGCCCGACTGGTCAAACTCGTACGAGATTCTTATGTCATCGGGAACGGCGGCCTGCATATCGGGCAGAGCAGCCTTAACCCGTTTTACGACTTCCCAGGTAGCGGCATCAGAGCGTTTGGTGACCGGAATGTAGACCGACCGCTTTCCGTTGATCAGGGCATAACCGGTTGTGACATCCGCACCTAATTGAACTTCAGCCACATCCTTTACATAAACCGAAGGTCCTGCTCCCAATTTAAGCGGAATGTTTTCCAATTCCTTAATATTTTCCACAACAGCATTCTGCGTGGTGATGAACGTCTCATCCCCCACCCTGATATTTCCTGCAGGTGAAATGACATTCGATTTTGCCAGTGCCTGAACAATATCGTCGGCTGACAAATTGTAATCTCTGACCTTATCCGGATTGACCTTGATAATCACGGTTTTCTGATTCCCACCAAATGGCGGAGGAGCCGAGACTCCGGGCAAGGTTGAAAACATCGGTCTTACCTTAAAAAGGGCAAGATCCTGGATCTCGCCAAGTGTTTTGGTCGCTGAGGTAAAGACAAGCTGCCCCACCGCCACACTTCCCGCATCAAAACGGGTAATGAACGGGGGGACAGTACCCGGTGGCATGAAGGCCTTCGAACGGTTGACATAGCCGACTACCTCGCCCATTGCCTGACTCAGGTCTGTCCCTTCATGAAAAACAATTTTGATGATTGCCGCCCCCTGAATCGATTTCGACTCGACAAATTTCACCCCGGTTACATACAATAAATGGTACTCGTAATAGGAAGTGATAAATCCCTCCATCTGCTCAGGAGACAACCCACCGTAAGGCTGGGCAATATAGATGGTCGGCAATCCCATTTTGGGAAAGATATCAACCTTCATACTTCTGATTGCCATCACCGAAAAAAACAGGATCGCAATTACGGAGACTATTACAGTTACCGGCTTTTGGAGCGCTCCTTTTATGATATTCATATTAATTGACCTGATTTAGAAATAAATTTAAATCCCCTTTCACCGCCGCCTTCAAAAGCAGGGCTTTCCAGGCATTGATAGATGCCAGTTTATTCTCCGACTCGGCCTTGATCAGCAGATACTGAGCCTGAATCAGGTCGGCATAATTCACCAGTCCCGATTGATACCTTGATAGTACCGCCCTGTAAGAAAAATCGGATGACTCAACAAGAATTGGATTTTCCCTTGCGGCTGCAAGATCGTTGATCAAGGTGGTATTCGCCATTTCAAGCTGCTTCTGTAGTTGAAGGGAAACATCCTTTAATTTCTCTTCACCCGATTTTACGAGCAATTCCTGCTGCTGCAACTGCGGATTAATCCGTACAGCCTGTAATAATGGCAGACTAAGCTGCAGGCCGATGCCATAATTGTATCGCTGAAAAGCCAGGCCATCGGGTGAGTTTACGGCTCCGTCATAATGGATTCCGGAGCCTCTGGCATAAGTCGTTCCCCAGAAACCGAGCGTTGGCAGCAGGCTTTTATTCAACATTTTGAGCTTTGCTTTGGTGAGACCGATATTGGAGTCAAACAGTGCGAGTAACGGATGTTTTACAGAATCAGACAAAAGGGTAATTTGAGGCAGACGGGTGAAATAACTGCTGTCACTCACCTCAACCGGGTTTTCCGAAGCAAGAAACTGAGAGAGGTTAATCTTCATTTGCTCCCTGTATTTCTGAAAATTCAGCAGGTCGATCTTCGCCCGCGAGATTTCTGCCCTGTACATCGCCGTATCGACTCCTGGTTTTATTCCACTTACAACCAAAGATTTGATTGTCTTTAGATTAGCCTCTGTCCGGAAATAGTTGTTTTCGTATACTTTGACCAGTTCATTGGAAACGAGAAGATCGAGATAGGCATTGATAACCCTCACTTTATGCTGGAAAATTTCGTTCTGAGCGTCTGCTGAAGATTGTTGAAGTCCAGCTTTTGAAAAATTCACCTGTGCACTACGCTGACCAAAAGTCACCGGTTGCCAGTTTAGGACCATCCCTGCGCTGCTGCCAAAAACACCGGAATAATTATTTCCCGAAGAAGGGGGTCCGCTGATTGGGATCAGGTAGGTGGGAGACGCCATCCCGATAATGTTGTTGTACGTGGAAAAGTTAGCCTGATATGCTGCGTCCAGTGATGGAACCAGGGTTCTTTTACTCGCATTTACACCTCTTTCAGCGGCCTGAACTTCATACCCTTTGGACCTGAGCAACGGATAATTTGCCACGGCCTGTTTGAGCAATTCCCTTAGTGGAGGAGAAGATGGATGATCCTGGGCACTAAGATTGGAAGTGAGCGAAAAGAAGAGGATCAAAAATATTCCTGAAACGAACTTTATCATATTTCAATTTTATGTCCACATTTATAAACAGATAACGGAAAACAAAGTTGTATAAATGCAATAAGCATAATCTGATATAAATAATGCAAAAATCAGTAAATCGGTTATTTAGGGCAATACCTATAATTCTGTATTTTTTGTACCCATTTATAGTTGTTTTTGGGGTGATTTCAGGATTCAACCATTATTAAATCTTAAACACAAACTATTTCGGATGTATCTTAAGGAATTGGATTAATTCAATGTTTTACAGATTGCTCCGTCATTCCTCCTCTTAGGGTTGGCAGAAACCTGAAAGGGCCGCAGTAAAGGATCGCAGGCCGGATACCATAAACATGGTAGTCAAATTACCCTTTAAAGGGGATTTTGTAAGCCGTCCGATTCCCGTTAATTCGTACTTTAAAAAAGTGCGACCAAAAGACGCGGGGTCAGAAGTCGTAAAAATTGAAAAAACACCGAAATAAGTTTAAAATATGGCACCCAAAAAATTAACCCATCTGAAGGAACTGGAATCAGAATCGATCTTCATTTTACGTGAAGTTGCGGCACAATTCGGTCGTCCATCGCTGCTCTTTTCAGGGGGGAAGGATTCGATCGTCATGGCCCACCTTGCTTATAAGGCTTTTTACCCTGCAGCTATCCCTTTCCCCTTTGTTCATATCGATACCGGTCACAACTTCGGGGAAACCCTCGTATACCGCGATGAGCTGGTAAAAAGGCTGGGTGCTACGTTAATTGTAGGTTCCGTGGAGGAATCAATCCGCCAGGGCCGGGTTTACGAAGAAAAAGGATTCAATGCCAGTCGGAATAACCTGCAAACGGTGACCTTATTGGATACACTTGAAAAACACAGGTTTGACGCAGCATTAGGCGGAGCACGCCGGGATGAGGAGAAAGCCCGAGCCAAAGAGCGGTTTTTTTCGCATCGCGACGAATTTGGTCAGTGGAATCCCAAAAATCAACGTCCGGAATTATGGAATATCTTCAACGGAAAGAAAAAAGAAGGGGAACATTTCAGGGTCTTCCCGATCAGTAATTGGACTGAAATGGATGTCTGGCAATATATCCTGCAGGAAAACATCGAATTGCCATCACTCTATTACACCCATCAGCGGGAGGTATTTGAGCGTGATGGAAGCATTTATGCCGCCTTGCCGGCCATTCCCCGCAGGCCTACCGAGCAGGTGGTCGTTAAGAGGGTCAGGTGCCGCACCATTGGCGACATCACCTGTACCGGTCTTACCCTTTCAACAGCCAATACGCTCGAAGAGATCATATCGGAAATTGCAGGCTCACGCGTTACCGAGCGTGGCGGTCGCTCGGATGACAAACGATCAGAGGCCGCCATGGAAGATCGGAAAAAGGAAGGCTATTTTTAACGGGATCCACTCCACAACTCTGTATATCTTATATTTACCATCACAAACCACAGCACTATGTTACAACAAATCAATACATCCGGCATAAAAACATTTCATAACTCCGCTCCGGCAGAAGAGGGAGGCCAAAGTCTTACAGGTTTTTTGGATATGGAACTGCTCCGTTTTAGCACTGCCGGAAGTGTTGATGATGGGAAAAGCACCCTCATTGGGAGACTGCTATATGACAGCAAATCGATTTTTGAAGATCAGCTGCTTGCGGTCCAGGAGGCTAGTAACCGTTTGGGAAATGAAGAAATTAACCTGGCTTTGCTGACTGACGGGCTTCGGGCGGAACGGGAACAGGGGATTACCATCGATGTAGCCTACCGTTACTTTGCCACACCAAAGCGTAAATTTATCATCGCCGACACCCCCGGACATATCGAATATACCCGGAATATGGTAACTGGTGCCTCCACGGCAGATGTGGCTATCATCCTGATTGATGCACGGAACGGAATTGTGGAGCAGACCAAAAGGCACTCCTATATCGCTTCATTGCTCCAAATCCCGAATGTGATCCTGGCTATCAACAAAATGGACCTTGTTGACTTTTCAGAAGAGGTTTATAATGCGATTCAGCAAGAATTTGAGGGAATAGCCGGGAAACTCAAACTCAAAAATATTCATTTCATCCCGATCTCCGCCAAAAACGGCGATAATGTGGTCGATGCATCACTCCATACACCGTGGTATACCGGAAAGACAATCCTGAACCTCCTAGAGAGTATTCCCGTTCATCAGATTGACAACGAAATACCACCCCGTTTCCCGGTTCAATATGTTATCGAGTCACAAAATGAACAATACCCAAATTACAAGGGATTTGCAGGACGGATCTCCGGCGGAGTTTTCAATGTGGGGGATATCCTTCTTGCCCTACCATCCAACCGGCTCTCAACCATTACCGCAATCAACGAGGGACCGGCTGAACTTACGGAAGCATTTACACCACAATCGGTTACCTTTAAACTTGACGGGAATACAGATATTAAAAGGGGAGATATGCTGGTAAGGCTCAATAAAAAATACCCGAAATTCAGCTCGACCATCTCGCTGCAGGTGTCCTGGCTGAATGCAAAGCCGTTAACCGTAGGAGCCAAATATATCATACAGCATACTACCGATGAAACACAGGCAACCATCCTGGACATCCGCTACAAGGTGAATATCAACACACTGGAAAATATTTCAGAGGTACACAGTGTTTTAATGAACGATATTGCCCTGATTACAATCAAGACACTCAAACCCCTGAAATACGACGATTATTGCGAAAATCGCATCACCGGCAGCCTGATCCTGATTGATGAAAATACCTTCGAAACGGTCGGAGCGGGTATGATAGTCACAGACGAAGAGATTTTTTCCTTTAATATCTGATTCTACGATGTTGACTTGTCATACATTAGGGATACTAATAACGAAAGAAACCTACTGGAATTCAGTAGGTTTCTTTCGTTATTTTCAGATTTTAATAAAAATCCGGTTTTTATAAAGCCAGTAACAAATATACCACATTCCACCCCACGCCGCAAGGCTTGTCACTATTTCGACAGTCAGATCTCCATTCCACGAAAACAACAACTTTGTGAAAGGAACAAATATCTTGCTAACGAGCTCGGCCCCGCCAAGTTCGAAAAAAAGATAAATAAATATGCAGTTCATACCCACTATGGTAAAGAACTTTGAGCCATTGGCAAACAACTTCTTCACATCAATGAGCCAGTAGGAGAGGCAAAGAGCCAGGATCGCCCAGCCACCGCTCGCAAATACAAACGAAGATGTAGCTATCTTCTTGATAATTGGGGTGATATCTAACCAATCCAGGGAGAAACCAATCAAAAGCGCCGCAATACCAGCTATCAGCATAAGCTGAATTTTCTTTTTCGCGGGACGGTCGCTCATGAGAAGCTGTCCGAATAATACCCCCCAAACCGTGTGAGCTATGGTAGGAATCGCATTGAGCGAGGCCCAGATACTTGGTTTGGGTACACCCTCAATCTGGATATTTACCCATGCTCCAAGATTATGATAAGCCTCCCAGGGGTGATTAAAGCCATCGACCGGGAAGTACCGGTAAGCAAGATCGGTCAAAAGCAGAATAGCCAGGGTGAAAATTAACTGAAAAGAGAAGCTTTTCCGCATAATCAGGAAAGCTACAAGATAGGTTACAGATAATTGGGCGAGTACGTCCTGAAGTCGGAAACCGATTTGGCCGGGCCCGATACAATAGAGAGCCCATCCTAAAAACAAAAGCAACAGGGAACGCTTAATTGCATGGTGCAATATTTGCCGGTGGGAATCTCCCTTCCTGATTCGGTTTGCAACCGCAAATGGGATGGCTACACCGACAATGAACATAAAAAAGGGCTGAATCAGGTCCCAGAAGTGCAAACCATGCCATTCGTGATGACTCAGCTGAGTACCAAAAAATCTGGTAATACTGCTCCCTTCTATTGAATTGATTTGGCCAAACAGCCGGGTGCTTTCCCCGATCAGCAAAAACATGGTCACACCGCGAAAAAAGTCAATCGAAGTAACCCTTTCAGCAACTACAGATGCCGTATCCTTTGCAATTTTATCCATTCGGATTTTCGTTTAAATTTTAATAGATGAGTCTGTTTCAATGTATTTTAGAAGATGCCACATCAGCCGGCTGATTTTCAGTAATTTGAAATAATGAATCTCCTGCCCGAACTGATTTGGTTTGATTTGTCAATATTAGAAATAAAATCGGAAAAAAGGATTCGCAGCTCCGGGATTATGAAAAATAAAACCTTTTAAACTGTAAAAGTTGGTAAATCAGGGATGCAAATTACGCCTCGTTTTAAATTAACCATTATTTTTACACCTTCAATTTTCTTTGAGACAGTTAACCAAATAAAAAAACTACGAATGGCCAAAAAACACAGTCTAACCACAAAAGAATACCTGTTACCTTTTATTTTTATCTCCTTTCTGTTTTTCCTGTGGGGAATAGCTCACGGGATGATTGATACGCTGGATAAGCATTTTCAGCAGATTATGCAGCTGAAAAAATCGGAGTCGAGTCTCATTCAGTTTTCGCTTTACGGGGCATATTTTGGAATGGCCATACCAGCCGGGTTATTCATGCGCAGGTTTGGTTACAAGAAAGGGATCGTTTTCGGGCTCACCCTTTTTGCTACCGGCGCCTTTTTAATCGCGGGTACAACCTCTTTTGAATCTTTCTGGATATTTCTCAGTTGTCTTTTCATCCTTGGCTGCGGCCTTGCGACCCTGGAAACAGCGGCAAATCCATACACGACCAAACTAGGCACCAAGGATTCGGCCGCTCAGCGAATAAATTTCTCCCAGTCATTCAATGGTTTGGCATGGGTAATTGGTCCGCTCATCGGTTTATACATTTACGGTGATCAGGGTGCTGCTCCCGGGGAGAAACTCACCTCACTGATCCTGCCGTTTGCGTTGATCGGGCTGGTGGTACTCATCGTCGCATTGATTTTCCTGCGTCTTCCTCTGCCTGAAATAACGGAGGAAGAGGTTGGTCTTGCGCATGGAATCGCCGAATCTGAGGTTAATGACAAACCAACTTTTCACAAGCCCCTGATCAAACAATCGCATTTCGTGATGGGGGTTGCCGCCCAGTTCTGCTATGTAGCAGCTCAGACGGGTGTATTCAGCTATCTGATCAATTTTGTCACCGATAAGAGCCAGACTCCCCATTTCGACGTGAAAAACGGCCCCTATTTTCTCTCGATAGGGTTTGCGCTCTTTATGATTGGGCGAATGTCGGGCAGCTATATTATGGGGTTCTTCAAACCTGCACGGATATTGGCCTTGTATTCAGGTTTATGCATCTTATTGTTGCCGATTGTAAGCATGAACCTAGGGTGGTTCTCAATAATTGCACTTTATGGAGTCTTCTTTTTCATGTCAATCATGTTCCCTACAATTTTTGCACTCGGGATAAAGGATCTTGGACCACAAACCAAGAAGGCGGCCTCCTTTATTGTGATGGCCATTGTTGGCGGGGCCGTATTCCCTCCGTTAATGGGATATGTTTCAGACCTCTACACCATGTCAATAGGCTTCTTTGTCCCAATCCCGCTGTTTGTATTTATTCTTTTTTATGCACTCAAAGGGCATCATGTTAAAGCTTAAAAAAGTAAGTATTTAATTTTAGGGAGTCCTTCGAAATAGCTCATTCACCCCTTTGCAACTGGTGGTGAACACCATATAAGATCACAAATTCCAGAGGCTGCAATCTGCTTGTTCCAGGCATTTTGTAGCCTTTGAAAACTTCAGAATAATACGGGGAATAATCGGACCTGGAATGTAGACAATCAAATTTTTAATTAATGAGGACGAAAAAAGGGATATTTCAGCGTACTGAGCTTTTGTTCGGCAAAGAGAAAATGGACGAGATTGCCGGTAAGAAGGTGATTATCCTGGGGATTGGAGGCGTTGGCAGCTGGTGTGCGGAAAGTCTGATCCGGTCAGGTATTCACTTCCTGACTATTGTCGATTCCGACAGGGTTTGCATTACCAATATCAACAGGCAGCTTCATGCCACAATGAGTACTGTCGGTGAGGTCAAAACCGAGGCCTTAAAAAAAAGGTTGCTCGAGATCAATCCGGAGGCAGAGATTACAACCATTCAGAAGATCTACAGCAAGGCAACTCATGAGCAGTTTGACCTTGAATCGTATGATTATATCATTGATGCAATCGACAGCCTTGGAAACAAGGTACATCTGATCCGGATGGCTACAAGATGTCATGGGGTCCTTTTTTCGTCGATGGGAGCTTCCCTTAAAATTGATCCCACCCAAATACGGGTTGCCGAATTCTGGAAAGTGCAGGGATGCCCGTTCGGATCGAAAATCAGGAAATACATCCGCAAAGGGGATCTGCCCGCAAAACCTTTCCTGTGTGTTTACAGTGAGGAACTTCTTGAAAACCTGGGATCCGGATCTTCCTGCGGCACTGCCCAGTGCCTCTGTCCGAAAATTAAAAATGGTGTAGGGGATCCTGAATTGGACGACCATGAATGGTGCAGTCAGAAAGCGGTGATCAACGGAACGATTGCCCATATCACGGCAATCTTTGGATTTACGCTGGCTGGTCTGGTTATGCAGGATATCTATCGCCAAACAATATGAACCCGTCAATTGTTAGATTGAAAAAGAGAAATTGAATGGAGGCATTTAATAAAGATAATCTGGTGATGGCGGCACCACCCAAAATGAAGGTGGAAGTTTGGAGCGATATTATGTGCCCCTTCTGTTACATCGGAAAGCGTAATTACGAAACAGCGCTGAAACAATTTGGCGGCAGTGGCCAAATTGAAATTGAGTGGCACAGCTTCCAGCTGGATCCGACCATCCCTGCCTCTTCAGACAAGAAAATGACGGTCTATCAATATCTGGCAGACAAAAAGGGGATGACTTACGAACAATCGGCACATATGCACAAGGGGCTCATCCAAACTGCCAAAGCGGCCGGGCTTACCTATAATTTTGAAAATGCAATTGTAGCCAATTCGTTCGATGCGCATAAAATGATTCAACTGGCAAAGGAGAAAGGGTTGGGAGACCAGGTTGAGGAACGTCTTTTCCATGCCTACTTTACCGAAGGAAAAGACTTTGGCAAACTTGAAACACTGATCGGACTAGGCACCGATATCGGATTAACCGAAGATGAAATTATAGCAGCAATTCAAAGTGATGATTACGCTTACAAGGTAAAACTCGACATTCAGGAAGCTCAGAATATTGGGGTCCGGGGTGTTCCCTTCTTCGTGTTTAACCGGAAATATGCCATATCGGGGGCACAGCCGCCACAGCTCTTTTTGCAAACGCTGGAACAATCCTTCAAGGAATGGCGTATTGCCAATGCTGATCCACTTGCACCCGGTCTCATCTTCAATCCGGCTGCAAATCGTTAATCACACGACCCAGTATCATAGCCAGAATATCGGCATTATCTGAGACCCTGAGTACAGGACTCTTCCCGGAATCTTTTTCAATCCCGACGCCATCGCTGTATGGGGTGACGGACAATACTCTGCTGAGCTGAATATTGGAGTTTTTCCTGTTCCCGGTAAAAATGATCCGTTTATTGGTGATATAGAGCGTTCCATGGTCAATCTCCTGAAGTATTTCCGAGGTGATTCTTTGTACAGCCACACTTCCGGCCCGGTAATACACCCCTTTCATTATTTTGATCCTAAGCGCAGGACCTCCGTAGTTAATCCGCTGTGTAACAGTACGATTCTCAAGCCAGTCGGCTTCTGTTGTCAAATAGCATTTTTCACTTTTAGGTAAATTGATGTTCGCTTCCAGAACCGGAAGCTCCCCCTTTTCAATCAACCAGTAAAGCTTGAATTTTTCAAGCTGCTGTTTCGTGGCATCATCAAACTGAACCGTCACATTGAGGTTTCTGGCAATTTGGGTAAACTCACCCCACTCCTCAGGAGAGACCCTCCTGTCGGCAACGATCTTCCTGAGCTGCGAGTCCATGAAATGGTTACGGCTCTCGTCCGATATTTTACGGGCAATTTCCTCCGGCAACATTATATTTTGCTGAAGGGAATCAATCAAGGCTTCCTTCGATTTTTCAAATTTGCCATCACTAATAGCCTCATCATACGATTTCCGGTAAATGTCTGAAGCCAGATTATTATGAAGTTCAGTAACTTCAGGGTCCGACAAGGCTAAAAGATGTTTCAACGAATTTAGTGCGTTAAGTTCATCCTCTGACAGGCTATTGTCTGACAGGCACCGCTGTAAATAACGTTGATAAAGCTCGACTAACCGGGAATTGTATTTCCGGTGAAGATCGACATTATACCGCATCGCAATCGAAGCAATGTCCTCAATGCCAATAGAATACAATGGCTTACTTCCTAAAAGATTATTAATCTCAATAATCGCGTTTTCTTTCGGAGTCAGTTTAAAGAGTCTTTGAAAGAAATTAGGTTCCTTCAATGCGGTGATTGGATATAAATCGTCCATGGCTCAATGAATAAGGCAGGTTGTGGATTACAAAGGTACAAAAAAAGAGGCTGTATCAAAAGTCTGTTTAACCGCAAAGAACGCGAAGCAGGCGCAATGAGCGCAAAGATAAAACATTGTAAATGTGTTATTAGCGATCTATGCGAAATATCTTTGCGACCTTTGCAGTTTATTTTTTTTGCCTTTTGACACAGCCTCCCTGCATTTTGAAGGGAATAACCTTTCGGGATAATGATTAAAAATGCAATCGTTTATGGATTGAAGAAATGATTATTGTGTTATTGGTTCGAAAGTAACGAGAAGCACATTTGTAATTTTACCAGCCATGGCAGATGTAGACGGCAGATTAGAAATAAACAGGGCGACAGTCATCTGGCTTGTCGACAAAGACCGGACGATGCATCCATTCCTGAAATCCAAAAGTCCCAGGAAACCTTGTTTTGAAAAATTAAGCGTAGTTACATTTTTGTAAGTAACATTAGTTGAGGTGATCCCGTCAGTCGTAACCGGAACAGTCAGGGTGCTGCCCGGATTAAATGTGAAGCCAAGGTCAATGGAGGGAGTGAAAGGGGTTGCATAGGTAAGCCCTGCATTTGCCGATGACTGGGTTGAAACATTCGGAATTTTGTTTACTGTACAATAGCTTAAACCGGCCAATGCACCACCGCTCACATTGTTGATGGCGTAATTACCGGTACTAAAAAAGATGTATTGATCCAAATAGGCCTTACCTAACCCTAATAATGTCAAAAACCCGGCCGGGTAAGTTTGGTTTACTGACAGTATCGAATCGGGATTGGCCAGGATAATTGGTGTAGCGGAACTAATCCTCCACGCCTGACCAGAGGTCAAAGAGGCTCCTCCGGTGAGTATTTCCATCTGAGTCTGGGCTGAAAGGGTAATTGTGGTCGCAACAGAAACCTCTCCTCCCGGACCCATTATTTTCAGGTTCACTGAATAGGTAGTCCCATAATTCTGATAAGTGTGGGTCATCAGTGTACTTGTTGTTACAATGGAGCTGTCTCCGTCTCCAAAAGACCATACATAAGAAGTGGCATTTGACGAAACAACATTAAAAGTAACCATATTATCCAAAACGTTTGAGGTGATTGTTGCGGTTGGTGCAGGTGTACTGGGTTTGCAGGCACTAAAAAATAGTGCTCCCAACGAAAACAGACTAACCAATCTCATATACATCTTCAGACCATTCATATTCATAATTTAAATTTCAGCAACATTACTGAATTCATTTTTGGATTCATTCCAGCTTAAAAGGTTTAAATGGAAATAAACAAAGATGTCTTTGATTGTTGACATTTCTACTGATTATTGCACGAATCCAACAGAATTGATACCAATAGGTTGGATCCATACAACCTAAAATGCAAAATCGCATTCAATACTCAAATTCATTAATCGCTTTGTCATACAGGATGTTATTGAGATTGCCACAAAAATCTAATCCCTGTATGGCTTTTGTGTTTCCTTTAATCAAAAATTTTATTTTTTATTTCAAAATAATTTGGAAATCCGAATCAAATAGTCTTATATTTGCAATGTATTAGTATTGTAGTACACTAAAACATTAAAACTGCAAAATATGATTCAGATTAAAGACCTTCATTTTGCGTATCCGCGGCAACAGGCGCTCTTCAACAGCCTTACCGCAGATCTTGGGACCGGCAGCATTACCGGACTACTCGGCAAGAATGGGGCAGGTAAAACGAGCCTGCTTAAACTCCTTACAGGACTTCTTCACCCGGTATCGGGAGAGCTTTCGGTAATGAACCATGCTCCGCGAAAACGGGAAGTTTCGTTTTTGAACGATGTTTTTATGGTGCCCGAGGAGTTTTATTTTCCCGCAATCTCCATCCTCGATTACCTGAATGCCTTCGCCCCGTTTTATCCCCGGTTTGATATCGAGCTTTTGGATCGGATCCTTGTCGAGTTTGAACTGGGTAAGGCGCGTAATTTACAGCGGCTCTCCCATGGACAGAAGAAGAAATTTCTGATTGCCTTTGCTCTGGCGACCCGATGCAGGTTTCTCGTACTGGATGAGCCTACCAATGGGCTGGACATTCCGTCAAAGGCGTTGTTCCGGAAAATTCTCGCGGGTTCGCTGGATGAAGACCAATTGGTTATCATTTCAACCCATCAGGTTAAAGATGTTGAAAATCTGATTGATAAAATCATCATTCTGGATAACGGAGAAATAATTTTCCAGCATACCATCGCGGAGATTTCCCAAAAGGTGTGTTTCGTCTCAGAAACCTCCAGGGATGCGGAAGGGGTTATTTACAGCGAGGCTATACCTGGCGGTTTCCGCTTAATGATGCCCAACGGACATGCTGAGACGGAAGTCGATATCGAATTACTTTTTAACGCCATAACCAATGGCCATAAAATCGGATAAAGCTATGCAAACAACAAATTCATTTTCGTTTCAGCGGTTGATGTTATTATTCAAACAAAAACTGATCATTAATAAGCGGCGTTTCCCCTTAGGCTTACTGGCATTTTCAGGTAGCTTGTTTATTTTATTTATCTTTTCACAGTCGACAAAGAATTTTAGTAACTGGAGTAATACGGATTACCTGAGCACTTTTATCCCCGCATTCATAGGTTTGGGAATTGCCTATTCAACTTCTTCATTTCCGTACTTTCGTTCAAAGGAGAAGAGCATGGCCTATCTGATGCTTCCGGCTACAAACAGTGAAAAATTTGTCTTTGAAATCCTCTCCAGGATCGTAGCGTTTATAATCCTGATGCCGCTGATATTTTGGATCGTCGCAAACCTCGAAGGGGCGCTGGTTCATTCCTTCTATCCAAAATTAACCAATTATAAGTTTTCCTTTTATGATGGACTATTGGTAATCGTAAAGGCTGGAAAATTTGAGTTTTGGGCAACTAACTTAACAATTCAAGGGATCTTATTTGGTTTTATTGCCCTGTTTACGGGTGCAAGCCATTTTTCAAAAGTGCCACTTTTGAAAACTTTACTTACATTCTCTATTGTTGCTATGGGCTATATCCTGTTTGCATATGTATTAAATAAGAGCCTAAATCTTGATGGATTGCGTCCTGTAGGGAAAAATTTGATTTTCTTCAAAGACGGTCAAACGGTCATCAAACTCATGGGAATAGGAATGGCTATTATCAATGTAACTTTTTTAGCCATCGCGTGGTTCAGCTTAAAAGAGAAGGAGGTCTGATTATGGAATTTAAAAGTACCAAAGGAATCTTTCTCCAGATAGCCGACAGCATCTCGGAGAAAGTGATGGAGGGGAAATATCCCCCGGGAGAAAAGATCCCGTCTGTCCGTGATCTGGCGACCGAGATGGGGGTGAATCCCAATACGGTGATGCGCACCTACAGCGAATTGCAGACACGGGGAATCATCGACAATAAACGGGGTGTAGGTTTTTATGTTAGCACTGATGCGGTAGAGATCATCCGGAAATGGAAACGGAAAGAGTTTTTCGAAACAGAGCTCCCTCAGATTGTAAAACAGACGAGAATACTGGACATCACCCTCGAAGAACTTAAACCCTATTTTGAACTCCCTATTAATTAAATCCTTATGAAAACAAGTAAGCTTATATTTATAGTCCTCGTTGGAACTATCGCACTCCTGATTTTGGTCACTACGCTTGACCTGCGCATTAACGGAAGGAAGTTTAGCGACATAAACTCCGATTTCAAAGTGAAAAAGCAATCACTTAAATTGTTTAAGACACTTTATATTATTAATAGTATGAATGTCACCCTCGTAAAAAATGATTCGTCGTTCCTTGAGATAACCAGTTTGAAGGACTCGTTATCCCCGAAGGTTAATTTCGCGATAAATGAAGATACTTTGAAAATCTCAGATTTTGAGAAGTTGTGGCATAGCAACGCATCCATCCGGATTCACGCCACCAATTCACTGAGGCAGGTTCTACTGAAAAATTCCAATCTGACTCTTCTAGGTTTTAGCACAGAAGCGTTGTCACTAACTATTGATAAAAGTAACGTCGTCCTAAGCGAGAGTGAGCCACATCAATCGAGGATCCATTTTTTGGAGATCCTGGCGAACAACCATTCCAATGTTTATGGAAGAGAATTTTATGTCGATTCAATTGGAATTGCACTTCAACATTCAGAGGTATCTCTGGATGGCATAACGAATAAGCTGGGTGGAACCTTGTCAGACAGTTCCAGGATTCAGGCAAGGCAGCCTCAGGAGGTTTGGCTCAAAAAGGATGCTGCGAGTAAGATAAATATCAACGATTATTGATCCTGATTTTAGTGGTCACTTTTTTACCACGGAGGCACGGATTATACGAAGGTACACAGAGTAAATTTTTTCCGTGTACCTCAGTGCCCACTGTACCTTCATGGTAATTTTTTTAATTAAAATTTATCATATATTTATGCTAACTTATTAAACCTTTCTGGTTAGATGAAGTCAAAACAACATTGAAAAATCAAATTCATTCTCAACCTCTTATACCATTGAAGATTGAAAATCGAGATCAACGGGCTGAATAAGGTCTATCCCAACGGAAATCACGCATTAAAAGATGTGACCATGACCATTGGAAACGGGATGTTTGGCCTGCTGGGACCGAACGGAGCAGGAAAGTCAAGCCTGATGCGCATCCTGGTTACGCTGGCAAAACCTTCATCCGGTGAGGTTCTGGTTAACGGACTCGATTTGCAGAAGAACCGGAAGGAGATCCGGACAATGCTCGGCTATTTGCCTCAGGATTTCCGTTTTTTTGCCAAACTGCGCACCTATGAATTTCTCGATTATATTGCCCGGTTATCGGGCATGAACAAATCCTCACAAAGGAAGGATGCCGTCGAGAAAATGCTGGAGGAGGTTGGCCTTTTTGAAGCGCGAAACCGTTTCGCCAACAATCTTTCCGGGGGTATGAAACGGAGATTGGGAATTGCCCAGGCATTGATTGGCGATCCTCAGATTATCATTGTCGATGAGCCTACCACCGGGCTCGATCCCGAAGAGCGCATCCGTTTCCGAAATCTGCTCACCCGGATCAGCGAACGCGATGTCATCATTATTCTCTCTACCCATATTGTGGGTGATATCTCGAGTACCTGCAACGACATGGCCCTGATGAACAAGGGAACCCTCGCTTTTAAAGGGTCACCCGAACTGCTGATCAGCCAGGCCCGCAATAATGTCTGGAGAATTACAGCTACCGATACTGAATACCAGGAGATACAGGATAAATACCCCATCATCTCATCTATTCCGTCTGAAGAGGGATGGGAAGTGCAGGTGGTTTCAAAACATATTAACGGCTATTCCGGGGAACAGATTGAACCTAACCTGGAACATGCCTACGTGAATTTTATGGAAAACGAACTAAATCAGCACTGGCATGAGATCTGATCCTGATCGTTTTCCCCATTCCGGATTGGTTTTAATCTCACCTAATAGTAAGGACTAACTTATGAAGGCGATTCATAATATACTCACGGTCTCCAAATACGAGTCAAAAACCCTGTTCCGAAGCTGGTTTTTCCGGATCTTTTCCATTCTGGCCCTCCTGTTTGTCTTTCTCTACAACCTGGGAACCCAGACAGGTGTTGGCTGGCCTAACGGCGACCTGGTGGCACTTCCCTCAATGATCCCGTTTATTAATCTATATATTATTAATGTTGCTCAGGCGATTATAGCCGTTTTCCTTGCTTCTGATTTTCTCAAACGGGATAAGAAACTCGATACCACCGAGGTGATTTACATGCGATCGATGACCAATACGGACTATGTGATCGGGAAGACCATCGGGAATATCTGGGTCTTTTTCATGCTGAATGTGGTAGCTTTGGGCATGGTGGCATTATTTAATGTTGCCTCACCTTATAACCAATTTTCCCCGGCCCCTTATTTATACTATTTCCTGCTAATTAGCCTTCCAACCCTGATTTTTATCCTCGGCTTCTCCTTCTTTATGATGTCGGTAATCAAAAATCAGGCAGTCACGTTTGTAATCCTTTTGGGATACATTGCAGCAACATTATTCTACCTTCAGAATATCTACCACTATCTTTTTGATTATATGGCATTTCACCTGCCAATGACCTTTTCGGATTTTGTCGGATTTGGTTTCCTGAATGACATCCTGATTCACCGCGGAATCTATTTTTTCCTTGGTCTGGGTTTTATCGGGTTAACCATTCTGTTGCTGCAGCGTCTTCCGCAGTCTCCCTTTGTGCGGAAAACGACCATGCTGTTTAGTGTGCTCTTTTTGTCTGCAGGCATTGGATTGGGGGTTAAATACATCGAAAAGATCAATATCAGTGACAGCCATCGCAATCAGATGCTTGAGTTAAATAATAAATATTCAGCCAGCCCGATTGCCGAAGTCACAAAGTGTGACCTTGTTCTTGAACACCAAGGAGAGGGAATCCGTGGTGAAGCCGCCCTGACACTGACAAATCCAAATCAGGAGCCGCTTCAGGAGATCATCCTCACGCTGAATCCAGGTTTGGAGATTCAATCGGTAATCGGGGCGAAGTTCAGCCGCGAGATACAGCTGATTAAAATTACACCGGATGCCCCGTTGCAAAAAGGAGCAGAGCTGAATATCAAGATCTCCTATACGGGAACAATCGACGAAACGTTTTGCTACCTGGACATGAACCGTGACCGGCTTGAGTTATGGCTTCAACGCGGAAATGGAATTGCAGACAAGAAACATGCCTTTCTTAAACCCGACTATTTGTTGCTGACCCCTGAAACACGGTGGTATCCAACCGCCGGAATCACCTATTCAACCAAGGGGTTGAAATGGCAGACCATGCAGTTTTCCGAATTTCATTTGAAGGTCATAACCCGGAATGGGTTGAAAGCAATTTCTCAGGGCAAGGTAACCGATGAGGGTAACGGGACCTTTGACTTTGCCCCTGAGCACAGGATACCTCAAATGTCGGTTGCAATTGGGAGGTATCAGACCCGTTCAGCAAAAGTGGACGGGGTTACTTATAATCTGAACTTTCTGGCAGGTCATAATACCTTTGACCCGTATTTTAAAATCCTGAAAGATTCCATTAAACCGGTAATCCGCGATCTCCGGAAAACGTGGGAGGCGAAGGTACATTTTACCTATCCTTACCAACGGTTAAATTTAGTGGAGATCCCCGTGCAATTCTGCTCGTTTGATCATGTGTGGAGCGGTGCCGGTGAACAGGTACAACCCGAAACGATCTATCTGCCTGAAGGAGGCTTCAAACTTCCAGGTGCAAATTTCGCAGAAGCCAAAAAGAACAATGAACGGTTCGGAAACCGCGATAACCAGACCACCAGCCCCCGGGAAAATGAAGAAAATTACCTGAAGCGGTTTGTGAATGATGTACTTTTAAACAGTAAATCGTCCCCTCAACGCGGTGGCGGAGGACCCGGAATCCATTTCGGCGCACCTGCCCCTGCTCAGGAAGAGATCAATCCTTATTTCATCTTCCCCGAATATTACACCTTTGTAACCCACCTGAAATCTGAAAAGTATCCGATCATAAACCGGGCGGTTGAATCCTATTTGTCGAAAGCGGCCACAGAAACCGGCAATTCTTTCATGCGCTCATTTGCCGGATTATCCGACAATGAGAAGGGGAATATCGCCCTGCAGGAGGCCTCATTTTCCGACATCCTCGATAACCAGATTGATCCCGACGTAATAAGCAATGTGATTCTGACAAAAAGCGGCTTTCTTTTTGCGCTGATGAAAGGGGCTGTAGGTCCTGATCAATTCGATGAATTTATCCACAAATTCATCGAAACCAAACGATATGAGACCTATTCGATTGATATCCTGAATGATCAGCTAAAGTGCTCTTTTAAGCTTGATTTGAATCAGTACCTTCCTGACTGGTACAACTCCAAATCACTTCCCGGCTATATTGTGTCCAGGGTCAACACCATGAAACTGAAAAAAGACGACCAGATAAAAACGATGGTCTCATTCGTGATTACAAATACCGAAACCGTACCTGGCGCTGTTTCGGTGAGCTTCAGAATGGGTGGAGGTCAGCGGGGAGGTTTCCGGATGCGGGGAGGCGGCGGGTCTGATGATAATATTGAAAAAACGGTACTGATTGAAGGAAAGGTTTCCAAAAGGATTACATACCTGTTCAACCGCGAACCCAGGTCAATGACGGTCAATACCTTTGCCTCACATAATATTCCGTCAAGTATCACCCAGCAGTTTGGAAAAATCGAGATTGACGAGAAATTGCAGGTAACAGAGGGCGAAGAACTTATCGCTTATACCGAGGGGATCGAACCGAACGAAATTATCCTGGATAATGAAGATCCCGGATTTAAACTGAGCCAGCCCAAGAGTACCAGCCTGATTCAACGGATCTTTATTCCATCAGAGAATGCTTCCGGAACATCAAATGGTCCACCGCGGAGCATTTCCATAAACCTCAGAAAAAATAAACTCCTTAAATACAAAGGACTCGTATTCTGGAATCAGCCGGTCGAATGGACCCTGACTACCAATGAACAGTTTTACGGGAAACAGATCCGGTCGGCCTATTACCTGAAAGGTGGTTCCGGAAACCGGAAAGCCACCTGGAATGTACCGGTTAAAGCGCCCGGATATTATAAAGTATTTGCCTACATCCCCAAGATCAGGGGAGGCTGGGGTGGTGATAACAACAATGAAGAGGACTATCATTTCACCGTTTTTCACGATGACGGCCAGGATCACCAGGTTGTGAGTATGAAGAACAACGATGGTGGATGGATGGAGATTGGATCGTATCATTTATCTCCTGATTCTGTCAAAATCGAACTCTCCAATTTATCCAAAGCCAACACCATTTATGCTGATGCCGTTAAACTCGTTAAATTAAATTAACAGAACCTTATATCCGATGAAGAAACAGAAATTTTTCCTGATGATGTCATTATTCCTCGCACTGATTCAGGTGAAAGCACAACCGATTCTGACGCTTGAACAGGCATTGCAGTATGCCGAAAAGGGGAGCCCAAGTTTACAGAGTTCGTTATACAACCTTCAGCGGACCACCGAAACGCTGAATGCCCAGCTGGCAGCGCTGAAATCACAGTTCTCGCTGAGTGTAAACCCGATCGCTTACAGCAACAGCCGCCAATTCGATACCCGGTTTTCACAATGGTATACCAACCGGAGTTTTGCCCCATCCGGAACCTTCACCGTTGCCCAGCCAATTCCGTTAACCGACGGGGTGATATCATTGGTAAATCAGTTCGGTTGGCAGTCAAACCTCTCAAATGCTCAGGGAGTTACCAATGAGAATAAAGCATTTTTCAATAACCTCAACCTAAGTCTTACCCAGCCGTTATTTACGTACAACAGGACGAAAATGGCCATAAAGAATGTGGAATACGACAATGAAAATGCGATGCTGAGCTACGCCATTCAACGGATGACCCTTGAAATGAGTGTGTCACAGTATTTTTATAATGTCTATATGGCGCAGATGAGCCTGACTATCAACCAGGAGGAATTGGCAAACACTGAAAAGAGCTACGAAATCATTAAAAATAAAGTCGATGCAGGTCTTACTGCCAAAGAAGAGCTCTACCAGGCAGAGGTGAATCTTGCTACTTCAAAATCAGCGGTTGCATCTGGCCGTGTTGACCTGGAGAATGCCAAGGATATTTTCAAGCAGTATATCGGGATGGATATTTTTGCCGATATCACCGTAATGGCCGATGTGGTGGTAAACCCTATTGAGATTGACGGCAAGAAGGCGCTCGAACATGGTTTAGCCAGCAGAATGGAATTACGACAACGAAAGATCAACATCGAAACCTCCAAATTAGACATGATCGTGGTGAAATCGTTCAATGAATTCAACGGATCGATGAACCTTTCAATCGGATTGGCGGGTGATGACCCAACTTTGGCAAAGGTATACGATAAGCCTACCCAAAGCCCGCGCTACACGCTGGGCTTCAATATTCCCATCTTCGACTGGGGCCAACGGAAAGCGAAAATAAGATCACAGGAGGCAGTCATTAAAACCCAGGAACTCAGCCTTTCGGTCCAGGAAACCCAGATTAAGCTCGATATCCGGCAGGCAGTCAGAAGTTTGGGAAATCTGAAAAATCAGATCGAACTGGCATTTCAGAATCAAAAAAACTCGCAGCTAACTTATGATATTAACCTCGAGCGTTACAAGAACGGCGATCTTACGAGTATGGATTTAAACCTGTTTCAACAACAGCTTTCGACCAAGAAAATGGCCTATGCACAATCGCTGATTAATTATAAAATCGCCCTGCTCAACCTGAAAATCGTATCACTTTACGATTTCAGCACGAACCAGCCTGTAATTCCCGAAAAGTTCGTCAAGGAGTATAAGGCAGGAAAGATGAAACTTCCATAAAATCTTCCTACGCGGGTCAAAAGCAAAATCCAGTTTTGCCCGTCAAGCTTCAGAATAAATTCTTTCAAGACAATATCATTAACAAAAGAAACAGCCTACTATGAATCAAGCATTAAAAAAAAGCACGCTCAGGCATGGAAATCATTCAAAACGATTTATTTCACCGGTTCAGGATCTGACCAGTTCAAAAAATCTCCATATGCGGTCAAATAAACGGTTACCATGGTTAGGGCTGATGTTTATCCTGGTGGTGGCCGCTTGCGGGAATCAGGGTAACCAGGTCAATAATGAGCTTGCCATCCCGGTTTCGGTATCCGATGTGGTTAAAAAACCGATTATTCAATTCATCAGTACCACCGGGACTGCCACCGCTGCCAGCGTAACCACCCTGAGTACCGAGATGGCCGGGATCTATTTCCTGGTTAAGAATCCAAAGACCGGCAGTGATTTCAAATTAGGCGATATCGTCGAGAAAGGGCAGGTCATTATTCGTCTGGAGAATCCCGAGACGGAAAATACCATCGCGATCAAGACTAAAAAGCTGAACCTCGACATTTCGGAACTGGAATACCAGAAACAAAAATCGCTGTATGAAAAAGGGGGAGTCACCCTTCGCGAGATGAAAAACTCGGAGGTCGCCCAGGCCACAGCAAATACCGATTATGAGAACGCGAAAATTCAGCTGGCAAAGATGCAGATCATATCCCCTTTTCGGGGTGCCATTGTCGATTTGCCGCAAGTCACCAACGGAACCCGCGTGATCCTTGGCGCAGCCGCCGTTACCTTGATGGATTACAGTAAATTACTGATGGAGATCAACCTGCCGGAAAAAAACATTACAACGATTCATGTTGGACAGGATGTGGCCATTACCAACTATACCTTGCCTAAGGACACCCTTAAAGCGAAGATCAATGAGCTTTCACCTGTGGTCAGTACCGAAACCCGCACGTTTAAAGGGAGATTGGTGATTGACAACCCAGCCTTAAAACTTCGCCCGGGGATGTTTGTGAAAGCCGATATCGAGGTGGCCAGACGCGACAGTGCTATAGTCATCTCAAAGGAGATTGTTGTTTCGGGCAACCGTGGAAAAACCATTTACATCGTTGAAAAAGGGGTAGCCCGCGAACGAATCATCACTACCGGACTTGAAAATGAGACTTCACTGGAAGTGATTGAGGGGCTAAAAAAGAATGAACGTGTGGTTACCAAGGGTTTCGAAACGCTTCGGAATAACTCCAAGGTTAAGATTATTAATCAGTAAGGTAGTTAGGCTGTAGGCTGTTAGGCTGTTAGGTATTTTGTGGAACCAAATTTAAGTTTGTCTAAAAAATCCCTTGATCTGACCCTAAAAGCCTAAAAGGCTAAAGCCTAATAGTCTAAATCCTAATAGCCTATTAACCTGAATAGCCTATTAGCCTGAATACAGAATCCCGGAATCAACAAATTAATTAAGTAAGTTAATCTAAATTTATTCGAGTGAAAAAACTGACTTCTTTTGCAGTCAATTATCCTGTAACCGTATTAATGGCCATTATGGGGATTTTGCTCCTTGGGGTGATCTCCTACCAGAAATTAGGGATTGACCTTTTCCCTGACCTGACTTCTCCGCGGATTTTTGTGGAGATCAAATCGGGTGAGCGACCACCTGAAGAGATGGAAAAGATGTTTATCGAGAAGATAGAGGCGGTAGCCATCCGGCAGAACGGGGTCATGGAGGTTTCGTCCATATCGCGGACGGGATCGGCTCAGGTCACGGTCGAATATGCCTGGAATAAAGATATGGATGAAGCATTCCTGGATCTCCAGAAAGCGCTGACCAGCTTTTCCCAAAATACGCTGATCGACGCACTGACCATCACACAGCTCGATCCGAATACTCAGCCGGTGGTCATTGTCGGACTTTCGCACGAGACCATCACCGACATGAACGAATTACGTAAGGTTGCCACCAATTATATCCGCAACGAACTGGTTCGTCTGGAGGGGATTGCAGACGTTGAGCTGTCAGGAGTGGAGGAGAATGAGGTGCGCATTGATACAGACCCCTACAAACTCGAATCTTTCAATATCACTGTGGATCAACTCTCCCAAAAGATCCAGGCCTATAACAAGAGCATCTCAGGGGGGACAATCACAGAAACCGGGCTGCAATATGTCGTGAAGGGGGTCAGCCTGCTTCAGCAGAAAGAAGATTTCGAGAAGCTGATTATCGGGTATGCCTCACCGGTAGCAGGAAGCACAACCGCCGAAAAATCGGCCACTTACCTGCGCGACGTAGCCAGTGTCAGTTTTTCAAACAAGGAACCGGTGAATATAGTCCGCATAAACGGGGTCCGCTGCCTGGCCCTGTCGATCTTTAAGGAGACCCGTTACAATACGGTCAAGGCGGTGGAGGATATCCAGAAGGCGCTTGGGAGCATCACCAAGGCCCTCCCGGGATACAAATTTACCATGGTTACCAACCAGGGGACGTTTATCCGGACAGCCATCGATGAGGTTCAAAATACGATGATTATCGGAGTCATCCTGGCCATCCTGATCCTCTTCATTTTTCTCAGAAAGATTGGGACGACCCTGATTGTGAGTCTGGCAATTCCTATTTCCATCATTGCCACCTTCAATTTAATGTATTTCAATCATCTCTCATTGAATATCATGACCCTTGGAGGGCTAGCCCTTGGAGCCGGAATGCTGGTGGACAATGCCATAGTCGTGATGGAGAATATTTTCAGGAATCATGAACTCGGGATGTCGGCCAAGGAAGCAGCTATCGTCGGGACTGCCGAAGTAGGCGGTGCCATCACCTCATCAACGCTGACCTCAATAGTGGTATTTCTGCCGATTGTATACATTCACGGTGCTTCCGGGGAATTGTTTAAAGATCAGGCCTGGACAGTGGCATTTTCACATTTCTCCTCGCTGTTTGTAGCCATATTCCTGATCCCAATGCTTTACCACCAGTTTTTTAAGAAAAAAGGGATGCAGGCGCCAAAAGGGGCCAAATTTGCCGGCTATGGAAATTTTATTTCTCGGATACTCCCCCACCGGTGGTTAATTACCATCATCTCGCTGGTCCTGATGGGGTTGTCCTTTCTGCTGGTCCCTTATATCGGTTCTGAATTTATGCCCAAGAGTGACAGTAAAGAGTTTACCATTAAGGTAAAGATGACTGAAGGAACCTCACTTCAACGGACTTCCTCAGCAATAAGTTCTCTTGAAAAGATGGTGAAGGAGTTACTGGGCGATGAAGTACAATCGGTATATTCCAGAATTGGTCCTTCCACCGGCACCACAACCTCAGCAACGGCCGTTTATGAGGGGGAAAACACAGCCCAGGTAAAAGTAATCCTAAAACCTGAAGGGAAATATGCAGCATCGCAGGTGACGGCGGCTATTGCCAAATGGTATGCCGAAAACCCGCAGTTCCAGGTAACCTTTACCCAGGATGAAACGGCATTGCAAAGTATTCTTGGGACACAGGATGCCCCGGTAGTGGTGGAAGTTCGCGGGGCCGATCTTGACGTGATCAAAAAGATTACCAAACAGGTAGAAGCCTCCGTGAAGGATATTCCGGGACTATATAATATTCAGACCAATATGGAGGGAGGATATCCTGAAATAAATGTCCAGGTTGACCGCTTCAGGGCCGGATCTTATTCGCTGGCCGTGACAGATATTGTGAGCCAGGTAACTGCAAAATTAAAAGGGGAAAACGCCGGACAAATGGATAAAGAGGGTGAACTGAGGGACATTACCATCTATGTTCCTAAGATTGGGGTTGCCGCGCTTGGAGATATGATTATTAAAAACGGCACCTCAGTAATCAGGCTTTATGAAGTTGCAAAACTGGAACAAACGGTTGCCCCGACTGAAATCTACCGACGCAACCAGACCCGGATTGGGAAGGTAATGGCCGAGCTCGAAAAGAACAAGGCGCTGGATAAGGTAATTGCTGATGTTCAGGCTAAAATTGCACCCATCATTCTGCCAGCCGATTATTCGATCAAGGTGGCCGGTGAAGAGCAAAAAAGGCAGGAGTCCATGAGTAATCTCCGGTTCGCACTTTTATTGTCTATCATATTGGTTTACATGGTTATGGCGAGTCAGTTCGAATCCCTGATACACCCTTTGATCGTGATGCTGACCATTCCGTTTGCCATTGTCGGGACCATCCTCCTCTTCTTTATTTTGGGTCAGACATTCAATATGATGGCACTTATCGGTATAATCATGCTGGGTGGAATCGCGGTAAACGATTCAATCATCCTCATTGACCGGATTAATCAGCTAAGAATGACCGGAATGGAAAAACGATTGGCCATATCATTGGGAAGTCAGCAACGGTTGAGACCAATACTCATGACCAGCATCATTACGATCATTGCCTTATTGCCGCTGACCTTCGGATTTGGAGCCAGCACCTCCCTGCGTTCGCCAATGGCCTACGCTGTAATTGGCGGAATGGTTACCAGTACTTTACTGACATTGTTGGTGATCCCATGTGTATATGATCTGATGACCAGCAACAAACCGATGAAAAAGGAGGAATAACCATGCAATTGGCGAAACAAATTATAATCGGATGAAACCCTCATAATCCGCCTGCTGGCGGATCACAAAAAAAAGTATAAATTAAATCTATGAGGGTTCCGCGAGAATCAAGAATCTATAAGTAAGTTAATCTAAATTTATTCGAGTGAATTTTATAATCAACAGAAAGGTTCTGATCAGCATGCTCTTCCTGGGCTTAAGCCTGATGGGGTATTTTTCGTGGAAAAATCTCTCCATGGAGCTGTTTCCCAATGCGGAACTTCCGATGCTCTACGTGCAGATCACCAGTCAGCTTGAGGTTGATCCTAAATATATGGAAAGCCAGGCGATTGTTCCCCTTGAAGGGGCCATCGGGACACTGCAGGGGATCCAGAACATGGAATCCACGGCCGAGTCGCGCCAGGGTTCGATCATGATTGAATTCAACAAGAACATCAATTTTAAATATACCTATCTTAAAGTTCAGGAAAAGGTCGACGAGATTAAGGCAACACTTCCTGCGCAGTTTAGGGTGACTGTTGTAAAGGTTGACCTCAACCAGATGAATAACCAGTTCATGCAGCTGCAGGTCCTGGGCGGGGGCGACGTTGACCGAGTGCGGAATATCACTGATCTCAAAATCAAAACCGAATTAGGGAATATCGATGGGATTGCAGGGGTGAATGTTTTTGGAGGTCATGAGAAATCGGTCGAGATCCAGCTTGATATGGATGTTTGCCAGGCCTACCATATCACCGCTGCAACGATCCAGAATAAGATCACCCAGAATTACAAGGCCAGGGCCTTTGCCGGAAATGTGTATGAGGCCAACAAGGAATATTTTGTCCAGGTCACCTCCGAATTTGATGACCTCAATGAGATTGGAAACCTCGTGATTGCCACCGGTCCGATTTTGCTGAAGGATGTGGCAAAAGTCTATTTCGGAACGAAGGAGGAGACCTCCTATTCGAGGGTTAACGGGAAAAGTGCCGTATCGATTACACTGGTCAACGATGCCCAGTCGAACCTGATCAAGCTCTCTCACAATACGCTTGCGGCTATTGACAAGCTTAATGAGACCCTCGCTTCCAAAGATATCCAGATTAAGGTGCAGAATAATGCGGCCGAAACCATGGAGAAAAATCTCGATCAGATTGGTGAGCTTGCCTTAATCGGGGGTCTTCTGGCGATCATGGTACTCTGGATTTTCCTGAAGAACTTCCAGCTGGTTTCCATCATTTCACTGGCAATTCCGATCTCAGTCTTAACCGCTTTCAACGTGTTTTACGGAGCCAATATCTCCATTAACAGCCTCACACTGGTGGGAATGGCGCTGGCAGTTGGGATGCTACTCGATAACAGTGTGGTGGTACTGGAGAATATATACCGTTTGCGGGGACTCGGAAAGTCTCCGCGGGAATCGGTTGTACAGGGAACTACTGAAGTATGGCGCTCAGTGTTTGCCTCTACCCTCTGCACAGTTACTGTTTTTCTTCCGTTCATCTTTTCCAGTAATTTCCTGATCACCCTGATCGGAAAGAACGTGGGGGTCTCCATCATTTCGACACTTTCCATTTCCTTGTTGGTGGCAATCCTTCTGGTTCCAATGATGGCCTTCTCATTTTTAAAGCGCAAAAACAACAATAACCTGAGTTTTAATGTTGTTTCAACTCGCAATAAGCTGGTCCAGGCCTATGTGATGCTGATGAAATACTCGTTGCGAAAGCCGGCACAAACGATTATCGGGGTATTGATTTTCTTCTTTGTCACGATCTTTCTCTGTCTGGCAGTGAGTATGAATACGCTTACCCAGGTTGAAACGAATGCCTTCCGGATCAGTGTTACCATGCCTGTCGGCTCCACCATTCAGGCCACGGATAAAATTGTGGCACAAATCGAAAGCCGGATTGATACCATCCCCGAGAAAGAAGATATTACCAGTAATATGCAGGTGGAGAGCGCAACAGTCAATGTTCTGCTCAAGGAAAATTTCAAAAAGATCAGGGACAGATCCATAGCCCAGATTCGGGAAGATGTTAAACGGAGGGTTGCCAATATTCCCGGAGCGGTTATTGACATTGCGGATGCCTCCCAAACGACCTCAGGTTCAGGTGGCGGTAGCGGCGGACGACAGAGTAACGGCGGAACCGGGAATATGATGAAATTATTGGGTATCGGTTCAAACCAGGAACGGATACTGATCAAAGGGCAGGATTTTGAGGTGATGAAAAATGTCGCCGGAGACCTCCAGTATTACCTTGAATCGCTTGAGTCCATGAACCAGGTGCGCGTCAGCTATTCGGACAACCGTCCGGAGGTTCACCTGCGGTTCCATCCCCTTTCAATGAATGAGAATGACATCTCCCTGACAAGCGTCCTCGGAGAGCTTAACTCCTTCAGCAAGGAGACCAATACCAACATTAAGTTTAAACAGGGAACCGATGAATATGACATCATCATCAAGGAGATGCCCAAACTGGGGACCACCCTTGAGCAGCAGAAGAAACCGCGAACCATCTATGATCTGCGCACCCTTCCGGTTCCCGATACAAAAGGGGGATTGCACGAGCTTCAAAGTATCAGTGAAATTGTTTATTCCTCAGGTGCGGCAAATATAACCAGGGTGAACCGTGAAAAGCAGATCGAGGTGACCTACTCGTTTGTCTCTGCAGCCCAGGATTCAAAAGATTTGCTGACCACCTACCGGCAGGAGGTCGACAAGGTGGTTGAAAGCTATAAATTACCTGCGGGTGTTGCGGTGCAGGTGATCCATGAAGAGGATGAACTGAAAGATTTCTACTTCCTGATCCTGGCAGCCTTTATCCTGATATTCATGATCCTGGCTTCAGTATTTGAGTCGCTTACAACCCCTTTCGTGCTGATGTTCTCAATACCTCTTGCCGCAATCGGCTCTTTTGTCGCCCTGATACTTACCGGGAATACCCTCTTCAGTGCGAATACACTCATCGGGTTCATCATCTTAATCGGCATCGTGGTCAATAACGGGATTATCCTCATCGATTATACGAATATTCTCCGAAAGCGGGGATTCAGGACGGAACGGGCATTGATTCTTGCGGGAATGTCACGGATACGTCCGATCCTGATTACTGCCATCGTTACGGTGGTTGCCATGTTTCCATTGGCAATGGGAGATAACGAGTATGTCGGGGCAATCGGTGCACCTTTTGCAATCACGGTAATCGGCGGGCTCAGCATGAGCACTTTGCTGACCCTGATTTTTATCCCGACCTTCTACTTCGGCCTCGAAAATGCGGTTCGCTGGATGAAGGGTTTATCACTGAAAACCAAACTGATACAACTCGTACTCCTGGTATCAGGCATCTATTTGATCTATATGAGGGTGGATGCCTTCCTTTGGCAGATGCTCGACCTTATCGCAATCGTCATTGTCATTCCCGGCTCCACCTGGTTTATTATGAATAGCTTACGCAAGGCTAAGGAGACGGTGATTGATCCTAATGAACCAATCCATATCACGGTGCAAAACCTCGTAAAGATTTACGACTGGGGCAGTCGTTTCCAGCGCGAATGGATTGGCAACCGGAATATCCGTGAACGGGCTGGTCAAATCAAGGATTACCGTCACTGGAAAGACTTCGATGACTTTGCCTGGGAACTGCCTGTCCTCGGATTCCTGTTTTACTTCACTTTCGGATACCTGAAGAACGGACTCTACATGTTCCTTCTGGCTCATATGCTATTCTTCCTGATGCTCTATCTGTGGGGACCCGTTCAACACTACCTCAGTTATAAAGGTGAGCGTGATCAACAGGAATGGCCCGGCAAATTATCCGGTTGGGGTTACTCCTTCATTTACTGGATCCTTCCGCTGATTTTCCTGATCCTTTTTCACCTGATCTGGAAATCAACGGGCTCGGTAATCATGATTGGTATCTTGTGGTATTTTGGCCTGACTGTCCAGATGACAGCCCATATGCTCTATGATAAAAAAGTGAATATTGAAAGGCTGCAGGGTCGCTTTGCAGGTTCCAGACGGATCTTTTTCAAATTGGTTGAGCAAATGCCTTTGATTGGGCGCAAACGTGACGCGTTTAAGGCACTCAAGGGGGTATCGCTGGAGATAGAGACCGGTATGATTGGTCTATTGGGGCCCAACGGGGCCGGTAAATCTACGATGATGCGGGTGATTTGCGGAATTTATGAGCAAAGCTATGGCAAGGTTTGGATCAACGGAATAGATACCCAGGAAAAAAGGGAAGAATTGCAGGGACTTATCGGCTACCTTCCCCAGGAATTCGGGTCATATGAGAATATGTCGGCCTATGAATTTCTTGATTACCAGGGTATCCTGAAAGGGTTGACCATTCCTGCGGAACGTGCCGCTCGCATTGAATATGTACTCTCTTCAGTCCACCTGTGGGATCGGAAGGATGATAAGATAGGAGGATTTTCCGGGGGTATGAAGCAACGAATCGGGATTGCGCAGATCCTGCTTCACCTGCCACGAATCCTGGTTGTCGACGAACCTACGGCCGGTCTTGATCCGCGTGAACGGATCAGATTCAGAAATCTGCTGGTTGAATTGAGCCGCGAAAGGGTGGTCATCTTCTCGACGCATATCATCGAAGATATCTCAAGCTCCTGTAACCAGGTTGCCGTGGTCAACCGCGGACAACTTCATTATGCCGGAAATCCGGCCAATATGGTTAAACTGGCCGACGGGCTGGTCTGGCAATACACCATTCCTGCCCGCGATTTTGATGCCTTCCCTGCAAAAGACCGGGTGGTACATCATATGCGCGACGGCGAAAATATTAAACTAAGGTTCCTTTCTGCCGAAAAGCCCTCGGAAGATGCCATATCTGTAAAACCGGTACTCGAGGAGGCCTATTTGTGCCTTTTGAAGGGAATTAAAGTAAAGAGGGAGTGACTTTGATGGGGTGACTTGGGGAGTGTCCAGAAGTCTTTTATTACCCACAATGAACCCAAGGATTTGCACGAAAATGCAAAATTGAAAATGCAAAATGCAAGCTGAAAAGAGCGCTATTTTGAATACTGTCGGATCCTCCGAAAGGGCCGACGCAGAAATGTCTGGGAAGATTAGACAATGCAACCCGGGATAAAAACAAAGCAGGGAGAAATTGAATTAATTGAATACTAAGATAATGGATACATCACCGAACATATTTTCCAAACAGAGTCGCCTCTATTTCTGGACCGACCTGATTTATAAAATGGCTCGATATAACCTCAAAATCATTTTTGCAGGCAGGTTCATCTGGTTCGTCCTTGCCGCCCTGCTGTTTTTTATATTGCTTTCAATTAATGTTGTTTTCAATACTCCCGGATATGACTCGGCTTCGGTATATGCCATACTTTTCTTTCCGGGTATTCTACTTGTTTTTTATCCGACAGTCTTTGGAATTCAAAGCGATGCCGATACCAGGATCCTGGAGATTCTTTTCGGGATTCCCGATTACCGCTACAAAGTCTGGATGGTTCGGCTGGGGATGATCTTTTTATTAACCTGGTTTTTTCTTTACCTTTTTTGCTGGATAGGATATTACGGGTTGATCCCCTTCCCTGTCTTCGAAATGTCCTGGCAATTAATGTTCCCGATCCTGTTCCTGGGATGCCTCGCCTTCTTAGTCTCAACGATCGTAAAAAACGGGAACGGAACAGCAGTGGTGATGATAATCATCGGCGTCCTACTGCTGATGTTCAGCGATGCCCTTTCCAGAACGCAGTGGAATGTATTTCATAACCCCTATTCCATTCCCGAAAAGATGAATGAGATGATCTGGGCCCAGGTTTCCCAGAAAAACCGGTTGTTTCTCTCTATTTCCAGTGTCATCTTCTTTCTCGGCGGATTAACCAACCTTCAGCGAAGGGAGAAGTTTCTAAAGTAGGGTTTTGGAGGGAGTGATAGAGGGATGGAGAGATAGAGGGATGGAGAGACGGAGGGACGGAGGGACAAGTCAAAACGACCCATTATCCGGATGGAGTGACATATTGACTAATTTGCCAATTATATTGTCGTATTTTTCAATTAGCTTATTATAAGTCTGAACTTCAATGTATTTGCATTCCAAAGAAAATTCAAGCCATGTTTGGGTCTCCGCTGCCTCTCCTTCTGAATCAGAGAGTTTTGATACAAAAGCTTTTGGGTATTTTCGTTTTCTAAATGATTCAGCCGAATTAGAACATACGGATCTTGAGAATCTCCGAAACCTGATCAGTCAATGCGTATTTTTCTTCAATGGGAAATTGTTTTGACATATCGAATATATCCATTGCCGATTCAAATGCTAACTTGTAAACATCTAAATCTTTATGTGATCTAATCTTCATCCTGATTTGTATTTGACTTCCGATATTATTATCCGAATATACGAAAAATTTTATTGGAATACCTCGATAATACTATTTATCTGACTCAATCATTTTGAGGATAATTGACTCAACCTGATTTTAGTTTACTTTTTCTGTGAACCTATTTCAGGACTAGACACTCCGTCTCCCCGTCTCTTAGTCACTCCGTCTCTTAGTCACTCCGTCTCTTAGTCACTCCGTCTCCCCGTCATTTCTTACTCCCCTTCCAGAACAATATATTCCCAGGGCTCAAAATAGCAGGTGCGGTTATCCGAGTCGATCCGAATCTTATTCTGATTCAATACATTAATATATTTGCCATCGGCCACATTAGTGGTAATATTTGACGTTATTGTATCAGAACTCATGTTGATCAGAACCATTACCCGGGCATTCCCTGCAGTTCTCAGGAACGAAATTACTTTCCCGGGTGCTGAGTTTGGAAGCTGAACCAGTTTCCCGCCATAGGGAGGATTCCATATCGCCTGATTCCGGTGTTTCAGATCGGTCATTTTTTTATAGAATGGGACAAACCGTGTGTCGCTCCAATGGATGGTATCTTTGGCAAAGAAACGAAGCCGTTTGGTCATTCCTGCCTCTTGTCCGTTATAAATCAATGCCATGCCAGGAAGGGTAAAGGTGAGAACCGCACAACAGTTTTCGCCGTTGCCAAATTTCTCCTTAGCCGTACCGTTCCATGAGTTCTCATCGTGATTGGTTATAAAATTGAGTTTGAATGCCCTGGAAGGCAGAATTGAATCGATCCTGGACTGCAATCCAAGGATCTCACTGACTTTCTTTTTCCCCTGCGTGACATCTGCCATAAGGTGATGCATCTCCCACCCGTAGTCGGAGTCAAAGGCAATCCTGCACATTTCAGGTTTGTCTTCATTTTCGGCAAGCATATAAAGCGGTTTTACTTTCTGAAGTTCCATCCGGGCATCTTCCCAGAAATCAGTAGGGACCAGTCCGGCCATGTCGCATCTGAAACCGTCAATATCAAAATTGGTTAACCAGAATTTCATGGAACTGACCATTTCCTTACGCATCTCCCTGCTGTCGTAATCCAACTGGGCACAGTCAGTCCAATCGAAGGGTGTTGCAATGTTTCCATTCTTATCTTTTTTATACCAGCCGGGATGTTCCGAAATCCAGTGATTATCCCGGGCAGTATGGTTGGCAACCCAATCCAGAATTACTTTAAACCCCATTTCATGGGCCGATTTGACCAGACTTTTAAAATCAGCGGCATTCCCGAATTCCGGATTGATCGCCTCATAATCCCGGACCGAATAATAACTTCCCAGGCTGGTTTTAGCCCCTTCCGGAACTTTGCGGTCCTTCTCCCCTATCGGATAAATTGGCATAAACCATAGGATATCTATACCTAAACCCTTTATCCGCGGCAAGTCAGCCTCCAGGGCTTTAAAGGTTCCTTCCGGCGAATATTGACGTGTGTTAATCTCGTAGATTACACTGTTTTTCGCCCATTCAGGATATGGACTTGCCTTTGGAACCTCCTTCTTAAAAAGAAAGCAACCTGAAAATAAAACTGCGATTGAAAAAAAGAGTATGATCTTAATTTGGTTAGTTACCATGATGTTATGGAATTTGTTTTTACTGTTTAAAATTAGGATAAATCGGTATAAAATTGGTAATTTTAATAATAAATCAGCGGGGTATGGCTGATAAATTCA
>Ga0364866_10285_pt1 | contig 36362 bp, 37 predicted proteins | sample ExccelAu500001D3_3_FD_206913 | JGI IMG/M metagenome (GOLD analysis project Ga0364866, IMG submission 206913) | Enriched cells from Trout Bog Lake Hypolimnion, Wisconsin, USA - BchlTB.Aug13.5000.01.D3 | ecosystem: Environmental > Aquatic > Freshwater > Lake > Hypolimnion/Profundal zone | place...
CCGAGCGAGCACCAAAGTGTTACAGAGCCCAAGGATCCGACCTAGCATCCTGGTTGCGATCAGCCACCCGGCGCTCACCGCCGTCTTCATGGCGAGAGAGTCTTCATTCTTGCCCAAGGGAACAGTTCCTAACGACAGGGAAAAATCCAGGCGAACTTACTTTTGTCAAAAAATGCCTCAGGCTTTTAGACGTCTCACAGAACCGCCATAGGCCGGGGCCAAAGCCGCAGGCGTTCGCGCATCCCGAGCTTTTTTAAGATTGCCAACCCATTCCTCTCGGCGAAGCCGATTTTCCTCCGCGGCCCGATGCAGAACGAAGTCGACCAACTCGTCCGCTTTTTCGGCGAGATAGCCAATCGGACCATATTTGGAAAATATTCCATCCACAGAGCGGTTGCGGAGGCAGAAAAGCGGCTTGAGACCGGCAATGGCGTCAATCACGCTCCCACTGGCGACGTAATCATAACCGCTGGACAGGGGCAGGCAAACGGCGTCGATTTGTCGCATGGCCTCGACATACTCGTCCCGCGGCACGGAGGTTTTAGCCGGCGGACGTGCCAACACCGACAAATCCATGGCAAGGGCCTCCGGCGAGCCAATACCGATTGCGTGAAACTCCGCTTCCGGCCCAGCCTTGCGGGCAATTTCCATAAAAGTATCGAACCCTTTGCTGGTGCTGGCATGACCGAGAAAGCCAATCTTTAGTTTATCACCCTCGACATATTGGCGCTCTGCAACCCAATCCGACGTTAAAATAGGGTGCTCAAGTGTCTCAACACATCCCGCCATTGCCGGGGCCTGATCCAGCAACGCCTCTTTGATGCCAAGTTCAAGGGCGATCAGACGTTGCCGCGGGCCCAGAGGCGTTCCCAACATCGACCTGAAATCAAAACGGCGGTAAATTGGGTTTCTGGTTCGCCAACGAAACGCTTCGCCCAGATGATTATGCAAAATCATGTGCAGCGGCGCATTTGATAAACTCGGCCAAACCCGTCTCAGTGTTCCCAAAAGATTGGCATCAACGCCCAATACCGAGACCAAGGGTGGTGTTTGGCCGGCGATGACCTCAGCGATCTGGGAAATACAGTGCCGTGCTCCCAAATATCCACCGAAAGGATTGTGCCGGGACAGACCAAAAGGTACGGAAAACGGGTCGCAGGCCCGAAATGTCAACTTATCGACGTCCGCAAGATGTGGGCGAAGTCTTTCGATGTGTCCGGGTCGAGCAAAGAAAATGACCTCATCCTCCGGGAAGGATTCCCGGACGAGACGAATGTAACCCTCGTTAAAAGGATGATGCATAAAATCATGACTCAAAAAATCAAAAATAACTATAATATTCATTATTTCCTCACAATCAAAATTTGTGATGTTTTCCCCAGCATAGCCGACACTTTATTCACGTTTCATATTTTTGCCTCCTTTATTTGTATCGCCCTAAGGGCAGACACACATCCGAGGAGCAGGTAGGGAAACTCCAAATATGGAATCGGCAATGCTGCCCCCGTCACAAGATATAGAATCAGACTCAATCTAATTGCTATGGCAATATCTCCTGCCCAAGCTAAATGGTCTTTATTCCTGACAGCCTTTTTAATCTTCCGTATGCAAGAAAATGCCACCATATATAATGCAACAAATATAGCCAAGCCGATAAAGCCATTTTCTCCGAGGATCTGAAAGTATATACTATGTGACGCTAGTGGTGTGCTTGGCGGCGGAGTCGGAACAAAAGTTAATTCCGTTTGGAGCCGCGCCGCATAAGAACTCCAAATGGGGCCGTACACATTCGCTAAAATGCCCCCACCAAGCAAAGGGTGATCAAGCGCCATCAACGTAAGGATTTTCCACTGTATAACCCGTCCCATGAATGAGCTGTCCTGCTGTGCATTACCCGTGCTGCTTATCCGGCTCACCCAACTGTCTGGTGCGAGGGAAGCCCCGATCAGAATCAACATTAAAATGACTATTGAAAAAGCCAGCTTTTTTCTAATAATTGAAAAATGTGAAAATAATAAAACCGTTAACCCAATAAAACCTCCTCGAGAATAAGTCCCTACAACAGATACCACCGACAGTATAACACCACCCGCGCAAGCGGCTTTTACCTTTTTATTTATTGAATATTTTCCAACATAGATTAACAACGGAACAGACATTAAAATTATTGCTGCCGTACTATTTTCATCTCCCCATGGACTCGGCCCCTTTACATGATGCACCCCTCCAGATAACAAGAATTTGAGCCCTTCGTCAGCCATGCCGGCACCAACGGCCAGGCAAATTACCAAAACAATGGAATGCAGCCGCAAACGATCAATTACCGCAAACCGTATAAACAATGCCGCGCACACCACCTTGATAAATCTTTGATACAGGTCATCACCCCAACCTGCGGGGGCTTCAGAGAAAATATAAGAGAATGATACCTCCGTAAGGAGAAGTAACAATACTCCAAGAATAACATCAATAGAAATATTTTTTCTCTTGTCTAGAAATAAGGCTACAATCGTTGTTGCCACCGTAATTTTGTTAAACGGCAAGCTCTGGGCAAAACCAAATAAGTAATCGTTAGGGGGCCACAATGACGACCAGACCCAAAGCATTACACCCAGATGCACATATTTTAAAGCGATTGGTACCATCAATATGAACATTATTGAAAATATCAAATCTCTCATATTATTTCACCGAATTTATTATTTAAATATTTAGCGTATTGTGTCCTTTAGAGATACGATATACGAAAAAAAGCCAGAGACCTCCATCTTCTTTTCTTTACGTTTTTCCTCTCTCCGACTCCAAATTAACATCGCCATCATAGCCGAAAAGTTTGCCAGGATCAAAAAAGCTTCCATTGTTTTTGCCTTTATTTTACAGATTAGTTCGCGCTTAATAACTGACTTTCATTCCAAGTTAGATTCTTCGCTCTATCATATAACCTACAGATTTCGATTTATCCATCCAGCGATTGTAACTGCGCATCCCACCCCCCGGGTGGGGTGAGGGAAATTTGACATGGATTGGCTTACGCCGGGGTGAGAACGGACTGGGCGCGCAGGGTGTCGGCGATGGCGCGATAGGCGTCGACACCGCGACGCGCAGCAGTGCCGACGACTGAGCGGACAGCGGCGAAGAAGTCGGCACCCCAGTCAAAGCGGAAGCCGCCGAAGTCTTTACGGTAGGTGGCGGTGGGCCGCAGTTCATATTCGCTGCCGTTTTTGTCGGGGGCGACCTCGGGATGTTTGAGGTGGCATGACCTCCTCCCTGGCCCCTCCTCACAGGGCCAACAGCAACAACAAAAAGACCAGCATTGACATGGACAAAAAGACTTAGCTAGCCTCAACTAGCCAAACTGGAACCAGCCAGAGATAAGAGTACATCGTTTCCTGTCCTGCCTCCCGAGTCCAACTCAATCGAAGCTGGCGTTGGCTTTCAAGGTTGGGGCTGATTACTGCTTACCATCAATTCGAAAAAGGATCAAATTCGAGGAAGGATCACTTGCCGATTAGCCAGAAAGAGCGGACATTTTCTCGTGTTGACGACGTTATGATGGGAAGAGATTGGGGGAGGCACGGTGTTATTCAATTCATACGAGTTTCTTCTGGTGTTTGCCCCCATCACCTACATCGGCTTCTTCTGCGTGGGGCGCTACAGCCAGCGGCTAGCGGCTCTTTGGCTGGCCGTCGCTTCGGTTGTGTTCTATAGCTGGTGGAACCCAAGCTACGTTCCCATCTTGATGTCATCAGTGATTATCAACTACCTAATGGGTGCCTTAATCCAGCGCGCCCCTGATGGTGGATGGCGACGGCTAGCGTTAGCGGCAGCGGCGGGGGGTGATTTAGCGGCGCTGGGCTACTTTAAGTACGCCAACTTCTTTGTGACCAATGTCGGCGAGATGACCGGGCTCGCAACGACGACCAAGGTGATCGCGTTACCGCTGGGCATTTCGTTCTTTACATTCACGCAAATCGCTTATTTGGTGGATAGTTACCGGGGCAAAGCCACCGAACGCAACCCAGTGCTCTATCTGCTTTTCGTCACCTATTTCCCCCATCTAATCGCCGGGCCGATCATCCACCACAAAGACGTGATGCCGCAGTTTGCGCGACGCGACACCTATGTGTTCAGCCCGTCCAACTTCGTGATCGGCATGGTGATTTTAATCCTCGGCCTGTTTAAGAAATGCTTTCTTGCCGACGGCATCGCTGCCTTTGCCGGTCCGATGTTCGGCGGAGCCGAACAGGGAGCGCTGCCGGACTTGCTGCAAGCATGGGGCGGAGCACTAGCCTATACGTTCCAGTTGTATTTTGACTTTTCGGGCTACTCGGACATGGCGATTGGGCTGTCACTGATGATCAACGTGCGGCTGCCGATAAATTTCAACTCGCCCTATCAGGCCGGCAGTATCATCGAGTTCTGGAAGCGTTGGCATATCTCGCTCTCGACGTTCCTGCGCGACTATCTTTACATTCCGCTGGGCGGGAACCGCTGCGGAAAGGCTCGGCGCTATACCAATCTTCTGGCAACGATGGTAATAGGTGGTTTGTGGCATGGTGCCGCCTGGACCTTCGTGGCGTGGGGCGGGCTACACGGGCTCTATCTGATCGTCAACCACGCCTGGCGTGGCCTCAGGTCCGCCCTTCCTGTCGAGGCGGTTGGCCGGGCCGAACGGGCGTTTGGCACTCTGGTGACTTTTGTCGCGGTCGTCGTAGCTTGGGTGTTCTTCCGTGCAACTACATTTCACGGCGCAGCGTCGATCCTGGCCGGCATGGTGGGAGCGCATGGGGTCGGGCTCCCGGCAGAGTTGGTCGCGCGATTACCCAGCAACCTAGCGGACTGGGGTTGCCATCCGGTCGAGAACACGCTGGGACCGTTCGTTCTAACCTGGGGCTGGTGCCTCAGCCTAATGGTGGTTGCACTAGTTCTGCCCAACACCCAGGACTTCGTGGCCCGCACGTTCTCCGATCACAACTATTTCGATGTGCGTCCTCACATCGCCGGGGACGACGCGTGGCGTGACCCGCCGCTGAAATGGGCTCTGGGTCTAGGGGCGCTGGCGGCGCTGGCGCTGATGAACCTGATCAAGCCCGCCGAGTTCCTGTACTTCAATTTCTGAGGGTGTCCATGCTTAGGTCCCGGCCACTTGCCTACCTCGCAGTCACCGGATCGGTCACCTTGGCGTTCCTGCTCGGGCTGACGCTGCTTCCGCACAGCCGCTACATTCGCTTCCAGCAGACTGCGGTTGAAAGCCTCCAGCTCTTGCGGGTGAAGTGGATCTACCAGCGAATTCACTTTGATCCCACACCAATCGATGTCGCGTTCATCGGCACGTCTCACACCCAAAGCTCGATCGATGCCGAACTGGTTGAGGCCGCGGCTCACGAGCACGGCCACGACTGGCATGTGGTTAATTTCGCAGTCCCCTGGCTGGGGCGCGATTTACATTATCTAATCGCTCGCGAGTTGCTGGAGAACCGAAGGGTATCAAAGCTGGTGGTCGAGGTGCAGGAATCGGAGCCACGTGCCCCCCACCCGGCATTCCTGTCTCTGGCCGAATTGGGCGACGTCGTCGCGACCCCGGCCATTGTCAACGTCAATTACCTCGACAACTTTGCGCGGCTGCCACTGCGGCAGGCGTCGCTGTTCGTGCGGACCTTGGCACCGTCGTTATTCGGCCTCGAAAGCGACTTTGACCCCGCCCATTATGAGGGACTGTACTGGAATGACACCTATCGTCCACACGGCTTCAACGAGGCCCGGACAGCCGTTCACACAGCCGAGCATTTTGCCCATCCGGTGTCCAAGCTTTGGGCGATGTTTGAGTCCAAGCAATCACTTGGCCGGCGCCTAAACCTTCCTGGCCTGCGGCACAGCCTACCCTATCGATACAACTTGCTCTACCTTGAGCGTCTGCTGGCCCTGGCGCAAGAAAAAGGGGTTGAGATCGTTTTCTACTTCGTCCCTTTCTTCACTGGTCCCAAGGCTCCAGCTGACCAAGCCGTTTTGTCAGGCTACGGTCCGATTCTGTCGCCGCAGGCTGTACTCAACGACCCGGGGTCATGGCAAAATGAGGACCATCTCAACGTATTTGGCGCCCGCGATGCATCCCGCTGGATGGGCCGGAAACTAGCGGAGATGCCACGGTAGAAGCGGGGGCGAGTTGCCATTGCGCAAGAAAATGACCGCACTTAACCTAGTCTCACTGGGTCACAAAACACAAAATACAGTATGTAATTGTATTATTGTGCGCAATTTGTGGTAAACGAAAGCATCTTTCTCGGTTCGTGGAGCGGACATGGGTGCTTCATCGATTGAGGGCAGCGACGATCGATTTTCTGCGTATGCGAAGGAACTGGCTGGCTCGTTTGGCCACTCCGATCGGCATGAGCCGATGCGCGATTATTGCCTCGGACTATTGATGCCGATCAAGCGCAAGAGCGTTGAGCCGATGACGGCAGTTATGGCGCCGGCCGAGGTGGCTGCAAAACACCAGTCGATGCTGCATTTCGTGGGGAATGCCCCGTGGTCCAATGCAGCGGTGCTGGCCAAAGTTCAGGCATTGGCGCTTCCGAAGATCGAGGCGGTTCAAATCGAGGTCCTGGCGGCTTATCTCCATGGACCAGAGGCTACCAGGGAGGTCCGGCCGCCCCTATGACGTCCTCTCTTTGCAAGATCCCAGCAAATCCACAGTCCCTTGAAAGAACTATGATTTTTACCGTCCAGGCGTTCCTCTTTGCAAGATCCGCCGCCACCGGAGCCAGCCGATAAACGACCGCCTAATCTTTGCAGTCTCATCGAGATTGCCATGACGACCGGGGTCGTCGTTCGGGTCGACAGCGATGTCGACGGCCTGGCCCTGCAGCGCGTGTTGCTGGCAGTGAAGAGCATATCGTGATCCAGTTTGCTGCCGGCACCCGGGTGCATCTGGCCTGCCGTCCGGTTGACATGCGCAAAGGCTTCGACGGTCTTGCGGCACAGGTTGCCAATGTGCTTCGGGCGGATCCGTTCGGCGGCCACCTGTTCCTCTTTCGCGGAAAGCGCGGTGATTACTTGAAGTGCCTTTATTGGGATGGCTCTGGGCTCTGCATGTTCGCAAAGAGATTGGACAAAGGCCGTTTTGTCTGGCCACCGATTGTTGACGGCAAGATGGCCTTGACGCCGGCTCAAATGGCGCTGCTGGTTGAAGGGATAGACTGGAGAAGAACAATACAGATAGATCCGCCGATGGCCCCGACGGCGGTGTAATGAAATACACTATCAATCAAAAAATCTTTTGCACGTATTCATGTATTTTGCTATACAAAGACATGTTCTTATCGAAAGCAACTTTACCTGATGACTACGAAAAATTGCGCGAGTTCGCAATTTTGTTGCAAGCTGAGCTTTACAATAAGACATTGTACATTGAGAAGTTGAAGGCGCAACTTGCCGCCTATCGCCGGGCTCGGTACGGTCGCTCTTCGGAAAAGCTCGATCGCGACATCGAACAGCTTGAGCTGCTGATTGCCGATCTTGAGGAGGGCGAAGCTGAAAGCCAAGCCCGCATGGCCGCCGCCGCCAAGCCCGAACCGTCAGCCGCCCCGAAGCAGGACAAGAAGCCCTCCGCCCGCAAGCCGTTGCCGGCCCATCTGCCTCGCGAGACCGTTGTCCATGATGCAGCCTGCAGCTGCCCGGCCTGCGGCGGTACGGTGTTCACCAAGGTTGGCACGGACGAGCGGGAAGTTCTCGAATACGTTCCCTCCCACTTCAAGGTGATCGTCCATGTCCGGCCGAAAATGAGCTGCCGGGCCTGTGAGACGATCACCCAGGCGCCCATGCCGTCGCTGCCGATTGAACGCGGACGGCCTGGTCCGGCCCTGCTCGCCCATGTCCTGGTGTCGAAATATAGCGACCACAATCCGCTGCACCGGCAGAGCGAAATCTACGCGCGTGCCGGCGTCGAGCTCGATCGTTCGGTCCTCGCCGGCTGGGTCGGAGACATGGCCTTCCTGATCAGCCCAGTGGCCGACGGCATCGGCCGTCATGTCCGTGCCGGCCATTCCCTGCATGCCGACGATACGCCTGTCCCGGTTCTCGACCCGGGACGGGGCAAAACCAAGACCGGTCGATTGTGGACGCTGGTCCGCGATGAACGACCATGGGGTTCGACGGCGCCGCCGGCAGCCATTTACCTCTACTCGACTGACCGCAAGGCAGAGCATGCCCGGACATTGCTGAAGTCCTGCCGCGGGTTCCTGCATGCCGACGCCTATGCCGGGTTCAAAGGCATCTACGCAGCCGATCCCAAAACGGGTCAGATCCCCATGCAGGAAATCGCCTGTTGGGCTCACGCGCGGCGGGCTCTGTACGACGTCCATGTCGCCACCAAATCGAGCATCGCCGAGGAGGCGCTGGAACGTATTGCCACGCTCTTCGCCGTCGAAAAGCAGATCATCGGCCGTGATCCCGAAACCCGCCGGGCTGTCCGCCAGCAGCACGCCGTACCGTTGCTTGCCTCGTTGCACAACTTCCTCGACCGTGCGCTCGCCAAAATCAGCGGCAAGAGCGCGTTGGCCAAGGCGATCCGCTACTCTCTGAGCCGCTGGGCGCAACTCACCCGCTACACCACCGACGGCACCATGGAAATGACCAATAACGCCGCCGAACGCGCCATCCGCCCCCTGGCCCTTGGCCGCAAAAACTGGCTTTTTGCCGGCTCCGATTCCGGCGGCGACCGTGCCGCAACCATGTACACCATCATTCAGACCGCGAGGCTGAACGGGCTCGATCCGGAAGCCTATTTGCGGGACATAATCGGCCGCATCGCCGATCACCCGATCAACCGGATCGACGAGCTCTTGCCCTGGAACTGGCTGCCACCAGCCAAGGCCTGAGCAAATCATCAGCGTGGCGTCGGGCCGCATTATCCATCCTGTCCATCAGTTCCGTCGTGGACATCATCGCGCGATCCGGCCCGCCTCGGAATGCGGCCATAGGGTCACGCTTACAATCGTCTTACGACAACAACGGTGAAATCCGGTGCCCCGTCGAGGACTGAAATCAGTGGGTCAGGTCAGTTGAGCAATGCCGGGTCAAATGCGGTGATCGCTGAGGCGGGCGCAACGCGCCATCGAATGGGCCACCAAGGCGCCGTCACCCGCACAGCGCCGGAACCGGCTTCTTGTCGCCGGTTTAAATTGGCCATGAAGGCCGAGGACGCCAGCCACAGGGCGATGGCCAGGACGACGGGTACGAAAAATACAGCCGCCAGAGGATGCAAGGCGGCCTTTATTCGGCGCTCGGGTACCTCACACCCGAACAAGCCGAGTTGAAGGCCGTGTAGCACTGTGTCCATTTTTTTGGAAAAAGGTCGGTGGATGTCTGCGTTAACACGATAGGCGCACTACAATCATTCGGTTTGTAGCATACAACATCTCTCGCGTAACTTTTAAAGGTTTTAACAATATAATTGATTTACTTTTTTCTTTATACCCGATAAGTGTATACCTGTTACGCTCGCAGACGTAGAGCGCGTTGACATTCATCGGGTCGAGATAAATGCGCTAACGAGACAGAGGATGGACAGAAAACCTCTTCGGGCCTGATCGCGGCGGGTGGCGATCAGCTTGGAGTGCGTGACCATCAAGAAGAAGCGCTCGACGAGGTTACGCTCGCGTTAGAGGACGGAGTCGCAGGCCGCTTAGCGAGATGCCGTTTGAGGTGAATTAACCGTTTTGCTTTGGGATGGCGTCGCGGAAAGCCAAGGAGTCGTAGCCTTTGTCACCGAGCACGTGGCCAGCAGGAAGATCGGCAATCAAGGGTTCAACCTGGTTGATGTCGCTTGCCTGGCCCGGCGTCAGGATAAAACTCAAGGGATCACCCAAGGCATCGACGACGACATGGATCTTTCTGGTCAATTCGCCGCGCCAGCACCCAATCACAGCTTCAGGCTCCTTTTTTTGTCCGCAGCATGTTGATGCGCCCGGACGATGGTGGGGTCGATCATGACGTGTTCAAAGTCGGGATCGTCAGCCATTGCGGCGAACCATCGATCCCATGCGCCGCATTTGGACCAACGCAAGAATCGGATGAACACTCTATTGCAATTGCCAAAGATCTGGGGCGGATCTCTCCAAGGCGGCCCAATCCTCACCACCCAAAGCACTGCATCAAGAAATAGACGGTTGTTCTCGCCAGTTCAGCCGGGATCACTTTTCTTGCCGGGAAGGTGCGGTTCTATCCGATCCCACGGGTGGTCTTTCAAAATCGGGAGAACCCCGGCCAACCAATCCTCTGTCCAGGAAAGAAGTTTGGATCAGATTTTCGTGTCCGAGGTAATCCTGAATGTCAGCGCGCTCTAGCAGCCTGTCGGACTTAAGTTTTGTCAGTGGGGCCGGCGTCCCTGCCGGCCTCCGTCGCGAAGCGGCGGAATTTTCCGGCTCCACCAAAACACCGGCGCGGAGGCCGGTGCCACTGGTTTTTCACGGGCCTGTTCACGGGGCTAGCGAGGTAATTTAGTTATTTTATATCAATGTATTAGCGTTATTTTTAAGTTCTGGTAGACTCTTGGCATCGGCCGATTTCGATGACAGGCAGCATGCATGAGCAACTTCCGCCAGATTGACCGCGACACCGGATTTTTGTTGCCCCCGTCTGTTGATGAATGGCTTCCGGAGAAGCATCTGGCGCGCTTTGTGGTGGAGGTGATCGACGGCTTGGATCTGCGAACGATGAGCGGCAGCTATCGCGGCTCCGGTTCGGCGTCCTACCACCCGGCTCTGCTCCTGGGCATTTTGGTATACGGCTACGCCACGGGGGTGTTTTCGAGCCGCAAGCTGGAAAGGGCAACCTACGATTCGGTGGCGTTCCGCTTCATCGCCGCAAACGAACACCCTGACCACGACACCATCGCGACATTCCGGCGGCGCTTTCTCAAGGAAATCGAAGGTCTGTTCGTTCAAGTGCTGCTGCTGGCGCGCGAGATGGGCGTGCTCAAGATGGGCACGGTAGGGCTCGATGGCACGAAAATTCACGCCAATGCCAGCCGGCACAGCGCGCTGTCCTACGAGCATGCGGGCAAGATCGAGGCTCAGTTGAAGGCGGAAGTGGCCGATCTGATGGCCAAGGCAGAGGCGGCGGATCAGGCCGATGTTCCCGACGGCATGTCGATCCCTGACGAATTGGCGCTGCGCGAGGAGCGCCTGCGGAAACTTGCCGAGGCACGGGCGAAGATCGAGGCCCGCGCCAAGGAACGTTTCGAGCGCGAGCAGGCCGAATATCAGGCCAAGCTGGCGGCGCGGGAGGCCAAGACCAAGGCGACCAGCAAGAAGCCTGGGGGAAAGCCGCCCGCACCCCCGACCGAGAGCCCCCTGCCAACGGACCAGATCAATCTGACCGACGAGGAATCTCGCATCATGCCGGTGGCGGGCGGCGGGTTCGAACAGTGCTACAACGCGCAAGCCGCCGTGGCGGCGGGCAGCATGCTGGTGGTTGCCGCCGATGTGTCCCAGGCCCCCAACGACAAGCACCAACTGGCGCCGATGGTGAACAAGATCAACGCCTTGCCCGATAGTTTGGGCGAACCGGAAACGCTTCTGGCCGACAACGGCTACTTTAGCGAAACGAATGTCGAGGCATGCCAGGCGGCGGGGATCGAGCCAATGATCGCGACAGGGCGGCAGCCCCATCATCCCTCCCTGGACGAACGCTTCGCCACCGCTCCGCCGGCCCCGGAAAATCCAACGGCGGTCGAGGCCATGGCCCATCGCCTGCGGACCCCGGAAGGCAAGAAGCTCTATGGGTTACGCAAACAGACGCCTGAACCGGTATTCGGCATCATCAAATCGGTTCTGGGATTCCGCCAGTTCTCATTGCGTGGCCTCGAAAAGGTCCGCGGCGAGTGGAGCCTGGTGGCCATGGCCTGGAACGTGAAACGGATGTTTGTCCTGAATGCAACCGGAGGGCATTAAATATACCGTCTGCATTACTAAAGGCGGCAAATCATCCTGTTGATGATGCAATACCAGCCCCATCAACAGTGAAAAGCGCCTGAAAAGCGATCCGACAACGGAGTGCCGCTGCGACACCACGGCCTCCGCAGAATGCCAGAAAATGAGTCCGACAGGCTCCTAGCATTCAAGAGAGGGCACTCCTTAAGTTTGCAGGGGCGACCCATGTGGCAGCATTTCCATGACCTCCGTTCGAATAGAGGGAAGAGTGGTAACGGATAGCCGGTTTAAGCAACAGCAACAGACTTCGTTTTTCCGGAATATCTTGGTTCGTCCACCGGGGTCTAATGTTGCAGTCTTTTGTTGTAACTGCTCATCCCACCCCACGGGTGGGGTGAGCAGCTACCTTTATTTCGTGCTTGCCCTACTGGCCATGACCCCCCTGGTGTGGTTGACCCCACCATTTCAAGTCCCTGACGAGCCGCAGCATTTTTTTCGTGCTTATGAGTTATCAGAATTCGAGTTTCTGGGAGTGGTTGAAGCGGGTGCTGCTGGGGCGGTGCTTCCATCTTCCCTCGCGGATCTCACGGTTCATTTTCTCGGCACGACATCTATTCACTCTGAGCGCAAAGTAAATAACGTTCTTTTAAGAAACACGCTTACACAACTAAGTAATACGCTTGAGCCTGAGCATCGGGAATTCTTAGCATTCACAGGCGCTGCATTCTATTCTCCACTTCCATACATCCCTCAAGCACTGGCGATTGCCGCTGGGCGCGCTGCGGGTTTTAGTCCTTTAGGGCTGCTTTACGTCTCTCGATTGACCAATGGTTTAGTGGCAATACTCCTAATGACTGTTGCCATCCGCTTGATGCCAGTTGGGCGCATGGTGATGTTAGTGCTGGGCCTACTTCCGATGACCCTATATGAATTTGCGTCCGCGTCCCCTGATGCGGCTGTCATATCGACGGCCTTTCTGTTTACGGCGATAGCAACACGGTCTCTATTTCATCGACGTTGGAATGGCAAGACAGTTACCTTCGCCTGTCTTTTGGGTGTGGTTTTTTGTTCTTTAAAGCCCGTATACAGCCCGCTAATGCTGACAGGCCTATCGGCGGCACTTCGACGTGGGTCGACAAAGCACATATTATTAGTACATTTATTGATAGTCATTATCGTCCTTGGCGTCACGGTTTTTTGGCTACACTACGCCTCCTCCTCACTATTACTTCCGAAAGCTGGCACAAGCCTTTCTCAACAACTTAATAATGTTTTTGAAAACCCTGGGCATTTTATTATTTCTGTGGCAGTGACTATTTTATGGAGAGCGAACTTTTTATTTGAAAGTTATATCGGGTACATGGGATGGTTGACGATAAAGCTTCCTTTAATTATGTATATAATGCCAGTCGGCTCTGTTGTGGCTTGTATGTTTTTGTCGTCCTCAAATGAGTATTATGATATTAATATCATTGATTTTGCATGGTTATGTACTTTATTAATTTCTTGTAGTTTATTAGTGTTTTTTGCTTTATATCTTTATTGGACCCCGGTAGGCAATAATACGGTCGAAGGTGTACAGGGCAGATATTTTTTACCGCTTTCATGTATTTTTTCAGCAATTCTTGCAAAGCTAACTCGATTGTCGCACAAGCACAACCAAATACTAGAATGCATTATAGTTTTGCTATCCGCAGTAGAAGCGATATTAACTCCTTTCGTAATAGTCCATAATTACGGGGTTTTCTAATGATTTTACCCATGAATGATGAGACAGCGAATTTTGAACCAACGTCGGATCTTAAGAAGATCATCGCAGTGGTGATTCCGTCATATCGAGTTCGCGCTCATATATTGCAATTACTGGCGCGCATCGGTCCGGAGGTGGACCAGATTTTTGTCGTCGACGATGCATGCCCGGAAGGATCAGGCGCCTTGGTATTGGCACAAATAAGAGATCAAAGGGTAACGGTCATCACTCATGAACAAAACCAAGGGGTCGGAGGCGCTGTTATCACTGGTTACAGGTTCGCGGTAGAAGCTGGAGCCGATGTGGTAGTAAAACTCGACGGTGACGGACAGATGGATCCAGCTTTGATCAATGAGTTTGTGAACCCAATTATAAAAGGTAAAGCCGATTACGTTAAAGGAAACCGTTTTTTTAATGTTGAGGATGTGGCTTCGATGCCCAAAGTCCGTCTGCTTGGCAATGGAGTGCTTTCTTTCATGAATAAGATTTCAACAGGGTACTGGAAAACATTTGATCCAACAAATGGGTATACCGCTATTAGCTCTATCGTAATTTCACATTTGCCCTTAAACAAGTTAAGTCGTCGCTACTTTTTCGAATCAGATATCTTATTCCGCCTCAATCTAATTAATGCAGCCGTATCCGATCTTCAGATGAAAGCGTTTTATGGAGATGAAAAAAGTAATCTTAAAATTAGTAGAATATTTTTGCCATTTTTTATAGGGCATATAAGGAATTTTCTTAAGAGACTACTTTATAATTACTTTATACGAGATTTTTCTATTGCATCATTAGAGGTTTTATCCGGTCTCGCTTTTATATTGTTTGGAATTCTATTTGGAGGTTATCATTGGATGGTCAGTGTCGAAACTGGCATCCCCGCTACGACGGGAACCGTCATGTTGGCTGCCCTCCCAATTTTTTTAGGGGTACAATTCGTGCTTGCTTCGGTCGCTTATGACGTGTCCCTTTTGCCAAATCAACCGGTCGGACCTCTACTAAAGCGAAATCGCCTGGACGGTGAATTACTTCCACGGGTGAGGTCCGCGATGCGATGTGAAAAGTAAGATAGTGGTAGGGAGATTGCTCCCCCTCCCTCCGAACCGCACATCCGGATCTCCTGCGATACCTGCCACAATTGCCCCGCAAACCAACTTGTCCAGTTTTGTGGCACAACGTCAGTCGGGATTGGCAAGGCGCCTGGCTAAGCAGTTTTGTCTTCCGGTTGAACTTGTTTCGAGATACTTTTGTGCAATTCAGACGAGCGGTAGCCACAGCTATTTCCGTGTTGGAAGCCGCGGTTGGCGCCCTTGTCTTACGACTAGTTTTTTTTACTAATTTCTCTCAGAAACGAGCCCTGCATTATGAACACTGGAACATCGGCCTCTATTCAAAATAAAGGACATTTGCCGCTCGTCGGCATCATCGTCCTCAATTGGAACAAGCATAATATGACAGAGGTGGCACTGCGATCTATTGCCTGCCTTGATTATAAAAACTTCTTTGTCGTGGTGTTGGACAACGGCTCTACGGCCGAAGGCTTCGAAGAACTGAAGATTGCGTTTTCGGACGTTACCTTTTTGAACAGCCCTGTTAATCTTGGTTTTACTGGAGGAATGAATACCCTTATGCGTCACGCTTTCGACCGCGGTGCAGATTACGTATGGATGTTCAATAACGACGCTGAATGCAACCCAGATGTTCTTTCCAAATTAATTGCCAAAGCCGGAACCATTCCCCGTATCGGTTTGATTAGCCCACTGGTAGCTAATCAGGACCAGCCAGACACCTATCAGGTTACCGGGGCAATCGTGCTTGAGGATGGTGTCACATTGAAGGTAAGCAACCAAATGCACGAAGGGCGATCCTTGGTACGAGCCCATCCAGACCGTGTCGCTGTAGTCGGAGCTGCTGCATTGTTTAGCCGATCCGCCCATGAGGAAGTAGGTGGTTTTGATGAGACCTTTTTTGCTTATCAGGAAGATATAGATTTATCTATTCGGTGTCTTCGAGCAGGTTTTATAAATATTTATATGGATGATGTTACAATTTTACATGAAAGAAAAAAAAAGGACTCTGGGGATCAAGTTGCACCTCATGTCAGTTATTATATGAGCCGCAATGCGATTATTCTCATGGACAAATATCGTGGTTTCCATTGGCGTATCAAGGCAGCTTATTGGGAAGCGGCAAAGCGCCTAAAGGAAATTGTGAAGAATGATCTCTTGACCTTGAGCCCACTCGTCGCCCAAGCGATGCTTGCCGCCATTTGGGATGGGTTTTTCCTGCGAGGTGGCGAATATACGTCACGTAGATCAATGCCATGGATTTTGCGGACGCCGCTTTTGTGGATCGCCTATTTTTTTTCCAAAAATAACGATGTGCGTGACCTGGATTGTAACCCTCCGCCGAGGGCCGCCTACCGCCCCGCTATCAGATCTGTCGTAATGGCATCGGTGCAAACACTGGTGCTTGCACCGATGCAAGAGGCAGTGCGATGGGGCAAATGCAGGTCATTACGGGTGTCGAACGCCGTCGGCGTTGGAGCGAGGTCCAGAAGCGGGCGATTGTCGCGGAAGCCTTTGCACCGGGCGCCATCGTCAGCGACGTGGCACGCCGTGCCGACGTGTGCGGCAACCAGATTTACCGCTGGCGACAAGAATTGCGGAGCAAGGCAACGGGTTTCGCCGAGGTAGTGGTTTCGGGACCGATGCCTTCCATCGAGAGCGCCAACGGCGAGGCGATCGAAGTGTTCATCGATGACGGGGCTCGGGTTCGTATTCCGAGATCGATTTCGCCGGATCTCGCGGCGGCAGTGGTCAGTGCACTTCTGCGGAGATGATCCTGGTTCCCAGCAATGCGCGGGTCTGGTTGGCTGTGGGGCGTTCCGACATGCGCAAGGGCATGAACGGCCTGGCCCTCCAGGTTCAAGAAGCTGTTGCCGCTGGTGAGAATCCGCATCTATTTGACGGCGTTTTTCATGAGCCGAGCGGCGCCGGTGCCCAAGTTTGGTGGGGTCGCTCGCGTTGTAAAGCCTGGCCTTCGGCCACCGCCTTCGGCGGCAAGGGCTTGACAACACTCACTTTCCATGCCGTGTTGGCCACCATGCGTTCGACGGCAAGACCCGGCTCACGCAACTGGCGTGCCGGAAAATTAGACGCCGTCATTTTGATCCGGATTCTGACCGGCGTTCACAGAAGCCTTGGGTCGCGATCCCCATGCCGGCGATCTATACGTCTTCACGCTTACTTTGCAGCACTGCAAAGGACAGGCAATGGCTCAGGTTCAGGTTATTTCCGGCGTTGAGCGCCGGCGGCTGACCGGGGCCGTCTTTGGACGGCGGCGTGTGAGAATTTGAAGATGTCTTCCTCGGTTTGCCGACAACCGCAATCCGCGCCGCCAGACGTTCGATCAGCGCCGCCTGCTCCGCCAGCAAGGCATCTTTCTCATCTTCTGTCAGGCGATAACGGATAGGCAGCTTCATACATAGGTTGACTCATATTCCGAGTCACCGCGCAAGCCATTTTGCCACCCCCGTGAGCAATTACGACGCCCCTTCGTAGGATAAGAACGCCCGCGATATCAATGGGATGAGCATCCTGATAAAGAGAAGCTCAGCCCAATAAAATGTGTCGCAAAATACACCAAAATGGGTTATATGTGGTTATTATACAAGAGAATAGACCATGACAATAAATAACACAGAACAATTTAACAATAGATTTCTTGAACTTGATGTCTTTCGGGGGATAGCCGCATTTACTGTGGTGTGCTACCATATGCTACATCGTTATGGGACAATATGTGCACGTCAATGTGAGCCAGAGGGATATATTTCAATTCCTGGCTTGGATACCTTTCCTATATGGTATATCGGGTCCTTCGCAGTTTGGTGCTTCTTCATGATCAGTGGATTCGTCATAATCTGGACGTTGGATAGGTGCCGGAATTTTGGTGATTTCGTTGTATCTCGCTTTTCTCGGCTGTTTCCAACTTATTGGATGGCAGTTTCATTAACATATATTGCCGGATCAACTTTTCCACTCGGTATTCAAAAATATACCGCTTTACAGTTCTTATTAAACCTAACAATGCTTCAAGAGTTTATTGGAATAGATCCCATAGATGGCGTTTACAGAACGTTAACTGTTGAGCTTTGCTTCTACATCATCTGTTCTTCTATCTTATTTCTAAGGCTCATGCCTCGTATTTATCTAATTTGCATGTTGTGGGTCTCCGCGTGCATAGTTAAAACGGTGTTATCGCATTTTCATATAGATATCTGGTGGAAAATACAGAGATATGGATTACTTAGTGAGGGGCACTTTTTTGTGGCAGGCATAATGCTTTATCATTTATGGAGAGGTAAAAGTAATTTTATTTGCTTTTCGCTAATATCACTTTCTATTTTATCAATTTTCATTGCAGAACCGCTGCCAGTTGCACTGGTTTTTACATTTTTTCTAGGAGTCTTCATACTTGCAGTAAAAGGGCGCCTCAATTGGTTAGTCATTCGACCGTTACTCTGGTTGGGAGGCATTTCCTACCCCCTTTATGTCTGCCACCAAATGATAGGATTCCGCCTCATGGTTTTTCTGGAAAATATCGGCATATCCAGGCAATTAGCAGCTGTACTTGCCATCGGTATGGCTTTGAGCTTAGCGACAATTATTTCTAACCTCGTCGAAAAGCCGGCAATGAATGCGATTCGCAAATGGTGGCGTCAACGAGACGCCGCGAAGGTTCTGACAAATGGGCAGTCCGCGTAATCCAAAGGCCTCCGCATCAACCCACACGGAGGCATAATACCAACCTGCATTGATCAGAACCCATGAGCCCACTGACGACGACCGATGGAGATGATTTGCCATGGTTGGTCGATCAGCTTGTTCCAAGCTTCGCAGCACAGAGCGACGATCTGGTTGTAGGAAGCGAATATTCGTTTCGATAACCAATTCTCGCGGATGAACTGCCAGATGTTTTCCACTGGGTTGAGTTCCGGCGATTTGGGCGGCAATGGGAGGATGGTGATGTTTTCCGGCACCACCAGTTTGTCGGTAGTGTGCCATCCGGCCTGATCAAGCATGAGAACGGCGTGGGCACCTGGTGCCACCTGGGATGCGATCTCGTCCAAATGCCATTGCATGGCCGGGGTATCGCAGCGAGGCAAGACCAGGGCAGCGCCGACACCGCGATCGGGACAAATGGCACCGAAGATGTAGGCCGACTTGGTCCGTTGGTCTTTGGGTGCCGATGGTCGGGTTCCTCGTCTCGCCCAACGCCGGGTGATTTTGTTCTTTTGGCCGACGCGAGCTTCATCCTGCCACCACAGCTCTATTTTTGTTCCCGGTGGCAGGCTGGCACGCACCTCTGCCAGGCGGGCGGGAAATTTTTTTTAAAGTCTTCAACAGATTGCTCGTTCTGCTCATGATGTTTGGGTCGTGCCGATAATTTTCGGAATCCCATCGCCTTGAGTTCCCGGCCAATGGTTGTTTCGTCGAGGGAAATGCCAAATTCCTGGAAAATCCATTGGGCAAGGTCCTTCAGACGCCAGCGCACCACACCGTCCACCGCCGGAATCGGTCCGCAGCCCACCTTTTCTTCCAATGCCTTCCGCTGGGCAATTGTCAGCTTCGGCGTTGGTCCCTGCGCTTTCCGAGCGACCAGCCCCACCGGCCCGTCCGCGTTGAAATGGAGGACCCAATCGCGAACGATTTGAAGACCAACGCCACCCACTTGGGCCGCAGCACTTCGGCCCCCGCCATCGTAAATCAGTGCCAAAGCAAGCAAGCGTCGGGTCTGATCTGCGTCTCTCGATCGACGAGCCAGTGATCGAAGCTTGGGTGCATCATAATCTCGACGAAGGGGAAGTGGAGCAGCCATGGAAAACCTCATCCCATTTTCCATAGTGACTCATATTCCGACGTTCCTGGGAATCCCCCTCTTATGAGTCATGCACCGTGCAGGTTGGTATAAGGAATCTCAGCAGCGACGCTCACGAAGATTTCGCACGAACCCCATCAAAGGATACTCAACCATCCGTGACATAGCGACGCCGCCCGCGACACCGGCGGTCGCAAGCAACGGAAAGCTCGCGAAGCTAGGTAAATTTTTATCCAGCCCCGTAAAAAGCCAAATTTTCCAAGTTATACCAATGAAAATGAATTGAAATAGATATATCGAATAGGATGCTGCACCAAGTATTTTTAGAACTTTTGGTACAGTAATTAATTTTTGACGATCAGATTCCGCCGCACCAAGTATTATTAATGCCGATGGAAAACCATAAATTATTCGGCTAATGGCTGCGTACCCATCGATGAACTTAACATTCTCAGCTAAAGCTGCCATGCCAAATAAAGCAATGCCCGTGAATAATGCTATTCTTGGCGACGGCACAGTGTATTTTCTTAGGGAATACGCGACACCCATTCCGAAATAAAACTCGATATTATACATTTTATATAGCGATGGCGGTATGCCCCCCCCGTCATCGCCGGTAACATTTGCCAGCATGATCCAGGCTAGCCACAGGGGCAGCACCACCAATCCAGCCCTACGAGAAAAGACTAGTAAGCAGAATACCGCATAAAAGACGATTTCGTATTGCAGAGTCCAAGCCACTCCGAGTAACGGCTCGTTATGAGACGGGAGCAGAATGGCCGACAAAATTACCTGAAAAACTTGGGGTAGGGGCTGGTGACCGGCCAAGCCCAAAATAATTGTCAGCGCAAGTGCGACCCAATAGGTGGGAAGAATGCGAGTTACCCGCCGCCTGACATAGCGACCGAGCCTTTCGGGGCAACCTACGTCCTCATAATGGACATACAATATAATGAAGCCACTGATTACAAAGAACAGATCAACACCGGCGTGACCAAACTGAAAAACACTCATTAGGCTTGGAACACCGTATGCGTGGTCCAGGTGCCGGGCGGCGTGGTAGAGGACGACCACTGTCGCGGCGACGCCACGACAGGCTTCGATCCCATTCAGTTTGTTTGCATCCCGCGTTTCAGCCAAAGGTCATCTCTATTCTCGTTTGCCCCATTCACGGGGAATGTTCCGATTTATTGCCCGATATTGCCAACAAAATAGACGCACGATAGAGAGGATGAAAAGGATAAACGGCAGTTGTGAAATACGTCATACCACGCCCCAAAGAAAGCAGTGACGGGTTTTGAAGTGTTATCCAAAAAGCCGTTTGATTAACGGCGTCAAACGCGGGGCTACAAAAACCACCACCTTTTGTTCCACACCCTCCGGACGCGCCGCCAGGAACCACAAAAGCAATAGAGCTGCGCCGTAAGTCGCGGCACCGATGAACACATCGTGAATGAGCGAAAAAGCGACAATAAAAGATGGATCAAGGCGGAAGAAACCGACGGCCAGAACCATGGCAATGGCAGCTGTTACGGGACGCCAGACAATGTCCAGGATCTGAAGCAGAGATACCAACTTCTGGAAAATCAACCAGGCCATGACGCTTACCAGGCATCCAAAGATGACCACAATGCGGCAACCGGGAATCCAGGAGACGCCAAAGAACTGCGCACCAAGGACGACCGCGGGCACCGTCAAAGTCGCCAGACAGACATTGGAAAGCGCCAGAAGTCGTTCCTTATGGGCGGCGATCAGAAAGGGGTCGAGCATTAGCCAAATGCCTTCAAGGGCGGCATAAACAGCCAGCCATTTGACAAAGGGCACGGCGCCAATCCACTGATTGCCAAGGATCAACTTGACCGCGTCTCCGGCGACCGAGGCCAATCCCAATCCCAATGAACTGGCGGCCACCACAGCGAAACCCAACACTGTACAGAATGCGGAATTCAATTCCGCCGGATCACCGGATACCGTGGCATAGGTTGGCATCAAAGCGCGACCGGCCGGCAACATGACATCGCGGCTTGGTATCAATGCCAGATCGGATCCCACGGCGTAAACACCGGTGTCGACCACACCGGAAATCTGGCCCATAGCGACCTGGTCGCAGCGGTCGCCGAGAAGCCGCGCCGTGTTAAAAAGCATCTGCCAACGGGAAAAAGCCCAGAGTTCGCGCCAATGGGCGAGGGCCAGGTGGGGACAGCTGCGCACCATCAGGTAACTCAAGGCGATGGTCACCACGGCGGATACGGGGCCAGCGCAAGCCAAGGCGAAGTAATTGCGAAACGAAAACGCCAAAACAAGTCCAAGACCGAAGGTAGCGATCCTTTGTATGACCAGGTAATGAAATTCCCTCTGGAAATTCAATTTTCGTCGAAATTCGGTGACCCCGATATTCTCGAATCCTAGGATTATCGGTTTCATCGCAGCAATACGGACAATCAGTGTCAATCGTTGATCGCCGAACATTTCGGCAACGAGTGGCGCGCAAACCATCAACGCCCCGGTTGTCAGCACCCCGACAATGACCTTCAACGTCCAACCGGTGTGGGTCAGGTCGCGACTGGCATCGCGGGATCTGACGATGGCCATGTCAATATCACCATCAGTGACGGTAATGGCGAACTCGACGGCAATCATTGCCAGGGCAACCAGACCAAAATCCTCAGGCGTCAATAGCCGGGCGATGATCGCTGTATTGGCAAGGCCGATGAAGCGTATTGCCCACCGCATGGCCACCATCCATACTGTGCCGCGCAGCAATTGCCTGGAAAGGCTGGTCATCGTCGGACCATGTGCTCAAAATCCATATGTCGACACCGCAAAATGACACTCACCATCTGGCGCTCAAAGCCAAAATCCAAATATTCTTGAACATATTTTTATAGGAAAAGCGGAGGTACCATGATTTCACACAGAAAGGCATTCTTTTTTATCATACCATTGTTCATCATTCAGTCATTATTTGTCCGATGCGAGGCCAGAACCCTCGAGGTTGGTGCGGACCGGCCCTACAAACTGCTGTCGGAAGCAGTGAGGGAGGCCAGGGATGGCGACAAAATTGTCATTCTCGCCGGAGAGTACTTTGATTGCGCCGTCATTCCGGCCAACGACCTGACCATCGAGGGGGTAGCACCTAACGCAGGAGCGATCATCACCGACAAGGCCTGTGGCGGCAAGGCGTTGTTGGTGACCGTCGGCAATAATATGACAATTCGAAATCTTACTCTGGCCAGGGCGCGGGTCCCCGATGGCAATGGAGCCGGGATAAGGGCCGAGGGAAAAAATCTGACCATCGAAGGTGTCAAATTCATCAATAATCAAAATGGCATTTTGGGGGCGGTTCCCGGTGCGACCATTACCATCAGGAACAGCGAATTCGTCCGCGACGGGACCTGCATTAACTCGGGCGGTTGCGGCCATGGGGTATATGCAGGCGGCGAATTGGAATTGCTGCATATCGAAAATACCCGTTTTTTTGAAACCCGGGAAGGCCACCATATCAAGTCACGGGCCTTGCGGACGGAAATCATCGGCTGTGACATCCGCGACGGATCGGAAGGAACCGCGAGTTACCTGATCGATATTCCGAACGGCGGCTCGCTGGTGGTGCGTGACACCGTGATGGAGAAAGGCCCCAAATCTCAGAACTATTCGGCGGCAATCTCTATTGGCGCCGAAGGGATCACCCATCGCACACAGGAAATCGTCATTAAGGATTCGTCATTCCAAAACGATAACGAACACCAGACGATCTTCGTAAGGAATATCACGGCGACCGAAGCCCAACTGTCAAATAACAAGCTGTCGGGACAGGTGAAGCCCCTGGAGGGGGACGGGACCGTCCACTGACGGCCCCCCTCCCGTTACCGGGCGGGAAGTTCCGGGAATGGCTTCAAGCCAGCGGCCTCCCGATCAGAAAACCATTGGACATTGCCATCAAGGTCCAGATTGTCACCAATCTTGCCGGGAAAGGCGATGCCGACGATCTTGCCGATAAAGCGCTTGATACTGGCGTTGCCGCCACCGATGACCTTGCCGCCCATCATGTGACCGGTGATCTTGCTTTTGGCCAAAGCACTGGAAGAACGATCCATGATGAAGGTGGTGTTTTCGATGGTGAGCCCATTGGTGGGCCATGTCATGCCTTCCAGGCCATAACCGATGGCCTCGACGTTATCGCTGCGAGGTCCTTTTTCTAGCACGCAATCACGAATAACAACATCGCCGCCGACCGAGGCGTCGATCAACCGGCTGTCCTGCGAGTCCAGGGAGGCGACCACCGTGTGTTCGATGAGGGTTTTCGCCGCCCGGGTCTTGATGCCATGGCCTTTTCCCTTGGTGCTTAAAACGGTGGTGTTGCGGATGGTCAGGGACTTGGCCTGATTGACGTACATGGCATGTGCGCGGCCATTGAAGCCGAGATTTTCAAAGCGACTGTCTTCGATGGAAATATCACCGGTATCGTCATTGGCCAGCAAACCCTGTTCACTGTCGTGGAAATACACATGGCGAAGGGTCAAGTTACGCCCCTCCAGGCGGACGCAGGCACCGTTCTGGTCCGGCACCGTTATGCCCGAGCATTCCAGCGACTCGATGACCGTATCCTCACCCTTGAGAACCAAAGCCGCTTTTCCTTCCGCCGCGGCGCCGCTCAAGCGCGCGCCCGGTTCGGCCTTGATCGTCACATGGTTGGCTCGCACGACGGCCGCTTCGGCGTAAAGCCCGGGCGCCATGATAATAACACTGCCCGTTTCGGCCTCGCGCAGGGCTTTGGTCAGAGACTCATAATCACAGCCGGCTCCACCGCCGGCGCAAACCCGCTTTTCCTTAGAACTGCGCGATGTCTCGGAGGCCGGCAGGGCCACCGCTTTTTCCCGTCCGGCCGCGGCCTCTCCCTTCCCCGATAGGTCGGGATAGGCGGCCAGACCGGCAGCGGCCCGGTCGGGATACCAGGTCAATCCCTCCTCGGTCCGCTTTTCACCGCCGATCAGGGTCGCGGCGCGAAAGACCGGGCGCACCTGACCGTTGAGAAAAACAGGATTTTGCCGGTCGAGAATGAGGGTCACACCTTCGAGGGTTAAACTGTTAACCGAATGCTTCAGCCCTTCCAGGCCATAGCCGATCAGTTCACCGTTGGAGGAATTCAGCCCCTTCTCAATGACACTGTTCCGTAAAACGACTTCACCGCCATTGGGAATGTCAAGCGAGCGACTGTCCAGCCCGTCCAGGGACGCAATAATGCTGTCCTCGATAACGGTGCGCGCCGCACGGCTTTTGACTTCATGGCCTTCGCTTTTCGACGACAGGATCCTCGACCGCTTGATAATCAAGGCGTCTGTTTCGTTACAATAAATCGCATGTGCATAACCGTCCTTGCCCAACCGTTCCAGGACACTGTCCTCGACGGTGATGATGCCGCTGTGAGGTGCGATCAGCATCCCCTCCTCGGCATCGTGAAAATGGACGTGGCGCAGGGTCAGGGTATGCCCCTCCATCCGGATACAGGCGCCATTGCGATCAGGCGAGGCAATTTCGGAACAGTCGAGCCCGTCGATGACCGTATCGCTGCCGGCGACGACGATCGCCCCCTTTCCCTGCACCAGGGCCGATTTGAGGAAGGCGCCGGCCTCGGCGCGAAGGGTAATATGGTTGGCGCGGACCACCCCGCCGTCAGTGTACACTCCTTTCTTAACGACAACCGTGTCCCCGTCCTGGGCCGACTGCAACGCCGGCGTCAATCCCGGGGCGTCGCAGCCGCTGGCGCAAACGGTAATGGTTCCCGGCTTATGGGGGGCGGATGGATTGACCGGCGAAACGGCGGCGGAAGCCGGCGCATTCGCCTTTGGCGGCAAAGCCTGGCTCGGCGCCTGCTGCGCCGGTTGTTCCGCCGCCGCCGGCGGCGGCGCAGCGGACTGGTCAAGGTAAAGTTTGCCATCGGGGCCACGGCGCAAAACGCCGGTCTTCAACGGGTCCCCGGAGTCGGCCGCAAAAGTCGGAGCCGAGACAAACACCGACAGTGCGAGAAGGAAAACCAACCCGAAGGATTTCACGGAAAACATGCGCCGTTTCTCCTGGTCTCTGAGCAATCCGATATCTGCAGATACTCTTGATGTCATGCTGCCCCTCGCCGGAAGCGTCCATTAAACTAAAGGTTTGTATCACTGCGGAAAAAACTTAACCCCATCATTTACGATGAATTGGCCAACTCGGAAAGAACGTAAAAATTGAATTATTTAAAACCATTGTCTGGGCACACAGAGAGGGGTTTGCTGTTGCGAAGTACAGCCCAGACTTGTTCACTTAAATAAAAACGACGGGGATGTCCCGCCGGATGTTGAAATTGTGAGGTAGGCGTTGCTCGCCTTGAGCTTGTAAGCTCGGGGTGTCTAATCCATGAAGGAAAGCAACGCCATGAAGAAATCTACCACAACATTGACCGCCATTCCTGCTGCAATCGTCGAAGAGGCTTGGCAGGAAGTTGGTGCCAGTTTTGAGCGCTTTTGCCTGACGGCAGGCATCGCCACTTTGACCCAGATGATGGATCAAGACGCGACCGAGCTTTGCGGCTCCCGCTATGGTCGGGAGGTGAGCAAGGGAAAATACCGCTGGGGAAAAACCACAGGAAAGCTTGGCTTTCACGGGGGTAAGGTCGATGTCGCCCGGCCTCGGGTCCGCTCACGCGGCGGAGAAGAGGTCGCCCTTCCAAGCTGGGAAGAGGCCATGTCGGAAGACTTTCTTGGCAAATGGGCGATGAATCTGATGCTAATCAATGTCTCGACCCGGAAGTTTGGCCGGGCCGTTCGCCTGCCGGAGGGTGACATTGCCGCGCCCAAGGGTTCCGGTGTGTCGAAATCTGCGGTATCACGCCGGTTTGTGGCCTTGTCGGCGGAACGGATGGCGGAATGGATGGGGTCCGACCTGTCCAAGCTGGACCTTCTGGTCATCCAGATCGACGGCATCCATATCGAGGAGGACCTGATCCTGCTGGCCGCGGTCGGCATTGATGGCAACGGCATCAAGCATCCTCTCGGCGTGATCGAGGGGGCGACGGAGAATGCGGTTGTAGCGCAGGCTTTGCTCGACAATCTGATTGTTCGAGGCCTCGATCCCACGGCCTGCCGGCTGTTCATCATCGACGGGGCAAAGGCGCTTTCGAAGGCGATCCGCAAGACATTCGGCCGCCACACGCCTATCCAGCGTTGCCAGGTTCACAAAGCCCGCAACATCACCGATCGCTTGCCCAAATCCCTCCATTCCAGCGTGCGCACGACGTTGCGCCAGGCCTGGGAACTCAATGATGTCGACAAGGCCGAGCGGCTGATCACCAATCTGGCCCGCCGCCTGGAACGGGAATCCCCCGGCGTCTCCGGCAGCATCCTGGAGGGTCTCGATGAAATCCTTACCGTCAATCGTCTGGGGCTGCCCGCCGAGCTGCGCCGCTCGCTGGCCTGCACCAACATCATTGAAAACATGAACGGAACCATCCGAAGAGTCTGCCACAACGTCAAGCATTGGCAGGATGCCTCAATGGCCCTGCGCTGGACCAGTGCCGGAATGATGGAGGCGGCCAAAGGCTTTCGACGACTCAAAGCCTGGAAACAACTTCCAAGCCTCAGAGCGGCACTGGCGGCTCATCAATTGAAGCACGCCGGAAATATCAACCTTGAAGAGAAAACGAAGGCCGCGTAACTTGATCAACCAGTGGCGCCTGCCAAGCAAATTTCAACATTGCTCGGGACATCCCCAAAACGACAGCCACCATCTAACATGGATAAACATTGTATAACCAATCCACTTCGTAGAAAACCTGGCCGCCAAAGCCTGTTTGGCGAATCCTAAAGCTGCGTAGATCTGCTTTGATTCTACCATATCTGTAGTTAAGTGGCGCAAGGTATCCCCTTCAAAAGCCAGTACTTTTCTTGCCAACCAAAAATTACTGACCGCTGTCGAAACATGCCGGCAATTTGTCACCCGGAGCAACCAGCGTTCCCTCTGGGTGACCTGGGTCGACACATTGTCTGTTTTCTTTTGGTCGGGAATGTTGTGTGCCGAAACAATTTTTGACCGAAAAAGAACGGTATCGACCTTGTCCAGACATCGCCAGAAAAAATCAAGATCGCCCTCGTAAGGGGCCCGCTTCCAGAAGCCGCCGATGGATTCGACGACATCCCTGCGAACTATCAAAATATTGAGATGCGGGAAGGCGCGAGAAAGGATCAGGTCTTTTTGCAAGAGTTTGTAAACATCGCTGCCATCGACCCGCCTTCTCCGCCTCAGCAAATTTGTCAGGTCCGGCAACCAGTCGGGAAGGGTATCGATACCGTCGACCAGACCTTTTTGATTTCCGACATACATCCTGGCGGAAGTTTGCGACAGGCTATGCGCCGCCGCCGCCAGATGATCCGCCGAAATCCAGTAATCGTCATCATCACAGAAGGTCACGAACCGGCCACGAGCCGCGGCAATGCCATTGTTTCGCGCCGCCGAAGGTCCGCTTCCGGGGTGCCCGGGCGGACCAAGGGTAACCAGGCGGAAGCGGTCATCCAACTGCGCCCACAATTGGGGATACCCGCCTCTGACCTCCTCCGTCGATCCGTCATCGATAACAATGACCTCATAATCGGTGAACGTCTGTGAATGGATACCCTCTAACGTTACCGCCAACATCTGCAACCGATTTCGCGTCGGCACAATGATCGAGAAAAACGGCGAACCGATGTTATCCCCACTTAAAATCTCTGACCGACCGGCGGATGTTGCGGCGTTACCCGCCACCCCCACCAAAACTTTAAATAAAGAAAACATATTATTTACAATGGTATAGAATAGCCATTTCAGCGAAAATCTGCCAAATAATGCCGACAGAGAAATGCGGGCCGCCACATAATGCATAATATTTATATTTAAATTTGTAACAATATAACGCATCGTGTCGCCGTGCTGGTAGAACGACTGCCTTATAATTTCCGGTGTCTTGCAAGACATGGCGATATGCCGGCAGACCAGCCCACGGCCGATCCACCGTTCCATCTGGGTCACCTTCGTCGATTCATTTTCCCTGAGCAGTGGCCGCGGAATGTTATGGAGGGAGATGGCGGTAGGACGAAAAAATAATGACCCCACCTTGTCGATGCATCTCAGAACAAAATCGCGATCTTCTTCGTAATAGGCGTGCCGCCAGAATCCAGAAATTGCCTCCACGATCTCCCGAGATACGATGAATGTATTCAAATGAGGAAATGCCCTGGACTTAATAAAGGCCATGGCCGAAACTTTTGCATATGATTTCCCATTAAATGTTTTTTGATCATTTAAAAAAGCGGAAACATCGGGCAGCCAATCAATGATTTTAACCACCCCGTCCTGGACGCCAATCTGATTTCCGACATAAATTTGTGCCTGATGGTCCGCGGCAAACGCCTCGGCGGCCGCGGCAAGATGATCCGCCGCCGACCAGAAGTCATCATCATCGCAGAAGGTAATGAACCGCCCCCGGGCCGCATGAATGCCGTGATTTCTGGCGGTCGACGGGCCGCTGCCGGGATGATCCGGCGGCCCGATCAGGATAAGACGAAACCGCGGGTCCAATCCTTGCCAAAAGCCGGGATAGCGCCCCCGGGTTTCTTCAGAAGAACCATCGTCGATAACGATGACTTCGTAATCCGTGAAGGTCTGGGCCTGTATTCCTCGCAGAGTGTCGCACAAAGTTGCGAAACGGTTCCTGGTCGGAACAATGACCGAAAATACCGGGCATAACGACATCACGAAATTACTCCGTTACACCGCAAATTTGCTCAAAAAGACCAGCCCCCATCTTCCCTCCCGTCGATACCGGTACCAAGAGGTTTGCACGATGCGGTGGTCTCGGGTAATTGTCTTGTAGGGAGACGCACTTTGAAACAAGACGGAAGGGATTGCAAGGAAAGCGGCAGCGGAGCCCAATACCTGCCGGCATCGGGCCTGCAAACCGGCCCGGGCTGCCGCTTGAGCCTCGGCCCCTGCCCCGCCGCCGCCGATCTGCGATCCGTCTGGCGAGACCTCGAAAGCCGCTCGAACGGATCTGTCTTCCTTTCCTGGCCGTGGATCGGTTCCGCCCTTGAGGTCTTCGAGCCCAAGGCGAAGCTGGCGCAGATCACAAAAGCCGGAGGCACGATCGGCCTGGCCATCATTGGCGTCAGGCCAACATTCATTCCTCATCCCTTTGCTACTCCATCCTTTCATCTGAACGAAACAGGCGATCCATCGGCCGACAGTATCATGATTGAATATAATGGGGTTCTGACGGAAAGCGGAATGGAAGACGTTACGGCAAAGTTACTGGTAGATTCACTCTTAGCGGGGGAGAATACACCAGAAAAGACCGACGTGATATTCTCTGGCGTTACGCTGAATTGGCTTAAGTTTTTCCCGGATAAGGCCAGAACAACCCATCGGCTGAATGTACAACTTCGCAAAGCCCCCTTTGCCAATTTATCTCAGATGGATAGCGAAGATGTGTTGCGATCGCTTTCCCGCAACACCAGGGAGCAGATTCGCCGCTCCATCCGTTTTTTTGAACAACTGGGTCCGCTTACCTTCAGTCGGGCGACGCAAACACAGCAGGCTCTTGACTGGTTTTCCGATCTTGAACGGTTGCATACGGCGTCCTGGACCGCCCGAGGCAAAATTGGCGCCTTCCATCAGCAAAGTTTTGCGAAATTTCATCGACATCTGATCAAAAACTTCTTTGAGGAAGGCGTTCCCGATCTCTTTCGCCTGCAGGCTGGGGATACCGTCCTGGGATATCTATATAATTTGCGGTGGCGCGGCATTGCCTCGGCCTATCAGAGCGGATTTGTTTATGGACCTGATCCGCGGTGGCGTCCCGGCCTGGTCGCCCATGTCATGGCCATGAAGCAATACCAACGCGAGGGGTTTTCTATATATCGTTTTCTGGCCGGTGACGCCCGTTACAAGAACAGCCTTGCCCCGGATAGCGACGATCTTTATTGGATTGAATGCCGAAAACCGAGTCTTCTCAGGGATATTGAAAACCAGATGCGACGATTGTGGCAGGTGTTGTGCCGACCACCAGTAAATCCCGAGAGAACTCCGTAATGAAAATTCTCTACCACCATCGCACCGCTTCCAAAGACGGCCAGGATGTCCATATCGAGGAAATGATCGCCGCCATGCGCCGCCTTGGCCATGAGGTCATCCTGGTGGCCCCGGCGATGATGGAAACCGCCTCCTTCGGTCATGACGGCGGACTGGTCGCTTTTGTAAAAAAAATGCTTCCCGGCGCGGTCTATGAGCTTTTGGAATTGGGCTATTCCGTCGCCGCCTATCGCAAATTGAAAGCGGCCTATGACAGGCATCGGCCCGATGTATTGTACGAGCGTTACAATCTGTTTTTCCTGCCGGGGCTGTGGTTGAAGAAAAACACCGGCATTCCTTATCTTCTGGAAGTGAACTCGCCGCTGGCGCAGGAGCGGGCGGCCTATGGCAGCCTGAAGCTGACGGCCCTGGCGAAATGGACGGAAAAGGCGGTCTGGCGCGGCGCCGACATAACCTTTCCGGTGACCGATGTCCTGGCCGATTTCCTGAGGGAGGATGGTGTTCCCGACAGCCGGATCATGGTGGTGCCCAATGGCATCAACCGTCAACGCTTTCCGGCGCACCCCGACAGTGAGGCAGCGCGGGCCGAGCTGGGGCTGGGCGGAAAAGTGGTGCTGGGCTTCACCGGTTTCATTCGCGACTGGCACGGCCTGCCGGACGTGCTGGACGCCATGCGCGCCATGCCGAACCGTGATGAGCTGCATCTTCTGGTGGTGGGCGACGGGCCGGGCCGAGCGGGGCTGGAGGAGCACGCCCGGCAGATCGGCATGGTGGACCAGATGACCTGCCTCGGCCTGGTCGGACGCGACCAGGTTGCCAAATGCATTGCCGCCTTTGACATCGCGCTGCAGCCCAAGGTGGTCGATTACGCCTCGCCGCTGAAATTATTCGAATATATGGGCCTGGGTCGGGCCATCGTCGCGCCGGACCAGCCCAATATCCGCGAAGTCCTGGTGGACGAGGACAACGCCCTGCTGTTCCGGCCCGACGACATGGAGCATTTCCGCGGCCAGATCATGCGGCTGTGCGGTGACGCCACCTTGCGCCGCCGGCTGGGCGACGCCGCCAGCGCCAGCATCGAAAGCCGGGGGCTGACCTGGGACGACAATGCCAGACGGGTGCTGGCGCTGGTCAAGGCGACGTCAAGCGCTTGAGCCGAGACTGTTGTAGAAGATCCAAAGATGTCGCGCAGCACGAAACGCCTGTTCCACAAAGGCATCGCGCCGACACATCTTGGTCCTTGGGACGACAGTATCTCTCTGCGCCCTGAAGACATGTACGGCGACGACGGCCGGTGACGGCGGTTTCCGTCGACACCAATGTTCTGGTGTATGGCGACCAGGCTGGTTCTTAATTTTAAGCGCTATCGCAATTAAGTGTGGATTTCAAATTTTTTTCAGTGGGACCGACGTCCCTGCCGGTCTCCGCCGCAAAGCGGCGGAAACAGTCGGCTTTCGGCTTCGCCGAAACACCGGCGCGGAGGCCGGTGCCACTCGATTTCTTCGTGTCCACACTTAACTGCGATAGCGCTTAATTTTGTCACTACCCAACGGGTACGCTTGTACGGCAGGAAGGCGATGGAGCGGAACTCTGGACCTGTCGCCGGATCGACGACGTATCGACGATGTTGCGACGCCAATTTGGCACTGGTATGGTATCAACATTGGCGAAACATGGAGGCAATCATGCGCATCAACGTCAAGAAATGGGGCAACAGCGCTGCGGTCCGCATCCCGGCGGCCATTATGGAAGCCGCCCACCTGAAGCTCGATGACGTGGTTGATGTCACCGAGGAAAATGGGCGTGTCGTGATCGAGCGTGTTTGTGACGGGGAGTTTGACCTGGATGATCTGATCGCCGGAATCACACCTGATAATCTGCACGCCGAGGTCAGTTTCGGTCCACCGGTCGGAAAGGAACTCATCTGATATGGCGGCTCGCTATATTCCCGATGCGGGCCATATCGTATGGCTACAGTTTGATCCGCAACTTGGGCGCGAACAGGCAGGCCATCGGCCGGCGCTTGTTCTCAGCCCGGCCACCTATAACGGCAAGACCGGTCTGATGCTGTGCTGCCCGATGACACATCAGGTGAAAGGCTATCCATTCGAGGTGCTGATCGCTGGTGATACCCCGTCCATCGTACTTGCTGACCAAGTCAAAAGCCTCGATTGGGTGCAACGTAAGGCCAGCTTCAAAGGAATGGTGACCACCAAGGAACTTTCTGAGGTGAGACGAAAGGCAATTACCTTGGTGGGAAAGCCTTAGTTGCTGGACTCCGCGTCAACGACCAATGGCGCATTTGCTTCATTTGGCAAGATGGCGATGCCCTGGATGTTGAATTTTGTGACGACCAGTGAAAGGCCCCGCATCATGACGATCCGCCGCGGTAACCGGGTAACCGGGGCAAAGCCTGTGGCAGAAGAGATCGTCATCAACTCACTTGTTTGGCTGCTGCGCAGTGGGGGTCACTCTGGTCATGGCGAGGCGCGCAGCGCCGCGGCCATCCAGAAGCCTGGATCGCCACGCCGCCTTCAGCGGCTCACGATGACACCCCCTTTCAGGCGGTCAGGGCGTCAGCACTGGCAGCATCGCGCAGTTTGGCGTTGGCTGGCAACCGCCAATTAACCCCGTTCCTACGGATTCCGCCAGACGCCGGAGAGCCCTGAGCACATGGCAAGCACACGGCGACCGGCATATGGTTCTCTTTTCGTTCCTTCGAGTGCATCCTTGTCGATTGGTCGATGGTTACCACGGCCTTTGCTTTCGCCAATGCGGTCAACCCGTCTTCCACTGCCCGGACGATCACCGCCACCTCGACCGTCACCGCCTGTTCGTGCTCGGCACGGATGCCAGGCTAACAGATGACACGCGCCATCTCCCTCCGGCGGGCCTCCAAGGTTGCGCCGGACCCTCCCCGTGATGACCGCCAGCCCGGGATCGGTTTACTCAGAGACGACCACATTATTCCACTCGAAGCGCACCTTAAGCCTATTGAGATTCCTGTGTGGGATGACGGCCGCATGCTGAAGCATGCCGACAATGATCCCCGGATGGAGGCCAATGCCGCTGGCGAAATTTATCACCGCAGCCGCGGAACACGGGCGGGTTGTCTTGAACTGGCGGAAGCGGTCGACGCCCACGAGGAGTTCCTCCGCCCATCGGTCGGCTTCAGCTTCCAGGCCGTCGCCCTCCGCATTCTCGTCATCGAGGAAATTCCTGCCCCGATGCAGCAGAATGTGAGCGGCCTCATGGAAAAACGTCCACCAGAAATGGTCGTTCGACTTCATACGAAGCGACATTTGGATGATAGCCCGGTCTGTGTCGAACCACCGTGCGGAACCGAACAGGCAGGTCTTGCTGATCGGCTTTTCGAATACCAAAGCCACCCCGCTAACTCGGCATAGATCGATCATTCGCGGCTCAAACACCTCCGGCGGCTCGGTCGTCAGCGATCGAATTTCCGCCACCGCCTGCCGAAATCTGCCCTCATCGTAGGGCGGCAAGTCCATGTCCCGCGCCTTTCGCTCGCCGAGCATGAGCCAGGTAAAGACATGATGGGACGACGCGGTTTTGGATTTCGACTGCCGATGCTGCACGGCCAGCGAACCAATCTTGGCCTTATAGGCCTCCGGAGCACCGATCCCCAGCAAAACCATCAGGCTGTCAGCAAGGCAGACCTCATCGCGCGTGTCGGGCAGTGCGCCCCTGGCCTTTAGCTCCTTTATCGGGAACTGCGCCAACCAGGACTTGGTCCCGGAGGCTTCGCCCCTTTCGTTTTGCCGAACCTGCCACAAGTCCCAGGCTGACTGCAGGTTGGTCCACACATGCGCCTTCAAACCCAGCACTCGCTCAAGTTTGACCGCCGTGTCAGGGGTCACCGGGTTGCTGCCTTTGACGATCGTGTTTACCAGCTTCGGTGTCAGGCCGGCGATACGGGCAAATTCCGCCTGGGTCCAGCCCCTGACCTCGATGTATTCCGCCAAATGTTCGCCGGGATGGGTCGCCCAATCGGGGGACCAGTCACTTTGGCGTTGTGCTGCCTGTGTCATTGTCTCTCCTCCCGATTCGTTTGTGTCACTTGCCGTGGTAGTCCTCGATGTCCACGATCTCAACCGCGGTGATGGCGCCGAGGTCGATCCCTCCATCATCTCGTCGCGGAATTCGGTCGTGGCTCGGCTTAAAAATCAATCTGTAGTTTGCCGTCAGCCAAACGGCAAAATGCCCTTGCCGTTCATGAAACAGTTCGTGCCGACCATCGGGCTTGCTATGCGGCACCTCGGCAAGACAGTTGACATGTCGCAACACGTCAAGCCTTCGCCTGAGCGCCGGCATCACGTGGCCAAAGGCCCGACTCATCTCCTTTTCACTCGCCAGCTGCCGCCCTAATTTCTTACTGGAAAAGGAAATGTCCATTGCGTCCGATGGGCAGTATCGTTACCCATTAGGTAATCCAAGTTGGGGCATTACGCAACAGGTAATGCCCGACGCAGACAAAAGCGCCACAAAAATCGCTCATCGGTTGTCGCATGGCTGCCAAAACACGCTGAGGCTCAGGCTTTCCCGTTGTCGGTATGAAAAATGCTGCGCTGCGCCCCGTTGCCGATTGCCCGGTCTATCCGTCCGCAGGAAGTCGTTTCCCTTAAAAAGTAATGCGCTATCGCAGTTAAGTGGTAACCGGGGCAAAACCTGTGGCAAAAGCGATCGTCATCGCGAGGAGCGCAGCGACGCGGCGATCCAAGCCGGCGGCAACGCTGGATTGCTTCGCCTCCGGCTCGCAATGACGGACCCGGCCGCCACAATTTTTGCCCTATTTACCAAAAACCCTGTTACCCGACGGCTTTCCTTGTCAAAACCGGCCAGCCAGCGCGTCGGCCCTGGATGACGGCCATGCGGTCATCCTCGCAACACTTCTTAGGGCTGGGTTGGTGCCGATGGGAAGGCAGTCCGCCTTCCTCGACATTCAGGCGCAAATTTCAACCAAGCAGCTTGCGTGACGCCTGGGCCAGGAATTTCGATCGGTTGGTCGCGACGGCATCAATCTGCGCGAGGAGCCGTTTTGGCAGTGTTACATTCACCCGCTCGGTCTCGTCGTCTGGCGGCAGCAGCGGAATCGCCGCAATAACGGCATTTGTCCAATCAATCCAATCGTCGCCAGCCGCGCGGATCGCTTCAAGAGTGCGAGGCGACGGGATCACATCTCCGTCCTCAGCCAAGCCCGCGACATGAAAGGCTAACGCATCCGCACCGCTACGGATGGCATCATCAAAAGTGTCGCCCGCGCTCACGCATCCGGGAAAGTCGGGAAACAGAATGCCATAGCTGCCGCTTTCTTCGTGGATCAAGGCGATATAATGAGCCATCCAAGCCTCCTTGAGCCCGCCTATTTGAGGCCAGCTTGCTTTCGTATACTGGCCACCGTTGGGGTGGGCAGGTCTTTTTTCGGATGAGGGACCGTGACACGACCGGGCTTGGTGGGATGTTTGAATTGATGTTGCGAACCGTTGACTGCGATCTCGGCCCAACCGTCAGCTTCGATTTCCTTAATTATTTCCCGGCTGCTCGCCATGACACCTTCGATCGTGTGTATATTTATACACCAACGAGTGGCGAGGCGCAACCTTTCCGCAAGAAGTGCCGCCTGAACTGTTTAAGGCAATACTACCAAATGGAGAATATCCGTCCAAAATACCAGCAAA
>Ga0364866_10286_pt1 | contig 36284 bp, 35 predicted proteins | sample ExccelAu500001D3_3_FD_206913 | JGI IMG/M metagenome (GOLD analysis project Ga0364866, IMG submission 206913) | Enriched cells from Trout Bog Lake Hypolimnion, Wisconsin, USA - BchlTB.Aug13.5000.01.D3 | ecosystem: Environmental > Aquatic > Freshwater > Lake > Hypolimnion/Profundal zone | place...
TACGTGCCTACGCCCAGCGCAATCGCCGTTTTGGTAGATAGCCCGACCGCTCTGGGCTTTTGCGTAAATTAACCTTTCAGTACCGCGTGTCGCTCACCCCCGAGGGCTCGCGAGTTTTACTTTATGAGGCATAAGTTCTATTTGTACCCCTGCAAATAGAAGCCACTTGGGTACATCTCAATATGGAAAACGCGAGGACCTCTTGGCAAAGAGCCAAAATAAAGGGCGCAAGACCTACGTAATTGACACCAGTGTCTTGCTGGCAGATCCGGCCGCACTTGCTCGCTTCGCCGAGCATGAAGTCATAATCCCGATCGTGGTTATAGGTGAGCTCGAAAGTAAACGGGACCATCCTGAGCTGGGGTACTTCGCCAGAGCCGCGCTTCGAACCCTCGATGACCTCCGCATTAGCCATGGTCGTTTGGACCAATCCATCGCGATCAATGATCTAGGCGGCACCCTCAAGGTAGAGCTCAATCACTCAGATCCCACATCTCTGCCGGCTGGATTCCTGCGCGATGGCTCCAATGACTCTCGAATCTTGGCGATCGCCCGCAACTTGATGGCTGAGAGCCGGGAGGTAGTCCTGGTCACTAAGGATTTACCGCTTCGAGTAAAGGCCTCCTCGGTCGGTGTTGAGTCAGAGGAGTATCGCCACGAGTTGGCCTCTAGTTCTGGATGGACCGGAATGATTGAGGCGAATGTCGGGGGATCGGTGATCGACTCTCTCTATGAGAACGATCGAACACCTCATGAATTAGCTCGCGAGAATCCTTGCCACACCGGAGTTGTTCTCCACTCGGAAAAGGGAAGCGCTCTTGCTCGCGTAACCGCCGACAAGCAATTGCAATTAGTGAGAGGTGATCGCTCTGCCTTTGGATTGCATGGCAGATCTGCCGAGCAGCGAGTCGCCCTGGATCTCCTTCTTGATAATGAGATCGGAATCGTCTCACTCGGTGGCAGAGCTGGAACCGGAAAATCTGCGCTCGCACTTTGTGCCGGACTTGAAGCGGTACTCGAACGCCGTCATCACAAGAAGGTTGTAATTTTCAGACCTCTCTATGCAGTGGGCGGACAGGAACTCGGATACCTACCAGGTAGCGAAGGCGAAAAGATGTCGCCTTGGGCTCAGGCGGTCTTCGATACTTTGGGAGCGTTGGTCAGTCAGACAGTCATTGACGAGATAATCGACCGCGGCTTGATCGAAGTTCTCCCTCTTACCCATATTCGGGGTCGCTCTCTCCACGATTCCTTTGTCATAGTCGATGAGGCGCAGTCCCTGGAGCGCGGAGTTTTGCTCACAGTCCTCTCCAGAATAGGCCAGGGCTCACGAGTCATCCTCACCCACGACATAGCCCAACGCGACAACCTCCGGGTTGGTCGCCATGATGGTGTCGTTGCGGTGGTCGAGTCCCTCAAGGGCCATCCGCTCTTCGCCCATGTCACCTTGACAAGGTCAGAGCGCTCTCCCATCGCCGCTCTGGTCACCGAGATGCTGGAAGAGCCAATTAATTTCCTTGCCTAATTTGGCTTTGAAGGGCTAAAAAAGAGCCCCTGCGGACATTTCGGACATAAAGGGTTTCATACGGGCTGACCTGCACCTTTAGAAATGGCCATTTCTGAGAATAAAAAATTTTTTTGAGGGTATGCGGGTTTAAATTTGCCTCTGCCGAACACCTCTGTAACTCTAAAACCTGTCAGGCGCTCTGGATGGCTTCGAATCGCGAAGCTGCTGGGCGCAACGAAGGGCAAGATCGACTAGAGCTAAGGAGGCAGAGCCGTGGTTCACTCATTCCGTAAACCTTTCATCGTCATGACGACGGCGCTGGCCATCACAATTCTCGCCTCGGTCAACACCACTTTCGCTGAGGTCGACTTCGGCCAGACCGTAACCCTTCCAGATACCCCAGCGGCTCCGGCGGTAATGATCGATCCGACAGTTGCCCTTACCCAAAATTTCGGACTCATCGACCTAGGCACTGCCACTTCGGTAGATGCCGGCGAGATGGCCTTGGTCTCTCAGGCCGCCCGCCAGATTCAACTCGCAAAAACTCCCGAAGGGGCCAAAGTCGTAGCCCAAGAGATCGTAGCTTCCACATATAAATGGAACGCTCGGCAGATGTCTTGCCTCAATGCGCTTTGGAATGGTGAGAGTCACTGGAACTTTAGAGCACATAATTACTCGAGCGGCGCGGTGGGCATTGCTCAAGCTCTGCCTGGAAACAAGATGGATGTCGTGGCCACCGATTGGCGCACCAATCCAGTTACACAAATTAAATGGGGTATTCGCTACATCAAGATTCGCTATGGCACCCCATGCAAGGCGCTCGCCACCACCCACTGGCGCGGCTACTACTAAACCCAACGAGGTGTAATTCGAGGCCCAATTTCCTAGACCGCCTCTAACCTTGTAACCTTACCTCTGCTGGTTCACGGGATTTCCGACCCAGTAAGCCCATCAGTACCTAAAGAGGTTCCTCCATGAAGCCAGAGATTCATCCAGATTACATTGAGACAACCGTTACCTGCGGTTGCGGCCAGGTCTTCACGACTCGCTCCACAAAAGCATCAGGTTCAATTTATGTTGAAGTCTGTTCTGCTTGCCATCCTTTCTACACCGGAAAGCAACGTATCCTCGATACTGGCGGACGCGTAGCTGCCTTCGAGAAGCGTTTCGGCAAAGCAACAGAGACTAAGTAGCTTTCTTCAAGAGACCGCGGCTCACCCTGTCCTGGGTGGGCGCGGTCTCTTTTATTTGTATCGGGTTATTTTGCCAAAGTTTAATTTGCAACAAGTTAGATAGGGGAAGGGAGATCGCATGAGCGAAGCACATGACAAGTTCGGAAATGTCCACGAACTTCTCGATGAGTATGTCGAGCTTGAGAAAGAACTCGCCGACCCTTCTATCCATAGCGATCAGGGCAAGGCCCGCCGCCTAGGAAAGCGCTACGCCGAACTCGGACCAGTGATTGCGGGGTACCGCGCCTGGAAGAGTGCGACCGACGATCTTGCTGCTGGGCGCGAGATGGCCGCTGAAGATCCCGATTTTGCTGCAGAAATTCCTGCACTCGAAAGTGCGCTCGCCGAGAGTGAAGCCAAATTGGAAGAGTTGCTCCTTCCACGTGACCCCAACGATGACCGCGATGTCATCATGGAGATTAAGGCTGGAGTGGGTGGCGATGAGTCGGCACTCTTTGCCGGCGATTTGCTACGGATGTACCAGCGCTATGCCGAGCGACAAGGCTGGAAGACCGAGATTATCGATGCTACCGACTCTGAGATGGGTGGCTATAAAGATGTATCCATGGCCATCAAATCCAAGGGTGTGGGCGAGCCTGGCAAGACTCCGTATGCAAAGTTGAAATTTGAGGGTGGGGTCCACCGAGTTCAGCGCGTACCTGAGACCGAGTCTCAAGGCCGAATTCATACCTCCGCAGCAGGTGTGCTTATTTTGGCGGAGGCCGATGAGGTCGATGTTGAGATTCGCCAGCAAGATCTCCGAATCGATGTCTACCGCTCATCTGGCCCTGGCGGTCAATCGGTGAACACCACCGACTCGGCTGTTCGCATCACGCATATTCCAACGGGGATTGTGGTCTCCTGTCAGAACGAGAAGTCACAATTACAAAATAAGGAATCGGCACTCCGAATCTTGCGCGCCCGCATGTTGGCCGCCGCCCAAGAGGAAGCAGATCGGATCGCATCGCTGGAGCGCAACGCCCAAGTTCGCTCTGTAGATCGTTCCGAGCGAATCCGTACATATAACTTTCCAGAAAATCGCTTGAGCGATCACCGGGTTAATTTCAAGGCAAATAACTTGGATGCTGTTCTTAACGGAGAGCTCGACGATGTTATTGCTGCGCTCTTAGAGGCAGATAAAGCAACGAAGTTGGCATCAGGGGACCATTAATTCCTATGGCAATAGATCTACTGCGTCAGACTCGAGATTATTTCAAGGCGCAAGGCATCCCACAGGTTGATGCAACAATTTTGTTGGAACATCTTTTGCAGTGCAGTCGCACCGAGGTACAACTGAGGTTGCTTCGGATGAACGATGAAGAGGTCCACTCTTTAGATCGCGAATTAAGGCGGTTGGTCTTGCGCCGACAAAATGGTGAACCAGTTCAATATATAACTGGCTCCGCCCCATTTAGATACTTGGAGTTTCAGGTAGGTCCCGGTGTTCTGATTCCGCGTCCAGAGACCGAGTCACTGGTCGCACTGGTGCTTGAGGAGATTGATCGCAGAAGCCCTGCCAAATCCAAGGTAGTTGATTTGGGATCGGGCTCCGGTTGCATCGCTATCTCGATCGCTTCTGAGCGGGCTGGTACTGATGTAACCGCGGTTGAGATCTCGCCCGAGGCGGGTGAGTGGCTGGCAAAAAATGTTGCCTCACTTGCGCCCAAGGTTCGGATTGTTACAGCAAGCGTTGTCGATGCCTGCTTAGGTGAAAAATTTGAGATTGTGGTTGCAAATCCTCCCTACATTCCTACAGGAGAAAATCTGCCGTCGGAGGTTCGCAAGGAGCCAGCTAGCGCGCTCTTTGGCGGAGATTCCGCGGGGATGGCTATCCCGCTCCAATTTATTGCGGCGGCGGAGCGGCTTTTAGGGTCTGGCGGATTCTTGGCGCTGGAACATCACGAAACCCAGGCACGAGCCATATCAAAGGCCCTCGCTGAAAACTTCAAAGAAATAAATGGCTTCAAAGATCTAGCGGGGCGCCCCCGTTTTACAACCGCTCGCAAACGCTAACGCGCGGTGATGTACGTTGGTCGTTGGCCAACTCTCTGAAAGACACATTGCAGGAGTTGCAAATGCCCGGCACGGAAACCCGCGGCCGAAGAGAGTAAGTAGTAATTCCACATCCTTCTAAATCGTTCATCGTATTGTGGAATCTCCGCCCATTTCGCCGAAATATTGCGATGCCATTCAAGCAGGGTGCGGTCATAGTATGGACCAAAGTTATGGACATCTTCGATGACAAAGACATTCTCAACAGCGCCTGCAATCTGCGCCAGCGAAGGCAGAACCCCACCTGGGAAGATATAGCGATCAAAGAATGGGTCAGTGACTTGCTTGGAGAGATTTGATGAAATGGTGTGATGCAACATCCGACCATCCCGGGTCAATAACTCACCGCATTTGCCGAAGAAGGTCTTGTAATTTTTAGGGCCAACGTGTTCCATCATTCCGATCGAGACGATGCGATCGTATTGTCCACTCAAGTCTCGATAATCTTGCTGGATAAAATTGATTCCCAAGCCTTCTGATTTCTCCCGCGCTAGATTGATTTGATTATCTGCGGGCGAGATACCGGTTGCCTCAACCCCATAATTCCTTACGGCATAGCGCAAGAAGCCGCCCCAACCACTACCGATGTCGAGGAGGCGCATTCCAGGCTGGAGCTCCAGCTTGCGGCAGATAAGATCGAATTTGGCTAATTGGGCTTCCCCCAAGGTTTGGGCCTTGGCCCAGTAGGCGCATGAGTAGACCATCTCCTCATCCAGCATCCTGGAGTAGAGGTCATTTCCAATGTTGTAGTGGTGCTTAGCATTTTCAGCTGCACGCCTCTTGGTTTGATTGTTCATTATGTATGACTTGGCAACGTGCATCGCTAAGGCAGGACTTGGCTTGAGCAAGGCAAGAACATTTATTGAGAGCAACTTGGTGAGCATGACATCGAGGTCATCGCAGTCCCACCAGCCATCCATATAACTTTCCGCGAAACCTAACTGTTTCTGGGAGATGACTCGATCCCAGACCTTCTCATTGTGAACCCGAATACTCCAAGGTTCCGCACCATTAACGGGGATTCCAGCCTCTGAGAGGATTTTGGCGGCCACATCCTTGCTCGACATACGAATAGTTTGCTACAAAGTAGTTGCACCTTCAAGGATTGAATCAACAAGGTAGCGTTTGTCCATGCTCGGGGGAATCGATAACGGACTTTTCTTCAAAAGTCTGGCCGGATTTGCGGTTGTTGCATTTCTAACTTTGATCCTGCGCTGGGCTTTTAGCAATGGAAAATCGCTCGTCGAAAGACCCGGGCGTCGGGGGAAGGCAGATGAGTATGGTCTCTTCGTCTCGGTCGCAGCCCCTAAGAATTTTTTTGAGGGGGAGATGCTGCGCCAGAAATTGCTTGAGGCAGGGATAAAGGCCAATCTGACTCAAACACTCGAAGGTCCACGGGTCATGGTCTTCGCTCAAGATGCAAATATTGCTCGAGCCGTTCTGACTTCGTGATTGAATGGCGCAATGTCAAAGGCGCCGAGTACTAAGTGGTTGCCTGGGTTTCTCGCCCTTGGGATAACGTGGGGCGCCTCATTCCTCTTTATTAAGTGGGGGCTACTAACTCTCAATTCAATCGGTGTGGCATTCATGCGGGGAGCGATTGGTGGAGCCACACTCCTTATTTACTGTCTTGCAACTAAAACTCGATTGCCACACAAAGTTCGCGATCTCGGGCACATTGCCGTTGTCGCTTTACTTCTCAACGCCATTCCAGGGTATCTCTTTGCATTAGGTGAGACGCATGTCTCCAGCGTCATGGCGGGCTTGCTCAATGCGACCACGCCACTAATGACGGTCTTGGTAATCACCGTTGGATTTCGCGAGCAGAAGATTGATGTCAATCAAACCCTCGGGGTAGTTATCGGATTTATAGGAATCATTTTGGTTACTGGAGCCTTCTCTGGTTTGAGCTCCAATTCGTGGCGAGGGGTTATCGAACTGCTCTGTGCCACGCTCTGTTACGGCATCTCTTTCCCATATTCGCGTCGCTATGTGAATGTGTTGGAATATTCGCCGCGTGCACTTGCCGCAACGCAGGTGACAACAAGTGCAATCATTCTTGCCCCATTTGCTCTCATTCATGGGATCACCCATGCAGCCTGGAGCGCCAAATCGATCTGGGGGATATTGATATTGGGCGCATTTGGTACTGGCTTTGCTTACATCTGGAATTTCCGCAACCTTCGTTTGGCGGGAAGTTTGATCGCCAGCACGGTTACATACATAACTCCAGTGGTCGCAACCTTGCTCGGAATCTGGCTCCTCAAAGAGAGTTTCAAAGCAACTCAGGTGGCAGGTGGAGTATTAGTTCTACTGTCAGGGGCGCTGGTACAGAAGCGGATTAAGCTGATACGGAGTTCTTGAAGCTCTCCATACAACTAGGGGCGCAGAAGTAGTAGGTCGTTCCCTCGTGAACAAAAGTGGCCGCAGCAGTAGATTTTTCAACCTGCATGCCGCAGATAGGGTCTTTGGCATAGGGACTCTCCTCGGTTTTAGATCTCGTGAGATAGAGCCAGGCGATTATGGTTGCAAGAATCAGCGCAAACAAGTTGAGCCAGCTAGTGAAGTTATCTCCGATACGTGAGGCATGTGGAACAAGCGTGCGTTTAGTTGGGACTATTTCTAGCACGCTGAAGAACTTCTCCGTTAAGAAACCCGAGATACTCATGGTGAACCAGAAAATTGCGACCAACTTAACCGTCAATTGTCTTCCATAAAATTTCCGGTAGATCATGACTAAGGGAAGTGCAACCAGGTCGGCGAATATGAAGGAGATTGTGCCGCCGAAGGAGATTCCTGAGTTCCAGAGCGCTGCACCAAGTGGAACATTTCCAACGGAACAGACAAAACTAATGAATGCGATAAACGGTCCCAGAACCACATTCTCAATTGTGGAGAGTGTGCCGTGGCCCGATAAGAAGAGGTGATGCCACCAAGAGATAGGAATCAATGTATCCGCCAAACCCGCTATCAAGAATCCGACAATGAGTTCAAAGCGAACCATGGTCAGATCGCCAATAGTGAATCCAGCGGCATCGTGCCAGGTTGATTTCATCTGCACTGTTGAGTCATCTGCCATCTGCAGCAACCGGGGCCGACGTGCAATATTGAGGCGCGGGATGATCGCGGCAAGCAGCGCAATCATTATGAACCCACCGATAAATTCAGCGAGAGCAAATTGCCATCCCAACAAAGTCCACATCACCAATCCGAGTTCGAATACCAAATTAGTACTTGCAAACATAAAGACGATGGCGGTGGTGAAATCTGCACCTTTATCAATCAAACTCTTGGCAATCGCACTTGCCGCATAGGAACAACTAGAACTAATGGCTCCTAGAAATGAGGCTGCGGCAATAGTTTTGGGCTTGTGATTACCAAGCGTTGCTAGCGCCTTCTCTCGTGAGGTGAAGGCCTGAATTGCACCCGAAATAGTGAAACCGAGAACTAGCGCCCAGAAGGTGTCGAAGAACATCCACCAACTATCTTGCAGGCCCGCGCTTATCTTCCCCACAGTTTAAGTATTCCACCAATGAATATAAGTGCTAGCCACCGGAATCTGGAGCTCTTTCACAGTACCGAGTCGTATGATGCGAAATGTGTCTTCCGCGATTCAGTGTCGCCGCCTCAATGTGAAGCGAGGCGGCAATCACATCTTGCATGATCTAGATCTAGATATTCCTCAGGGAGTGATCATGGGTCTACTCGGTCCCAGCGGAAGCGGTAAGACGACGCTTATGCGATCGATTGTTGGGCTACAGAAAATAGAGAGCGGCGAGATTTCGGTTCTCGGTCGCCCCGCCGCCAGTAAGGCGCTGCGGCACGAGATCGGATATTCGACGCAGAGTGCCAGCGTTTATTCAGATCTCACCTGCATTCAGAATATTGAATTCTTTGCGGCGCTCTATCAAAAAAATGAGAAGAGCCCTGCGCAGATTTTGGAAGAGGTTGATCTCACTCGAAATGCACATCAGATGGCGAGTTCGCTATCAGGTGGCGAACGGGCGCGATTGGCACTGGCGACAACGCTAGTTGGAAGTCCACAACTCTTGATTCTTGATGAACCAACTGTGGGATTGGATCCCGTATTACGACTTCAGCTCTGGCGGTTATTTAATTCACTGGCCGAGCAGGGCAAGACCCTTCTGGTAAGTAGCCATGTGATGGATGAAGCCGATAGTTGCCATCAATTAATCCTCTTAAGAAATGGTGAGGTTCTGGCGCAAGGAACACCCGCTGAGTTACGCACTCGAACCGGCGAGAGTCGCATGGATGATGTATTTATCTCCCTGATTGGAGAGCAATGAAATTTTCCCGGCTTCTAGCTATGACCAAGAGGGTTTTGCTTCAACTTCTTCACGACCCAAGAACTCTCGCACTGCTGTTCATATCCCCAGCGCTGCTGATGACAATTCTCAAGTATGTGTATTGGTCCAGTCCTGATGTATTCCAGCGAGTTGCCGGCTCGATGCTCGGTGTCTTTCCCATGCTGGTCATGTTCTTGATCACCTCCGTCGCAACGCTTCGCGAGAGAACAAGTGGGACCTTGGAGAGGTTGATGATCTCACCGCTCGCAAAGGTGGAATTTATTGGGGGATATGCCATCGCCTTTGGTTTGGCTAGCTTGTTCCAAGCAACTGCAGTCTCTTCTTACGCCATCTGGGTTCTTGGGTTAAAGATCGCAGGACTACAAATCACCCTAATTTACGCCGCAATTCTCGATGCCTTGATTGGATTAGCAATTGGACTTGCTGTTAGCACCTTCGCCAAGACCGAGTTTCAAGCGATCCAATTTATGCCGGCAATCCTTCTCCCTCAATTGCTGCTGAGTGGATTATTAGTTCCGCGTCCAACGATGCCTCGCCTTCTTAACGATCTTTCAAACTTTTTACCGCTCTCCTATGCTATCGATGCGACCAAGAAGGTCATCTCCAATCAAGGGTCGATCGTGAACGACTCACTGTTGATCTTTTTGTTTTTGGCCGGAATCTTGGCAGCAGGTTCTCTTACTCTTAAGAGACAGACGAAGTAGGAGAGATGAGTTATATAAGCGAGCTCTTGCCGAGCAGGTCCGACTACGTGGGCGCCAAAAAATATTGGCGTCATGATGTAATCGCTGGCATCACTGTAGGGATCGTGGCTCTTCCGCTAGCACTAGCCTTCGGTATCACATCTGGCGCTGGAGCACGTGCGGGGCTGATCACCGCGATTTACGCCGGTTTGATCGCCGCCATCTTCGGAGGCTCTAATTTTCAGGTGAGTGGTCCAACCGGTGCGATGACCGTGGTTCTGATTCCGATTGTGCTGAAATACGGTACTGCTGCGCTCGCACCTCTTGGATTGGCAGCTGGAGTGCTTGTAGTTGTTATGGGTGTTACTCACTGCGGGGCGCTCATCAAGCGAGTTCCTTGGCCAGTAATGGAGGGATTCACGCTGGGAATCGCGTTGGTAATCGCTCTGCAACAACTTCCATCCGTACTTGCATTTCACTCAATCAGTGGTGCCAACACATTGGTAACTGCGTGGCGGACTTTTCGCGGTGCATTAGCTGCAGGACTTCATTGGAGTTCATTAGCGCTGATGGTCATCACGCTGATTGTGAAATTTAATTACCCAAGAATTTCTAAATTGCTCAAGATTAAGATACATATTCCGGCTAGCTTTGTGGCAATCATCGTCGCTACCTTCCTTGTCCCTATCTTTTCGCTACACACACCTCTCATTGGTAATTTGCCGCGTTCCCTCTACCAACATGTTTCTCTCTCCAAGAGTCACATAGGTCTCTCTGCTCTGGTGGTTGGGGCGATAGAGATAGCCCTACTCGCTGCAATCGAATCTCTCCTCTCTGCCCGAGTCGCAGATCAGATGGCGCATATCCATGAATCGGCGATAAGTTATAAACCAAATCGAGAGCTTGTCGGTCAAGGGCTAGCAACGATGATCTCCTCCTTGGTTGGAGGAATGCCCGCCACTGGGGCCATCGCGCGGACCAGCGTTAACGTTAGATCAAAAGCCCAGAGTCGAATCTCCTCCATTACCCATGCTGGATTTTTGCTCCTCGTGGTTCTCGTACTTAATCCGGTCATTGCTCACATACCTACAGCCGCGCTCGGTGCTGTCTTGATCGGAACTTCTTATCGGATCGCAAGCCCAGCAAATCTTAAGGAGATGCTCAAGACAACTCGTCTAGATGCCGCGACCCTGCTCATTACGGCAGCACTTGTCGTCGCAATAGGACTCATTTGGGCGATAGCACTCAGCAGTGCAGGATATTTTCTTGCAACAATTATTCTCAAGAGGGTTAGTCTTAAGAAAGTTAGAAAGTAGGAGGAGAAAGGTCAATGGCCAGAGCCACAATTGTTGGTAGTGAAGTGGTACTTGCTCTCAGCACAGGTGAAAAGTTTTGGGGATTTCACAAGAACCCTCGCGCCAAAATAGATGACATCGTGAAAATTGAGCCAATAGATAATTTTTGGAAGTTCTCTGGATGGCGAGGGGTTCGCGCACCTGGAACTGGCATTCCCGGAACGGTTGGGTTAGGTACCTGGCGCAAGATGGGTTCGAAATCATTTGCCGCGGTTTACAAGAAGGAACCCGGATACAAAATCACCTTCAAGAGTGGCGAATTTGAATCGTGGCTCTTCAGCTCACCTGAATTGCCTTCAGATTTGGAACGGTTCGTTAAGTAATTTAACTGGTTTATCTAGGATTCTGTACGTAATCGACGAGTGCGCTTCTCTCTGAATCAATCTCGTTGACGTACGACTTAACGACATCTCCGATCGAAACAATCGATGCCAGGTCACCTGCTTCATTGACGACTGGCACATGGCGAATGCGACGTTCAGTCATAATTGCCATTAACTCTGCCACCGTTGTATTAGGAGTACAGGTTGTGACGTTCACCGTCATGATGTCTCGCACATGCAATCTTCCGAGTTCGTGAAAATGAATCGGAAGCGCGGCGACAATATCTCGTTCTGAGACTATTCCGGCGATTCGAATTCCATCGGGGGATACAACAAGTGCACCGACTTTAAGCGATGCTAATTTTTCGACAAGCGTTGCAATTGAGGTTTCTGCGGTAACGCTGTAAACCGCTTTGCCAGTAATAAGTGATGAGACTTTCATGCGAACTCCTTTGTTCACCTGAGTTGTAATCGTGCTCTCAAGTGGAGGCAAAGGCAAGAGCTTTAAGAGAAAAGTTCCTTAAATCTTGTTAAAGGCTAAATGAAGGGTATTCGTCGGTGACGAGCAGCAACGAGTATCCATAAACGCGGTTCCAGAAGTCAATCGTCCCAAGCGCGACCTTTGCGGCCCACTCTGGGTAGTTTCCTGTGATCGAGGTAGTTATCCAGGCGAAGAATGTAAGCACTAGGGTCAAGATGGCATAGAGAATTCCTACGATATAGAGCGGAATAGCGAGGAACCATTTAACGAGTGGTAACCAGCGATTAAGTTTCTTGCCGCCTTCGACATCGGGGAATATGACAGCGATATTCGGATTACGTTCAATCGAGGGATAGTCATCGGTCAGAAGAAGCACATATGAACTGATTCGGGTTGAGAGCTCAGTTACCGCGTGATTGAAAGTTAATACATAACTGGGATAGACGGTGCGAAAGACGAGCGCTAAGAAAGCTGGAGCCACAAGAATTGGAGTTGAATCCCAGTTAGTTCGCGCGATGTGTTCGAAGGATGCAGCGAAGATCGCTACTGGAACAACCAGGATGCCGCGCCAGAAGACTGTTGCGCGATTGCGGTTGGTAAGTTGCACATCTACTAGGGTTTCAACTTGATTGCTCATGGAAAGAGGTTAGCCATTGGTTTGGGGCAGTTCAAGGATAAAATGCCTATTTCGCTCACCGTTCATTGGGTTGTAATTTTTAGGAGCATGGAGGGGTAGAGATGGCGATCGAACTCAATACTCCTCGAACCTTGCTCCGGGCATGGCAGGAGAGTGATCTTGAACCGTGGATCGCGCTCAATTCCGATGCAGAGAACTTGCGCTATTTTCCGCGCATCTACACGGCAGAAGAATCCCTGACTAGTTTTAACCGACTACGAGATCGACTCAACGAAAATCCTTTTGGCTTATGGGCGGCTGAAGAGAAATCGAGTGGTGAATTTATGGGATTCATCGGGCTTGCACATCAAGATCTCCCCGGAGTCTCTTTTATGCCCTGCCACGAGATTGGATGGCGCTTAGATAAGAAGTATTGGGGCAAGGGCTATGCAACAGAGGCGGCTAAGACCGTTCTTGAATTTGGACTCAAAGATTTAGCTCTTCCCATTATTTATTCGTACACCGCTCTAAAGAATCAGCCATCGATAAATGTCATGCGAAAGATTGGTTTACGCGAACGTCCCGAACTCACTTTTGAGCATCCAAATATTCCTGAGGGCAATCCTGTTAAAACGCACCTTGTGTACTCCACATGAAAGTTCGCCTCACTGTTGCAGTTGTTTTGCTCTCGTTGCTGAGCACTCAAATTGTCCACGCAGCAACAGTTCCCTTTACTGGTTCTCGCCCATTCAATGTTTTTATTCCATCCACATATGAGAAATCAGATCCCGTTCCTTTGGTGATCGCCCTCTCTGGTTACGGACAGACTGGTGCTCAACTCGAAAATTATCTGCACCTTACTTCGGAGGCGCAGTCAGCGGGATTCATATATGTGCATCCGGATGGCACGATCGATCAATTCGGAGCCCGATTTTGGAACGCCACTCCAGAATGTTGTGATTTCCAAAAGCCTCCGGTCAATGACGCCGCATACATCATGAACATTATTAAGAAAATCTCGGCGCGATATTCCGTGGACCCTAAACGGATATATGTCATCGGGCATTCCAATGGAGGATTCATGGCAAATGCGCTGGCCTGCAAATATTCAAGCCGTATCGCCGCCATCATCAATATTGCAGGAGGAAGTTTTACAACTGCGGCCGCATGTAAACCGAGCTCTCCAATAAATATTTTACAAATATGGGGAACAAAGGATGTTACCTACGCCTACAACCATATTCGCGGGAAACCTATACCGGGTGCGGAAGCGACTTTTAGTAATTGGGGCTCAATCGAGAAATGTTCTACGCCTGCGACTGCACTTCCAGACAAGTTGGATTTAGATCCAACGATTCCTGGTGATGAGACGACCATCTTTCAATTCGGAGGATGCAGCGCCGACGTATCTGTAGATTTTTGGCGAATTGATGGCGCTGGACATTCACCCGTCATATCCCCATTTTTTGCCAGTGAAATGGTGGCATGGCTGATGACTCATCCTAAGCAGTAGTTCTTTGATAGTGCCCTAGCATTGTTCAACTAACCTACATGGCAGGGACGAGGAGTCTTTGATGTTCGGTATTTCAAGAGAGATTCGCGGAAAGAACATCACCTATCGTCCAGAGCTCGATGGGATTAGAGCCTTATCCATCATCGTGGTCTTGCTCCACCACCTTGGATATTTGGGCGGCAGAGGCTTTTTGGGAGTCGACATTTTCTTCACTCTCTCGGGATATCTGATTACTCAGGTCTTATTGGCGACGGTGGTGCAAGGTCGACCTCTTACTAGTTTCTACAGGCGCCGTGTAGCTCGTCTCTATCCGATTATGGCTATCAGTATTCTGGTTGCGAGCCTTGTGGTTGGATTTAAGAGAGCTCAAGACACCAAGCCAGTTCTGGCCTCACTCTTTTATGTTAAGAACTTCTTGCACTGGGGCGATCTCTTTGGTCCATTTTGGAGCCTGAGTGCGGAGGAGCAGTTCTATCTACTCTTCCCTATCACGCTCCTATTTTTTCTTCGCTTCTTTAACAAGAGAGTTTTTACCGGATTCCTTCTCGTTGTGATCGCTGCGATCTGGATCCACGTCCTCTGGATTAACTATCCTGACTACTCCTGGAATAAAGATGGCATCTTCAATCTCGTTGTTTTTCGCCCAACGATGATCTTGGTCGGGTGTCTCATCTCTCTCAACTACGAAAAGTGTTTATCGCTGGTTAAGAAATCTCCACTATTTTTCACGCTCGTGTTGGTAGGACTTATCGCTGCCTGCATTGGATATCAATTCCCCGGATTCGCTGGGTTAGGTACGGCGATTCTCATCTTGCTTCTTGATCGTCAGATCGCGGAAAAGTCATTTATTTGGCGTATGAAGCGGCGTGTTCTCTCGTTCGCACCGCTGCGCACTTTAGGAGTGCTTTCATACTCTATTTATATCTGGCATATGCCGGTGATCTTCCTCTATTACAAGCATGCGCTTAATCCTCATGGATACGTCCTCGAAATAATGGCAATTGTGCTTGGCCTTGCTCTCATCAGCTTCTATTTAATAGAGGTACCGCTACAAAAATTCTTGAGCGGTGCCAAGAAAGGTGCTTCACTTAGAAGCGTTGAGTAGGCCCTGAGCGCCAAGGTATGGGGAGGGTAGCAAGTGCAAGAGTTTGTTGATTTTCTCGCCAAGCAACCTCCATTTAATGCACTCTCAAACCAAGATTTAGAGCAGATTTCGGCTCAGATTGATGTGGAATATTTTGTAGCCGGCACCGTGATCGTTGAGGCAGGCGAAGATCCTTTAAACCACCTCTACGTGGTTCGGACGGGTTCAGTTGAGGTCTTGGATAAGGGCAATGTGGTTGATGAGCTCCATCCAGGAGATGCCTTTGGTCATATCTCGGTGCTCACTGGTTTGCCTCCGCAGTATTCGGTTCGCACTTCAGAGGACACCCTTTGCTATCGAATGCCAGACCCCCGCGAATTTATATCGGATCCCAGCTCACTTAAGTTTGGCCATTTTGGAACTCTGATCACCAGGCACCGCCTGACATCTAGTTCGCTCCTCTCAGATGCGCAATCAAATGTCACTCGTTACATGCGCCCAATACTTTGGGTAAAGGGAGATGATTCAATTCGTGATGTTGCCGCGAAAATGACGGCGGGCGACCAATCTTTTGCTCTCATCGAGACTCGTGAAGGTATTGGCTTAGTAACCGATCGTGATTTTAGAAGCAAGGTTGGTCGAGGACTACTTCCCATTGATTCACCTGTCGCTTCGATGATGAGTTTTCCATTAATCACCGTCTCTAACAAGGTCACCCTCGCTAGCGCCTTTTTGCAAATGGTGGAACGTGGAGTTCATCATCTAGTTGTTGTAGATGAATTCGATAAACCACTGGGTGTAGTGCGGGCGATGGATCTATCCTCAGTGCAACTGCGCAATCCATTACTCATTCGCGCCGCGATCGAATCAGCAAGTAGCATCGAGGAGTTATCTGCGGCATCTTTATTACTTAAACCATCGCTCGTTGAATTACATGACAATGGAATTCCTTCGCTGCATATTGCAGGCCTCATGTCTGCAATCGTGAGCGCGATACTTACACGCGTTCTGACCTTATCCGGCTCGGTCGATCAGCCGGTTCCACACTCCTGGTTAATCTTGGGATCGATTGCGCGCGGTGAGCCTCTTCCAGCATCGGATGTCGACACCGCGATCGTCTGGGCTGATCAGCCAGGTGATGTTGATGCCTCGGATCAAATTACTAACAACGCTAAACAGATTCTTGAACTGATGGAGAAATGTGGGCTGGAGCGCTGTCCTAATGGAGCCAATGCCGACAACACACTCTTTACGCGCTCCCGCTCAGCCTGGATTGAAGTCTCTAGCGCCTGGCTGAGTGACCCACATAGAGCTGGGGCCTTGCTGCTCTCATCCATCGCTGCTGACAACCAGCCGCTTACAAATACCTCACTGGGTCGCACCATTATGGAGAATATTCGCGAGACAACTCGCTCCAAGGAGTATTTATCTGATGCACTCCGTTTCGCCTTAGCGAAGAAACCTCCTATCGGGTTCGTGAAAGATTTCATCGTGGACCACGGCGGCGAGAACCGAGGGGGACTTAACCTCAAAGAGGGAGGCCTCTCTCCAATCGCCTCGTTGGCGAGGTGGATGGCGATTGTTCAGGGCGATGTCCGCGGTGGAACGCTTGAGCGTCTACAGCGAGCAAGTGAAGCGGGTTTACTTCAAGGTGAAGAAGGCGAAATTCTGACCACTGCATTCACCAATATCCATCAGATCGTATTTGATGAGGAGATCGCTGCAATTAGAGCAGGGCGTGCCCCCACTACTTGGGTCTCGCCTGATTCCCTCGATTCACTTACTCGTCGCCATTTGCGGGAGAACTTTCGGGCGATCTCTCATATTCAAGGCGTGGTTGAAAGCGAATGGGTTCGGCGCCTTCCGTGATCTTAGGAAAACGTCTCGCGGATCATTGGCGCAGTTATGAATATTGCGCGGTAGATGTTGAAACCACTGGACTTGATCTACGCAAGGATGAAGTGATCTCTGTGGGAGCTGTCACGATCAGTGACGGGAGATTTAAAGGTGACGGAAATTTATATGCTGAGATCATCCCCGCACAAAGTCCCTCGCCCGCTTCTATTGCGATCCATGGATTGCGTGATGTCGATTTGAGTAAGGCTCGTACGGCTCACGATGTAATCCCCGAATTGATCGCACACATCTCTGGCAAATATTTGATAGCGCATGCTAGTTGGGTGGAGAAGGCATTCCTCTCTCACCGGTTAAGCAAGTATGGTCAGAAATATCCCAAGGATGTTATTGATACCGCGGCCTTAGCTCGATTTGCTGGGTATGCCGAGAGCGATACTGGGCATGAGCCTTCACTGGAATTCTTAGCGCGCAAACTCAACCTCCCTGTTTACACACCTCATCATGCACTCGGAGATGCAATGACAACCGCGGCAGTCTTTGTGGCGCTCTGCTCGCGGATCGAACAAAAACAATTATCTTCAGACGGCGAGCAATTAACCTTGAATCAACTTCTTAAAATTTCCAAGTCTTAATTATTTTCCTCGAAGAAGTTTTTTAATCTGTTCCAGCGCGGTCTTGATTCGCGACTCATAACCATGAGTTGAAGGGTGGTAGTACTCCGCCCCAACCAAGTTATCTGGCAGGTATTGCTGCTGCGCAACAGCGGCTTCTAGGTCATGGGGATAGATGTAAGAGTTGGCATCTCTCTTGGCATTTTCGGCGCGATCGCGTAGCGCCCCCGAGTTGGGGTCTCGCAAATGGGCCGGTACGGGCCCTGCCTTGCCGGCTCTGACATCTTCTAACGCCCCGTCGATCGCCAGATAGGCGGCGTTCGATTTGGGGGCGGTGGCCAAGTAGGCGACCGCCTCCGCCAGGATAATTCGAGCCTCCGGCATTCCAATCATGGCGACGGCTTGAGCTGCTGCAACTGTAATCCCAAGTGCCTGGGGATCAGCTAGTCCAATATCTTCACTCGCGCTGATCATCATCCTGCGGGCGATGAATCTGGGATCTTCGCCTGACTCAAGCATGCGGGCTAAGTAATGCATTGCTGCATCGACATCGGAGCCGCGGATACTTTTAATAAAGGCGCTGGAGACGTCATAGTGATTATCTCCACCACGGTCATAATTCTGGATAACGCGATCCACGGCCTTATTTAGAGTTGAAGTAGTTATCTCTTTATCGGAGGCTCCTGCTGCTGCCTCGAGATAAGTAAGTGCGCGTCTAGCATCACCTGCGGCCAATCTGATCAGAGCATCTCGAGCATCACCTTCGATCGTGACTTCATTATTTAATCCACGCGGATCGCTCAGCGCGCGGTCGATCAACTTGCCGATATCGGCATCCGGAATGGCACGGAGCGTAAGCACAATCGAGCGCGAGAGCAGGGGAGAGTTGATGGAGAACGATGGATTCTCAGTAGTCGCAGCTACAAGAGTCACCCAGCGATTTTCTACTCCAGGAAGTAACGCATCTTGTTGTGCCTTAGAGAAACGATGCACCTCATCAATAAAGAGAACTGTCTCTCGACCTTCTGTATTAAGTCGCTCTTGTGCATCGTTCAACACTTCACGTACTTGCGCGACACCACTACTTACTGCTGAGAGTTCCACAAACTCGCGTGAGTCAGAGTGAGCGATCATCTTTGCAAGCGTTGTCTTGCCACTTCCCGGAGGACCATAAAGGAGAACGCTGGTGATGTGTTTGGCCTCACCATCAATTAATCTCACAAGTGGCGAACCAGGTTGAAGTAGATGGTGTTGACCCAATAACTCATTTACTGAGGCAGGGCGAAGGCGAACCGCCAAAGGCGCGGTCGCATCAAAGGAGCTAGTTTCACTCATGTTCATCCCATCTTCACCGACTAGAACTCTACTAGGTGGCTTCAGCCCACTCTGGCTTGCTCGGTAAGAACTTCGCTCCCAGATGATGGCAAGATCTGAGCATGGATTCGGCACCCAAGAGATATTTGATTGTTGGCGGAGGCGCTTCTGGAGTAATCACGGCGATTGCCCTGATTAGTAGTGGAGTCGATCCACATCAGATTGATATCGCTGAACCACGCGAACTTTTGGGTGAAGGGCTGGCCTATCAAACTCGCGACGCGATGCATCGGCTCAATGTGCCGACTGCGAAGATGAGCGCAATTGAAGATGCTCCAGATGATTTCGTCCAATGGTCAAGCGCTGCGGCTTATTCTTTTATGGAGCGCCGCAATTACAGCACCTATCTTCGAGATCGCCTCGGCACTGCGGTTAACCACATTCCAGATCTTGTTATAGATATTGAGCAGCAAGATAGTGGCCAGGTGACCGCCACTTCTTCCTCGGGATCAACTCGCATCTACGACACAGTTGTGTTGGCGATGGGCCACGGCAAAGCTCGCGTGCCTGATTTCCTGCTCGGGCATCCTGCAAATCCCCGCATCATTATTGATGTTTGGGATGGGGATGACCTTCCTGCTTGTCAGAACTTGATCTGCTTTGGAACTGGCCTCAGTTTTATTGATATCGCGATGACTCATTTAGCACGCAATCCCCACAACAAGGTGATCGCTATTTCAGGTTCAGGCAATTTGCCCGAACGTCACCAGAGCGCACCTATCAATCCATTTAATCCAACTCTGGACGAGGTAAATACGCTAGAAAAACTCCGCACCTACTTATCGACAGCGGGAGATAAATGGCGTGAAGCAGTTGATGGTTTGCGTCCCATAACTGAGGCGATGTGGCGTAGTTTTACTCCTGCTGAGCGCGAAGAATTTTTACGAACTGATGGCTCATCCTGGTCCAGGCGCAGACATCGAATCGCCCCAGATATTGCTGATCGGGTTGATGAAGAGATAATTGCAGATCGAATTCAAGTAGTTAAGGGAAAGGTCTCAAGGGCCACCGCTTCAGAGAATTCAGTCAAAATCTCTTTAGAAAATGGTCGCTCCTTCCACGGGGATTACTTAGCTGTATGTATCGGTCGTGATTATGAATTGTCCGACCCACTAAGTATCTCTCTTATTAATGAAGGTAAGACATCTCGTGGACCTTTAGGTATGGGGCTTTCGGTTGATGTCTCTACCGGTTTGTTGCAGAAGCCAGATGGCTCCACGTATGCAAATATTTATGCGATTGGACCACTTCGTTCTGGTGAGGCATTCGAAAGTACTGCAATTCCCGAAATCAGAAAGCAGGCCTGGTCGATCAGCAAGGCGCTGAAGTGACTCATGAGTCAATCTCCACCATTGTTATCTACGACGGTCAATGTGATTTCTGCATAGCTTGGCTTCGTTGGCTGCAACTTAAATTGGAAGTAGCTTCGATCTCCTTCCACGAGGCAGAACTCGAGCAGTATGGATTGTCATTTCAGGAATGTTCACAATCGGTCTTCTTAATAACCCCGACCGGCAAATATGCAGGCGCCGCTGCAATCGCCTTCCTGCTCAAAGCCAGGGGAAATCGGTTTACAGCTCTCTTTCTGCGCGCCTTCGGACCGATCGGTCGCACGGGATACCGCTGGATCGCTTCGCACAGGAGTTCATTTGTAATTCGGTATTGGACCAAGCTCCTGGAGCGGGGGTTAGCCCATGAAGGCTAAAGTCAAGAATGGCTTTGAACCCAAGGTCTGCGAGAGATGCAAACTCCCTTTTGAGTGGCGAAAGAAATGGGCTCGCGACTGGGATTCTGTGAAGTACTGCTCCGAGAAATGTCGACGGGGCGGCTAATCCAAGATCTGCAGATGCCTGGGTTAAGGCACTTTGACGCGGGAAAGCCGCTAATTTCGAGTTAGCAAAAGTGCCAATTTACGGCACGATATTCCAATGGTTTTTCGACGCGGACTTAGTCTGGTCGCGGTGGCGACCCTTTGCTCTCTCGTGCTCACGGGCTGTGCGCAGAGCTCGCAACAATACGGAAGCGACAGCAAAGATGGCGTTTACTTTGCTGTTCCTAATGGTTGGCACACGATCTCAACAAAAGATTTGAATCACGAAGAATCGCTTTCAACTGCTCAAGGTGCAGCAGAACGCTTGGCACTCGTTCACTATCAAATCGCTTTCTCTGCTCAATCTAAATTCAGTGCGAGCGATGTTCTCTCGTTAACCGCGCCAGATCAACCGGTGGTCTATGTGAGGGTGCGTGGGCTAACAAATGATGAGATCCAGCAAGTTTCTTATAACGATCTACGGAATCTTGTTGTACCACTTTCTACTTGGGAGGATGGAACTGCGTCATCCATTCCTGTTTATAACGTGGCCACTGATGAAGAAGCGGTTCAAAAGGGTGGACGCGGAGTGCACACCGTCTTTGATTTCACCTCGAACGGTGTGAGCCAGACTCTCAATCAAACTGGATTGCTCTCGAATGATCACCACATGCTTGTCATGTTTATTGCCCGCTGCACTACCGCTTGCTACACAAAGAATCAGAGCTTGATCGAAAAGATCGTTAAGTCTTTTACCTTTAGGGGGTCTAACTAATGTCTATTGAAGAGATCAAAACAGAAGTGACTCCTAGTCGGTTAAGAGATACAGATCGCAAGACCCGCGTCCATCTGCCATTGTTTGATCGGATCAAGTTCTTTCTAACCTTCGTGCTCGTTTTTGTTGTGCTTGTATGGGCTTCACTTGCCAATGATCCGATCCTCACTATTCATGATGCGATCGTGCAGCAAGTCCACTCACGTTGGTGGCTCTTGGCTTTGTTTGGCATTGAAGTAATTCGACAGATTCACTTTATCTTGGCCGAGAAACTTGCTCCGTATCATGGCTTTTGGAATCGCTACTTCGCATTTGTTGATCGCCAGATCAATCGAATCGGAGATTGGAACCGGTTCCGAATATCGCGCTTGATCAAAGTCATTCTACTTATTGCGCTGCTCGCAGTTATTTTGGGAGCGGTCTATAAGGAAGCCCCAATCACTGCTCTCTTCTTAGCCCCTAAGGCGCTCTGGTCCTCGCTGCCTCTCCTAGGGCAATTAGCTTTTGCGGTTTTCTTCATCATTATCCAATTCGGCGCAATGTTCTGGTTCTTGAGCCGCGGTGGAATTGATACCTATTTCCCAGACGATATCCGCACCCGTTTCAGTGATGTCTGGGGCCAGGATCACGTGCTCAACCGGATTCGAGAGAATCTCTTCTTCCTTGAAACTCCAGAAGAGATCGAGAAGCACGGTGGTTATGTTCCAGGCGGAATTCTGCTCTGGGGTCCTCCAGGTACTGGAAAGACTTTGATGGCCGAGTCAATGGCCGGTGAAACCGGAAAGCCATTCGTCTTCGTTGATCCAGGCGCATTCAACGCAATGTTCTTCGGAGTCGGCGTACTCAAAGTTAAATCACTCTTTAGAAAGCTTCGCAAACTCGCTCTTCGTTACGGCGGGGTCGTGGTCTTCTTCGATGAGGCAGACTCCCTCGGTAACCGCGGCGCCGCAGTCGGTGGCGGCCAAGGTGCATATGCCAAGAAGTCTCCCTTCCTTGCAAACTCATGCAATGGCGCAAACTTCTTGAGTCCAACCGCGGCATCTCTTGTAATGCGCGAGGCAATGGCAGCAGGACAAGAAGGCTTTGTTGCTAACTCCGCTCTCGCTGGCGGCGGTGGTGGCATGGGAACGCTGCAGGCTTTGCTCACAGAATTATCTGGCTTGAAGAAGCCTCGTGGATTCTTCAATCGCATTGTTCGCAGAACTCTGGGACTTCGACCTAAGAATCCACCGAAGTATCGGATCTTGGTTGTCATGGCTACCAACTTGCCTGAGGCACTCGATGAAGCGCTACTCCGCCCCGGCCGCATCGATCGCATGTATCGCGTGGGATACCCAAGCAAGGCTGGTCGTGTTCGCACTTATCAGGGCTATCTCGCGAAGGTTTCAAACAACCTCACCGATGAAGAAGTTGAAAAGCTTGCAGTCATTACGCCTTATGCAACAGGTGCAATCATTAAAGACACCATCAACGAGGCTTTGATTCTTGCAATCAGAGAAGGCCGTGATTCGATCTCATTTGCCGATGTGATCCGTGCAAAGCAATTGAAGGATCTTGGTCCTGCAGAAGATGTTGAATATATTGAGCGCGAACGTCACGCCGTTGCTGTGCACGAGGCCTGTCATGGCGTCATGGCACACCTCGTTCGTCACCACATGTCGATCGATCTCGCCACCATTGAAAAAGGTTCTAACTACCTTGGAATGGTTGCCTCTATTCCGCCAGATGATCAATTCACCAGATGGCGTAGCGAATATGAGTCCGACATCTTGGTCTCACTGGCTTCCCTCGCTGGAGAACGTTTGTTCTTCCAGGGCGATAACTCATCCGGTGTGTCAGGTGACCTGGAGAGCGCAACAACGATTGCAAGCTTTATGGAAGGGCATTGGGGCATGGGCTCAACTGTCAGCTCCCACGCTTCCAATCGCCGATTTGAAGTCGGTGCTCCCGGCGGAGGCAAAGGTCCTGGCGATGATGCCAAACCAATCAAAGGTATGTTGGCCGATCGCATCGAAAGCAACCTTGCGGGATTGCTAGTTAAGGCAGAGCAGATCTTGACCGAGAACAGAGCGAAGGTGCTTTCTCTTGCTCATGCACTTGAGACCTATAAAACTCTTTCGGGAGAAGATGTCGTTGCAGTCATGGATGGAGGAGTTGGCCCTCTAGTTGATGGTCGGCCTTACCAAGATCCGGCAAAGATCGCCGAGATCGAGCGCTATCACGAGGCTGCACTACGGGCTCATCAGGGTCACAGGCGTCCTGATGTGCAGATTCCAAAGTTTTCTGCCTCGGAGATTGCGTAATCTCAGGGGACAAATTTCGGCCGATACTTGCTCGAGGGTTTCAGATCTTGGTGTTGCTAAGTGCGTTGTGAGGTGTCCTGTAGCACGACATAGTTGACAGATGTGCTGAGAGATAGTTGACACTCTGGGATGTCTCAGAGCCCGCGTCCTAACTCCCTATCTCAAGTCATTGTCTTGAGCCTGCTCCATGATGGCTTAACTCCTACGCAGGCAGCTGCGCGCTTTGGGGTGAGCCGCACGTGGATCTATCAGCTCCTCGCCCGCTACAGGGCGGGTGGCCTTGAGGCGTTAGAGCCCAGAAGTCGGCGGCCCCGCAGTAACCCTCGCGCTCTGAGTGAGGAGCAACGCGATGAGATCATCAGAGTGAGAAGAGATCTGCTCTCCCAAGGTCTAGATGCTGGAGCTGCTTCAATCGCTTGGCACCTTGAGCAGGCAGGAGTACATGTTCCAGCTCTCTCCACCATCTGGCGCATCTTGCGTGCTGCAGGGCTAGTAACACCAACACCATCTAAACGTCCTAAGGCTTACATCACCCGCTTTGAAGCGGTGCAACCCAATGAGACCTGGCAATCTGATTTCACTCACTGGCGCCTGGCAGATGGAAGTGATGTTGAGATTATCAATTGGCTCGATGATCACTCGAGGTTGTTGCTCTATTGCTCAGCCTATAAAGCCATAACCGGCAAGATTGTCATTGATACATTCAACGAGTGTCGAAACACTTACGGGACGCCATTTTCAACGCTTACAGATAATGGCAATGTCTATACCTCCCGTTTTGTGAAGGGCAAAAATGGATTTGAATATCTCCTCTCAGAACTGGAGATAGTCCAGAAGAATGGTTCTCCTGGACATCCAGAGACACAAGGCAAGATCGAACGCTTCCACCAGACACTGAAGAAGTGGCTCACAGAGCAAGAGGCGGCGCACGATCTCAAAGAACTACAGCGCCAGCTTGATGAGTTTCGAATTATCTATAACACCAAGAGACCACATAAGGCACTTGCAATGAAAACTCCACAGAGCTCCTATGAGGCAACGGTGAAAGCAACTCCCAAAGAGGCAAAGGATAAAGAGCACTATCGAGTCCGCCATGACAGCGTGGATCAATTTGGAAAACTCTCACTACGACGAGCCGGCAAGATGCATCACCTTGGCGTTGGAATCGAACATCATTTCAAGAAGGTCTTTGTCGTGGTCGATCACTACAGAGTTTCAGTGGTTGAGAAGAAAACTGGAGAGATTCTCTCCAAGCATGAGATCGAACCAACAAGAACTTACTGGACCAACTACTTGGTAGATGAGATAACGAAGAGGTCTAGAAAGCCAAAGTGAAGTGTCAAGGATGTCTCGCCACATCTGTCAACGATGTCCCGACACATCACAAAGTGCGTTGTGAGGGACTCGAACCCCCGACCCGGTGATTAAGAGTCACCTGCTCTACCAACTGAGCTAACAACGCGGGATACTGCTGTGCGGAGCAGACCCTATCAGCGCCCCGAGGGGCTAGGCAAAGCGCTCCACACGCTCATTTTGCCGCTGATTTCGTGATTTAAGCGTGCTCTTTATAGCGCTCGTATGAGTTTTTGATCTCTTCCTCGGCGGCCAGATGATCAACCCAATCGCCACCATGAACCTGCTTTCCAGGTTCGAGAGTCTTGTAGACCTCGAAGAAGTGCTTGATCTCATCAAGTTCGTATGAGGCAACATCGTTGATGTCACGAATTCCATTTTTGCGAATGTCACCAGCTGCGACGCACAACAATTTATCGTCGCCACCTTTTTCATCAACCATGCGGAACATTCCGACGACGCGACAAGAAACTATGCAGCCAGGAAATGTTGGTTCATCAAGCATTACTAATGCATCGAGTGGATCACCATCAAGTGAGAGAGTGTTCTTTACATAGCCGTAGTCATGTGGGAATCGCGTTGCAGTAAAGAGCATGCGATCCAAACGAATCTCGCCGGTGCGATGATCGACTTCATACTTGTTACGACTTCCCGCTGGAATCTCGATCATTACATCGAAGATCATGTCTGACAATGCGGGCTCCTGACGTAGTACTACTTTGGATATCGGGCCTTGCCTTTGCTACTAGCAATTGCCGGTAGCTAAATAGTGGGGTGATCGACGGGGCTCGAACCCGCGACATCTCGGACCACAACCGAGTGCTCTACCAGCTGAGCTACGACCACCATGGAGTCGGAATTCTACTGTACTTAATTGGGTACAAATATTGTCTTGCGGTAGTACTCCAGCTCTTCAATGGAGTCGCGAATATCACCTAGGGCGCGGTGGTTACCGGTCTTCTTGGGGGCAGCAAAGTAGACCTTCGGGTACCAACGGCGAGCCAACTCCTTGATGGAGGAGACATCCACGGTGCGATAGTGCAGGTAGTTGTTGACCTCGGGCAGGAAGCGGGAGATGAAGGTGCGGTCGACCGAGACCGAGTTGCCGGCCAAGGGGGATTTTCCGACCCCAGGGGCATATTTATTGAGGTACTCCAAAATCGTAGATTGGGCCTGCTCGAGGGAGACCCCCTCTGGAATCTCAGTGATCAGGCCAGAGCTGGTATGCATCTCGCGGACAAAGTCGTTCATGCCATCCAGCGCCTCTTGGGGAGCATGGATGACCAGGTCGACCCCTTCGCCGAGGATATTGAGCTGGGAATCGGTCACCAGGACCGCGATCTCGACTAATACATCCTTCTCTAGATCTAAGCCGGTCATCTCGCAATCGACCCAGATCAGATTCGGCGCTTCATTACCCATGGCGCAACCTTAGGGCACGAGGTTAGAAGGGGTCGATTTCACTTTCCGTTCACCTTTTAGACATCTTGGCTCCATTATTTAAAACCCAAAAGGGTTAATCATTCCCTCGTGAGTTCAACTTTGACCCAGCCCCCCGCAACCATTCCTCCGAAGCGGGAGATCACAACCAAGCCGCGGCTCTCAGATCGCATCTTCCGAGGCGTCGTTACCTCAGGCGGCTTGTCATCCTTGGTGATCCTCGGATTGATTCTTATCTTCCTTTTATTTAATGGATATAACACACTCAAGACGCAAGGTATCCATTTCTTAACCAGCAGCAACTGGCAAGCGGCTGTTAATGATGCCGGTCAAGTTGATCCTAAGAACTCGCACTTTGGAATAGCTGCAATGTTGATCGGCACCATGATCGTGGCGATCATTGCCGTGGTTGTAGGAGTACCGATCAGTGTGGGTTCCGCAATTTATCTAACTTTTTATGCCCCTGAGTTTGTAAAGAAAGTAATGGTCTCCGCCATTGATCTCATGGCTGCCTTTCCTTCAGTCCTGTTTGGTCTTTGGGGATTTTTTGTACTAGAAAGTTCGGGTGAGTATTGGGCCAAGTTGCTCAATAAATATTTCTCATGGATTCCGTTCTTTAAGTTGCCAGCGCCTTACGTATCGCGCTCGCCATTTATTGCAGGGCTAGTACTTGCGATCATGATCATTCCGATCGTTACATCGATCTCACGCGAAATTTTCTCGCAGACACCGCTCGATCGAATTCAAGCCGCATACGCACTTGGCGGCACCCGCTTTGCGATGTTGCGCGCCGTTGCTTTTCCTTATGCGCGCTCTGGAATTGTCGGTGGAGTTATGTTGGGCTTGGGCCGTGCGATGGGCGAAACCGTAGCGGTTTACACAGTGCTCAATATTGTTTACCAAGTTAACTGGCACATCTTGTTTAGCGCCGGCGGAAACGTCGCCTCGATGATTCTGCTTAAGTTTGGTGAAGCATCTCCGTATGAGATTAAGGCTCTGATGGCCGCAGGTCTGGTGCTCTTTATTCTCACCCTGATCGTCAACTCATTAGCTAACTTGATTGTCTCTCGCACCGGAAAGAGTGGTCGCTAATGTCCACTATCCAAAAGCCAACAACGCCAGCGCCTCGCAAGCCTTGGGCTGCATCTCCAATTGATCGTGCCAAGACCGCAGGAATCATCGCGGGCGCTGCGCTCATCTCATTTGTATTGGTAGCGGTGACACCACTTAAGGGAAAGCTGGCCTACGCCGCTGTCTTCTTTGTTGCTTACCTAATTATTGATTTTGTGGTGAGTTTCGCCAAAGCTGGACGCCCCGCCGCTGTCGATAGTTTGTTCCGCGGACTTGTTACCACAGCGATTGCAATCGCTGTCACGCCGATCGTTAGCATTTTGGTAACGGTCTGGGTTCGCGGACATCATGGACTGCACTGGACACTTTTCACCAAGGATATGCACTCCAACTCATTTACCGATCCAGTTTCGCAAGGCGGACTGCTCCACGCAATCATCGGAACCTTCTTGCTCGTTATTTTTGCAATGATTATCAGCGTTCCTATCGGAATCCTCACCGCTCTCTATCTGACAGAAATTCGCGGACGTTTCACTCGTCCAATTGAATTCCTCGTACAAGCGATGTCTGGTGTTCCATCTATCGTCGCCGGTCTCTTTATCTACGCCGCGATCTTGATTCCTTTCACCAAGACTGTAAATGGAATTCAAGGATCACTCGCCCTTGCAATCTTGATGATCCCTACTGTGGCTCGTACTTCGCAAGAGGTACTCAAGCTGATTCCAAGTGATCTACGCGAGGCTGGTGTGGCTCTGGGCGGTACACAATGGCGCTCTGTCGCTCTTGTGGTTGTCCCAGCAGCACGGAGCGGATTGATTACAGCGATGATCTTGGGTGTTGCTCGCGTAGCGGGAGAAACTGCTCCGATCCTTTTGCTCACAGGTGGAAGCGGTACCAAGAATTTCAACGTCTTTAGCGGCTCGCTGGGCTCGCTACCGAACTATGTCTGGCAGGCATTCGCCGCAGGTACTCCAGAATCCATTACAAGAGCATGGGCTGGCATATTGGTTTTGTTAATAATTGTTGTCATACTTTTCACTGCTGCTCGTGTCCTCGGAAATCGAAAAGTGGGTAAGAAGTAATGACAATTGAGTCCGAAGACAATCAAGGAGACGAGATGGAAGTAAAGTCCTCAAAGGGTTCGCTATCCGATATTTCTGCGGCGCGAATTCAAAAGCAGCCAGGCAACAGCGCTCTTGGCGTTGGACTTGAAGCTCGCGGAGTACATGCTTGGTTCGGTGAGAAGCATGCTCTGGCAAATGTCTCGCTAGATTTCTGGCCAGGCACTGTTACAGCGCTGATCGGTCCATCTGGTTGCGGTAAGTCAACATTCCTTCGCACGCTCAACCGCATGCACGAATTTATCCCGACCGCTGCAATGGCCGGCGAAGTTCTTCTCAACGGTGAAGATATTTATGCACCCGGCGTTGATGTAACAAAGATTCGCCTTAAGGTGGGTATGGTCTTCCAGAAGCCAAATCCATTCCCATCAATGACAATCGCCGAGAACGTGCTAGCTGGTTTGAAGTTGGCTCAACTCAAGGTTGAGAACAAAGATGATTTGCTTGAGGAGTGCCTCGAGCGCGCCGGTCTCTGGTCTGAGGTTAAAGATCGCCTCAACACACACGGTGGAGCGCTCTCTGGCGGACAACAACAACGTCTCTGCATTGCTCGCGCCTTGGCTGTTCGCCCACAAGTTCTATTGATGGATGAACCTTGCTCAGCACTTGATCCAGGATCAACACTTCGTATTGAAGAGACGATCTCTCAGCTTTCATCCAGCGTCACTATCGTGATCGTTACGCACAATATGCAGCAGGCTGCCCGCGTCTCTGATTACACCGCATTCTTCTTATCTGACGGTGGCCCTGGCCAGATGATTGAGGTCGGTTCTACCAACGATATGTTCTCTCGCCCTAAGGATGAGCGAACTGAGAACTATGTCACAGGTCGCTTCGGTTAAGCCATCTATTTAACCTGCTGTTCACTTAGAAAGCCCTCCACGTTAACGCGGGGAGGGCTTTTTGTTTGCCTGAAATCTATAACTTTCCTACCACGACCCTACGACTCGTACAGTTCTTGAAAGGAACTCCATGAAGGTTTCAAAGACAATCAAGATTGCAGCAGCAGCAATTGCTTTTGCCGCATTCGCCGCTCAGAGCGCATTTGCTTCAGGCGTATCAATTCAAGCTGGTGGATCATCATTCGACGCCACCCTTCTTAACACTTGCAAGGTTGCATGGCAGAACAGCACCGGCAACACCTTCACATATAACTCTTCAGATTCAGGAACTGGTCAGAAGAACGAAGATGCAGGCATCTTCGATGCAAACTTCTCTGACTCTGGTTACGTCCCTGCTAAGTCTTCAGTCATCAACATTCCTTTGGTAATGGCTCCAATCGCTGTTATCTACAACCTCCCTGGTTCAAAGGATCTCTACCTTTCAGAGAAGACACTTTCAGATATCTTCGCTGGCAAGGTTACAAAGTGGAACGATTCTGAAATCGCTGCAGATAACAACCAAGTAATTTCTTCTATCGTCTACGCAAAGAACGCTGATGGATCAGTCAAGAAGGATTCAAAGGGGGCTCCAGTAGTACTTCGCACAGTTCAAACACGTCGTTACTACACACTTCCTAACCAGACCATTCACCTTGTAGTTCGTTCTGATGCATCAGGTACAACAAAGAACTTCGTTACCTTGTTCACCAAGACAAACTCAGATGTTTGGACCAAGCCTGCTGATAAGACATTCGCAAACGTCTTCCCAGGACAGATCAATGGTGCAGGAAACATCGGCCGCATCCAGGCTTACTCAGGTTCAACCGGAGTAGCTGCTGGTCTTAACGCAACACCATACTCAATCGGTTATGCCGAAACTTCTTACGCAACAGGCAAGCTACGCACAGCATTCCTCGGAAACGCTAACGGTGACTTCGCTGGCCCAACAGCTGCAAACACCTCAGCATTCGTTGCTGGTGCAACACTTAGCTCAACAGGTCTCTACCAGTTCAACTACAAGACAACAGCTCCAGGTGCATACATCCTCGGAATTGTTTCTTACGCACTGGTTGACACCGCTAAGACAGGTGCAAACGCTGCAGCAATGACAAGCTTCCTGAAGTATGTTGCTTCACCAGCTTGCGCTAACTCAGTATCAAGCTACGCAGCAGAGAGCGGCCCTGTCGCTGACTACGTAAACAGCTTGTTGGCAAAGCTTCCAACAAACTAATCGCAGTAACGCTGTAAACGCTTAAGAAGCCCGGCCATCCTGAGGGGTATGGCCGGGCTTTTGCGCGCCCGAGTAACGCTGTAGCCTTTTTTGGTATTAATCCTTTACACCCCCATAGGGGGTGTGTATGATTACTACCATGAAACAAACGGAAAAAAGCGCAAGGAGAGATCCTCTGGAGCTATTGGAGTCCCTTCCGCCTATATTCACGACGGCAGATGCTCTCGCAGCTGGCATACCCAACACAACATTCCACCGTCTTGTTCGAGATGGGAAAGTCCAAAATATTGCCTGGGGTATGTATATGAGCGCCATTGAGAGGTCGATTGATCTTGAGTTAGCAGAAATCGTTTCACGCAGACCTTGGGCAACAATCTGCTTGAGTTCCGCGCTTGTCGAACATGGTCTTTCTGATGCAATTCCCGCTAAATTGGATCTAGCGATACCAAGAGGACAGTGGAAGCCCGAGATTGGTCCGACTATAAAGTGGCACAGTTTTGACCCAAAGTTTTTTGAATTTGAGAGACAGTTTCGACCCATTGATGGGTCAAATTTGTTAATCGGCATTTACAGCGCACCAAGAACTTTGGCTGATTTAGCCAGACATCCAAAATTCGATAAAACCGAACTGGTTGAAGGAATACGTCGCTGGCTTCGCATACGCGAAAATCATCCTTCAAAGCTTATTGAGATAGCAAAAAAAATGCCGGGTTCGATCGAACGTATTCAAGAGATCCTGGAAATAATTTTGTGAGTTCTGGAGATGATGTTTATAGAAATTTACAAAGGTTAGCGAGAGAAACAGAACGTCCGACTCAAGAAGTTATGACGTTGTATATTTTGGAAGGATTCTTGCTTCGGCTTTCGTCGAGTCAATTCAAATCACAATTGATTCTCAAAGGAGGGGCGTTGCTCGCTGCCCTTGATGCAAGGAGGCCAACGAGAGACATTGATTTTGCAGGGTCCGATGTGAGCAATTCAGAAGATAATATTAAAGAGATATGTGCAGCTATTGCCGCTATACCTCAAGATGACGGTATAGCGTTTAACTCCTCCGACCTGATTTCCGAAGTGATTCGGGATGATGACGAATATTCAGGGGTTAGAGTAACTTTGAAAGCGACTCTAGCGACCGCAAAAATAACCTTTCATGTGGATGTAAGCGTTGGGGATCCAGTAGTTCCCGGTGCGGAGACAATCAAATTTCCAAGAATCTTGGGAATTTTAGATCCGATAGATCTATTTGGTTATCCCATAAATATGGTCTTGGCTGAAAAAATAGTGACCGCCATTCAACGAGGCAATGCATCAACTCGTTTCAGAGACTTTGGAGACATCTATATTTTAAGTCGATTACACCCTGTAGACAGCGAAGAACTAAGGACATCGTTACAAGCAGTTTTGGCTCACAGAAGTGTTTCAGTAAAACGGCTTTCTGAAGTTCTTGAGGGATATGAAGAAGTAGCGGGGCCGAAGTATCTTAACTGGCGAAATAAGTATGAACGTTGGGATCTTCCAGAATTGATGTCCGATTTACTTTCACAGGTCTACAAGTTTATTGACCCAATTCTCGAGCCAACCGATTCGGGTATTGCAATCTGGGATCCAAAAAACGGACAGTGGGACCGGCAAAATTTGTAGCCAATGAGTGGCGCGCCTGGCAGGAATCGAACCTGCGACAACTCGCTTAGAAGGCGAGTGCTCTATCCGACTGAGCTACAGGCGCATTGATGTGATCGGGGGATGGATTGCCCCGTATGGGGCGAGGTAATTCTAACCGATAAGGTTTGCCCTATGGCTGAGTTCATTTATACGATGAAAAAGGCGCGCAAAGCGCATGGTGACAAGGTAATTCTCGATGATGTGACCCTTGCCTTCTACCCAGGTGCAAAGATCGGTGTGGTCGGCCCAAATGGCGCTGGTAAGTCCACCGTTCTACAAATCATGGCTGGACTTCAGACCGCCTCTAATGGTGAAGCATTTTTGACTCCGGGATATTCGGTCGGCATCTTGTTGCAGGAGCCACCGCTTGATGAAGATAAGAATGTTCTCGAGAATGTGCAAGAAGGCGTCGCAGAGACGATGGCACTTCTCAATCGCTTCAATGCGATCTCTGAAGAGATGGCTAATCCTGATGCCGATTACGACAAGCTCTTGGCCGAGATGGGAACTCTGCAGGAACAGCTCGATCACCGCAATGCTTGGGATCTTGATTCTCAATTAGAGCAGGCGATGGATGCACTGCGCTGCCCACCAGGGGATGCCGATGTAAATGTCCTGTCAGGTGGAGAACGTCGTCGTGTTGCGCTCTGCAAGCTCTTGTTGCAACAACCAGATCTGCTGCTGCTTGATGAGCCAACAAACCACTTGGATGCCGAATCGGTTCTTTGGCTTGAGCAACATCTCTCTAAATATCCCGGCACCGTTGTTGCGATCACCCACGATAGATATTTCTTGGACAACGTTGCAGAGTGGATTTTGGAACTCGACCGCGGTCGCGCCTATCCATACGAAGGAAATTATTCGACCTACCTCGAGACTAAAGCTTCACGCTTGAAGATCGAAGGCCAAAAGGATGCCAAGCGCGCAAAGCGCCTATCTGAGGAGCTCGAGTGGGTTCGCATGAACGCCAAGGGTCGCCAGACCAAATCTAAGGCCCGCCTGGCTCGTTACGAAGAGATGGCGGCGGAAGCCGACAAGATGCGCAAACTTGATTTTGAAGAGATTCAGATTCCGATGGGTCCACGTCTTGGAAATGTTGTCGTTGAAGTAGAGAACTTGAAGAAGGGCTTCGGCGATCGCTTACTCATTGACGATCTGTCGTTCTCGCTGCCACGCAATGGAATTGTTGGTGTGATCGGACCTAACGGTGCTGGTAAGACAACGCTCTTTAAGACCATTCTTGGTCTAGAGACACCTGATTCCGGTAACGTAAAAATTGGTGAGACGGTAAAGATTTCATATGTAGATCAGTCTCGCGGCGGCATTGACCCCAAGAAGACTCTGTGGGAAGTTGTCTCTGATGGCCTTGACTACATGAAGGTCGGCAATGTCGAAATGCCATCACGCGCATATGTCTCTTGTTTCGGATTCAAAGGCCCTGATCAACAGAAGCCCGCTGGAGTGCTTTCAGGTGGAGAGCGCAATCGCCTCAACTTGGCGCTGACTTTAAAGATGGGTGGCAATCTATTGCTGCTTGATGAGCCTACAAACGATCTCGATGTTGAAACTCTTGGTTCACTTGAAAATGCGCTCCTCGAATTTCCTGGTTGCGCCGTAGTGATCTCTCACGATCGCTGGTTCTTGGATCGCATCGCGACGCACATCTTGGCTTACGAAGGTGATTCGCAATGGTTCTGGTTTGAAGGAAACTTTGAAGCCTACGAGGAGAACAAGATCAAGCGACTCGGTGTTGAAGCATCTCGTCCTCATCGTGTTACCTATCGCAAGTTGACTCGTTAATTTTTAAATCATTTTCAATTAAGGGAAATTAAGGGAGTAGTAGATGTCTTTGCCTTCTCGCACTGAACGACCTTGGTGGCGCGACGCAGTTACGTATCAGATCTATATCCGCTCATTCGCCGACTCCAATGGTGATGGCAAAGGCGATGTCGAAGGTATTCGCTCTCGTCTGCCTTACTTGAAGACCCTCGGTGTGGATGCCATCTGGATCACTCCCTGGTATCCATCCCCTCAGATGGATCATGGCTATGACGTCGCCGACTACATGGATATCGAGCCGGACTATGGCACTCTGGAGCAGGCTAAGCGCCTCATCGATGAAGCCCACGCCTTGGGCATCAAGTTCATCATCGATATCGTCCCTAACCACTCCTCAGATAAGCACAAGTGGTTCCAGGAGGCCCTCAAAGCCGCTCCAGGCTCGCCTGAGCGCGATCGCTACGTCTTCAGGGATGGCAAGGGTAAGAATGGCGAACTGCCTCCTAATAACTGGCAGGCAATTTTTGGCGGTCCCGCCTGGGAGCGGATTATCGAGGCCGATGGAAAGCCGGGGCAGTGGTATCTCCACCTCTTCGCCGTTGAACAACCAGATTTCAACTGGGATAACCCGGTCGTCCGCGAGCACTTTGAAGAGGTCTTGCACTTCTGGCTCAAGCTGGGAGTTGATGGATTCCGCATCGATGTAGCCCACGGAATGATCAAGGAGCCTGGACTTCCCGATGAACTCAAGTCAGCCGATCTATTAACGGCGCAGAAGTCGCCTTACTTTGATCAAGATGGCGTCCACGAAATTTATCGTTCATGGCGTTTGATCTTTGATTCATATCCTGGAGATCGAATGGGTGTTGCAGAGGCATGGGTCTCTAAAGAGTCACTTCCTAAATACATTCGTCCCGACGAGCTTGCAAACTCTTTCAACTTCCATTTCTTGGATTCCAAATGGGATGTCAAAGAACTTCGCACAAATATCACTGAGTCATTTGAACTTTTGACGACAACTGGTGCACCTGCATCATGGGTGCTTGAGAATCATGATGTAACTCGATCCGTAAATCGTTTTGATTTAGGTCTACGTGGTGGTGGAGTTGATACTCCGGAGAAGCGATTTGGTGATGTATCCAAATTTGATATCAAGCGTGGAACAAAGCGCGCTCGCGCAGCCGCGCTCTTGATGTTGGCACTTCCTGGTGGCGCTTATATCTACCAGGGTGAAGAGCTGGCGCTTCCTGAGGCGACTGGAATTCCGAAGGATCGTCTAACGGATCCACGCTGGAAGTTATCGGGTTACACCGATCCTGGTCGCGATGGATGTCGCGTACCGATTCCTTGGAAGGCAGATGTGGCTGGCTCATACGGATTTTCTAGCAATCCAAAACTTGGCGATAGCGACTCTTGGTTGCCACAGCCAAAGCATTGGGGAACTCTCTCTGTAGAAATTCAAGAGCGTGATCCAGAGTCAACTCTTAACTTGTACCGCGCCGCTCTGGATATTCGTCATCGTGAGCCGGGCCTTGGCGATGGAACCATGGAGTGGATCGATACCGATAAGGATGTTCTGGCATTTAGCCGCCCTGGTGGTTTCGCTTGCTATGTGAACTTTGGAAAGGCGATTCCAGTGCCGGCAGGCGAGATCTTGCTTTCATCCAATCCAGTCCAGAGCGATCTGCTCGAGACCGATACCGCTATTTGGATCCGCACTAAGTAACCATGGGCGAGAACGATCTCTACGAGGCCTTAGGCGGGCACCAGACCTTCGAAAACCTGGTCTCTCACTTTTACGCCTTGGTGACCGTTGATCCAATTTTGAGACCGATGTATCCA
>Ga0364866_10197_pt1 | contig 35543 bp, 36 predicted proteins | sample ExccelAu500001D3_3_FD_206913 | JGI IMG/M metagenome (GOLD analysis project Ga0364866, IMG submission 206913) | Enriched cells from Trout Bog Lake Hypolimnion, Wisconsin, USA - BchlTB.Aug13.5000.01.D3 | ecosystem: Environmental > Aquatic > Freshwater > Lake > Hypolimnion/Profundal zone | place...
CGGCACTGACGCACCGCTTGTACGCTTCGACCTGATCGCTCTTCCTACCGAGGTTTCCGTAGCAGCGGCCGAGCCACTGGTTAATCGTCACCTGATCGCCGCCGGAGCGAAGCGCCTGCTCGAAAGATGCCGCCGCGGCTCCATAGGAGCCGAGTTGATAGCGCTGAATACCGATCTTGTCGAGCGCCGCCGCCCCACCAGCGTTGGAGATGTTCTCAGCGCCGCCGCCGAACGTCTTTCGAGGGCCGCTGCTGATATGGATATCGACGAGCCCAGGATTCGTTTCTGCCGCTTTCGTTTCGTCCGGCTTAGGGGGAGGATCGTCGCCCTGGGTCGGTTTTTCCGTCGAGGCAACGGACGTCGGCGATTTGATCTTGCCGGTGTCCCGATCGTTCGGGTCTGCCTTGGGGAGGGGAGGATTGACCGGAATATTGCCTTGGAGCGTTATCTCCGGTGCATTCGGATCGTTGCCGGTATTCGGCAGAACTCCCGAACCATCGGAATAGGGGAGCGAGCGTCCTCCGGTCGATTCGCTGGATCGGTCGTAAACCCTCGGCTGCTGTTGAGGCTGTTGTTGGGGAGGAGTAGTCTGTGAGTTGGAGCCTGGATTTGTCTGCTGGGAAACTTGTGGGACCGTAAGCGGAGCCGATTCCTTGACGGCATCGGCGGCGACCGATTTTCCGGTGTCCGTACGGTTCATGATCTTTGCCGCGCCGATGCCGATGCAGAGGACGAGAACTACAGTTGCAACCGCGCCGATCAGGGCTGTCCTGCGATCGGGTGGCTGAGTCGCAAGTTGAACGCTCACGGAAAGCTTCGTTCGAAGTTGATTTCGCTTGATCTTATCGAGTTCCGAATCTGGATTAAGGTCAACGATCTGGTCGGCGCATTCGAGCGCTTCCGCCAGTTCGCCTCGTCGTTCGTGGCAGAGCGCCTTTAGCGATAGAGCGGGCACGGAGGACGGATTCGAGAGGCAAGCTGATTCGGCGACCGCCATCGCCTCGTCGGTTCGACCCTCGTTGAACGCGGTGTTGCCTTCGGCGATCAAAGCGGTTAGCTTCTCCTGGGCAGCCTGCACATCCTCATCGGGAAGTGCGGTACCGCAGCGTTTGCAGAAAGTGCTGTCCAAACTATTGGGCGTTGAGCAATGCTTACACGAGACCATAAAGATCCGATTCTCCTAGCTGCGGAATATCCCCGGCATTTTACCGGACCGCTTGTGAACAAACCTAAAACTTAAATGTACAAGACCTAACCGAAGAGACGGGTTAAATCCACTGAATTTCTTGAGAACGCGACAAAAAAGTCTGACGTCTCTACGATCCAGATGCCGCCGAACCTGGAGCGGAAGCCGATTCAGATTTCTTTCACGCCGACAAGTCGCGCGATCCTCTGACGACTAGCCAAATCACTGTGGCGAGCACGATTGCGGTCACTCCGCCGAGAACAAGGTTACTGGGGTTGCCGGTAGCCAGAAACGGAGCGAGAGGGCCGAGGATACCGGCTAAGAAGATCGCGATCAGAACCATGTTGCCGCGGGAGTTTTGGCTAACGGCAGCGATGTACTTAGCGAGGTCGACGCGACCGGAAGAGGCGGCCTCCTGCGTCAGGGCAATTTCGGTCTTCCAGAACGCCATGTCCGGCTTGGAGCCCAACTGCCCGAGCGTCGACATCTCCCATCCGAGTTCGACGTCGCAACCGTCGTCGGTAGCTGTGAATTTCGCATTGACGGTGGCGTACCATTGTCGGCCGGAGTAGGCAAAGCCGTTTCGGGCGCGAGAACCTCGCTCGACGGCGACTTCCGATAGGAATGTGGCAGTCGACGGCTTGTATCCGATCGACTGGAGCCAGAGAAGCAAGTTGGCTCGAGTAGCCCCGATATCGCGGGTCGAATGCGCAGTCGTGGTGTGGGTCATTTTTCGCTACCAAATTATAACGACCGAGGAGTTCGTCATCGAAGGGCCGCCGATGTGGGCAGGCCGCACCTTAGGTACGATCCTGAGTATGAGTGAGACACTCCTTCGCACGCCTCTTTATCAAAAACATGTCGATGCAGGAGGGCGTATGGTCCCATTTGCGGGATACGAGATGCCAGTCCAATACGCGAGCATCATTTCGGAGGCGAAGTCCGTTCGCGAAGGGGCGGGAATGTTCGATGTCAGCCACATGGCTCGACTCTCCTTCAAAGGCGACCGGGTTCTGGAGTACCTGGAGAAAGTGACGGCGAACGACGTCTCGAAGCTCTCCGACGGCACCGGCCAATACTCGCTGCTTCCGAACGACGAAGGCGGATGCGTCGACGATATCATCGTCTACCGGATTCATCCGACCGAGTATCGGATGGTGATCAACGCGAGCAATCACGGCAAGGACGTGTTCTGGCTCGAGCAGCATAACACCGAAGGCGTCGCGATGGCGGACCATACCGATGAGACGGCGATGATCGCCGTGCAAGGGCCCACTGCTGTCGCCACGCTCGCCAAGCTGAGCGATGCTCCCACCGCGATCGAATCCGCGGTTATGTTTGGAGTAGTGGAGTGCAAAATCGCGGGGATCGACTGCTTTGCCGCCCGTTCCGGCTACACAGGGGAGGACGGATACGAGCTTATCTGCGCTGCCGCCGATGCCGCCCAACTTTGGCAGTCGCTTCTCGACGCCGGTGTCGCCGCGTGCGGTCTTGGTTCTCGCGACACCCTGAGGGTCGAGGCGGGACTGCCGCTTTACGGTCATGAGTTGGAAGAGAACCTGAACCCGATCTCGGCAGGGTTGGGCTGGGTGGTGAGCAAGACGAAGACGTTCATCGGCAGCGGCCCGATCAACGACGCGCGCAAGAACGGGGTGCCGAAGAAGCTCCAGGGCGTCCGGCTCGAATCGAAGAGGCTTATCACGCCTGGGATGAAGGTTTATGTGCATGGCCAAGAGGTCGGCGCGGTGACCAGCGGAGTCGTTTCTCCTCTCCTGGATCGAGGAGTGGCGTTCGCCTTTATCGACAGCTCGGTAGCGCTCGATACGCCGTGCACGATCGACGTTCGGGGTAAGCAGGAGCCGGGTGTGGTTGTCAACAAGCGGTTTTTCAAGCGCGCGAAGTAGGTGACCGGTCCCGATAGTGGACAATAGGAGAGAAATAGGATCGGGGGTCCAAAGTGAATAGACAGGTTATTTGTGCGGTCGATACACCGCATTTGAATGAAGCGCTCGATATTGTTTCTCGGCTCAAATCGCACGTGGGAGCTTTCAAGATCGGCCATGCGCTGACATTGCCACACGGTTTGGATGTCATCGATCGGTTGAAAGACGCGGGTGCATCGCGGATTTTCCTTGACCTCAAGTTCCACGATATCCCCAATTCGGTGGCTCTAGCCGTCGCGGAAGCGGCCAAACGCGGGGTTTGGATGATGACGGTCCACATCAGCGGCGGGCCCGCCATGATGACTGCCGCTGTCGAAGAAGCGCGATCCGCAGGTGAAGACCTTCGCCCGCTCTTGGTCGGCGTTTCGGTTCTGACCTCACTCGACCAGCGGGTCTTGACCGACCACCTTGGGGTGACGCGGTCGGTTGTCGACCACATGGTTCACCTCTCGAAGCTCGCGATGGAGTTCGACCTTGACGGTGTCGTCTGCTCTGCCGAAGAGGTTCGCCCGATTCGGGAAGCGATCGGCACACGTGGTGTCATCGTGACGCCAGGGATTCGCTTACCGAACACCGATACCCACGACCAGAAGCGGGTCGGCGACGCCGGTTCTGCCCTCGAGCACGGCGCCGATTACCTCGTGATCGGAAGAGCCCTGACCGGCAGCCCCGACGTGGAAAAGACCCTAGAGCAGTTCGGCCTCATCTCCCAGTGAGGGATGAGGTGAGGGCGGGAGTGCCATCGTTGTCGGGGGACGACGGGGGAGCGCTGCTGCGGTGGTTCGGCGCGAGCAAGCGCGATTTACCTTGGCGGCGGACGCAGGATCCGTACGCGATCTGGGTTAGCGAGATCATGCTTCAGCAAACCCAGGTGGCGACGGTCATCCCGTACTGGTGGCGATGGATGGAGCGGTTCCCGACGGTCGATGTGCTCGCGAGTGCGGACGAGCAGGACGTTCTGTCGTTTTGGCAAGGGCTAGGCTATTACCGCCGATGTCGCCTGTTGCTGGATGGGGCGAGATGGGTCGTCGAGCACGGGATGCCGACTACTGCGGAGGGTTGGCTACAGGTCCCTGGTATCGGGAAGTACACCGCGGGTGCGATCGCCTCCATTGCTTACGGCTGTCCAGCGCCGTTGGTCGACGGAAACGTCGAACGGGTTTACGCGCGGCTGACAGGAGACGGGGCGGCCAACAACGAACTGAAGGATGCGGCTTGGCGATGGGCAGGGAAGAACCTGTTCCGAGAGCGGCCGGGGGATTGGAACCAGGCGCTGATGGAGCTTGGGGCGACGGTCTGCAAACCAATTGCGCCGGACTGCAAACAATGCCCGCTCATGCAACAGTGCGTCGCATTTCAGTCGTGGCGCGTCAACGAACTGCCGGCGAAGCCCAAAAAGGTACAGACGGTTCAGCTTCGCCACACGGTATGGGTGCCGATCTTCGGTGAGCGGTTTGGGCTGCGCCAGATCGAGCCGGGCCAATGGTGGGAGGGAATGTGGGAGTTCCCGCGAATCCTGAGCGACGGCAACCTCGATTCACCGGAACTTCGGGAGATCGTCGGCCCTGGATGGCGGGAGTCGGTGGGGCTCGTTCGCCACTCGGTGACCCACCATCGGATCGCGATCGACGTCAGTTTCGTGCGCTGCGAATCGGCGTCGGACCGGCTGCGATGGGTATCGCGGCACGAATTGGATGCACTGCCGATGCCGGCGCCCCAGAGGAAGATCCTGAAGCTCGTCCTCGCCCAACTTGGGGTTTGACCTAGTCGATTTCGAGCGACTTGAACCGCTTTTCGGTGGTGTCGATCCCGTCGGTCAAGATCGCATAGGCTTGTTGGACGCGGCGCTGGATATCGGTGGCCTGCCTCGCCTCGGCAGTTCCGACGGGGAACTTCGTCGGATCGGCTCGAGAATTCAGCCGCTCGAACGCCTTGCGAATCTCCGAAAAATCGGCTTCAGGGGCCACGCCTAGGATTCTGCGCGCCCAGCCTTGAGGGTCTGTGGAAACGGTCTCCTGTTCGATCGTCACCGAGCGTTCGACGCGAACGGATGTGACTTCAACCGATTCGTTGAGCTCACTGATCGCATCCTTGTCGTCGACGCCTCGAATGCGTTCCCATTCTTGATTGACGTAACCTCGAAGTACATCGTAGGCGCGTCGTCCTGTGCTCATGGGGTTAAGTCTACCGAAGGCGTCGATTAGGCCGTATAGGAAAGCTGACGACGTTCGAGTTGGTATCCGTCGGTAACTGGGATAAAGGCGTTACACCAGTTCATCTCGCCACCATATACATGAAGTGTGACGGCCGGTACGTCAAGAGCATTCTCCATCGTGTGGTAATCGAACGGAGGAATCAGCGCGCCCGCTTCACCGGGGCCGGCAAAAACCGTCCTTTCCGGGGTGAATCGATAGCGCTCTCCGTCTTGGGCGTCAAGCGAATAGGAAACGACCTTGATCTTTCCCCGATAGACGCACTCGACGCACCAAAGACCGGCGTGGTCGTGAAGGGCAGTCCCTTGGTTGATGTCCCAAACCATCACCATCGCCGCATATCGCCCCTGAGGATCCTTATGGAGCAATCGTCGGGCGTACCGAGACGGATTGGGAGTGAGGTAGTGGTCGTCTATGAAGTCCTTACCGGAAAGGACGACCTTTTCGAGCGCCTCTTTCACTGCCAAACAACATCCTGTTGTCGCACGGATGTCGGCGGCTTCGTCGAGCAAGGCGATCAGTTCCTGCAGTAATGGAGATTCCATATTTCGTTCTCGCCAAATGTCGTGAGCCGATATTGTAGCGCGAGGAGATGGCGCCCGACAACGAAATATTCGAAGCAGGAGTGGTGGACGCCTAGAACCGCGAGAACCGGTGCTTGAACAGGGTCCAGAATGCGTCGGGGGCGTCGGTCCACCGGATCTTCTTTCCCGCTTCCTTCGAGCGAGGAACGTAGCTGATCGGCAACTCGAGGATCTTCTCGCCGAGCCGGAGTGCCTTCGCCGTCACCTCCGGACAGAACTCGAATCGACGGCAGGTCAAGTTCATCCTTCGGATCAGGTCGGTTCGAAATGCTTTGTAGCAGGTCGCCTCGTCGGTCAGACGATGAAAGAACAGAATTCGAACGCTCCAAGCAAGCATCACGTTGACGACCTTGTTCGGAAGCGCCATCCCGCTGGGAAGGCCATGGGAGAACCGAGTGCCGTAGACGACGTTGGCGCGTCCGTCGAGAATTGGGCGAATCAGATTCGGGATCTCCTCTGGGGCGTATTCGAGGTCGGCGTCCTGGACGATCACAGTTGCGCCGGTCGCGAATGGAAGCGCCTGGCGGATTGCGTTCCCCTTTCCGGACGGCTTCTCGTTGCGGATGATCCGGACCCGGTCGGCGTATCCGGCAAGGATCTCGGTGGTCCGATCGGTGCTGCCGTCGTCGATGACGATGATCTCGACCTTCATCGGCAGATTGAGAACGCGATCGACGACCTCCGCTATGGTGTGCTCTTCGTTGAGCGCGGGGACGAGGACGGTCACCTCTGGCCCGCCGAGGATTGGCATGACTGGCTGAGGATACTCCTTAGAGAACGCAACGGCGGGACTCATTGCTGTAGCAACGCTTCAGATCGCAGTTTTGTGCCTGTCGGTGCGACTTTTTCTTTCGGAAGTTCCGGAATTGTGATCGGCCCGGTCGCGATTAGCTGGCCGTCGCGGAGCGTGATCTTGGTGACATAGATAGCGCCGTATAGAGAAAGATCCTTGTTAAGATCGACGACCGGGTTGAGCGTTTCCAGCAGCAGCTTCTGCGAAGTTTCGTCGACGGGATGGCCGTCGAACAGGATCCGCGCGTTGGTGAGGGTGAGCTTGTCGCCGCCTTCCGCTTCGAGCTTCGAAACGACGCTAAAGTCGGTGCTGACGACGAGGAACTCCCCATGCCCTTCGACAAAGACCTTGTCGCGGTCGATTTTGACGGTTACTCGCTTTATCTCCTGAAACTTGGCGAGGATGAAGCGCTCAAGGTCCTTTTCTCCAATCACAACCTCGCCAAGCCCGGTTCCGCTTCGGCTCAGGCGCATCTGGCGGTGGTTGACGGCAAGTGGAAAGTCAAATCGGCAGTCGGATATATCCGCGCTGAGCCGGGTGATTCGCAGGTCTCGGAGCGTGAAATCCTCAAGGTCGATATGGAGGCTCCTCACGATTCCTCGGTGAGAGCGCTTGGATTCGGTGTAGAGGGGAAGTCCGTCGGTGCTGAAATGGGCGGCGTCGATCCGGACCGAGTGGATATCGCCGAACAGCCCTTCGGGCCCGACGTCGGCTCGAACAGTGACTTGCTTTGTATCGCCCTGGAGCTTGGATGCGATATCGACTGCTGCCGCTCGCTCAAACGATCTCACTTGCGAACCCCCCAAATGGAACAGCCCTCCGAAGAGGCCCAGTAGCAGAAGTGTCATTTTAAGCACACTTCCTGGTTATAAACGACGTATTCCATAATGGGTCTCAGGACAAATTGTGCCCGAGGAATTTTCCGTCCGATGTTTGATGTACAGACGCAAATCAGCGATTCCGAGTTAAGGGATTATGACCTTCTCCGCGACGACTCCGGATTGATAGACCTTTCCCACGTCGCCCTCGTTGCACTCAACGGCGACGATCGCAAGGGATGGCTGCAAGGGCAGGCGACCGCCGACCTGAGGAAGTTAGAAAACGGGGCATCGAACCTGTTCTGCCTTACCGCCATCACCGGGCAGCTTGTCAGCGTGTGCGAAGCATGGGCCTTGCCAGACCGCATTCTGCTGACCGTACCACGGGTCACTCTCGAGAATGTTCTAAGGCGCGTCGAACAGATGGTGATCATGGAGGACGTGACCGCTGAGGACGTATCGGATTCTTACCGACTGTTGAGCATTCAGGGGCCGACGGCGACTTCGCGCCTCTCTCGATTTATCTCGCTGCCGAGTTTAGATGCGGGGCAAGCGGAATTGGAGGGCGCCGAGGTCTATGCCCTGCGATCCAACCGAACCGGGCTCGGCGGATGGGATGTCTGGATTCTTGCATCGGATTCGGCTGCGATTGGCGTTTTGGAGAACGAATTCAGGCCGATCGGACGGGAGGCGTACAACATCGCACGCCTCGAAGCTGGGATTCCGCTGTTCGGGCAAGACATGAGCGAGAAGACTTTGCCTCCAGAAATGGGGCGTGCCTTTGAGGACCGCCATGTGAGCTACACAAAGGGTTGTTATATGGGCCAAGAGGTTTTGATGCGGATCCACAGTCGTGGCCACACCAATAAAACGTGGGTCGGCCTGATCGCCGATGCCCCCCTCGAAATCGGCGCACCCGTTGCCCACTCCAGCCGCCAAGACGCCGGAACTGTGACCAGCGCCGCCTTCTCTCCCGACTTCGGCTACATCGGAGCCGCCATGATCCGTAACGAAGCCGCCTTCGACGGCGAGATCGTGCGAGCCGGGAATGTAGAAGCCGAAGTGCGGCAGATGCCGATACTCAGGTAGGGGCGGGGGAGGTGCGTTGGGTGTTGGGTGTTACGGTATTACGGTATTACGGTATTGTAATGTCGGGAGGATTTTTCCAATACCCAATACCGCAATACCGAAATACCGAAATACCCTGCACCAAATCCCGCGACGAAGCCGCCTTACTGCTTTTCTGCCGCCTCTCTGGCTTTGCGTGCTTTCATGCCCATTACGTGGCCGATGAGAAGGCAGGCTGCTACGACGAATGATGCGGCGAACATGATGCCGGCGGGGTAGATCTTGTTGTCGGCGAACGTCCCTTTGGCGAAGTTGCCCATCATCAGACAGGTCACGACCAGAGCGGTGATTCGCGAGTTTCGTGGATGCGAACGGTACAGCAGGATCGAGAATAGGACTACAAGTCCGCAGACAACACCCGCAATCAGCGAGACAATGCTGCCCTTGCTCTGATAACCGAGGTACCCCATCGCGATATCGAGGAGGCCGTACAGGAAGAGAACGACATTAAGCCAGGGCATGTCAGATCGTACCACGGTGGGTGTTAAGTGTTGGGTGTTGAGAGTTGAGAGTTGAGTATCCGGAAGTCAGCGGAGGTTCGATGCCTCCACCGTGAGCCTCGGGCGAACCGTGGAGGCTCTTTTCTGCCCAGCCAACGAAGGTTCTCCGGGTCGTGTCCTACCGAGAGCGGGAGGTAGCCTATTCCAAGAACGTTCGAATTCAGCGCTCCAAAAATGGTGCGATAATTACCGCCGTTCATTCGCAATCCGACCTCGGAAATCTAGCTGTCACCTTCCTGGCGCGTATCCTTCGAACATTGGTAATGGATCGCATCCCGCTCGGGCCGTTCTCCATTCCGTCCTTAGAGGTTTGTCCCGGTTACATTTCCCTCACTTCGTTTCCGACAAGTCGGAATCTTCGAACGGCGGGATCTTCGAATTAACGCTCCCTCCTTCACCTACGGCTACGGTGGACAAGCGCACGTCCGGGCTAGCAGGCTACAAACCTCAGGGACTCTAGGAGAATTGGGAGGATCTTTCTTTTCCGGATCGACGGTTGGAAACGAACCTAAGCTTTCTGGATTACAAGAGCTCCGGCAATGCTGGGTAGTTTTTACTCCACGGTTCGCCCGAGGCTCACGGTGGAGGCATCGATTCGCTCAACGCTCAACGCTCGAAAACTCACTGCCCGGACAAAGAAAAAGGCTGCTGGGTTGCTTGAGCCCAACAGCCGATGCCACTTCCTACCAGAGTAGGGTTTTGCGGCCCCCCATGAGAAAACCCCCGGAGTGTGCCTTTATGGTGTAAATCCTTATTCCGAGAAGTTAAACGTTTTAGCGGACCGTTTAGTTCTCAATTTCTCAACTTTTATTGATAGGCTCTACCGCACTATGCAATATCGTTGTTCCTCCCTTAGAGAAAACTAACATTTCTCTTTTGAAGGCGATACTCGCGGACAGTAACCTCAGCCTAAATCGAACTCAGAACGCCTTCTGGGGACTCCAATGATGATGTCGCCATTCTCCGTTGAGGAAGCGTCACCCTTTGGTGTATAGGGCTCTATTAAGCTGGCCAATAATTGTTAAGAAATGTGCATCGATTCCGAAGACCAGTCCATTGCAATGGTGCTAGTTCCGCAGGTCTCAATGCCTTCAATTTCTAAGACGTTTTACGATCATCAAGGTTCGTGGGTTCCAAACTAAGTGAGAATATTCTTATCCTTCGCCGAACCTTAATTGGAGCCGCGTGTCAAACTGCGACCTATGGTTATCCGGCGAGCAGAAGCCCCAATTCTCGCTGCGGTGTTCCTTGATCTCCTTGGTTTCGGCATGATCGTCGCCGATATCCAGCTTCGCGCCGAGTCGATGGTTCCTAAGGGTTTACCTACGGGGCTTATTGTGGGTGGCCTTCTCGCTAGCACGTTTATCACCCAGCTTCTGGTGTCGCCTCGATGGGGGGTTGCCAGCGATATGCGAGGCAGGAAGGCAATCGTCGTCGTATGCACGCTGATTTCGGCGTCTGCAATGCTGACCTACGGCCTTGCCGGAAACCTCTGGATTCTGTTGTTGAGCCGCTTGCTGTCCGGATTCGGGGCAGCCAACGTCGCAGTCGCCCAGGCGTTTATCTCCGACATGTATGAGCCGGTCGATCGGACGGCGGCACTGGGTCGTGTCGGCGCCGCGATCTCGACAGGGCTCGTGATAGGTCCCCCGATTGGCGGTTTCCTCGCGGTGTCGGGAGGAAACCTCCTTATCGGGTTGGTGGCGGGCGGAGCGTCATTTCTTGGCGCGGTTTGGATGATGATCGCTTTGCCGAGCAGTTCGCCGAAAGAGGAGCGTCGGCCAGGGAAGTCGCCGGTGATCGACTTGCGTCTGCTCAGAGACCTGCCTAAGCTTCGGCCGCTTGTCTTGATCGCGGTTGTCGCATGGCTCTCGCTGGCGACGTTGGAAGGGACGTTCGCACGCCTGATTGCGCACCTTTTCAAATACGATCAGCGTGAGTTTGGTGTCATCTTCGGCTACGAATCGATTTTGGGAATCGCCATTCAGGGCCTTCTGCTCGCTTGGATCGTCGCGAAGGTTCGTTCAACCAAGCTCTTGAAGACAGCCTATCTCGCTCAAGGCGTTGGCCTCGCTCTCAACCCGTTCGCGGGAATCCTGATGCCAACGGTCGTGCCGTTTGTGGTGCTGATGATCGCGAGCACGTTGTACTCATTCGGTTCCAGCCTGTCGAATCCGACCGTCAACAGCCTATGCAGCCAGATGACGCCGGATTCGCGCCAAGGGGAGCTGTTCGGTCTGCTACAAGGCGCCAGGTCGATCGGCTTCGTCATCGGCCCGCTCATCGGAGGTTGCCTATTCGACTGGCACCCCGCCGCCCCCTATCTCCTAGCCGGAACCGTCTGCATCGCCGCCGCGCTGCTCGTGCCGAACGAACTGGCGCTCGCCAGGTAGTTTGCCGAATCCCTTTGGGATAATTTCGCGCCTCGCCTCACACCAGGGTAGGCGCCGGAGCGCCAACCCTTCGCTTTGAAACTCCAATCCCTTTGGGATAGTTTGCTCCCGAATGCCTTCGGGATAATTTCGCCCCTCGCCTCACACCAGGGTAGGCGCCGGGGCGCCAACCCTTCGCTTTGAAATTCCAATCCCTTTGGGATAGTGTGCTCCCGAATGCCCTAGAACGCTCTAACACTCTAACGCTGTAACGCTGTAACGCTTCCAACGCTCAAACGCTGGCCCCTATCGCTCTCGTAGCGCCTCGATCAGCGGCTCTCCGATGTTTCCGGTGGGGTATTCAATTCCTAACAGGTGACAGAGGGTGGAGGCGATGTCGGCGGTGTGGACTCGGCGTCCATATACGCCCTTCGCGATTCCGGGGCCCCTTAGGAGGAGTGGGACGTGGGAGTCGTAGGCCCAGGTCGATCCGTGACTCGTTCCGGTTCCCGAACCATAGAGGACGCCGGGGGCTTCCAAGACCATAACGTCGCCGCCCATGCGGGGGTGGTACCCGTTGAGAACGAGTTTCGTCCAATCCCACTGCGGCAATCGGTTATTCATGATCTGAGTCCGTGTGAACGCGGCGAACACTCCGTCCGACTCCATTGCCGCTTTCGCGGCGGTGTTCTCGACGTCTTCGAGTTTCAACCCTTTCGCATCGATCGTGGCGTGGTTGAGGAACAGGTTCTGCTCATACAATCCGTCTCCGCAAAGCCATTCGCCTTCGCCGTACGCTTTTGCCAAAGCGGCGGCGACATGGTGTTCGGGGGAGTTCTTGACCCGTATCGAACTGGTCCGATACGTACCGCCCGATTCCTCCGGAACGGGAAGAACACCGTGGTCGGCAGTAACCACGATATCGACGTTGTCGATGCCGACTTGGCGATCCAGATCGTTGAACAGCTCACTGAGCAACCGGTCTGTACGGACGCTGATATCCATCACTTCCGGGCTGTTGGGGCCGTATCGATGGCCAACATAGTCGTTCGTGGCAAGATTTACGACGAGGATGTCGGGAACGTCGTGTTGGCCCAGTTTCTCGGCTTCGACCGCTTTCTCAACGGTTCGGATCAAATACTCCTGACCCTGACCGCTCGTCGTCAACATGCTGTAGTACGCCTTGTCGGGTGTGCTCGCCGAACTGAGGAGGTGAGAGAACGGCTTGCTTTCCGATGTCGACTTCTCACCCGGGTTCTTTTTCGTCAATGCGTAGGCATCGTTCGGGAGAAGCGGTTCCCACGATTGTCCGTGGTACTTGTCGACGAGTCTATCGCCGTTAATTTTCTGGACCCACTCCGGTAGGTAGCCGTCGGGGAAGAAGAAGCTGCTGCTCTCCCAGTTGCCGTTGCTTGAATCGAACCAAATCACGGTGTCAGCGGCATGTCCGGCCATCAGAATCGCGGCACGGTCCTTATAGGAGATCCCGACGACCTTCGACCGGCCGCCGGTAGCCAACTTGAGTTCGTCTCCGACCGTCGTGACTTTGAGGTTCCTCGCGCTCATCGGCTTGCTGGTGCCCCCGACGGTGCGGACGGAAGAATCGTCGACGCAGTACACAGGCTTGTTGGTTGCTCGATCGAACCAATCGTTGCCGATGATGCCGTCGATGGCGGGCTCCGAGCCTGTCATCAGCGTTGCATGTCCAGGCCCGGTGGCGGTCGGAACGTGGTTGTGATGGGCATCCAGGTATCGTGCGCCCGTCTCCATAAGGAATCTGAATCCACCGACTTTGCCCCCCGATTTGGCAGGCAGGTAGTAAGGGGCGAATCGTTCAGAGTAGTCCGCACGGAATTGATCGATACTGACCAAGAGCACGAGCTTCGGAGGTTTGATCCCGAGTTTTGGCTGTTGCGCCAGAACATTGGCTGAAAAAGCGATGAAAACAAGGCCGACAAGCCGCTTCATGTTCAGCAGAATACCGACACAGAACGTTAAGTGAAGGTTAGGTGAACACAAGCACGTGGATGCGGTGGGCAAAGGGCTGTTTAGCATCACGCAGAGGAGGCAAAGGAACACAAAGGGATGGAACCTCGGTTTTTGGCTAGCCGTTACTGAGATTCAATGCTGGGAATCGCGATCGCACTCTGTGCAGTTGACAAAACGCCTCGGACGTTTGAGGAGCTTGAGGATGCGAAGGTCAACGCGTTTCACAGTATCGAGCGGGCACGGATTGAGTGCAGAGCCCATGTCCTCGGCGATGTCTCGCAGACGAAGGCGAAGTATTCGAAATGGTTCCACTATGAGTTTTCCGTCTCGACCCTCATCGATGGGAGTCGGTACCATTCGACGGTTAAGCACGACAATGGGGAAGGCGAGGAGTTTCTCTCCGATGGAGCCCATTCGTGGATGGTCAACTTCGGTCGCCTACTCGACTTTGGCCCAATTCAAAAGGACCAATTCGATCCCAAGGCCTTTAACGCGACCCGGATGGACCTCAAGTGGGCGAATCCAAATAGAGGCCTGCTCCTATTCAACGTCGTCGCGAAGTTCAAACTGAAGGGGAGTCCGACGACGGAAACCGTAAAAGGACAGGTTCTGCGAAAAGTCGTCTCCAACATCCCCGGCGATGGCACGACCTTAACCCAGTGGTTCCTACCCGATCGGTGGATCCTCAAGAAAGCGATCCTCGTCGGTCCGGCAGGGGAGTATACGGATACTTTTGAATTCCCGAAGATCGATTTCAATCCAGTAATTCGGGCCAGCGAGTTCAAGCCTCGCGCCGGCTTGAAGCGCGTCGAATAGTCGCATCAGAACGCACAAAAAAGCCCTTCTGCGTTCAACGATTGAACCTAGAAGGGCATCTCTTGGGTGCGGGGATAGGATTTGAACCTATGACCTCCGGGTTATGAGCCCGACGAGCTACCAGACTGCTCCACCCCGCGGTACAAAGAATCATTGTCCACATTTGAACCTGAAATGTCAAGGAAAGGGTGGATTACGGACACCTTTCGGATATTTGTGGGTCGCAGTCTTGCATTAGGGTTGGATATCGCCCTATATCTGCGTGAATGGCCAATCCAAAGCTGTGCTTAGCGCTTTTTCTTCGCCGGCAGTGCTTTAGCTTCGCTCGCTTGGTTTTGAGCACGGACAGCTTTGACCGTCATGTATAACCTGTAAAGCGCCATCGCTCCGGCGAGGATTGGGGTGATCCCTTCGAACTTCGAAGATGCGCCCTTGGCCATCGATTCGACTGAACCCATGATCCCTTGAGCTTTGCCGCCGACTCCGTCGACGGAGTGCTTAACCGAGACCATCGCCTCATCGACGTGGTCTGAGACGCGGTCGATCTTGATCATCAGGGTCTCAACCCTTTGCGTCAGCGATTCGACCCGAGGCTTGAGGTCCTCGGACATCTTCAGGAGCTTAAATAGGACCACGGAGGTGGCGGCAAAGAAGATGATTCCTAATAGGAAAAAGAGCCCGGAGACCCAGAGCCACAGCGATGGAATTTCGTTATTCATTTCTTCACCAAGATTTCCGTGCGAATGGTAGCGCCCGGCGGTAGCAACACGGTTACCTTCAATTCCCCATTTTCCCCTTGCATTTCTTTTCCGGCAACTTCAAAGTGATTTCCCCACATCCCTTTGACTCGGAATTGAGAAATAAGATCCGAATCCGAGTTGTTCTTCATTGTTACCGTTGCGTGACGCTTACGAGAGTCGATTTTGACTTCAACGATCTGACCGACTTCGGCAATCACTTCGACGGCGAACTGCCGAACGACGACCCTTCGACCTACACCGTCCCAAGGGCGGATGACGAAATACTCTTTTCCGGAATCGGTCTCCGACTCGAAATGGCACCCGAACGTCGTCACCCCTGAGGATCGGCTCGGAAGCACGTAGGCGCCGACGCCACGCAGATAGTGGAACAGGCTGATCCCAATGTCGCCGGTCACTCCGGACATTCCGAACTGCTTCGAAGCGGCGTCCGGACAGAATGCCATGCTCGCCGCCCCATCGGCTCGGATAAGCGCCCAAACGCCCAACATTCCGCCGAACGCCATCCGCATTGTCGATTCTTGCAGGCTTGAGTAGTCCCGGTCGAGCGATTTGAAGAACATCAGGGAGTTGGCTGTGGTTGTCGGCCCGAGGCACAATTCGCCCTTGTCAAAGATTCCGGGGTTGGTGCCGTCGTTGTCTTCGATCCAACGTTTGTCGCTGCCGTACCACCACCAGTCGACGGAGAGCGACCGCGCCGCGTAGGCGCAGCGTAGAGCGCGCTCCTCCATCTCTTCGTTTCCGCGTCGGCGGGCAATCGAGAACGCCTCTTCATAGCCGGTCGTGTTCCATTGACCGTCGGAGAAGAACGGATATCGTCGTCGGCTCATCTCGGCATCCCGCCGATCGAGCAGCTTGGCGAGCGCATCGCCCTCCGTTTTGAGTCCGACCTCGCGAAGGTCTTTGATCAACTCGGGAAGGTACGACATCAACGGGATTCCAGTGCCGTGGAACGAAGCGTCGTTGGAGTGGGCGAACATCGCCACCACGGTGCGGGCGGCCCGTTTTAAATACTCAGAAGAGTCGTAACGCGCCGATCCGTAGTTTCTAGCGACTCGAGCCATCGAATGATAGAGGCAAAAGACGAGCGGATAGACCTGCGGCCTGCCAAAGTTGGTGGCGACCGAACGGCTGTCGGGAAGGCTGCACCCGACACTGCCGTCGCCTGGGTTTTGAAGCTTGTCCTGCAAGAACTCGGTTAGGTACTCGTCGAGGACGTCGATTTCGACCTGCTTCGGATAGACCACGTTCTTCTCGGCGAGAAAAAGCGCGTCGGCAAGACTGCTTTCGATTCCGAATGGGCCGATGAACGCTTCGGGATCGGTTATTGGGAGCCCAGTCGAGATATCGGCGGGGAGGATCGCTTTTTCGAATCCGAGGGCGTCCGAATTGACCTGATGCTCGAGGATCCAGGTGGCTCGCTTCTGAATGAGTTCGCCGATCGGTTCGATGAACAGCAGGTGAGTCTCTGTTTCCCGATCTTGGGTGTCTTCGAAGGCGAGCCGAACCGCTCCAGGCACACTCGGTTTGAGGAAACAGAATCCGCCCTCTTCGTCGGCATCCGTTTCGAGATCCATCTCGATGTCGGTGAAGAAACGGGTCGGCGTGGCTCCCGAAACTTCGACGGCGATCCCGACGTCGACAGGGGCGACTGCGGCAGGGAACACCTTCAGCGCGGGACGTCCGCATGCGGCCAAGGTGTTGTTCAGATTGTCGGAGTAATGACGATCTGCAGGAGCGAACCGCATCTGATAGGTTCGCTCTTCACCCGGTTCGAGGACGAGCGCAGTGTGTCCGCTAAACCACTCGGCCCAACCTTCTCGCTCGATCGCAGCTTGGCTGTGCACGTACACAACCGGAATCCCTTCCCACCGGAACGGGGTCGAGAGCGAAGCGGGAACATGGTTAAAGAACTCCCACCGCGTGTCTCCGCCTGGGAAGATAGCCAGGCCAGGTGGTCGGCCCGTCAATCGTTGGGCAAACAGGTAACTTGCGGCGCCGCCGAAGCTCTTGTGGATATAGACCCGGTCGTTCCAGAGTTCGCGTAGACCCCGATCGGTAGTGGCGAACCCTTCAAGGACGTTATTGAGGGCGAGTGGAAAACCTAGCTCGCCGATCTCAATGCTCCGTCGGCTGCGGTTCGTGATCTCAACGTCCCATGCGATTTGGGGCACGGCGCCGGGGATTTCGTAAAACTTGCCGGTAGCGCGGATCTCTTCAAGGAAGCTGAATTCGTATTCGAATGCGACAATCGAGCCATCGTCTTCGTCGCCGATCGCTTCGGCGCGGGCGTTTCGACTGACGATCCACGGATCGTCGGGATGGGTCCTTGCTCCGAGCAGGATCGTGCCCGGGAAGTAGTCCTCTGTCGTCTCCTCACCCATCATGAGGGGAGGCGCGACGAACTGGAACTCCTCGCTGTCGTCTGGGGCCGATGGGTCGCTTGCCCATAGCTGCTGTATCCTGCCGCCCGGTCCAAACTCCATCGAGATCAGCGCCCCAGTCAGCTCTTGCCGATCGATGCTGAAGTCGTCCATGGGTAGGGCAGGTTACCGCACCTTACACCGTCTTCGAACCTGTGAATCGCTATTCTGTTGGCTCAAATTTCGGGATTGTCGGTACATCTCCCGGTTTGATCAGGTCCTTTCGAGTAAGGGACATGATCGATGCCTGTTGTGCAACCCGTCCCGCGATGTCTTTGAAAGCTTTGGTCTGCGGCCGGTCCGGTTGGGCGATGATCGAAGGGACCCCGCGGTCGCTCGCTTCGCTTACGGTCGGGTCGAGCGGAACCGAACCGAGATAGGGGACCTTAAGCTGCTCGGCAAGCGACTCTCCGGTAGTTCCCGCAAAGATCTGAGTGACCTCGCCGCACTTTGGACAGGCAAATCCGGCCATATTCTCGATGACTCCCATAATCGGGGCATTGAGGCGGCGGAACAGTTGAACCGACTTCCCGGCGATGTTTGCCGCGATGTGATGGGGCGTCGTCACGATGATGACGCCGGCGACGGGTGCGAGTTGTGCCAGCGACATCGGCGCATCTCCGGTTCCAGGGGGAAGGTCGACGAGTAGGTAGTCCAAATCGCCCCAATCGACGTCGGCAAGCAACTGTCGGATCGTTCCCGCAACCATTGGGCCGCGCCACAGTACGGCTTGTCCCTCTTCGAGCAGGAAGCCGAGCGACATCATGTGGATGCCGTAACGCTGGATCGGCATGATCTTGTTGCCCTGGGTGTACGGCTTCTCGTCTTGCGCGCCCATCATGAGCGGAATCGAGGGGCCGTAGACGTCGGCGTCCATCAGTCCGACTCGTGCGCCTGCCTGGGCGAGGGCGATGGCCAGGTTGACCGAGCAGGTGCTCTTGCCGACTCCGCCTTTACCGGAAGCGATGGCGATGCAGTGCTTGACGCCGGGAATGAGGTCGTCCTGCTTCACGTCACGCTGCCGAACCTGCGCCGTCATCTCCACGTTGACCGAGGTGACCCCTTCGATCGCCGACACGACGCCTTCGCATTCGTACTGCAACTGGTCTTTGACCGGGCAAGCCGGCGTCGTGAGCTGCACCTTGAAGGAAACAACGCCGCCATCGATGGTGAGTTCCTTAACGAACCCAAGGGTAACGATGTCTCGATGGAGGTCCGGGTCGACAACCTTCTTAAGCGCGTCGAGGACCTGCGTTTCGGTAACTGGCATGGGACATAGGGTACCTACCAAATGCGGGGGAAGCGCTGGAGCGTTAGGAGCGTCGAAGCGTTCGAAGGAGATTGCCCGTTACCGGATTCCCTCGAGCGCTCCAACGCTTGCAGTGACTTAACGCTTATTTAGTTCAACGCCAGATGAAGGTCTTTCTTGAGGAGGGCTCTTGCTCGGAACAGCCAGCTCTTGATGGTGCCTTCGGGTTTGTCGAGAGCGACTGCGATCTCGTTGACGTCCATGTGCCGAAAGTGGCGCATGAAGATAATTCTTCGATATTTATCGGGCAAGCGCTCGATTGCTTCGATGACTTGGCCCTGTCGAATGGATCCCGTTGCGGTTCCGTCGACTTCGGACGAATCCGCGAGCATGTATTCGTGCTGATCGAGCGAGTCGCCGTCTCGCTTTCGCGATCGGACTGCGTCGACGCAGCAATTGGCGCAGATCCTGCACAGCCACGGCTTTAGCGGGCGCTCCGGATCGAAATCGTGTATCGCTCGAAACGCTTTGAGCAGCGTGTCCTGAACTGCGTCGTTGGCATCGTCGGCATTTCGCAGCATTCTCATCGCGAGGCTCATCAGTATCGGCCGGTACATGTCGGAAAGCAGCTCGAAAGCGATCTGATCGCCGCTTGCCGCTCGGACGATCAAATGCGATTCCCAACTCAGAACTCGGCTTGTATTCATTTCCTTAAACAATCTCCTCAATTCGAGACAAAAACATTGTACACGATATAAGAAAAATTAATAAGTCTTTTAGATTTTCTTAGAAAAAATCTTAACGGGATCTTGAGGGGAGGTGGCCGGGCGCCCGGGGACCTAGGAATCTGGAAAAGAAGGGGGTTGAGAAATTTGGCAGGCAAATGACCGGCCGATGCCTCCACCTTCTCGGGAGGACGCTAACGGTGGAACCTTCGAAGGCTGGTCCAACTGGAGCCTCCACGCCTCGCTGGAGGCTCGGGGATGGAGCATCGAGAGTTTCTCGCCTGCGCATCTCCACAAAATGCCGGCCACCGACCCCAAAAACTTCAAAGCCCGCTTCCAATAAGGTTGCGGGCTTTTCAGGGGTGGTTGTAGAAGGCGACTAGCGGTCTAGAATTTTGATGAGTCCACCAGGGCGCTGGTCGACGGAGAAGCCGTCGTTTGAGACCGCTTGCGTCGCTGCAGCGAGCGGATCGGATGAGCTGAAGTTCCACGTGACGTGGTGCGTAACGTCTCCGGCTTCCACTACGACAGGGACATGGTAGTGCCCAGCCAAGGAGATCGCGAGATCCTGGATCGTGCCGTCTCCGACCTTTGCCTTCAACGTCGACGTGCCAGGGACGGCAACCAGACTTGAGTTCTTGTCGCCGAGAACCTCAACCTTGAAGATCGCGGGGCTCGCCAGGCTGTTTTGAATCGGACTCTGAAGACGTTGGCCGTCAAGATTGAATCGCTGAATCTCTTTGTTAGTGACCGGAGAACTCACCACGATCGTCTTGCGTCCGTTCGGCTGGTAGTTAAGGATGACATCCGAACCTTCCGACTTGAACACGAGTTGATCGACGGCGCCCGATCCGCTGTAACCACTTGTCGAGGTTCCTTTATCGGAATGAAACAGGGGCAGTGCGAAGGTGATGGCGGCAACTGCCAAACCGGCAAATGCAGCGTTTCGAATCCAAGAAGTCCAAACGGGTAATCCGAATTTCGGCTTGGCCTGAACCTGCTCAAGGCGGCTCGCGATCCGGTCGCTAAGGTAGATCGGGATTTCGATCTCCTCGTTCTTCAACATATCAAGGTGGCCGATCGTCTCGACGAAGGCAACATAGTCTGCTTGTAAGGTCGCATCCGTCTTAAGCTGTTGCTCAAGGGATTGTTTGAGGCCACCTTCGAGGACTCCCTCATAGTAGGCTGAAAAAAACTCTCTTGCTTTTTCTTGGTTCATCGACGTGGCTCTAGGTGTTCGACTGCTTAAATCCTAAAAAGTTCCTCATCCCTTACAAGAAGTTCGCGCAAACTGATTCTCGCCCTATTTAACCGGCTCTTGACGGTGCCTACCGGCAGGTCCAAAGCCGCAGCGATCTCCTCATAAGTCATCGATTCAGAGTGGTACATCACGATCATTGCCCGCTGATACTCGGGCAAAAGACCTACCGCATCTTCAATACTCGTCTCTCGGACGTTCCGTTCCACGTCCTCGTATGGTGAGGCGCTTGGGTCCTCGATCTGCCTTTCAACTTCTCCGTCAGGAGTTTGGAGCACCGACTCAAGAGACGTCGTCAGCTTGCTCTTATCCTTCTTGCGGACGTCGAGATAGCAGTTGGTCAGGATTCGATACAGCCAAGTCGTGAAGGCGCTCTGCCCCTTGAAGTTATGAAGGGCGTTATAGACGCGAACGAATCCGTCAGCCACGATGTCGGCTGCTTCCTCCGGATTTCGCGTCAACCGGAAGGCGTACTGATACGCCCGAGTCTCGTGCTTTCGGATGAGGGCGTTGAACGCACTCTTATCCCCCGATTGGGCACGGGTGATAAGCATTTGGTCATCGAGGTGGCTTTCGCTCATCTTGAATTACGGTGAAATGATCGTTTTTGGCCCGGTTGCCCGAGCTTCGCGAATTGCACGCTGTTCTTCCTGAGAAAGATCTCGTTCCGACCGGCCGTTCAGCAATGGCTTGCAGTAAACGCGACAGTCGGCTCGCCCGACAATACTGTTCAGTACGGCGCCGTTTCCTTGATCGTCATACATCGCCAAGGCGAAACTTTGATTTCCCCTTACATCTTCGAACGCATCGTACCGAACCAGTCCTAAATGGCCTTTGCTCTCGGCTAATCGACGTTCAAGATCTTGGGCACGGTTCCGCAGTTTTTCGATCTCTTCTTCCATCCTCATCCGTTCGCGCAGGTGATCGTACAACATCTTTTCAATATTGTCTCCGCTCGAATCGGACAGCAGAGTGCGCCATCGCGCGTTGCTCTTGGCCTGTAGACGGGTTAACCGGAATACTAGGATCGCGAGCACAACGATAGCGATGAGCAGAATAAGCAGAAAGTCACTGCTGTGTTGGGTTAAGCTTTGAAGGACTACATCCATGGGTCGTACGCCCGGACGGCGGTCTTTAGTATAGCGGACCTGGATTCTATTGGCTTGTCCGGTTCGTAGTTCAAGATAGACCGATAATTGGAGAGAAGATTTGAGGAAAGGAAAAAAACGGGCGATTACTGGATTTGGCGTCTTCCTTGTGATGACATTGATCTTCGCGGTGTTCTTCTATTTGAACGTCAAGACGATTGAGGTCTCAGGGATCTCTATGGAAACGACGCTCCATAACCATCAGCGAGTTCTAGTGAGCAAGGCCTATTGGCTCATCGGCAAGATACAAGACGGCGACATTGTCGTCATGCCAGACCCACATGGACCTGGATACATCATTAAACGTGTCTTCAAGAGCGCAGGAGAAGACGTTGACTTCGACTGGCGACCGGTTAATTCACCTGGGCCAGGCTATCGGTACGTGGTGCCTGCCGGATCGGTTTACGTTCTCGGCGATAACCGCGAATGGTCGGAGGACAGTCGGAAATTCGGCTTCGTCGATATGAGCACGATCATTGGGAAGGTCCTGCATTTCGAAAGGGCAGACAAAGGCAAATGAAGCGTTTCCCGGCCGGTTCGTACGGTCGGCAGCGGCTGCAGTTTTTTCCTGCACCGTTTCATGCGCCACTGCGTGCATTTATAGGCTTAGTGTTCCCCTGGGATGGAGACAAGGTACTCATTGCCGATATATGTGGACGCGGGTGGTGCATCCCGTCCGGTCGAGTCGAGGCTTTTGAGACGTCGCTAGAGGCCGTACGCCGTGAGGCGCAGGAAGAGGCTGGGGCGATTCTCAAAGATATCCAGTACATCGGTTGCTACCAGATGACCGAGCGCCAAGAGATCCGGTGGGCAGATTGCTATGTTGCCCACATCGAGGATCTGGTTGAGATCGGAATGAAAGACGAGTCCAAAGGCCGTCGCCTTGCGACCCTCGAAGAGCTCCCCGAGATCTACCACCTTTGGAACCCGCTCACCAAGATGGTATTCGAGCACTCGAAAGAGATTCTGGAAAGGCACCGGTGATGTCTGGAAGCGTTGCGTCCGCCGCGTGAGATTCTCCCAACACCAAACCAAACACCCAACACCCAACACCCAACACTCAACACCCACCCAGGTAATCTCGTCTTGACGATGAAGTCTCTACTTAGCTTTGGTGCTGCGGCCCTGGCGCTTGTTGTGAATGGTCAACAGATATCGGTTTCTGGAACTCAGTTTCGGGTGAACGGACACCGAATCTGGATTAGCGGGGCGAACACGCCTTGGCAGCACTGGAACGATTTTGGTGGGAACTTCGATGCCGCATGGTGGCGGAGCCAACTCCATGCTTTGCACGAGAATCACGTGAACGCGACGCGCGTTTGGATTTCGTGCAACGGCGACAATCCGTCCCCAGGCATCCTCCCTGACGGTTCCGTTCTACCGCCGACACCAAAGTTTTGGGCCGACCTCGATCAGCTGTTTCAGGCGGCGAAGGCCGAGCACGTCTATCTGATGCTCGCCATGATCTCATTCGATCACACCAAGAAGGGAAACAAGAATGCAGATGCGTGGCAGAACATGCAGCGCAGCGCCTCAAACCGGGCGTCGTATGTCAGCCAGTACGTCGTCCCCCTTGCTCGTCGATATGCGAGCAACCCCTACTTCTTTGCCGTCGATGTGGGCAATGAACTGGACTGGCATTGGGACAACCAAGGGATGAAGCAAGCCGACACCGTGGACCTGATCGCCCGGGTTGCGAATGCAGTTCACAAGAACAGCCATGCGCTGGTGTGCCAAGGAATGGGCACGGCTGCCAAATACCTGAGTGCTAAATACAAAGGAGACTGCCTTTCCGATGCTTCGCTCGGCTCGGCACAACCGGGCGCCCATGTCGATTTTTACAACATCCACTACTACGACTGGGTGAGGCAGTGGTTCTCAAGCCCATTTGAGCAATCACCCGAAGAGATGGGGATTATTGGTAAACCTGCTCTCGTTGGCGAGGCGCCGTCGAAAGGCAGCGCGGGGGAAAGTATCGAAGCCAACTATCGGAATGCGTTCACGAAAGGGTGGCAGGGCTTTATGCCGTGGACTTCGAACGGCGTCGACAACAACGGAACCCTAAAGGACTTCGCCCCAGGATCAAATTGGTTCTTCAAAGCTCACGGCGACCTGGTCGGAAACTAGCGGACGGCCTAGAAGAAGCGAGTGAAGAACTCGATGGCTCGAGACGCTTGTCCGGGAGGAAGCGAGCTCTGGAATGAGAGCGCATTTGACCACGTTACGATTCCGATGACTTCCTCATCTAGAATGTCGTTCTGACCATAGACGTATCCCACGAAGCCGGGAATGTACTGAAGCTCGTCGAGAATCCGACCGAGTTGGTCTACAAGTTCCGGGCCGTAACCGGGATCCGCCACGCGAACGCTCATAGAAAGGCAAGCCGTATTTGCGGTCTTGCTGACCCTTCTCCCCGACCGCTCATGGGTTCTGACCCGAAGAACGTTTGCCGGTCTGAAGTCGGCGAATTGGGTTTCCGCCAAAGAACGAACTTCGGTTACGGCAACCAAACCGCGCTCGGCGGCTTCCACATCTGCGTACTCGTAGACGACCAAGAACGACTCGGAATCCTGAGGATCGCGCCAAACGCTCAGTCCATAGCTGCCTTCGACGGTCGAGAGTCGTTCGTTCACCGCGAAGTAATAGTCGGCGATGATCGAAAGATCGTATTCATGAATCCTAACGCGCGCCAGGATGAGGATTTCGCTCACCCGCACATTGTGGCGAAAAACTTGCGCTGGGTGTTAGGTGTTCGACGCACTAGCGCCGAATCCAACACCGATGCCGTAGAATCAAGGACCCATGCTTACTCACCCGGACATCAAAGGCCGATTCGGCGCTTACGGCGGTCGATACGTGCCAGAGACACTCATCCCTGCCTTGGACGAGTTGGATCGAGAGTTTGAGAAGGCGTGGGCAGATGAAGCGTTTCGAAGCGAGTTCAGCCAGTACCTGTCCGAATACGTCGGTCGGCCCACTCCTTTGACTGAGGCGCGTCGGCTTAGCGAGGCAACAGGCCTCCACGTCGTTGTCAAGCGCGAAGACCTGAACCATACTGGCGCCCACAAGATCAACAACGCCCTTGGTCAGTGCCTTTTGGCGATTCGGATGGGCAAGAAACGGATCATTGCCGAGACCGGCGCGGGGCAACATGGCGTAGCAACCGCGACGGTATGTGCGCTTTTCGGCCTTGAGTGCGAAGTATATATGGGCGTCGACGACATCGTCCGCCAACAACTTAACGTATTCCGAATGAAGCTGCTCGGCGCCAAGGTCAACCCTGTTTCGAGCGGCACGCGCACGCTGAAAGACGCCCTAAACGAGGCGATGCGCGACTGGGTGACGAACGTAGGCGACACTCACTACATCATCGGCACTGCGGCGGGACCGCACCCCTATCCGTATATGGTTCGCGAATTTCAGCGCGTCATCGGCGATGAGTCGCGCGTTCAATATTTGGAGCGTTACGGTCGGCTTCCCGATGCTTGCATCGCCTGTGTCGGTGGCGGCAGCAACGCAATCGGTTTCTTTACTGCATTCGTACCGGACGAAGGCGTTCGCTTGATCGGAGTAGAGGCGGGCGGGCTTGGTCTTGCCACCGGCCAGCATGCGGCCCCGCTTTCATCCGGTTCTCCTGGCGTTCTTCACGGAAGCTACAGCTACCTTATGCAGGATGAAGACGGCCAGGTCCTTGGTACCCACAGCGTGAGCGCCGGCCTCGACTATCCTGGCGTTGGAGCAGAGCACAGCTATCTGAAAGATATCGGTCGCGCCGAGTACATCGCGATCACCGACGACGAGGCGCTTTCCGCGTTGACTTGGGTGGCAAGGTCCGAGGGGCTCATTCCGGCCTTCGAGAGCGCACACGCCTTCGCCCCATTAAGGGATAAGTCGCTCCTTCCAGCCGGTTCACGCGTCGTCGTTAATATGAGCGGCAGAGGCGATAAGGATATGGAAACGGCAGCGCGAATCCTCCACCTCTGACGGCTACTTTTCGAGCTTTTTGTAAAGTAAGTACGAATGGAAAACCGGTATAAACGCCATCACGACGAGTAGCGTCATCGACGCCATCATCGGCATACCGGCAATTGAGATTACGGCGCCTATCAATCCGCCGACGAACCAGATTCGCCCCGCCGCACGGTGGGTCGCGTCCCAAACCGGTTCGCTTGCGATCGTCCACGGGGTGCGGATACCCATGAAGAAGTTCCGTCGGACCTTGCCAAGCACGTTTCCAAGCAGTGCGAAGAAAATGAACATCGCAGCCATGAACGAGGTGCCAAAGTCGAGTTTGGATCCGGAAGAGGCTTTTAGGATGAAAAAGCTGATGAAGAAGAACAGACCCGACACGAGAACCATCGCGTAAGCGTAGGTCGACTCGAACTTGTCGATTTCGTACATCTTGGGCGAGATCTTCGGCAGTACAACGGTTAGGAGAATGCCGAAGAGGACCATTCCCGGACCCATCAGCACCGGTGTCAGTTTGCTGCCGTATTGGTCGACTTTCCCTTCGATGTTCCAATGGGTGGGAACGCTATCCGGCAGTTGTTTGAAGTAGTAGGCGCTTGCGGCGACGATTATTGCAAGGAAGGCGCACTGAATAAGGAGGCTGGTCTTAAGATTCATCGGGTGACTCCAGAGGCTCATCCTTTGCGAAGACATCGAGAAAGAGTGCCATCGCATCCTGAACCACGGTTGTGTTCAACGAATAGACAATCTGCTGCCCTTCGCGGCGGCCACGAATAAGGTCCGCATGCTTGAGCACATTGAAGTGGTGGGACATCGAGGGGCCGCTGATGTCGAATCGCTGCGACATCTGTCCTGCCGTCAATTCGCCCTTCGATAGCATGCGCAAGACCTTTCGCCTTGTCGGATCCGCCATCGCCTTAAACACTTCGTCGATTGCCATAGTCGTTGATTGGAAGATAATTAGCCAATCATCTAAATATACCGAACTCGTTGACGGAGGGTTGCAGGGTAAATTCAATCCCCATGGCCACTCACCTGGATGTACTGATTTCCGAAACTGCCCTTCAGGCGAGGACGGCGGAGTTGGCGCTCAAAATCGACGAGGAACTAGGCGGAGAGCCTGTGGTTCTCATCGGTGTTTTGAAGGGTTCGATTCATTTCCTATCCGACCTTGGACGGGCGATGAAGTCGGACGCAGAAATTGACTTTCTGCAGACCAGCAGCTATCATGGCGGTAAGTCTTCTTCCGGTGTCGTTCAAATTCGTAAAGATTTGGACATCAATATCGAAGGATTGAACGTCATCATAGTGGAAGATATTGTTGACACGGGGGTAACCCTGAGTCACTTGAGGGAGTTGCTCTCAACTCGAAAACCCAAGTCTCTAAAGGTCGTTGCACTTCTATCCAAAGAGGGATGTAGGAAAGTGCACCCATTTGTTGAGTACATTGGCTTTGAGATTCCGAACGAGTTCGTGGTAGGATATGGTCTAGATTACGCGGAACGGTATCGAAACCTCCCGTATATCGCAATCCTGCGCGAAGAGTAGTTCCTCTCCCATCAAGGCTTTGTCTATCTCAGCCTACCTCCACGCCAGGAATTCAGCCTCAGGAGCTATATGACCCATCAGTTTCGACCTCGCAAGTCGCCAGAAGGCGGCGGCGGTAACCAAGGTATGCGAAGGCAGCGCGGACGCAATCGCGAAGGCTTGCCCAAGAACGATCCGCAGACCGACCTAGAACTTTTACCGGAAATCGACTACAACCACTTTGACCAGATGCCCCCGGCGAGTCTGCTCAAAGAGGCCAAAGCCGCGAAGATAGACCCTAAGACCCATCTTCGCCATGAGCTAGTCGAAAAGCTTTTACTCGCCGCCAACAAGGATGCGATCTATTCCAAAGGCATCCTTGAATTGATGTCCGACGGATGGGGATTCCTCCGCCGCGAGAACTACGTTCCTTGCCCCCAGGACGTCTATGTGTCTCAGTCGCAAGTCAAGCGATTCGGCTTGCGTGCCGGAGACAACGTGTTCGGTCAGGTGCGTCTTCCGAAGGAAGGCGAGAAGTACCAGGGCATGTTGCGCGTTGAGAGCATTAACGGATTTGGCACCGCCTCCCCAGAGATGCAGAAGCGCAAGAACTTTGACGAGCTAACGCCGCTCTATCCGAATGAAAGGCTCGTCCAAGAGACCGTTCCCGAAAACATCCCCGCCCGAATCGTCGATTTGATCTCGCCGGTAGGCAAAGGCCAGCGCGGCCTGATCGTTTCTCCGCCGAAAGCCGGTAAGACATCGATGCTCAAGACGATCGCCAATGCGATCACCGCGAACCATCCCGAAGTTTATTTGATGGTCCTTCTCGTGGATGAGCGACCGGAAGAAGTTACCGATATGCGCCGTTCTGTGCGCGGTCAGGTCATCTGGTCGACATTCGATGAGCCGCCGGAAAATCATATGCGCGTCGCCGACCTATGTTTGGAGCAGGCAAAGCGGTTGGTGGAGGGTGGAAGAGACGTCGTGATCCTTCTCGACTCGCTCACGAGACTTTCGCGGGCCAGCAACTTAACGATCAACCCATCCGGTCGAACTCTTTCCGGAGGTTTGGATCCAGGCGCTCTCTATCGTCCGCGTCGTTTCTTTGGCGCCGCGCGAAACATCGAAGAAGGCGGTTCCCTCACGATCGTTTCCAGCGTTCTCGTCGACACGGGAAGCAAGATGGACGATGCGATCTTCGAAGAACTTAAGGGCACCGGCAACATGGAAATCGTGTTAGACCGCGAACTCGCCGAACGGCGCATCTGGCCGGCAGTCGACGTTAAGCGCAGTTCGACCCGACATGAGGAGCTTCTCTTCAAGAAGGAAGATCTCGAAGGCGTTGTTCAACTTCACCGATTGCTCGCCAATCAGACGAATTCTGTGGAAGCTACCGAGTCGCTTATCAAGCTGCTCAAGCGGACACCAACCAATGCGGCGTTCCTCGAGAGCGTGGTTGCTAGAACCAAGGCAAGCGCCTAATGGCGTTCGGTGGGCCGGTATCGAGACCCGCGGGTATCTTTCAGTAATGGCAGAAGAGTACGACGAGCCAGAGCGTTCAGAGAACCTGAACGAGCCGCCACCGTTCTTTCCGTACGACGATTCGGCGCCCATCCGGGTGCCGGGCAGTATGGGGGAATTGATTGAGGTTGCCGTCGAAGGCGTATACGCGGCTGAGAACAACGGCAATATCTCGCGATTCGTTCTGGTCACCGACGGGGAGCGAAAGCTCCCGATCTTGATCGGAGCGTTCGAGGCTCAGGCCATCGTGTCTGAGCACGAGGCAAAACGGGCCGACCGCCCCATGACGCACGATCTGATCCGCACGATCATGTTGCGAACCGACGTGACACTCGACCGAGTCGTCATCGACGATTTTTGGAACGCGGTGTACTACGCCAAGCTTTATCTGCGAAGAGGTTCGGAAGAGATCGAGATCGATGCCCGACCATCCGACTCCATCGCCCTTGCGATGCGCTTCGAAGCCCCCATCTTTGTCGCAGACGGAATTCTCGAAGCGGCAATGGAAGAGTAGGGTAGAGCGTTGAAGCGCGAACCGTTGTAGCGTTCGAGGGAAGGCAGATCCGCTGATTTCAACCCAAATAGGGTGCTTGGGCTTCATCCCGGATCTGCTCTCGTAACCGATTGAAGTCTGATCGCGTCTCTAGATTGGCTGCTGAAAGAACTTGCGACACGTGGCGATGCCCAAGCTACACCGATCTCGGCCCTTTCGAATTGCCGCATCTAGCGCGGTGTTTATCGCGGCATGCGGTTTTGTTTTATGGACCGCCTTCCATCCTAAGATTCAGCTGGCGACGGAAGCAGAGATCAGGGCTGTTCTGCCCAAAGAACTCCTTATCGAAGCCCCGGTCGATCGGCTCGCTCAAGAGCGTTACAAAGAACTCTTAGCCCTAATCGGGAGTCTGGACAAGGTTAAGGTCGATCAACTTCTTGAATCGAGATTGGCACTCCTGGTCAAGCCCAAAACTCCTGGCGCACCTCCGTTGACCTCGTCGGTTTCAACTCTTTCGGCGTCGGAGCAATACGCCGAGGCTCGGCGCCTATGGTCTTCCGCTCCGAGTTTGAGCTCACAAGTCTCAGATCTCCTCAATGCCGGACCTCTCCAAGTAACAACCGACAATTCAGGAGGCAAGCCGTCAAGCGCAGATGAATCTCGGGTCAAGTCAATTATTAGCACACTGACGGTTACAGCCGAACTGGCTACAGACTGCGGGGATTTCAACCGATCTACCGAGATGTTGTCCCTCGCCGTAAGGCTTGACGCCAGAATGCTTCCTTCCGGAGGGACGCTGATGGATCATCTAAACGACGCCTTTTACGATTCCATCACGATGAGAGCGATTAGGCATGCCGTGGAGAATCCGAACTTCCCGCCAGAAAACTGTCGTCGTATCCTCAACTTGGTTTCTCCCGCACCTGTGCGGGATGTATTCACTGCGCAGGCAATACGAACTGACTTTCAAAAGAACTTGAAGTTCCTTGCACTTGATCCAAGAACAAGAGCGGGGGAGTGGGGGAACTCGATCGATTCGTCCGGCGTAAGCGCGCACGTTGAGCCATTTTCCGGAACGTATGACGCAATCGAAACGGCGAAGATCTGGGGAGACGAAACCCTCGCCCAAATAGCGAATACCGCCAAACCATTTGCAATGTTCGATCAATCGTCTGATGTGATGGCGAAGCAACTGGTCGGAAACTTGCCAAAGACGGTCGGTCCTGAGCGGCCAGAAGGAATTGACAAGTGGAAGGATAAACTCAGATACCGCTTCCAAATGGACAACGGCCACAACACCATTGGTCGAATCTTCCTAAACGCGGCCCATTGGTCAAGAAAGGGAATCATCGAAGCATCCTGCCGTTGGCGCGCCAATCGCGACGAGACGCGAGTCTTTCTGGCCTCCAGGATCTTTCGTGCATCTCATCACGGTCAACTGCCGGAGTCAGTGGACGGCTTCAGGCCGCTCATCGGAGAGTGGCCGATGGACCCATTCAACGGACAGAAGCTGATTTATGACCCAAAAGAGGAAAAGGCCTATTCTGTCGGCCCTAACCTCATCGACGACAAGGGTGATATCGGGCTCAGCCCAGGAGGTGGGAAGGACATGGGCATTTCACTGAAGCTTGGAGTCAGGACGAAGGTTGTGCGACCACCCAAAAAAGCAGTCGACGATTCCGGCTAGATCTTCGACCTTTGCGCCTCGCGGTAATCTCTCGCGCATGGATCTTGCCTCCAGAGCTGAGGAGTTGCGACGCCTTGTCGAGTACCACAACTACCGGTACCACGTCCTCGATTCGCCCGAGATCAGCGACTCGGAATACGACAAGCTGTTCCGCGAATTGCAGCAGATCGAGATTGATCACCCCGAACTAAAGACTCCCGATAGTCCCACCCAGAGTGTCGGCGGGCCCCCCATCGAGGGCTTCAAGCCGTATCGGCACGCAATTCCGATGTTGTCGCTCGACAACGCTTTCGGGCACGATGAGCTAAGGGCATTCGACGACCGGGTCAAGCGGGGCCTCGAAACGGAATCCGACGTCGAGTACTTCGCGGAGCTTAAGTTCGACGGCGCCTCTATCTCACTTACCTATGTCGACGGATCCCTTGAAGTTGCAGCTACTCGGGGAGATGGAACAACGGGTGAAGACGTAACCCATAACGCTAAGACCGTTCGCGGCATTCCACTCCGACTGCGAGAGCCACTCCCAGGACGATTCGAAGTGCGCGGGGAAGTCGTCATGCTCAAATCGGCGTTCGAAGAGATCAATCGTGGCAAAGCGGAGCGGGGCGAACAGCTTTTTGCGAACCCAAGAAACGCGGCTGCCGGCGGACTACGGCAGTTAGACAGCCGATTGACTGCAGCCAGGAAGCTGAGTTTCTTCACTTACGGGGTCGGAATGGTCGAGTTGGGGGAAGGTCGTCGAATCGCGGAATCGCAAAGCAAAATTCTGGAGCGTCTGAAGTCACTTGGCTTTGCAGCACGGCCAGAACCTCAAGTTGTAACCGGTGTCGATCAACTCATCGCCTTTACCGATCATGTCCAGAGCATCCGCGCAGCGCTTCCTTTTGGAATTGACGGTGTCGTGATCAAGGTCAACAGCCTCGATCAGCAGGCCGCGCTCGGATTTACGGCAAGGGGCCCGCGCTGGGCGATCGCGTACAAATTTCCTGCCGAGCAGGCGTTCACCAAGCTCAATCGGATTTTTGCTCAAGTCGGACGAACGGGCAAAATTACCCCGGTTGCGGACCTCGAGCCGGTCGTCGTAGGTGGCGTTACCGTTAGCAGGGCGACGCTTCACAACTATGAGGATCTGGCCCGAAAAGACGTTAGGGAAGGCGATATCGTCATCGTCCAGCGCGCGGGAGACGTGATCCCCGAGGTTGTGGGGCCCGTACTGGAGAAGCGGGAATCGGGCTTTCCGATTCCACAAGAGCCGACGGAGTGTCCAGAGTGTCAGGCGCCTTTAACTCGAAAGGAAGGGGAAGTCGCCCTTCGGTGTCCAAACCGGTCGTGTCCGGCTCAAATCTCGGCGAAGCTGAGGCACTTCGTCGGCAGGAAGATGATGGATATCGACGGCATGGGCGAGAAGCTGATCGACCGTTTCCTCGAACTCGGGATCGTGACCGACCTGCCGAGCATCTATCGGTTGCGCGAGCGCAGGGATGAACTTGTAGGCTTGGAGCGACTCGGCGACCTATCTATCGACAATCTCCTCGTCGCCATCGAAGATAGCAAAACAAGGACGCTTGCGAGGTTCATTTTCGGCCTCGGAATTCCGAGCGTGGGCGAGAAGGGCGGCCAAGACCTTTCTCGTGAACTGCGGACTCTCGAAGCGATCCGTATTGCGGATTACGACACCTTGATGGCGATCCCCAATATCGGGCCCACGACTGCAAATGAGGTTCAAGAATGGTTCGAGGACCCCGACAACGCAAGAATGATCGATGAGATGCTGGAGCTTGGGGTAGCTCCCGTCGAAGGGGAGGCGCCCGTCAGCGACCTGTTCGCCGGCCAAACCATTGTCTTCACTGGCAAACTCGAAGGGTTCACACGCGAGGACGCCGAAGCATTCGTTGCCAAGATGGGTGGCAAGTCGGCAGGGAGCGTCAGCAAGAACACGACCTTCGTCGTGGCGGGACCGGGCGCGGGATCCAAATTGCAGAAAGCAGAATCGCTTGGCGTTCGAGTCCTTACTGAAGCGGAGTTCCTCGAAATGCTCCCTGAGGGCTCCCTCTGAACAGCTTTACAGTAACCTATCCGACCAGCAGCTTCGATATTGGTCAATGCGTCAGCAGCGGGCAAGTTTTTCGGTGGGAGCAGCTTGGAGGAGGCATCTGGTTTGGCGTCGATGGGGACCACTGGTACAAGGTTTCACCTGCTTTCGTTGTGTCACCAGAATTATCGTCGGTCGATGTCCAAAGCAACGCCGGCGCTGAGGAGTTCGAAAGGTTGTTTCGCCTGGACTGGGACTCTTCAGAGATCGAAACTGAAATCCTTGCGGTCGCTCCCGAGATGGCGCCCTATTTCGAGACGTTCAACGGGTTGCGGATCATGCGGTCGACTTGCTCCACGGAGATCTTCTTCGGGTTCCTGTGTACACCGAACAACAATCTCACTCGAATTCTACAGATGGCCCGGCATCTGGCCAGTTACGGCGCGGAACTGGCTGTCGTCGATGGCAAGAGGATTAACCGCTTCCCCGATGTTGCCACGATAGCTGCGATCCCCGAGGCCGACTTAAGGGCGAAAGCTTTCGGCTATCGAGCGGCAACCATCCCGTCTGTCGCTCAACAAGTTCTCACCCGCGGCGAAGCATGGATTGAGAGCTTGAAGAACGTACCGTTCGAGTCGGCGCACGCAGAACTATGCAAACTCAAGGGAGTCGGCCCCAAACTTGCCGACTGTATCGCCCTGTTTGCCCTTCACCACATGGAAGCGGTCCCCATCGATACTCACATCTGGCAAGCCTACGTGCGCTTGTATCGTCCAGAATGGAAGGATAAACCGATCACCGACTCCCGGTACCGCGAAGCTGCAACGTTCTTGAGAGCTCGATTCGGAAACCACGGTGGCTGGGCGCAGCAGTATCTTTTTTACGACAACATGCTGAACTGGCGGACGCGGAAGGAATAACGGAACAGAGCGTGCCGCGACTTTGGGGCGTTTTCTTGTCAACCCCTAGCGTAAAAATTTCCTAACGGTTAAACATGTAGGTTTTTGCGGAAAACCTGTCTCTTTCGCAGAAAAACGTGAAGTGAACGGTGTTCCAAAGGGTCTCTTGTTGCTTATGGCGGGTATAACAACCCGTCGCAGCCATGCAAGAGGAGGTTCCAAATGCGCAACTGCTCACAAAAAGTGAGTATCGCCTTGATCCTTATGACGGTCGCCGCATCGGCGTTCGCAGGGGGGAGAAGGCAAAAAGAAATTCAGGTGGAGACCCATTCGGAGACAATCCGAGCGGGCGTCCGATATGAGTTTAGCCGTAGCCTGAGACCAGGCAGACTGGTGAAAGCTCAAGAAGGTCTCGATGGGGTTACAAAGAAAACCTATCGGGTGACATACCTTGACGGCAAGCCCGTCGGTAAGGAACTCCTGAAGGAGGCTACGAAAGAGCCTCAGCCAACAGTTTTTATGATGGGTCGCGGTGGCATGCCATCTGACCGTGGTTCTTTCATGCGAAAGAAGGTGCTTGAAATGTCAGCCACGGCGTACGATCCGAGTCCGCGCTGTAACGGTCGCGGTTCGCATGGGCGAACTCGAACGGGCGCAAGAGCGACCTATGGAGTAGTCGCCGTCGACCCTCGGGTAATTCCGTTGGGGACAATCGTTTTTGTTGAAGGATACGGTTTGGCTCTCGCATGCGATACAGGCAGCGCGATCAAGGGTAACCGAATCGATCTTTGTTATGACTCTGGACGCGTCGCCGATAATTTCGGTCGGCAGAAGGTCCGCGTCCACGTTCTAAGCACTCGTTGAAACTGTACGACCCGGCAACGCTGACTGCGTTCCTGAAGAAGTACGGTATTTCGGCATCTAAAGGCCTCGGGCAGCACTTCTTGTGCTCCGAAGCTGCGGTGGAATCGATCGCAAGCGCCATTGCTGGCTGCTTAGGCGTTTGCGAAATCGGTCCCGGCCCTGGTGTACTCACCGGGCCAATATCTGAGCAATCTCAGCGGATGATTGCGCTCGAACTCGATCAACAGATGATCGAGGCCCTCAAGTTTTCTTCGCCCAAGGCAGAGGTCAGGCGCGTTGACGCCCTAAAGGTCGATCTTTCGGCCCTGCTCCGCGAACTTCCCGAACCGCGAGGCATTGTTTCGAATATGCCCTACTACATCACTGGGCCCCTGCTTAACAAGATCGCGGAAGCCCGAAGCGAGCTTTCGATTGCGGTGCTGATGATGCAACGAGAGGTTGCCCAGCGCATTCTCGCCAAACCTGGCAACGGTGATCGGGGCTCCCTTTCGGTCTACCTTCAAAGTCTATTCGAGATTGACTTAGTCACTCACGTGCCAGCGAAGTACTTCCTTCCGCCACCACGTGTCGACAGCACTGTCCTGAAATTCACTCCCAAGCGGTTCGATTGGGCAACTGATTTCGAGACTCGTTACTTCAGGATTA
>Ga0364866_10293_pt1 | contig 35435 bp, 17 predicted proteins | sample ExccelAu500001D3_3_FD_206913 | JGI IMG/M metagenome (GOLD analysis project Ga0364866, IMG submission 206913) | Enriched cells from Trout Bog Lake Hypolimnion, Wisconsin, USA - BchlTB.Aug13.5000.01.D3 | ecosystem: Environmental > Aquatic > Freshwater > Lake > Hypolimnion/Profundal zone | place...
CACGCGCACGGCGGTGACAGCTCGGGGATCAAGGCGTTTTATGAGGTCACGCCGTTGCAGGGTCTCGTAAATCGCGCGGGGAAGGCGGTAAACATCACCTTTTCCGAGGGATACCAAAAAGACGGGAGCGCTGATTTGGCCGCCCGGGCCGTGTCCGCCGCCAAGGCGGCGGACGTGGTGATTTACATCGGCGGCCTGAACCACGACAAAGGCTTCGATTGTGAAGGTGCCGATCGCAAGGATCTGAAATTGCCTTACGGTCAGGACGAGCTGATCCAGAAAATTGCGGCGGCCAATCCGCGAACCATAGTGGTCCTCGAAGGTATGATGGTGGAAATGGACGCCTGGCTGGACCAGGTTCCCGCCGTGTTGCAGGCGTGGTATCCGGGCATGGAGGGCGGCAACGCGCTGGCCAGAGTATTGTTCGGGGATGTGAACCCCTCCGGCAAACTGCCGGCGACGTTTCCCAAAAAACTGTCGGATTCGCCGGCGCACGCGCTCGGGAATTATCCCGGTGCCAATGGCACGGTGACCTATGCCGAGGGTTTGCTCGTGGGCTACCGGTGGTTTGACACGAAGCACATCGAGCCGCTGTTTCCGTTTGGCCACGGCTTGAGCTACACGGCGTTTGCATACTCCAACCTGAAATTGACGCCGACCGGAACCGGCGTGACCGCCGAGTTTGAAATCAGAAACAGCGGCCAGGTTCCGGGCGCGGAAGTGGCCCAGCTTTATGTCCATCCGGTCAAACCTGGCGTATTGCGGCCGGAAAAGGAATTGAAAGGCTTCAAAAAAGTCTTTTTGAAGCCGGGCGAACGGCAAACCGTTTCGCTTCCGCTCCCCAAAGCCGCCTTTGCGTATTACAGTCCGGAGCGGAAATCGTGGGTTGCCGAGCAGGGTGCTTACAAAATCCTGGTCGGCGGCTCCTCGCGGGAGCTGCCGCTGCAAGGCGAGTTTCAATGGGCGGAAACCAGCCTGGTAAAATAATTCAAAACGCAGATTTCCATGCCAGCAATCAAGCACCTTCTCCCCCTGATACTTGTATTAGGCGCATGCCACTGCCAGAGCAAAGCTGCGCCAGAGTTGCTGCTGGACATGACGCACCGGAATCCCGGGGATGATTATCCGGCGTCCAAATTCGTGGCTCCGCAGTTTCTGGCAAGCTGGGGCTACAATGGCCAGGTCATCGGATCGATAGGCGGCCTCCAGACGTTCGATGAGATTGCGCCGGGGTTGCTCCCGGAAGGGAGTGTGGAACGGAATTGGGCTTTGAGGCACGTCGCCGAATTGCAGCAGCGCGTGCAAGCGGCGCACTCCGCCGGCCTCAAATGTTTCGCCGGCACGGACATGATTTTGCTGCCGAAAAAGCTGATTGCAAAGTTCAAGGATGAGATTTGCGACCAACCAGGGCACATTGACATCGAACGCCCGAAAACCCGGGAGATTTTCCGCGCGCTGCTCCGCGAAACCTTCCAGCGCGTGCCGGAATTGGACGGCATCGTCGTCCGCACGGGCGAGGTGTATTTGCAGGATTTTCCTTATCACGCTGCCAGTGGAAATTTCTCCGATGCCAAACGGCAGGGCGGTTCGGCGATTCTGCATGGCGAGCAGAGCCATATCGAATTGCTGAAAGTATTGCGCGACGAGGTTTGTGAGAAGCTGAATAAAATCGTGATCTATCGAACCTGGAGTTTCGGCCCGCAAAATTTCCACGAGAATCCGAAGTATTATCTCAAGGTCACGGACGCCATCGCGCCACACACCAACCTGATTTTCTCCATCAAGCACCAGCAAGGTGATTTCCATCAGCTCACGCCGTTCAATCCCACACTGATGATTGGCAAACACCGGCAGATCATTGAGGTGCAATGCCAGCGCGAGGCATACGGCAAGGGCGCACATCCGTATTACATCGGCGACGGTGTCATCAACGGGTGGGAGGAATATGCCTGGCTGATGAAACCCGGCCAGCCGCACGGCTTGCGTGAGGTCATCACGAACGAGCTTTGCGCCGGCGTTTGGACCTGGTCGCGCGGCGGTGGCTGGGAAGGGCCCTACATAAAAAATGAACTGTGGTGCGAACTGAACGCCTACGTTATCGCCAAGTTCGCCGAAAATCCGACGCGCAGCGAGGAGAATATTTTCAACGAATACGCCCGTGAACGATTAAAGCTGTCCACCGGCGACGCAAAAAAGTTCCGCGAGCTGAATTTGCTCTCGGAAAGGGCCGTGCTGCGCGGTCAGCTCACAACGCTCGGCGCGAAAATCAATGTCTGGTGGGCGCGCGACCATTTCTTTGACGAACCGGATCTTGCGGATTTTATCAAAAAGGGAATGGTGGAAAAGGCATTGGCGGAAAAAGGGGATTCCGTGGCGATCTGGAAGCACATTGAGCAGTTGGCGCAGGAGATCCATTTTGCCGACGCAAACACCCAGGAATTCGTCGAGGTGTCGGCCGCCTACGGCCGCACGAAATACGAAATCATTGAACAGGCCTGGACGGTTTTGTTCTATGGCAAGCTGGGCGATAATTTAGGGAGTTATGATCGCGAGAAAATCCGCGGGGCAATTTCCCATTACGACAACCTATGGAAGGAATGGAAAAACCTGGCAAATAATCATCCTTGCTGCGCTACGATATATAAGGATGTCGGCTTTGATTACCAACCCGGGCTCGGTGCCGCAATCAATCGCTATCGGCGGATTTGAAACCATGACTTCTGAGGTTTGTCCTTCGCACCCTGTTGACGTCGCCAACAATTGAATTGGGATTTTGGGAAAGCACAGTGCCGCTGTTTCCATATTCGTCGAAAGATCCGCTTTCCACGCCATAAGTGTGCGCGGAAACGAAATCCGCTGACGAGTGGTTCGATGGATTCCCCCGGCTGAAGTTTTCCACGTGACCGTTCCCTTCAGCGGGTCGGTCTCCAGTTTGAAACTGTCGCCGGATTTGGTCAGAGTGAGTGCGCGCACTTCGATTCCGCCGGGCAAGAAAATTATGCCCTTCGCCGTTGTTGTGTCCTTCGCGTAAACGCGCAGCTCGATTTTCGACCAATCCATTTGCGCCGTGGTTTGGGGCAGCGCGATGTACGGAATGACCAAACCATTTTGCACCAAAATGAGGTCGGGAATATTTCCGGCTTCGCGGTTTTGCCGGCGGGCAGGGTAGGTGAGGGTCGGTGATTTCGGGTTTACATCGAAGCCCCAATCCCCTAAGAAATCAGTATGCAGCTTTTCCTTAACGCCGTCTTTAATCGCACGGTCAGTTTTTCGGTGGTGCAAACCCATGCCGCGCCCCTTGCCGTGGGCGCTAGTACCCGGCTGAAATTGCGAAGGACAGCCACCGCTCGTTAAAACCGGACGACAACCGCCGCTTGGTATGATGAGAACATTCAGACTGGCCCGTTTTTTCAATTTCTTGCTGCTTGCTGGCAGCGTTTTGTTGGGCCATGCTGCCAGTTCGGATTCACCTGGTCTGCCGCTGGCCGCGACAAAGCATTGGACCGCCGACAACGGCAACGGCACCTACTCAAATCCGCTGTTCTACGGCGAGTTTGAAGACCCGGATGTGATCCGCGTGGGCGATGACTATTACCTCGCGGGCACGACCATGCACATGAACCCGGCGGTTGAGATCTTGCGGTCCAAGGATTTGGTGAACTGGGAACTCGCCGGTTATTGCACGAACAAGCTCGATTTTGGCCCGGCCTATCGCCTCGAAGGCGGGAACATCTACGGTAACGGCATCTGGGCTCCGTGCATCCGGTATCACAATGGCATGTTTTACATTTTCTGCAACGTGAACAGGGCCGGGCTTCAGATATTTCGTTCAAAGTCAATTGAGGGACCTTGGGAGCGGAATCAGTTGCCCAACCGGCATGACATGTCAGTCCTGTTCGACGACGACGGCAAGGTTTACATCATCTCGGGTGGCGGCAACCCCTATCCGATTGAAGAACTGGCACCGGACCTCAGATCCTTTGATATCCATGCGCCCCGCCATCAGCTCGTTGTTCCGCCGGATGGCCCAAGGATGGGAGAAGGCCATCATTTTTATAAGATCAAAGGCAAGTATGTGGATGTGTCCGCGATACCGGGTGGACCGGTGGATCAGATGGTTGCCGTCGGCGATTCCATTGACGGCCCGTGGAAGGTGGAGCGCATGGTTCAGAGCGAGTCGCTGGGGGTGACGGCCACGACACCTGCGCGCGCGCAGGCCAATGATCGCGGACTCTGGCTGCATCAGGGTGGCATGTGCGACACACCTTCGGGTGAATGGTGGTGCATTATCATGTCGGACCACGGCAGCGCGGGTCGCATGGTTTCGTTGGTTCCGGTTACCTGGGATAATGGCTTTCCGCTCATTGGCCTGCCGGGCAATTTGCGCAAGGCGCCCAATACATGGATCAAACCCAACACCGGTTTTACGCAGGAGCCAAAGCCAACCTATGTCCCCGATGACAACTTTGAAAGCGGAAAACTGAATGCGCACTGGCAGTGGAATCATGTGCCTGATGACCGCAAATGGTCGCTCACGGAAAAGCCCGGTGTGCTGCGTCTGCATTCTTTGCCCGCCACGAATTTTTGGTCCGCCCGCAACAGTCTCTGCCAGCGTCCGCCCGGACCGGAGTCCATCATGACCGTCGAACTGGACACGACTGGTTTGGTGGCCGGCGACAATGCGGGCTTGGCGCTGCTGAGCGCCCCCTACGCCGGAGTAAGCGTGATGAAAACCGCTGAAGGCGCGACCTTGCAACGGTTCGATGGTTCTGGCGGCGGACGCCGCGGCGGATTTGGTGGCGGTGGCGGAGCGGTTGCTCCAATCAATGCGCAGAACATCGGCTCAACTAATCCTCCCACCCACCTGTGGCTCCGTGTTCATTGCAACTTTGACACCGACGAAGCCATCTTCAGTTGGAGCGCCGGGGGCAAGCAATTCGCGCCGCTGGGTAATCCGTTCCCAATGACCTTCCAATTGACGACTTTCCAAGGTGTTCGGCCCGCTTTGTTCAACTTCAACACCTCCGGCCAGCCCGGTGGGTTTGCCGACTTTGATAACTTTGTCGTGGAGGAACCTCGCGCCCGCGGCAGCGAACGTGAGATTCCTGTGGGGAGAATCATCACGCTCACCAGCGGCGCTGATGGCAGCTTCCTGGCCGCCGACGCGCAGAGCAATGTCCTGGTCAATGTGGCGGCGGATTCCGCCGATGCAAAGACACCCAAGGTGCGTTTTCAAGTTGTTGACCTCGGCAAGGGGCGCATTGCGTTGAAGGCTGTGAACGGCCGGTACGTCTCGGTCACGGAAGATGGGGTTGCTTTGCAGGATCTTGCCGGCAAGGCACCGGACGATGCGAAGACGTTCCAATGGATCAACCTTATGCGCGGCGACACGATGTTCCTGTCGCTGACGAATCACCATTATCTGGCCACCAAACCGAATGCGCCGGGGCCGGTCACTGCCACCGCCACCGGCCCGAGTCCGGCTCGGCAGCAAGGCGAATGTTTCAAATGGAAAACCGTTGACTGAAGTTCGATATGCTCATGTTTCCCGCGCCGGAAGCCGAAAGCGGCTTTGGTCATGAAGGCTTTGGCGGAATAGGCCAGACCGTCCTGCCGCAGCGAACCTCGTTCAGGTTCTGCGTGCCCCCCATTCATATTTGCCCTTTGCCGCCGAATGTACTGTTAACCCCGTTCAAACCCCATGCTGGGGATCGGGAATCCTGTTCGAGCATATACGACGATTGTCGTATGTTCCCCGAGGCTGTTCCCCTATAGGTTCCTACGCAAACACTCACTGTGAACAAATATAAATGAAAAATTCAGCCCTGATCTTGGCGCTCATTGCCCTGCCGTGGTCTGCTTTCTCCTCGGACGTCACCGGCATTTGGAAATCCGAATTCGATTCGCAGATCGGCCTGCAGAAATACACGTTTTCGTTCAAGCAGGACGGCACGACCTTGACCGGGACAGCCAGCTCGGAAGCTGGCGAACGGAAACGTGAAGCCGAATTGAAAGAAGGAAAAGTGGCAGGCGACACCGTCTCGTTCGTCGAGATGCTGAATTTCCAAGACAACGAAATTCGCATTACCTATATGGGCAGGATTGCGGCCGATGCCAACGAAATCAAATTCACGCGCGAAGTCGGCACCATTGCCAAGGAGGAAATCGTGGCCAAACGCGAGCAGACACCGTCTGCCGCTTCCCCGCCGACGGCCAAGGCGCTCCGGATCAAGGCTGGCAGGGATACCGCCCTTACGGATTCAAATGGCAATGTCTGGCTGGCGGAGCAAGGATTCGAAGGCGGATCCACGGTTGATCACGATCCGCCGGTTGCGATCGCCGGAACAAAAACCCCCGAGCTATTTCAGAGCGAGCATTACTCGATGGACTCATTTTCCTGCAAACTTCCCAATGGCAATTTCATCGCGAAACTATATTTTGCCGAGACCTACGACGGCATTACCGGTCCCGGCGCGCGCGTGTTCTCCTTCAATGTGCAGGGCCACGAGTTCAAGGATTTCGATGTGTGGGTGAAGGCCGGTGGGCCTAATCGCGCCTATGTCGAAACGGTGCCCGTGGAAGTGACAAACGGAGAATTCCGTATGGTTTTCACCGCCCAGGTCGAAAACCCGGAAATCAACGCCATTGCCATCATTCCCGAGGGGGTGACTGACACCAGCGTCGCAATCGCCTCGCCTGCCACGGCCACGGTGGTCACGGCTGAGCCGTTCGCCAGCCCGCCCGCCGGGACCACGGCTGCCGACACCGCACCTGGTGCCACCCCGGTTCTTCAAATTGACACAGGAGAGGTTGCGGGCAAGGTCAGCCCGGATTTCTTCGGGCTGATGACCGAGGAAATCAATTTCGCCTACGAAGGCGGCATCTATGGCGAACTCATCCGCAACCGCTCGTTCAAGGCGGATGCGGTGGTTCCCAGCGTCCATGCCGACACTTACGTGGCGGGGAAATACCTTCCGGTTTCTTACCGGCCCGACACCAAGCCCAGGTTCTGGACCACGGTCGGCGGCGCCTCGATGGTTCTGGACGCGAGTGTGCCTCTGAACGAATTCCTGAATGTCAGCCTCAAGCTCGATGCCTCGTCGGCCTCCGCTACCGCGCCAGCCGGTATTGCCAACGGTGGCTACTGGGGCATTCCCGTCAAGCCCAAGACGACCTATACTGTCTCGTTCTTCGCAAAGGCCGCCACCGGTTTCACTGGGCCAGTAACTGTCAGCATTGAAAGCGCCGATGGCAAAACCAGCTTCGCCAGCGTCGAGATCAAAGGTCTGACCACCGAATGGAAGAAGTTTGAGGTCAAACTCAAGACCAAGAATGTCCCCGTTTCCAAAGAGAACGTCTTTAAACTCACCACCAGGACCTCTGGCACGCTGTGGCTGCAAAATGTTTCGCTCTTTCCGCCTACTTACAAGAATCGTCCCAACGGCAACCGTGCTGACATCATGGAACTGCTGGCGGCCATGAAGCCCAAATTTCTGCGTTTGCCGGGCGGAAATTATGTTGAGGGCAATGCCTTCAACCAGCGTTTCAATTGGAAGGAAACCATCGGCCCGGTGGAACAACGCCCCGGCCATCCGAGTTGCTGGGGCTATTGGTCCACCGACGGCATGGGCATCCTGGAATACGCCGAATGGTGCGAAGACCTGGACATGGAACCCGTGCTTGCCGTGTTTGCCGGCTATTGTCTCGGCCAAGGCGGCCACCTCGAAGCCGGTCCGAAACTTGAACCCTACGTGCACGAAGCCCTCGAAGAAATTGAGTACCTCACGGGCGATGCCAAGACCACGCAATGGGGTGCGCGCCGCGCCCGGGATGGCCATCCCAAGCCCTTCCCGCTTCACTGCGTTGAAGTCGGAAACGAGGACTGGTTCGACCGCAGCGGCAGTTACGAGGGTCGTTTTGCCCAGTTCTTTGACGCCATCAAAGCCAAGTATCCGCAACTCAAGGTCATTTCCACGATGGGGCACGAACAGCGCGAAAGCGCGTGGGTAAAGAGCCGCCTGCCCGACCTCGTTGACGAGCACTTCTACCGCAATCAACAGGACATGGAAGTCAACTTCCACCAGTACGACAACCGCAGTCGCGCGGCCGACCAGAGCAAGGTCTTCGTCGGTGAATGGGCCACCCGCGTTGGATCGCCCACGCCCAACCTGGCCGGCGCGCTCGGCGATGCGGCCTGGATGTGCGGCTTGGAACGCAACGCCGACGTCGTCCAGATGGAATGTTTTGCTCCGCTGTTCGTCAACGTGAGCCAACTCACTGGCAACGGCCGTTCGATGCAATGGGAAAGCGACTTGATCGGTTATGACGCCCTCAACTCCTACGGTTCGCCCTCCTACTATGTGGAGACGATGTTCGCCCAAAACTGCGGCACCGACATTCTGCCGGTCAAGGCCGAAGGCATCCCGGCAATCGAACAGACACCTCTCGCCGGGCGCCGAGGCGGCTCGCCGGCTCCCCGGCGCGTGTCTGCTCTTTACTACAGCGGCACGCGCGACTCCAAGAATGGGGTCATCTATCTGAAGATTGTAAACGTAGATGGAAAGGCTCAGCGGGTCAACGTCCAGTTCAACGGCACGACCAAGTTCCACGCCAAAGGCGAGGCGGTGGTGCTGTCTGCCAACAGCCCGAGCGACACGAATTCAATCAATGATCGCGACAGATTGATTCCGCATACGGAAAGTGCGCGTGGGTTGAGCGCCAATTTCACGCGCGAATTTCCGCCGTATTCGATTACCATTTTGAAGTTGAAAACAAAATAACCCGCAACTCTGGAACACATGAAGACCAAAATAATCTGTTTGCTAGCCTTGATGGCGGGCGGCATGGGTGCCTTGGCCCAAACCAATTCAACCTCCGCCACCGGGGAACCGGCGAACGATTGGAAGCCGGCGACCTCCAACCAGCAGGGCAAGCCGTATCCCCAAGTCAACTCGGAAGGCCGCGTCCGGGCCCGCGTTATCGCGCCCCAAGCCCAAAGCGTTCAACTCGACCTTGGCGGCGTCAAGTATCCTTTGACGAAGGGGGATGACGGCGCGTGGATCGGCGTCTCAAAACCGCAGGACGAAGGTTTTCATTATTACCAGATCATTGTTGACGGCGCGCAGGTTCCGGATCCGAACAGTCTTTATTTCTACGGTGCAAGCCGCTGGGGCAGCGGCGTGGAAGTTCCCGCGCAGGATCAGGACTTTTATGCCGTGAAGAATGTGCCGCACGGCGACTTGCGACAGACGCTCTACTTCTCCAAAAATGCCAACGCCGTTCTGCGCTGCTTCGTTTACACGCCGCCGGAATATGAGAAGGATTCCTCCAAGCGCTATCCGGTATTGTACCTCCAACACGGCGGCGGCGAGGACGAAACCGGCTGGGGCAGCCAGGGACACGCGGGGTTGATCATGGACAATCTGATTGCCGACGGCAAGGCTCGGCCCTTTATCATCGTGATGGCCAACAGTTATGTGCCCGGCGCGGATTTTGGATTCAACACCAACGCAGCGCAAAGTCCGTTGTCGCGCAGTATCGGTGGTCCGGGCGGACGTGCTTATAACCCCGTTGCCTTCGCCAAAGTATTGCTTCAAGACCTGATTCCTTACATTGATGCGAACTATCGCACCCGGGCCGATCAACCGCATCGCGCAATGGCCGGACTCTCCATGGGCGGTATGCAGACGCATTCCATCACCCTGGCCAATCTCGATACGTTCTCGCACATCGGCATTTTCAGCGGCGGCGGCATCAGCACGAATGAAATCACCGACTTGGACGCGTTCAAACAAAAGGTCAAACTCGTTTTCACCAGCTATGGCAGCCGGGAGGTCACCGGCGGCCGCGGGATGGGCGCAAATGGCAAAATCAATGCCGAAGCGCTCAAGCAGGCCGGGGTGAATAGTGTTTATTTCGAATCTCTGCTGACCGCCCACGAATGGCAGTCGTGGCGGCGCAGCCTCCATGAATTCGCGCCGCTGCTGTTCCAAAATTAGCCGCTACTTTGCTTCCTTTAGAAATGGCGCGGGCCAATCCAATTATCATCATCGAAACATTCCCATGAAGAACAGCGCACTTGTCCTCATCATTAGTGTCATCGGCCTGCTGGTAGCGACGGCTCGGGCCGGCAACATCGCTGGCCAGTGGCGCGCGGAGTTCGACACCCAGATTGGTCTGCAAAAATATCTATTCACATTCCAAATTGACGGAGACAAGCTGACGGGCAAGGCCACTGTGGAGGTTGGCGACCAGAAACGTGAAGTCGGATTCAAGGAAGGAAAGATCAATGGCGCGGCCGTGAGTTTCGTCGAGATGCTGAATTTTCAAGGCAATGATATTCGCATTCAGTACACCGGCAAGATGGGCACAAATGAAATTGACTTCACCCGCGAAGTCGGCGACTTCGCCAAGGAGAATTTCAAAGCCACGCGCGTTCTGGCGGCGCTGACGAATGCTCCAGTCGAAGCCACGACCAATGCGGCGGCAGTGCCGCAGGAACCGCGAATCAATCAAGGTCGCAAGGTGGTTCTTGGCCCGGATGACAAGCCCGCCTTCGCCGACCCGCCCGGCGGCTTCAACGTCAAACGGGACGGCATTCCCCACGGCAAGCGCGAGATGATTGAATACGATTCCAAAACCGTTGGCACGACGCGCAGAATGCAGGTTTACACGCCGCCCGGTTATACGAGCGACAAGAAGTATCCGGTGCTCTATCTGTTGCATGGCATCGGCGGCGACGAAACGGAATGGGAGCGGTTTGCGACGCCGGACGTGCTGCTCGACAACCTGATCGCCGAGGGCAAGGCCGTGCCGATGATTATCGTGATGCCCAATGGCCGTGCACAGAAGAACGATCGTCCAGAAGGAAACATCTATGCCGCCGCCCCGGCGTTTGCCAACTTTGAGCACGATCTGTTGGATGACGTCATTCCGGCGATTCAATCGCGTTACAGCACCTTTACCAACCGGGAGAATCGGGCTTTGGCCGGGCTTTCGATGGGCGGCGGGCAGACGTTGAACTTCGGACTTTCCCACCTTGATATGTTTGCCTGGCTGGGCGGCTTTTCATCCGCGCCGAACACAAAATCACCGGTGGAATTGCTGCCCGATCCGCTGGCAGTGAAGGAACAACTGAAACTGCTTTGGCTCTCGGGCGGCAACAAGGATGGCCTGCTTCCGATCAGCCAGGGCCTGCATACCTATCTCAAGGAGAAAGGTGTGCCGCATATCTGGCAGGTGGACGGCAATGGCCACGACGCGACGCATTGGCGGAACAGTCTGTATCACTTCGCCCAACTGATTTTTCGCTGATCATCATATTGGTGAAACCATGAAACTGAAATCCACTTCCCTGACACGTGCCGCGAGAGCCAGGTGCGCCGGAATACAATGATAACTTCAAACCCGTGTAAATTTATGAATAATCGAATCCAGCGATCAGGCTTACCCATCAGCTTGCTCGCAAGCGTGCTGCTTGGCATCGGTGCATCCGTCCGGGCAACCGACGAGCCTACGCTCAAGGATGCTTACAAGAATGATTTCTACGTCGGCGTGGCCATCAACCGAACGATTGCCATTGGAGATGCGGTTCAGGCGGACAACGTCAACCGGTCTTGGGAGGAAGTCCGTAAAGACATTGCCGTCGTGAAGGCACAGTTCAACCAGATTTCCCCGGAAAACGACTTGAAGTGGGCGCTGATTCACCCACAAGCGGGCGCGGACGGTTATGATTTTGGTCCGGCGGACGCTTACGTCAATTTTGGCTTGAGCAACCAGATGTATATTGTTGGGCACACGCTCGTGTGGCACGGCCAAACCCCAAGGTGGGTTTTTCAAGGAACCAATCTGCCTACTGGAACGACGAACGCCTCGTTGTCGTCACGCTCAGCCACAGACGCGCCGGGCACAAATGGATTCCGCGGGCGCCGATTGGGCCGCAGATTCGGCGGCGGCTTAGGCGGTTTTAGCATGAATGAGCCGCACGCATCCCGTGAGGAGTTGCTCCAGCGGATGCGCGAGCATATTTTCACAGTAGTCGGTCGCTACAAGGGCAAAATCAAGGTCTGGGACGTTGTGAACGAGGCCATCTCCGACGGTGGCACGAACCTCCTGCGGAACTCGCCTTGGTCCCTAATTATTGGACCGGACTTCATCGCCAAGGCCTTTCAATACGCCCACGAAGCTGATCCCGATGCAATCCTTCGCTACAACGACTATGGGTTGGAAAACCCGGTAAAACGTGATAAACTCATTACTCTGATCAAGTCACTTCAGGCGCAACATGTCCCGGTCATGGCCATCGGCTCGCAAACCCACGTCAGTGTTTCTTCCCCGAGCTTTGAGGAGGAAGATCGGGCGTTGACGGAACTGGAGACGCTTGGCTTGCCCATCCACATCACCGAATTCGACATCAATGGCGCAACGGGCGGTCAACGCGATACCGGGGCAGATGTCGCCAACAACTCCGCGACGACTCAAGGCGGCCTCGTGGATAACGCCAACCAGCGGCTCGCCAGTCAATATGCCAGTCTCTTCAAAGTGTTCGTCAAACACAAAAGCTCCGTGAAAATGGTCACTCTGTGGGGTGTCAACGACGCGGTTTCATGGCGCGCTCAGGGCCGTCCGCTATTATTCGACGGCAATGACCAGCCCAAGCCGGCGTTTGGCGCGGTGATTCGCGTCGCCACCGGCACACAACCGCAATTGTAACCATTTTCAAGCGGCTGGTGTCGTGCCTTCAAGGGCGTCGCTGCCGACAGTGAAATCCAATCAATCCATGGTCATGAAACTAACTTTAAAAACTTTGCTGCTGGGCGGGTTGCTTCTGGGCATCACAACCAGTTGCACGACTAAAAGACCGTCTTCGCAGAATAGCAACCGGCTCGTATTTCTTTGCTTCGGGCAGTCAAACATGGAGGGCTTCCCGGGAATTGAACCAGAAGACAAGGCACCGGTGAATGATCGCTTTCAAGTTCTGGCAGCGGTGGATTTTCCAGAACTGGGTAGAACAGTTGGTAATTGGTATCCAGCCATTCCTCCGTTGTGCCGGCCCTCGACAGGTCTTGGTCCAGCCGATTATTTTGGCCGCACGATGGTTTCCCATTTGCCGCCAAACATCAAGGTGGGTGTTGTCAACGTTTCTGTCGCCGGCTGCAAAATTGAACTGTTCGACCAGACGAATTACGCTGCCTACGCAGCCACGGCTGCACCTTGGATGAAGAATATAATCAAGGCCTATGGTGGAAATCCCTATGAGCATCTGGTTGCGATGGCAAAACTGGCTCAGCAAGACGGGGTCATCAAAGGAATCCTGTTGCATCAGGGGGAGTCCAACGCGGGTGATAAGGAGTGGCCAAACAAAGTCAAAGCCATTTATGACCACTTGATCAAAGACCTGAACCTCAAAGCCGAAGAAGTGCCGCTGATTGCCGGCGAACTCGTCAATGCTGATCAAAACGGCGCTTGTGCGAGCATGAATAAAATCATTGATGATTTGCCCAAGACCATCCCCACCGCGCAGGTCGTTTCTTCGCTGGCTTGCGCCGGCCGGCCGGATCATTTGCATTTCACTCCGGCAGGTTACCGGGAAATGGGCAAGCGCTACGCCGAAAAGATGCTGGTCATACTGGGATACCCGCGGTAACCCGCTCACCATCAACCATGATGGAAACTTTCCGGCGGGCCAAGATAACTCGGCTTCACGCCGCCGGTGTTGACGACGATTTTTTCCACCGCCACGGCCGGATCAACCATCCAGACTTTCAAGGTGTGATAACCTGCGGTGGTGATGGCATGGGTGGATTGGATGTGGCGGCAATTGTTTTTGACCGATTCCGACCAGTCGGGGTTGCTCCAATGCACGTTGAAATTCGCGGGAACGATCGTAATCACTTTCGGAGTTTCATCGTCAAATGAAATCGCGTAGCGGAGCGGGCGTCCGGGCAGGAAATCCAGCGTCGCGCCAACGGTGGCTTGAACTTCGACGTTTCCCGGGTTGAACAAATACATGGTATATTCGAGGCAGGGCGAGTCCTTTCCCGGCGTGGCCAGAACGTCAGTGGGACCGTCGGCGCGCATCGCCGAAAGAGTGTGGCCATAATTTGGGACCTTTATCCAGCGATTGGGGCCGGAATCCAAATTTTTGGTGAAATGTTCCGCTTCCATCGAGACATAACCGTCGCCTTCGACGAAGCCGCGCAACGATTCGCGGGTCAATTCCGACGGCTTGAACGCTTCCACTCGTACGGACATCTCGCCGCCGGCACCTGAAACTTCGATTTTACCGGCGTTTGCGCCGGGTTCCACCTTGCTCCAATCCACTTTGACCCAGAGGCGCTTGTCTTTTTCAACCTGACCGCCCGTTTCGCTTAGGACAAGCCAAGGCAAACTGGATGTTGCTGAAAATGCGAACGCCGTTTTCCCCCGGTTGAAAACATCCACGTAGAAGCGCTGGTGGTTGAAGACATCAAATTGCGGCAAGGAAATTTGTCCATTGCTCACGGACATCAGTGAACCGTCCACCGCCACGCCCATAGCGGCGGCACTGGGGACTTCGATTTCTGTCAGCGGGATTGCCGCCAAATTGTTTTGCCCCGGTCCATCCCAATTCGTGTAGCCGATATAGGTTTGGTCCATGAAATGGTTCCATTTGCCACCGGCAAAACTACGATTGAAATAATTCATCAAGTTGGTCTGCGTTTGGAACAGCTCGCGGGATTGTGCGGCGAAATCGTTTGCGCTGGCGCGGCCTTGTTTGGCGTAAAGCGCATTCTTCGCGGCGGCGAGGTACATCGCGTTTAATCCAGCGCCGGCTTTCGTCGGGAACAAAACCAGTTCGTAAAATGCATCGCGCCTTTCCGCCGGCAAGGTCCCGCTGATTGCTTCGGCTCGCGCAGCGAGCGAAGCGAAATCGGCCACGACGGTTTCAAACTCATGGTAGTCTGCCACGCTGTAAGTATTGGCATCCAGCAGCTCTGGTTTGCGCCGCCCGTTGAATTTGGCGCAGGTCGAGAGCAGGTCGGCGATTTCATCGGCATGTTCCGGTCCAAATTCGCGCTGCGCCCATTGTTTTGTGAATTCGTCCAGATGGTCATTCGTCCAGCGCGGCGTGCTCCAGGCAAGATTCAGAAAAAATTCCAGCGGAAATTCATAGCCTTTGAAGTGACCGACATTGACCATCCAAATCCGGTCCGCGCCGTATTCCTTGGCGAGCGACATTTGGTCCCAGAGTTTGGGAATCGGGCTGGTGTTGATCCACTGGTAATTGCGCGGGCTGCCATGATAATCGAGATGATAATAAACTCCCGCGCCGCCGCTTCGCTGGCGCTCGGCGGCGCTCGGGAGGCGACGCACGTTCCCCCAGTTGTCCTCGGCCCAGAGCATCGTCACGTCGTCAGGCACGCGCAAACCATCGTTATAAAAATCCTGCACCTCCTTGTAGAGGCACCACAATTGCGGAACTTTTGCGAGGTCGGGATTGATTTCTTCGGTAAGGATTTGCCGCTGAACGCCAACAATTTGCTCGGTCAAATCTTTTCCGATTGGCGTGCCGCTGTCATTTTCCGCTCGCAAGCCAAGCGTGATGATGCTCTCGTAGTTCCTATTGCGGCGGATCCCGTCGCGCCAGAATTGTTGCAACGCTGGCTGCTGGTTCGTCAAGTTGTAATTCCAGTTGCCGAGCTTCCGGCCCGATCCGCGGTCCCATTCCTTCTGGGCGCGTAACATCGGTTCCTGGTGCGACGTGCCCATGACAATGCCGTATTCATCGGCCAGTCGCGGATTTTCCCGATCATCCTCATTGAATGCGTTGTTCCACATGGCCGGCCAGAGATAATTGGCGCGGAGGCGGAGCATGACCTCGAAAATGTTGGTGTAAAATCCGCGGCCATAATTCGCGACGCCCAAACGTCCCGGCACGGTTCCGAATTTGTCTTTGACCCAGCCGGTCAAATCCGGCGCCTCGTCATTGAGAAAAATGCCCCGATACTTCACGGATGGAGGGCCTTGCACGAACTTACCGGTTTTGACAAATAGCTGGTCGTGATGTGTTGGCGGCACGTCGGCCCAAAAATACCACGGTGAAACCCCAATTTGTTCCGACAGGTCGTAAATACCGTAAATCGTCCCACGCTTGTCGCTGCCGCAAATCACCAGCGCGTTCTGGATTCCTGGCAGGGGTTGGGGCACGACTTGCAGAATAAACGATTCCCATTTGCCCGCAATGGCGGACGCGTCAATCTTGCCCTTACGGACCAGTTCATCAATGATTTGGCTCCGGCCCATCGTGCCGATGAGAATCACGTTCGCCCCGGAGAGTGGCGTGTTGGAACCCATCGGTGGCCGCAGACCGGTGACCCTCGTGATGTCCGCCTGCAAATCCCCCGCCGCGCGGATGACCCCGGCAAAATCGTTGGTGGCCACGCCGAGCGCGGCGACGGTATGCTTTTCGCAAATCGGGAAGCTGCCATTCTCCGGCATGGTTTCGACGTATTGGTTTTCGCCGAGCGCGAAACAGTTGCCCGCCAGCGCGGGCCAGAGGATCAGCGGCAGAATTTTCATAAGTACTCCAGGACCAGCGGATTGCGGGCAGGCTTGGGTTGGTGCGGCACGGTTTGGCTGGCGATAATTGCCGGCAAAAGCGTGCATCCAAGCGGGTTTCCAGCCATACGACATTTGTCGTATAGGCGAAAAAATGGCCGTTCGTATAGTCACAAAATATGAATTGTCAGCCACGGCGGAAAAACGTGCCTCTGTACGACAAATGTCGTATAGCAACGAATACCGCCTTGAAGCAAAGTGGCCAAAAGCCAAATTCAGACTATGAAAATATTCTCGATTTGACCAAAACCAAAGAACAAAAACGTAAATAAAAAAATGAAAACAGCGACAAGCAGAACCCTTGCCATGTGCGGCGTCCTTTTGGCCGCCGCCAATCTGGCCCTTGGCCAACTTAACCAAGGAACGGCTAGAACGTGGACGGGCGGGGGCGCAGATTACAAATTGGGCAGCTCCGCAAACTGGAATCCCAGCGGCGCGCCGGCCAGCGGTTCCGGCGACATCGCGATATGGGACACCGGCGGTTTGACCGGGAACGTTGCGGGAAATGTTCTTCAGGTGACGAACGCGGCGGGGAACAGCAGCAATCCGGGCATGACTCTCCAGGTCACCGGAAACCATACCAATGGCTTGACCATCGTCTCAACCGGCGGCAGCAATCTTCGCCTGGGCACAAACAGTCTGGTGATCGCCAGCGGCTCCGGGCCCGTCAGCTTGGGTAACGGCGGCCCCAATCAGTTTCCGGTCGCATTGGCTCTTGGTGGGGGCAACGCCAACTACTTTACCAACAATTCGGCCTACCCTGCCACCATCAATTCCGATGTGAATTTCACGATGGGTGGCGGCAATCTCCACTATGTTACTCTGTGTGGCTCAGGTAGTTGGAATTTGTATAACAACTGGGCGCCAATCAATAATTCCGGCGGTTCCCAGGATCAGATGATCATCAACTGCGCTGGCATGGTGACCTACGCGCCGACCAACGAGGCTGGCATCACTTATGCCGCGCCATTTAGCGGCATCACCTTGAATAGTGGAACGTTTAAACTGGGCAACGCTTGGTGCCTCACGAACCTGGCTGGCGCCTTGACCTTGAATGGCGGCACATTCGACATCAATGGTTTCAGCATCACCAACAACTTGAGCGGCGCGGCAAATATAGATTCGTCCAGCGGCAGTGCCACTCTGACTGTCAGCAATGGCACCAGCACAACCTTCAGCGGCATCATCAAAAACACTTCTGGAACTTTGTCTTTGAGCAAGCTGGGGGCGGGCACCTTGACGTTGAGTGGGGCCGATACTTACAGTGGCGCAACGACCATCAATGCCGGCGCGATTGTGGTCAATGGCGCCATTGGCTCCGGCGGGGTCACCGTGGCCAGCAGCGCCAGCCTTGGCGGTTCGGGCACCATTGGCGGGAACGTCAATTGGCAGTCAGGTTCTTCGGCGTTGTTTGCGGTTACCAATTCCAGTGGAGCAAATACGCTGTATTTGAAAGTTTCTGGCAGCCTGGCATTGAACAACAACAGCGTTTCGATCAATGTTCCCGGCTCCACTCCGTTACCCGTCGGCAGCTACACCTTGGTGAATGCCAGTGGCGGCAGCAGCGGCCAGTTCGTTACCACCATCACTTCGGCCAATTATACCGGTGCCGGCGTCGCCCCCGGAACCATTTCCAGCATCGCCACCAGCGGGGGCGTGGCCACGTTGACGGTGAGTCATGCTGGCGTCACTACTACCTGGACGAATGACCTTGCTGGCGGCACTGCCAATTGGTCGGGAGCGGCCAACTGGCTCAACAACTACGTTCCGGCGAGCGCGGGCGACGTCGCCGTACTGGGGGTAGGTTCGGCGGTGAGCACGGTCACCCTTGACATCAACGCATCGGTGGGCGGCATCACCTTTACCAACCCGAACTCCTTCCTCATTGCGGGCACCGGCAAGACGCTGACTTGGGACAATAAAGGGGGCGGCGCAGCGATTATCGTCAGTGGTGGCACTTCCAATGCAATTGCCACGGCCGTTTCTCTGAATGACAATGCCGCCATCAGCATTGGCAGCGCGGATATCCTGTCCATCAGTGGACACATCGGCAATACCAGCGCCAGCGAAATACTTACGAAGACCGGCAATGGTAATTTGATCCTGGCAGCGGCCAACACCTATGGTCCGGCGGCAGGCAGCATTGGGACGGTGCTGGGTGGCGGCACCTTAGAATTGACCAACAGCCTCGCGCTGGGTACTGGAGATTTGACTAATTCAGCCAGCAGCACCATAGCGCTGGATCTGCCGATGACGTTGGCGAACAGGATTTGGACTAGCGCAGCAAACACCGTCACTTTAAACGACAAGGGCAATGCAGTCAACTTGACCGGGGGCTTGGGCGGCGGTGGGTCGCTGACCAAGAGCGGCGCCGGTTGGGATATCATCACCAACAACGGCGCCAGCAGCATTGGAACGCTCGCGGTGAATTCCGGTGTCCTGGAAATTGCTGCGCACACCACGATCGCTGCGAGTGGACAGCTCTTTGTGGACAATGGCAGCACCTTGCAGGTGGACGCCGGGGCGACCCTGAATTATAATGCCAGCGCCTACGGGTTCATCGGCAACACCACCGGCACCGTTACCACCAACATTATTTACGGCACGCTCAACTACAGCAACGCCAACTTTGTGGTGGCCCGGGATGGCGGCGGTAATATGACGATCAATAGCGGCAGATTCTTGTGCAATAACTTTTTTGATGGCCAGGCCAGCGCCTCGGATAGCGGCTATGTCTATCTCAATGGCGGCAGCCTGGTGGTGAACAATGTTCAGTCAGGCGGCGGAGTGAACTATTTCTACTTCAACGGCGGCGCGCTGGTCGCCAAAGTGGCCAGCACCACTTTCTGGGCCGACAACACGGCTCTGTTTGCCTACGTTGAAAGCAACCCGGGGACGATTGATAATGGCGGCAACGCGATCACCATCGCTCAACCCATCAACAGTGAAACGGGGACGGACGGCGGCATGATTTTCCAGGGCACCAATGTGACCACTTTGGCGGGGGCGAATGGGTACAATGGTCCCACCACCGTCAATGCCGGCACGTTGTTGGTTAACGGGAGCACCAGTTCGGGGAATGTCACGGTCGCAAGTGGCGCGACGCTGGGGGGCACTGGAAACGTGGGCGGAAACGTTGAATGGCAGGCGGGTTCGGTGGCCACCATTAGCTTGACGAACAACGGCACCGACAACGGCACACCCCTGAATATTTCCGGCGTGGTGACTCTGGATGCGGCCACTCCGATAAGCATCAATGTTCTGGGCGCCACCCCGCTGCCGGTGGGCACCTACACCCTCATGAACTCGGCTGGCATCACCGGTTCATTTGCCGTCACGCCGATTATTACCGGCGCAGGCATATCGGGAGGAACGGTTGCCACGGTTTCTATCAATGGCGGTACGGCCTACCTCACAGTGTTGGTGGGCGGCAACACCTGGATAAACAACGGAAATGGCAATTGGTCCGCTGCCGCTGACTGGAGTGGCAATCCGATCATTCCGCGCCTGCCGGGAGACACCGCCCTGCTCGGAGTGGGGGCGGCCTTCACCGCGATCACGCTGGACACCAACATATCCTTGGGCAGCCTTTCATTCACGAATGATAATTCCTTCCTCATTGCCAATGGCGGCAAGACAATGACTTTTGCCACCACCTCGGGAAACCTGGCCATCAATGTCGCCGGTGGCCAAAGCAATGAGATTACCGCGCCCGTAGTCTTGAACGGACTCGTCACCGTCAGCGAGACGCTCGGGAGCGGATTGGAAATCTCCAATAGTATCAGCGGGTCTGGGGGCTTCAGTGTGGGTGGCGACGGCACTGGAATACTGACGCTGGGCGGCTCGAACACGTATTCCGGCGGCACGACCATCACTGGGGGCACGCTGGTGTTGGGCAGCACCAACGCCCTAGGCACAAATACGGTGACGTTGAGTGGCTGCAATCTGGACAGTGCCGTGACCAATCTGGTCAACGCCAACAACAATCCGCAAATCTGGGCTGGGAACATTGGGTTTGCCGGTTCGGAGAATTTGAATTTGGGCGCCGGCAGTGTCGTGCTGTCGAATAGCATGACCCTTTCCGTGACCAACGAGTTGACGGTGGGCGGCCCTGTCAATGGCGGCGCGCTGACCCTGACGCTGAACGGCACCGGCACGCTGGAATTGGACGGGAACAATTCGTTCGGCACCGTGAGCACCTCGCTTCCGCTGCTCCTGTTCGGCAGTGACACCGCCGCAGGCACCAGCGCAACGGTCTTGAATTGCGCCCTGCCTGGCGCCGCCTTCGCCTCGTCCAGTTCGGCCACGCGCAACATCCACGACGTGCTGGGTGCAAATGGCGGCAATGGCTGGACCTTTAGCGGAACCGGCAATTTGATCTTCGACGGCGGGGTTACTTCCTACAACTTTGGCAAGGGTGTGACCGTCAACAACCCGGTTACCACCTGGAACTTCGCCTTGCCAAACGGGGCCGGTGCAACCACCAAATATGGCGCGGGGACGCTGGTTTTTGGCGGCGCGAACCTGAACACTGGTGGCACCATTGTGACTGCGGGCACCTTGGCTCTGGCCAATGGCGGTGCTCTTGGCACAGGTCCTTTGACCATGAATGGCGGCAATCTGGATAGTTTGGCCGCCAATTTGTTGAACACCAATAACAATGCGCAAACTTGGAATACGAGCTTCGCCTTCCTTGGTTCGCAGAGCTTGAATCTGGGCACAGGAAGCGTCACGATGAACAACAATACCACCATTACCGTGAGCAACAACACCCTGACCGTTGGTGGTGCCATTGCTGATGGTGGTTCCGGTTATTCTTTGACCCTGGCTGGTTCCGGCACGCTGGTCTTGGATGGTGCCAACACCTACATTGGCGCAACGGTGGTCAGTTCCGGGACTTTGGCAGGCGGTGGCACCGTTGCGGGTGCGCTCACAAATAACGCCACGCTCGCTCCGGGCGACAGTGGCAACGGTTCGCTGACCGTCAGCGGCAACCTCACGCTGAATGCGGGTTCCACCAATGTTTTCGCGGCGAACGGCACGACTTCCGCGAATGCCTCGGTGGTTGCCGGAGGAAACGTCAATTACGGCGGCGTGCTGCTGATATCGCCGGCTGGCACTTTCACCGCCGGACAGCAGTTTCAATTATTCAGCGGGACAGGCGCGACCAACGCCAGCAACTTTGCCAGCCTGCAAGGCAGCCCCGGCAGCGGTCTCGGTTTTGCCTTCACCAACGGCGTATTGAGCGTGGTCACGGCGGGACCAAGTGGACCGGCAAGGATCACCAGTAGCAGCAGCGGTTCGATGTTGAGTTTGGCATGGCCGGCGGGCCAGGGCTGGCGCCTGCAGATGCAGACCAACAGCTTGGCTACGGGCCTCGGTACCAACTGGAGCTATGTGAGCGACGGAAGCATCAGCAGTACCAATATCACGGTTGATCCGAACCGGCCCACGGTGTTCTATCGTTTGATTTATCCTTGAGCGATCGGGGCAGGCATGGGGCTGCCGCAATTGAATAGTTGCGGCAGCCTTTCAATTAAGGTGGTTGACTGTTGAATACGTTATAAACATGCAAATGACATTCTTAAGGATTAAGAAAAATTTTGGTTTCACATTGATTGAATTGTTGGTCGTTATCGCCATCATTGCCATTCTGGCAGCCATGTTGCTGCCCGCGCTGGCCAGCGCCAAAGAAAAAGCCAAGCGCATTCAATGTTTGTCGAACCTGAGGCAGATCGGCTTGGGAGCGCATCTGTATGCCGGTGATTTCAAAGATGCGGTTCCACCACCCAATTATAACGGCGGAGGCACGACTCTGTTCGTTCCGGACGCATTTGCCACCAACATTGTGGAGGTGGTGAATTCCTACATGAAGCTCCAAAGCACCACCGCTTATACCGTCTGGACCTGCCCTGACCGTCCACCAGGAGTGCCGTTTCTTGCCGGAAATCAGTGGTACATTGGGTACTCCTACTTGGGAGGAAATTCAGCTTGGGCAAATTCCCCAGGCAATACTTCTTACAGCCCCATCAAGCTCGTCAATTCCAAACCGTATTGGTGTCTGGCTGCGGATGCCAATTGGAAGGCTGGCTGGAGTGGTCCCAAAAGCGGCACTTGGACTGGACTGCTAGCCCCCGCTCAAAGCAGCCCATTCAACCTGGAATATGCCAACATCCCGCCGCATCCGACGAAAGGAGGCGGTCCTGCGGGTGAAAACGAAGTCTTCGCCGACGGCTCGGGGAAATGGTGCAAGCCGGATCAATTATATGGTTTTAGCGACTATTCCAGCGCCCTCGGACAGACCGTGACTTACTTTTGGTATCAAGAACCCACGGATTTCAGTCCGACTCTGGTTGCCAAATTGCCGAATCTGCTGCCTTGAAAACACAGTTGCCTTTTTCCTGCTGTTCAAGTCGTGGCTGAGGCAGCGGTTTGCGATCTCCTCCACGGCAACCGGCAAATAATAGATGAGCATCTCAATCAAAGGCAAAGCAAAAGCGTCCAGAATGGTGAAAGTGTGAAAAAAAGCAAAAATCCATGCATTACCATGATTGCCAATGAACCGGTCGGTTTTCCGTTAACCTGGCTTCCGGAAACGATGGGCCGCCGGCTGTTGATATGGTGCATCGGATTTTCCACGGCGTTTAGCGCAGGCACCTCCTCAAGCATTGGCCAAACGATCTACGAAGCTGAAAATGCCACGTTATCAGGATTTGTTTTGGACACTCAATACGGCGGTTACTCCGGCACTGGATATGCCAAAGACAATAATGCGACCGGCGATTACCTTGAGTTTTCGCTGGTTGCGAATGCATCCGGAAATTATCCGGTTGCCTTTCGTTATGCCAATGGGGGCGCCGCCAATCGGCCTTTAGCACTCACGGTCAATGGGGCAGTTGTCAACAGCAGCTTGGGTTTTCCAGTCACAGGCAGTTGGTCAACTTGGGCCTTTACGACAACGAACGCGGTGGCGCTTAACGCGGGGATCAACACCGTTCAGCTTGCCGACATCGGTTTGAGCGGCCCACACGTGGATTTCATGCTGGTTGGAACGAACGGAACCAGCAGCCCAGCGCCCATGGCCACGAATGCGCCATTGAGACGCCCCATTTCCCCGAACCAGCCGATGTGGCTCATCCACATTGATTCCTGGAACTACCCAGATCCCCAAAAGATCATCAATTTGATTCCCGCAGACATTCGTCCCTTCGTGGTGATGAACATTTCGCTCTCGATTGATGAGAGCACCAATGGCTGGTTGCAGTGCGCGTATGGTTACGAGACCGCCAGATCGTGGTTGAGAATTTGTGCCGAAAATGGGATGTGGGCGATGATTCAGCCGGCGGCCGGCGGCCAAAGCCACTTCTCTGATTTTGACCTGAGCGTTTATGAAGAATTTTACCGGGAATATCCCAATTTCATTGGCTTCAACTACGCGGAACAGTTCTGGGGCTTCGGGCCACCATTGGCGGTGACGTGGACCCAACGCATCGCCCATTTTGTTGATTTGATGACCCTGAACCAGAAATACGGCGGTTATTTGGTGGTGAGTTGGTGCGGAGAGTACTATGGCGCGAGCATCAACCCCATCGCCATGATGAAGCAAAATCCAGCGTTCGCGGCCATTTGCCAGCAGTCTCCGAAGAATTTTATTCTGGAGGAGAAATACACCTCCAATTACGGCTTTTATGACATCGAGAGCACCTGTCTGGGAACCTACCTTTCCGGTCTTTGCGGCCAATATGGCATCCGTTACGACAACAGTGGCTGGGTGGGTTATAACACCAACGATGCGTTCCACCCGGCGGCGGCTTCCGCTCCCATCATCGAACACAGTATGCTGACCGGCGAAACCGTGATGGATGGGCCGGAAATCATCTGGATGCAGGATGTCCAAGGTTTGAACAATGGCACCACCTCGGATGGTTATACGACGAGACAATGGGGACTTTTCCCCCAGTTTCAAAATGTCAGCATGGATATTTTTCGCAAGATTCTGGATGGGACCATCCGCATTCCCGGCCGCCGGGAAGTCATAGACCGGACCAAGCTGGTCATCGTCAATGATATTAATTCAGGGTCGGCGCAAGCCATCAATAGTTCCCCGCAGACCCTGTTTGACGGCTTATATTTGATGACTGGCGATGGCACCAACGGGCCGGATGGAGACTGGCTTAACCAACGCGATTACTTTAAGAAGACGGGGCGTTATCCTTCCATCCCCACCGTTTATCAACTGGCCGACACCAATGCCCAATCGTTTCATGTGCCAGTGAGTAACTCTGTCTATTCCACCCGCTGGCCCACCACCGCCGCCAAAACCAATGAATTCAACAGCCTGTTTGCGCAGGCATATGCCGGGGACATCTATGCGGGACAATATCAGAATGGGTGGGTGATCTACAATCCCTACAAGTCAGGCCAGACGGCCAGCGGTTCCATTCCCTTGCAATATAACACGTGCAGCAATGTGAATCTGACTCTTGCCCAATACACGGCGGGGGTGCTCAAGGAATACTCCAATAGCTTGAGTTTTTATCTGAACAACTATGATGGTTCCAGTGCGAGCTTGCGAACGGATTCCATCAGTATTTATGGAAGCATTTCGCAGCCGACCTATGCGTATGTGGACCGCGCCAGTCATACGGCCAGCACCATTGCCAGCGCGTGGACAAATGGAGTGTTTACCTTGACGGTTACGCATAACGGCGGGCTCGACATCAGCGTGAATTGTTCCGGAACGGGCACCGGACGGTTGACCGCCTACACCGCAGCCGCCGTGGTTAGTCCGAACAGCCCGCTCGTTTATGCCGGCGCGCATCAATATGAAGCCGAGAACTTCGATTATAAAAATATCGGTGGCAATATTACCGAGGGGGTCGGCACCAGCATCAGCAATTACAACGCCATGGGCTATCTGAATTTTGGGACCAGTGCTTCCGCCAGCATCAGGGATAGCGCCATTACGTTGCTGAAAAGTGGCAGCTACCGTTTAGACACCAGGTATGCCGTTACCGGGGCAGATATCAGCACTATAGATCTTTATGTGAATGGGACCAAAGTTTCCACCCCAGTATTCACACAAATAGCCGCGCTTAGCAACTGGGCAACGAACGAACAAATTGTCCACCTGAATGCGGGCGCCAACACCATTGAGTTTAGGGCCAATGGCACCGGGGCAAGTCCGATCTTTTTGGACAATATCGTGGTTATTCCCACCGTAGTCACCGGTGGGATCGTCATTCAGGAAAACAGGGCTGGTTTCACCAGTGTGGATGGCACCATAGACAATACCTATTCGGGCTACACAGGTAATGGATATGCGAATCCGGCGCATTCCTACGGGGCCGGAATTGACTGGAGCATTAACTTTGATTCAACGGTGACCAAATCCTTAACGTTCCGATATGCAAGCACGAACGACGGCACGGCAGACCTGTTGGTAAATGGCACCAATGTGGCCGCGAATATACAATTTCCATCCACCGGCGGCTTGACTAATTGGGAATATGTCACGGTATATCCGTATATCGCCGCGGGAACGACGGACGTCAGACTACAGTCCAGCACAACTGGCGGCTTGCCCTTGATTGATTACGTTGAGGTATCCGGAGGCTGGGGAGGAACGCCGCCGCCGACGGGATTGACGGCGGTGGGGGTGGCGGTGAACCGGATCAATTTGTCGTGGACTGCCAGCAGCAACGCCGTCAGCTACAACGTGAAAAGGTCACTGACCAGCGGCGGAAGCTACACCCTCGTGACGAGCGGAATTGCGGCCACCAATTTCAGTGACAGCGGGCTTGCGAGCGGCACGCCCTATTATTACGTGGTGTCCGCTGTTTCGTCGGCCCTGGGCGAAGGCGACGACAGCGCGGAAGCAGGTGGGGCAACCTTGACCCCGACCTTGTTGCCGATGGCGGACTCGTATGTGGAGAGCGGCGGCAATGCCGGCGTGAATTTTGGGGCTTCCACTAATTTGCTGGTGAAGAACAACGTCACCGCGGGGACCGCCATCCGAAATGCTTATCTCCTGTTTGACGTACATGGTTTGGCCAACGTGGCGAGCGCGACCCTGGCACTCATGCCAAACCGGGTGGATGATGCAACGGTGCAGATGGATTACGGCCTGGCGCCAACCAACTGGACGGAAACCGGCATCATCTGGAACAACCAGCCCGGCGGTTTGGGTGCCATTTTCGCCACCAATACCGTCGCGGCAGGGGTGGCGGATGTCGTGGACGTGACGAGGGTGGTGAGAAGTCAGGCGACGAACGGCGGGTGGCTCTCGATTGAGATAACGCAGCCGACCAACAGTCTCAACGGATTGATCCAGTTTTGTTCCAAGGAACATCCGACCAACGGTTGGCGGCCAATGGTGACCTATGCGATTGGCGCAAATACGCCGCCGGTGCTTTTGCCGATTGCCAATCAGACGATGGGGGCGGGGATGACGATGAATCTCACCAATGTGGCGACCGACAGCGATGTGCCGGCGCCAACGCTGACGTTCAGCCTGGGGACGGCTCCGACCAACGCAGTTTTAAACACCAATAGTGGCGTGCTGACGTGGCGTCCGCTGGTGACACAGGCGAACACCACCAACCCGTTCACGGTGATGGTGACCGACAACGGCACGCCCAGTTTGAGCGCAACTCAGAGTTTTGTGGTGACCGTCACGAATTTGGCAAAGCCGATGATTTCAACCGTGACCGCACTGGCTGGCCAACTGGTATTGCAGGTGAATGGGCCGAACGGGCCGGATTATCACCTTCAATCCTCAACCAATCTGATCAACTGGAGTGAGGTCTTTGCGACCAATGCGTCGGCGCTGCCATTCGTCTGGACGAACAGCAGCGCAAATCAGCCGGTGTACTTTTTCCGGGTTCTGGTCGGGCCGCCATTCTGACTTGTCTATTGCCGACAATCCTGATAAATGGCAAGTCAAACCTGACACAAACCGGACACAAAAATGATAGAAAACCAAGGCACAAGATTCCACCCAGCCGGTCCGTTCGTTGGAACATTCGTGGCGATTATGATGTCGTTGGCTTGCCTGCAAGCGAACCTCTTGGCCGCCGACGGCCACTGGGTCGCGACGTGGGGGTGCGCGCCACAGTTGACCGAGCCAAACAACCTGCCGCCGGTGCCGCTGGCCGGTTCAACGCTGCGGCAGTTTGTCCACACGAGCGTTGGCGGCAAAGAACTGCGGATTCGTTTCTCCAATATTTTTGGGACGGACTCCGTCACCATCCACACCGCCCACCTTGCGCTGGCGGCGGGCAAAGGCAGCGCGGGCAGCGGCGACATCAATCCTGCCACGGACAAGTCATTAACGTTTCAGGGCTCGGCCGAAATGGTGATTCCGCGCGGCGAGTCAGTCCTTTCCGATCCGGTGGATTTCGTTTTGCCCGCGCTCGCGGACGTTGCAGTGAGCATCTATTTCGGAGACATCTCCGCGACCACCATCACGGGGCATCCAGGTTCACGCAGCACCTCATTCATCGTAGCGAGCAATGCGGTTTCCGCACCCAGCCTGCCGGCGGCAAAGAAAACGGCCCATTGGTATCTTATCACCGGCATTGAAGTTCAGTGCGAGCGTTCGGGCGAAAGCATCGTCGTGCTCGGCGATTCCATCACTGATGGGCGAGGCTCGACCACGGACGGCAACAATCGCTGGCCAGACATGCTGGCACGGCGCCTCAGCACTAACGCGCTCACGGCAAATGTGTCGGTGGTGAACATGGGCATCGGCGGGAACGCCATTTTTGGGGGCCTTGGTCCGGCGGCGGTGAAACGGTTTGACCGCGACGTGTTGGAGCAGTCCGGCGTGCGCTATTTCATTCTGTTTGAGGGCGTCAACGACATTGGCGGGCGAGAGAGCAACATGGCTACCGCGACGAACCTGGCCAACGCCTGCGCGCAGATGGCCAGCCAGGCGAAGGCTCGCGGTATCCGCGCTTACGGCGCGACCATCACGCCATTCGGTGGCAGCGGGTATTATAGCGAGCTCCACGAGCAAGAGCGCCAATATGTCAACGCTTGGATACGAAGCAACACGGTGTTCGATGGCGTGATTGATTTTGACGCGGCCGTGCGCGATCCCGTGACCGTGACGAACTTTCAAGCGGCATATCATCCCGGCCTGAACGCAAATGACTGGTTGCACTTGAACCCGGCCGGTTACAATGCCATGGGCAATGCGATTGACCTGAATTTGTTTATTAAATGATGGAAGAATGAATAAACATTAGAGCTTCCTCGACGTTTGTAATGGATAGCCGCCCGTTGCTTCCCGGCGCTGAAAGCGCCACAACATGAAAGCCCAGGGCAAAGCGAGTCTGCCAGTCCGGCACGGACGGAGCGACGCCCTGGGTCAATCGCCCGGAAAAAATCCCAGCCCTGAAAGGGCGAAACAAACGCGGCGCATCGCCAAAGCCCATCGCCAATCCAGGCTGTGCCGCCCTTTCAGGGCTTGACCGTTTGTTTGCATTGTTACCCAGGGCGGCGCTCGTTTCACTTCGCTTGCCCTGGGCTGTCATATTTTGGGCCTTCAGCCCGCAGGTTAGGAAAGTACCCACGATAAACGTCGAGGAAGCTCAAAATCCAACATATCGGAAATCAACAGGAATGGGGTTGACATTTCTATCCGCATCTCGTTCTGCTTTCAATTTGCATTTGGCCTGGTCTTCAACGATGCGTCTCTGCGCCTCCGGTAGTAAAAATTCTTTTGGCAACACCCCACCACATGTGTAGCAAACTTGGTGAGCACGAATGTAAATTTCCGTCTCACAGTGAGGACATTTAAAACTCATACTATGCATCCGTTAATTGTTTATACAGGCAACGACTTTCTCATCAGACCTTCTGCCTTTATGGCGCCAAGTAATCAGCCTTGCGCCAATTGCAATCTGCACGACGGCCCCAAAATAGAAAATGATCGGTGAAACGGGGTCACGACCAATAAAAACCAGACCTGCCGGCAAATTCCAGAATACGATCATCATGGGTTCAAACTTCACCAACAAAATCAAGAAAGCGGCAATGCAAATCGTCACAACGGCGGTAATTGTGCCAGCAGACCGTTTTTTTGCTCCGAGATCGGCACACGCATAAAATAGGGAAGGCAGCAACGAGAAGCAAAAGCTGAGCCACCGCCGACTCGCGGCGTGAACCGCGACAGCGGAACAGACCGCGCCAACGGCGGTTGGCTCCGGCGACTTGTTGGCATCATTGTAACTTGAGCATCTTTCCGTCTTTGTAGCAAACGGGAAGCTCATCAACGCGACCTATTGTGTAAGCTTCTCCGTTGGAATTCACAAGCCTGCCGTTCGTATATGAAAAACCGCGGAACAGATTTGAAGGCTGGTACATATACTCCGAAATATCTGTCCATGTCGGCACATGGTTGGTTTGCATATTGTGCTCTAGCGCCCACTCGTTTTTTGCACCGTCAATCAATCGCAGTCTGTTTTCCCAAGCTGACGCATTCTGCACTTGGTGTGCCCGAAGAAATTGAATCGCACCGCAAATGACCGCTGCCACAACCGCCGCGCTTGAAATAAAGATGATCGCTTGCTTTTTCATGGCTCGCAGCCGCCTAACGGCCGGCGAGCCGAGCCGGACTTGTGGCTCTGCACAGACTGGTTCATCTCGATGATTTTAGGCGTCCGTCCGGCAGCGACTCCGGGGAGATAGTAAGGCATCATGAATCAAAGTGTTGGCATGATCAAACCGAATAAAAACCCCACCAACAAGGTAATCCAGCCGATCGTTGCCAAATGGCGTGCTCTCCGCCGCAAAATGCAAGTGACAATCAAAAGACCTAAAAACGACGACCAAAGGGTAATCAATACTGGAACCCCCCAAGTCATCAACTGGTGGTGAGTATTGAGAGTAGCAAGGACAAGCTCCGACGATACGAAAAGTGACTCAAAAATACAAAACAGGACACTAAACATGCCGAAATGCCAATTTGAAACAGGAGCAGTCATAATGATACCTAACGCCCCACGAGCCGAGCCGAGCCGGATTTGTGGCTCAGGCAAACCTGCATCATCTCGATGAACCCAGGAATCCGTCCGGCTCCGACTCCGGTGAGATAGTTAGGCCACTCAGTGATAATCATGCTGTGAATCCCACTTGCTTGCCGCTTTCTTGCAGTGTGGACAAGTATAAATGAACGCGTTCGTGGCGCTGTGCGAAGATACGCAACAACCGCCGGGAAATGATGTCTCCGCGTGGGGGAACGCTTTCTTGCTGGCTTCAAATCTCATATCTGCCAACGGGCTAGGCTTACCAAACAAACCATATGCGACGTGAACGCTTGTGCGCTGCATCTGAATGCGATGAACCTCGCAAACCGGCGACTGCCCAACGGTGTAATCGCGGGGACCTGAATATGGCCCAACCACAACAACGTGCCGCACAACATGATCGTTGTGCCAGGCAACAGCACACAATGCTATCAAGCACAGTGAGAATAGGAGAACTAAAATGCGCATAGAGGTTTGGCGGGGCTAACGACCGTGACCCGAGCACCGCCGGATTTCTGATGTGAACCGCGAATAAGGACGGACAGGCGCAAACGGCGGGTGCCCTGGGGAAAGGTTAGGCTTTGTGGTCATAGGAATAGGCGTCATGGTCCAACTTGGAAACGGCCCGAACGACTCAAAGTCAGCAGACCTAAAAGTGCAGAAAAAGTAATCAAGTATGCAACGTTCTGATATAGACTCAAGTGCGTGGCTGTCAGCGAAACTCCTAGCTTCATTAATAACCCCCAACAGACCCCAAGTCCGTCTAAAATAACGAAAACCCATAAAATAGCCATGGCCCAGCGAATGGCCTTTGGCCTTTGAAACAGCAATCCGATTCCAACGAACAAGCCTAACAGTCCCGATAAAATGGCCGCACAAGCCCCCAAGTATCGCGAATGCTGGAGCTTGTAAGGCATCCAAATCAGGGCATCTAAGCCTTGGTATGCGAACGCGCCTCCGACAAATACCCGAATGTCTCGTGCTGATATTTTCATAGTGTGAGAATGCCTAACTTGTTAATGGGCGCCGCTCCGGCGCCCATTGAAATGGATTTTTGGCATGTCAAAATTCTTCATAAGCCGTTGCAAATCAACAAAAATTGCGTTTAATATCCGCCGCTCCGGCGCACATTGAAATCGAAAATTCCTCAGCCGCTCCTGGCGTTAATTGACGCGCCATTGTCCAAGTCTTGGACGCACGCAACGCTTCAGCATTGCCATTTTGCAAGCCCATCCCGTCCATCCCGTCGCACGCAAGCTGCCGCTCGTGTCATTCGGCTCAAAGCGCAAGCTCCGCACGTGTACGCCGGGTCAGCCCAACGTACAAAATCAGCGTCGTGCCACATTTTCCCATCACTCTCACTGTCACTCCAAACCAACATTTTAAGCAAATCACCTTTGCGCCCAGGATGCAACCTCTTTTCCGCCCGTTGCAGAAAATATAAGCCACGGTTAGCATCTTTTGAAGCGTTTATAATGGTCCTGCCGTACGTCCCTCCGCACACGCTTGCAAGACTGGCGGAACCATGCCGGGATCAACTCACACCGGCCTGCTGCGCTGCGTTGGGCGGATGGGCACGCAGATATTTGGCGGCGGCCTCAGTGCGGCAGCGGACGTGAAGTTTTTCGAAAATGTGCATCAAATGCGTCCGCACCGTGGCGTTGGTGATGAACAGTCGCGAGGCGATTTCCTTGTTGGGACAACCTTCGGCGACGAGCGCGAGGATTTCCATTTCGCGGGAGGACAATTGATCCGTGTCGTTGGGAGCCTGGGGCGATTCGGTGAAGGAGCGCACGAGCATCCGCGCGATTTCGCTGGTCATCGGCGCGCCGCCGGCGCGCACTTCGGCGATGGCGTCCAGGATTTCCTGGTCCCCCGATCGCTTCAAAACATAACCGCAGGCACCGGCCTTGAGCGCCTGAAAAATCATTTTGATGTCCTTATAAACGGTCAGCATGATGACCTGAATGTCCGGCATTTTTCCCCGCAAGCGGGCGGTGCAAGCAATGCCTGATTCGCCCGGCAGGTGAATGTCCATCAGGACCACATGGGGGCGGAAAGCCGGGATGTCCACGATGGCCTGCTCGGCGGAGGCGCAAGCGCAAACGCAGCTATGCCGCGGCGCGCTGCTGATCAATTCCACGAGGTACTTCCGCAAGGTGGCGTTGTCTTCGACAATGGCGACTTTGGTTATCAAATCCAGACCAATACTATGGGCTAATTGTGTCGGCATGTCATCAAAGTTCGATGCCAAGTCTAAACCGCTTCCGGCGGTGTGGTATCAGACAAATGTCGTATTAGTTTTTGTCGGCAACGGCGCTGCTTGCGCCGGAACCAGGCAGAGGCAGGCGGATTCTCACCACCGTGCCACCACCTGCGCGCGATTCCACCGCGCAAGTCCCGCCCATTTTCACCAATCGTGCGGAGAGATTTTTCAAACCATGTCCGTCTCCGCTGCCTTCAACCCCCTTTCCGTTGTCGGCGATTTCAATTTCCAAATCGCGGCCGGCAATCGTCATGCGAAATTCCACCTCCGTCGCTTCCGCATGGCGCACCACGTTGTTCAACGTTTCTTTCACGACCATCAGCAAGTCATGCCGCAAGCGGCCCTCCAGAGTGAGATTCGGAAAGGACACGGGGACTTTGAACCGGCAGGCGATGCTGGTGTGGGAAAAAAATTCATCGGCATAGCTGGCCAGATAATCGGCGAGTGACTGCAGCGAATTGTCCTCCGGGTCAATGGCCCAGACAATGGCATCCAGCGCGGCGATGAGGCTGCGCGCTTTGCCCGCAATGGCCTGGAAAAGGTTCGGGTGAATGCCTTCGCCCGATTGCGGGCGCTGGCCCGTGTTGGCCAGCACGCTGATTTCGGTGAGACTGGCGCCGAGGTCGTCGTGCAAATCGCGTGCGATGCGCGCGCGCTCCGCTTCCAGCGCCCGCTGCCGTTCGACGTGTTCGCGTTCGCGAATTTCGCGCTGGAGTTGGGCGGTGCGTTGTTCCACCAGCCGCCGCAATTGCGAGATCCAGATCGCGGTGAACGTCAAAATCACCAGCAAAACCGCCACCAGCATCAACAGTCGCTGCAGTGTCCACCAGGACGGCTGCGAGAGCACGACAATGTCCGCTGGTGAATTCAGCAACAGATCAAAGGATTCCGCCGGCGCGTTCAAAAGTTCATCGCGCCGGTGGTCCACATAAACCCCAGTGAGTGCGAGCTGGCTGTCGGCGCGCAGCGACAAATAATTAAAGGTTCCAGGCGCCAGCCGGGCCAGATACAAATGCGTGCCCGATTGCATTTCCAAGACCTGCGCTCCTTCTTCAAAATGCCAGCCGAGCAACTGGCCTTCAATTCGCACATGGGTCGAATCCAAATCTTCCCGCGTGAGTTCGGATTCGGCCAGTGCTTTTGCCGGCGGCAGAGCCGTTTCGCCGGTTTTGCGCAAAATTACTTCGCGCATCAGCAGTGCCGTCCGGCTAATGTCGGGATACCCCACCGCTTCGACCAAGTCGCCTGGACGCGCAGTTGTCTTTTCCAACGGCAACAAACGCAGTCCAGTTCCTTTATCTTCCAAAAAGAGCTGGGTTGCGTCCGCGTAAACAATTTGCCCGCGCACCTTTACCGGGCGGAAAGCCGAGGCTTGCGCGTCAAATAACAGGAGCTCGCGGGGCGTTCTTAACACGGCGTCAAACGGATCGGCCGGCGCGGGAACCTCCACACTGATCGTGGAGCTGCGCATCATTACCCTGCCGACGCGGACTTCACGCGTCTTTGTCTCCCACACCGCATAGAGCACGCCGCGAATTTTCACCACGGCCTTGCGGAACGGCTTCAGGTCAGATTCAAAAGATCCATCCAACTCCACGTCGAGGCGGCCTTCGGGCAGGTGCAGGCTGATCGTGTTGCTATGCACGTCGGTGACCAATCCCTTTAGCTCGGCCCATTGAACGTCCCGGCTGCCGTTGAGCAGTTCGGTCCAAGTGGGATGGACGGGTGCCGGCGGTAATCCTTCGCCCAGACGGGTGACCTTGTCAGCAACGACAATGGGCGCGAAATCTCCCGCTCCACTGTGGCCTTCCACCTCCCACAACTCACCGAACGCAGGCGCGGCGTTGGAAACGGCGTCCAGCGTTACAAAAATTCCGCGTGTGTCGTCCTGAAAAGTCATCCAGTTCTCCTGGCTCGTCTTGGTTGCGCCGGTCACAATTCCACGGATGCGCACCGGCAACGCCTGCCGGGCGAGCGCAATTGGCAAATTTTGAACCTGGGCCACCAAGGTGATCGGAAGTTTCGGTTCGGCCCCTCCCAGCGCATGCTCAACGAAGACGAGATCCTTGGCGCTCGCTGCGGACAATTTCCCCAACACCATTGTCTGGTCCACCGTCATGACGCCACGCCCAACGCCAGTTATCCGGACGCGAGCATCGGGCAAGTTGGACAAGTCCAGTCCCGTTGCATCGGCAATGCTGACCGAGACGACGTGCCGGCCGGTTCCGAGATCAAATCTCGCGCCTTCACCCTCGCGGGATACAAAGCTCACGCTTCCCTCAATCACCGTCCAGCAACGCTCGTCCAAATTGGTTATGCCTGTCCCCATGAGCTTGCTGGGTTTCGCTTTCGGCGCATCGTTGCGTCCCAGGCTGACGAGCGGCACCCGCGAATCACCGAGAAACAATGCGGCCCCGTCATCCGACCATACCACAAATCGGTATCTTCCGCCGCGCGGAACGTCCAAGAAACCGGAGTATCGGATGCCAACTCCTTCGTCGCGCGACCTGAAGTTCAGGTCGAAATTTGTCACTTGC
>Ga0364866_10225_pt1 | contig 35258 bp, 36 predicted proteins | sample ExccelAu500001D3_3_FD_206913 | JGI IMG/M metagenome (GOLD analysis project Ga0364866, IMG submission 206913) | Enriched cells from Trout Bog Lake Hypolimnion, Wisconsin, USA - BchlTB.Aug13.5000.01.D3 | ecosystem: Environmental > Aquatic > Freshwater > Lake > Hypolimnion/Profundal zone | place...
CCCAAGTCCGACGGGCTCCTAGCCTGGAACCAGGGCGGCATTTGCATCCGCGCCATATGGCGCGAAGGAAAATGGCTCGACTGTGATCGCGTCAAGTTTTTCGGCGAGCGACGGTTGGGTGATGTTGAGCGCAACCGGAATTGGCTCCGGATTTGCGATGAGGGCGGCTACGCGATCCATGGCAATCCGATCGGGGGCCATCGTTAGCGTCATTAAGGATTGATGGACCCAATTGTCGAGCGAAGGTTGGTTGGGGTACTCATTGAGTAGTGGAAAAGTCGACATCACCCAATAACCGGCAAGATTGCCGATCATAACCGGGGCATTGATCACGCGTACGGCCGTGCCGACTTTGACCAGAGGAAACAAGTTGGCGGCATCCTCGGGATAAAGATGCATGCAGCCATGACTGGTGCGTAGACCGACTCCCCATGGGTGGTTGGTGCCATGTATGAAGATGCCGGGCAGGCCGGTTTCCAGCGCCAGCATACCCATTGGATTATCCGGGCCCGGCGGAAAATAGGTAGGAAAAGCCACACCATCCTCTTTTGAATGCTGCGCCTGGATACTCTGGGGCACAAACCAAGCCGGGTCCTGGTATTTTGCCACAATCCGCGTGGCGCCCAACGGTGTGGACCAGCCTTCCTGAGCAATGCTGATCGGGTATGTGATGACCTTGGGCGCTTGCCCTTTTACGGGGGCTGGAAAGTAAAATAGCCGCCGTTGCGGAATGTTGACCACAATGCCGGTCCACGGTTTGGGCGGCAAAATAAATTGAGTCGGCACCACGACCGGTCCATGGGGTGTCCAGACCGAGGTGCCCGGGTTGGCTTGTTCCATTTCGGCGTAGCCAAGATCGAAGTGGCGTCCGATATCCAGCACGGTATTGCCGTTCTCCGGTAGTACCCGGCGCACTTGCCCGACCACGGTTGACCCATCAGACGGCAGATCAAAGCTGGCGGAGTATGCCGGCTGTAGACAAACGCCCAGTGCTAGCCAAGCAGCCAAGTATTGTGGCAATTTAAATAGGCAAGAACCGAAGGACATAACAGATGACCCAATCATAAAATGAATACGAAAAATGCAGCAATGCTGTTGAGCTTGGCCATCGCGCTGACCGCAATAAAATCCTCTGCCGCAAGTAATACTTGGATCGATATTGATACCGCGCAACAGACCCTGACCGTTTACAGTGGCAAAAATCAACCGCTGGTACGCTTCGGCGATATCTCCATCGGCAGTGGCGGTGTAAGCAATCTACATTTACAAGGAGATCACTCCACACCACTCGGCCATTTCCATGTATTGGAGATTCGCCCATCTGCGGTGTTTGAAACTTTTTTGTTACTGGATTATCCGCAACAGGAACAGGCCGATCTGGCCTATGAGAAGGGTGACATCAGCCAGGTCGCCAGAGACAGTATCCGTGCGGCGGAAGCTGCAAGACAGCTCCCGCCGCAAGATACCGCCCTGGGCGGCAATATCGGCATTCATGGCCTGGGCCGGGACAGCGCCAACATTCATCAGCGCTACAACTGGACGAGTGGTTGTGTAGCACTGACCAACCGGCAAATTCATCAGCTAGCCAAACTGGCTCGGCCTGGCATGTCGGTTGTTATCCACTAAGCAGATCGTTGCTTTACTTCTGCATCGATTTTTTGAACATCCGATCAATACGCTGGTTCGTATCCGTCGCGGTCTGTTGTGCTTGAGTGGCGGCTTGTTCCGCTGTCAATGCGGTGGATTGAGCGGCATTCGCCTTTTGCAGCGCCTGATCCGCCGTCTGCTGGTTTTGTCCGACTTGTTGCTGCAGTTGTTGTACCTGGCTTTGTAGCCGCGCAAGATCGCCGGTGCTGGCGCAGCCAGTCAGAGTCATCGCGGCGACGGCCCCTGCGGTTAGAAGAATAGTGCGAAAAGGATTGATGTACATCATTTATGCTCCTGTCGGGCTAAGACATTTAGCCGTACTCGTTCATATCCAAGAAGGGGGCAAGGAAGGGTCGGCGATCAGTAAAAGTTGTTTGTCATCGCCCTTTAGGCCCCGCTACCCGCTAATTCAAATCATACCTCGGCAAAAAAACGAGATAGTCGTAAATTATGTTTGTCTAATTTAAAAGCATGGTTTATTCACGTTTATTAACATCAAGTCACCATGGATGGCTGATTGCTCGCTTAAAAATACTGAATACTGGATTTCATTCTGGTCGCGGCGGGTTTGCTTCCCGCAAAAATTCAACCTGAATCGCGCCCGCCATAGACCCCGCCCCTAATGAGTCACTGTCTTGGCCTTATTCCTTGCGCATAGTTATTGCGCGCAATGTACTGAACGCGATAAGATGTATTTTATGTACACTTTATCAGTCGCATTTTCTTAATCCACAAGGAGCAGCCTGTGCAACAAGTCTTCACCAAAGCCATGGCCCGCAACATATTCCTGGGGGGGGGGCGGTATTTTTTCTAATTATTTACCTGGCCCTGAGTTATGACACCTGGCAGCAGATTCCACAGCGGGATCATGCCGATAAGATGACGGCGTCAGTGTTGCGCGGGAAATACTTATTCGATACCAACGACTGCGCCGGCTGTCATACCGTCAACGGCGAAGGCGCCTACTTTGCCCCGGAGCTGGGCAATGTTTACAAGCGCCGGGGTCCGGACTTCATTGCCGCCTGGATCAAGTCTCAGCCCACCGGGGTCGCCGGGCGCCGCCAAATGCCGGACTTTCACTTCAAACAGCAGCAGTTGACGGACATCGTGGCCTACCTGCAATGGCTCTCTAACGTCGATACCAATCATTGGCCGCCGAATATTCAAGGCTGATCGCGCGCGTGTTCCCGTTGATAAAAGGAGAAGTCATGAAATACTCGTCTCAAGCGGTGGCCAAGCCGTACTTCATTGCGGCCTTGGTGCTGTTTTTAGCCCAGATCGTGTTTGGTTTGATCGCGGGCCTGCAATATCTGCACGGCACCTTTTTGTTCCCCGAGTTGCCTTTTGATGTCGTGCACATGTGCCACACCAATCTGCTGATTGTCTGGCTGTTGATGGCCTTTATGGGCGCGGCTTATTTCATCGTTCCAGAAGAAGCGCAAACCGAGCTTTTTAGCCCAAAACTGGCGCTCGTTACTTTCTGGGTGTTCTTGGTTGCCGGCGGATTGACGGTGCTGGGTTATCTGCTGGTGCCCTATTCCAAACTGGCGGCACTGACCGGCAATGCGTTTTTGCCCACGATGGGGCGCGGCTATCTGGAACAACCGCTACCGACCAAGGTGGGTATTGTGCTGGTCGCGCTGTCCTTGCTGCTGAATGTCAGCATGACCCTGATCAAAGGCCGCAAGACCTCGATCAATCTGATTCTGGTGGGGGGCTTGTGGGGGTTGGCGCTACTGTTTCTGCCCGCGTTCTATTTCTCGACCGATACGGTCAAAGCCAGCTTCAGCTGGTGGTGGATTGTGCACGGCTGGGTGGAAGGTGACTGGGAGCTGATTCTCGGCGCGTTGCTCGGCTTCATTCTGATCAAAATGACCGGCGTGGACCGCGAAATTGTCGAAAAATGGCTGTATATCATCATTGCGATGACCCTGGTTTCCGGGATTATCGGTATCGGCCACCACTATTACTACACCGGTGCGCCGGCTTACTGGATCTGGCTGGGTTCGATCTTCTCCGCGCTTGAACCGATTCCGTTTATTTTGCTGATTGTCTTCGCCTTCAAAATGTTGCTGGCGCGTCGCCGCGAACATCCGAATAGAGCGGCGATGCAATGGGCGCTCGGTACACCGATCATGGCGTTTCTTGGGGCTGGCCTGTGGGGCTTCATGATTACGCTGGCCCCGGCGCAATACTATATGCACGGCACCAATTTTACCGCGGCGCATGGCCACCTGGCCTTCTTTGGTGCCTATGCCATGGTTTCGCTAGCGATCATTTCCTATGCCATGCCGATATTGCGCGGGCGCAGCGCCAATAGCGCGCTGGCACAACGTTGGGAAATCACCGGCTTTTGGATCATGGTGCTCAGCATGCTCGGCATTACCCTGGCTTTGACCGGCGCCGGGATTGTCACTGTGGTGTTGCAGCGCGCGGCGGATAACCCAATGGGCTTTATGGACGTGCAAGACCGTGCGCGAGTGTTCTTCTGGATTCGGGAAGGCGCGGGGGTGTGCTTCTTCATTGGCCTGTTGACCTATCTGACCAGCTTTTTCATTCCCGGTGAATACAGCTACGACAGTGAAACCAAGCGGGCGTTGAGTTAGCCACGACCTCAGGTTGGTGGTGAGCAACGCGAACCCCAACACCGCAGGCATCCCGCAGAGTTCTGGTTGGGGTTCACCTGCGGTTCACCGCCAACCTGCCCATTAATTTAATCGGGATAGCATCATGTCGATTGCCCTTGGCGCCGAACCCACGATAGAGCTGCCCGGCGATTTTGCGATCTGGATTTTCATTTTCGCCGAACTACTGGTGTTCGCCGTACTGTTTGCCGCCTACGCCTTCGCCCGTAGTACCGACGTGGTGTTGTTCAATACCGCGCAACGCGCGCTCAATCGTGGGTATGGGCTGATCAATACCTTGTTGTTGCTGACCAGTGGCTATTTTGTCACCCGCGCTTGTCACGCCATCAAAAACGGACGCGCTCGCGTGTGCGCGCATTGGTTATCCGCGGCGCTGGGTTTGGGCGCGGGTTTTCTCGGTCTTAAATTGCTGGAATTTCATCATGATGCGCAGCAGGGCATCACCCTTTCGAGCAACTTGTTTGACATGTTTTATTTATGCCTGACCTTTTTTCACTTCATGCACGTCGTCATGGGGATGGCGATTCTGACGGTGATCACCGTCAAAGCCTATGCCGGAGGCTATAGCGCGCGGGAGTGCACCGGCGTAGAGACCGGGGCGGCCTATTGGCACATGGTGGATCTGGTCTGGATCATTCTGTTTGCGCTGATTTACGTGATTCACTGACAGGAGTTCACCTGATGCGCCTCACCCTACCCGCCCCTCATACCGCCTCATGGCTGGCGTTGCTCGGGCTAACCCTGCTGAGTTTCAAACTGGGCGCGCGCGCTGGCGGTCAGGCGCTGATGCTGGCGGTACTGGCATTGACGCTATTCAAAGGACACTTGGTGGTGAGCCATTTTATGGGATTGCGCCATGCGCGTCCGGCTTGGCGTCTGCTGATGTCCGGATATTTGCTGACCGTGGGCGCCATTATCGCCACCGCCTATTTCAGCGCTTAAGTTAGGAGATCATCATCGATACTCACCTCCCCGTCCCCACCGCGCCACTGAGCCGGCCCAAAGACATTCCGTCCTACACGCCGAGCGCGGATGAGGTCGAAGTGTTTCAGCTAGCGTATCAGAATCGTTTGCCCGTACTGATCAAGGGGCCGACTGGTTGTGGCAAGACCCGCTTTGTCGAACACATGGCGGCTCGTCTGGGCCGACCGCTGTACACCGTATCCTGTCATGACGATTTGTCAGCTTCCGATCTGGTCGGCCGTCATCTGATCGACAGTTCCGGCACCTATTGGAATGATGGGCCGCTGACGCAGGCGCTACGCCATGGTGGCATCTGCTATTTGGATGAAGTCGTCGAGGCGCGCAAAGACACGACCGTGGTGCTGCACGCCCTGTCTGATGACCGCCGCATTCTGCCGATTGACCGTACTGGCGAAATTCTCGCGGCGCCAGCGGAATTTATGTTGGTGGTGTCGTACAACCCCGGCTATCAGCATTTGCTTAAGGGGCTAAAACCCAGTACGCGCCAGCGCTTTATCTCATTGGCATTTGATTTTCCCGCGCCTGAGCGTGAGGCGGAGATAGTGGTCACCGAGACCGGTATCGACCCTGTCCGCGCCAAGCAGCTGGTGTCGCTGGCGCGCGCGCTGCGCCTCACCGCGGATCATGATCTGGAAGAAGCGCCAGGCACTCGCTTGATTGTCGATGCCGCCAAGCTGATGGTCAGTGGTTGTCGCGCACCGACCGCTTGTCGGGTGGCGATCATTGAGTGTTTATCGGACGACCCGGAAATCACCCGCGCCCTGATGGTGGTGGTGGCGGCGATTTTCGCTGAATAATCGGTGTGATGTTATGGAAGAACAGATAGGTCTGGCCTGGCACCGTGTGGTGAATCGACTGGCGCTGCGACGTTACCCTGCGGAGGCGGTTGCGCTATCGAGTCTGACGCGCGAGGCCGGATTGTTGTATCGCGCGCTGGGTGGCGACCATGGTGTCGCACTGCAGGCCGGCGCGGCGAGTCTGCATGGCGCCGAACGCTCCTGGCTGGAACGACTGGCCGGTAGCGGCCGCAAGGCCGACCTGGCCTGGGTCGACCCGCAAGCATTGCGTTTGCCGCCGCAGATCGACGCGTACCCCGAGGCGCGATTAAACCGTGATCTATACCTCTGGCTGGCCGCCCTGTGCGCTCAGGATCCGCAGCCGCAAGCCCCTTGGTTTAGCCGCAATCAGGCGGCGGCACAGGCCATCATTCATCACTTCCCGGGTTTGGCGGCGCTGTATCAACGTCTGGTGACCGCCGAGGTTGCGCGCCGTCCCGACCCCGCGCGCATGGATGCGGATGGGGCCGCACAAGAGCGGGCGATTCGCGCCGCGCTGCTTTGCCCCGGGAGCGTGACTCAGTTGCCATCAGCGCGCCATCCTCCGCACCCGGTATTACTGTGGCTGCGCCCGGTCGCGCCTCAGCTGGCCGCGTCATTGGTCGATGAACCCGCGCCGCAACCGGTTAGCGGCGCCAACGCGCCACAGACCGACACAGTGCGGCGCCAAGCCCTGCGCGCCGAATCGATTGAAGAGCCCGGTGGTTTGTTGCTGTTCCGTCCCGAGTCGATTTTTAGCTGGAGCGAGTATGCCAAGGTCCAGCATGAAACCCAGGAAAACGATGATGCCGATCTAGCTCAAGCCGCGGATGATCTGGATGTCATCGCACTGGCGCGCGATCAACGCAGTATTGCCAAGAAGTTGCGCATGACACTGGATCTGGCCGCGGCGGGCGGTGACGATCACGCGCTCGAAGGTACGCAACTGCAGCCGGAATGGGATTACCGCAGCCATAGTCTAAAGCCGGATCGGTGCCGGATTAATCTACTACCCCATGCCGATGCCACGCCCTGCGCGCTGCCGGCGCATCTGCGCCTTGACCAGCAACGGTTGCAGCGCCAATTCAGCGCGCTGCTGCCGTTGCCGCAGCGGCTCAAGGCACAAGCCGACGGCTTTGACCTTGATCTGGACGCGTATATCCGTCATCACGGCCAGCCCGGTGTTGGCGATGCGCGCTTTTATCTGGATCAGCGTAAACGCGAGCGAGATTTGGCCTGTCTGCTGCTGGCCGATCTATCGTTATCCACCGAAGCCTGGGCCGGAGAAGGACAGCGTGTGATCGATGTGATTCGCGATAGTCTGTTTCTGTTTTCCGAAGCCCTGTCCGTGACTCGCGATCGCTTCGCTCTGTATGGTTTCAGTTCACAACAGCGCAGCAATGTGCGCTTCCATACGCTGAAGGCCTTTGATCAACCCTATAACGATTTGGTGCGTGGTCGGATCAATGAAATCAGCCCGGCGTATTACACGCGGATGGGGGCCGCGATTCGCCAGGCAACACAGATTCTCGGGCGACAAAACGCGCGCGAACGTCTGCTGTTGTTGCTGACCGATGGCAAGCCCAACGACGCTGACCACTATGAGGGGCGCTATGGCATCGAGGACACGCGCAAGGCGCTGATCGCGGCGCGCCTTATGGGCCTGCGCCCGTTTTGCGTCACGGTGGACCAACAGGCCCATGAGTATTTGCCGCACATTTTTGGCAAAGACAACTTCATTATTATTCACAAGCCGTCGCATCTTCCCGCGCGCTTGCCGCTGTTGTACGCCCAACTTACACGCTAAAAACAATCTATGCTCAACGAATACCCGTTGAGCATATTGATGATGTAGATCAAAGATGTATTTTGCGTACATATTATCCTACTGCCAGCGACTCTTACCACCTGGAGATGTTGTCATGAAGCGATCAGCCATGTACGCGAGTATTTTTCAAGCCGGTTTAATTCTGGCGCTAGGCGTCGGCGCCGGGCCAGCCGTCAGCGCTACTACCAGCCGCGCCAGCATAGAAGAACCTTTATTTGCTCCACCGCTCGTTCCTCCCGCCATCCATCGCGATCACGCCGCCACCGTGGTGATCCGTCTGCGCGCCGAAGAAAAGGAAATGACGCTGGCCGATGGCGTGCGCTATGACTTCTGGACGTTTAACGGCACGGTGCCCGGTCCGTTGATGCGCGTGCGTCAGGGCGATACCGTGGAATTACACTTGAGCAACGATGCGCACTCGCATATGGCGCACAATATTGACCTGCACGCGGTGATGGGGCCTGGCGGTGGCGCGGCGGCCACCGTGACCCCTCCGGGGCAGGAAAGTGTGTTTCGTTTTAAGGCCATGCTGCCCGGTATCTATGTCTATCACTGCGCTACCGCGCCGGTACCGATGCACATTGCCAACGGCATGTACGGCATGATTCTGGTCGAGCCGCCAGAAGGCCTGCCGAAAGTCGATCATGAATACTATGTGATGCAGGGAGACTTCTATACCACCGGTGAAAATCACGCGCCGGGGCTGCAAAGTTTCGATATGCAAAAGTTGCTGGCGGAACAGCCCACTTATGTGTTGTTCAATGGTCGCGAAGGATCGTTGATTGGCGACGGCGCGCTGCACTCCAAGGTGGGTGACAGTGTGAGGTTGTTTGTCGGTGATGGTGGTCCCAATTTAAGCTCAAACTTCCATATCATCGGTCAGATTTTCGATGATGTGAATATCGAGGGCGGGTCACTGATTAATCACAATGTGCAGACCACGGTGATTCCACCGGGCGGCGCAACCATGATCAAGCTGACCACTCAGGTTCCAGGCACTTATCTGATGGTTGACCATGCCATTACCCGCGCCTTTATGAAGGGCGCGCTGGGGCAGCTAGTGGTCGGCGGCGCGGCGCAACCGCAGCTCTATCAACGGGTCAACGCCCCGGCGGCGCACGTTGAAGACATGCAAATGAAGGCCAATGATCCGATGAGTATCGGTAAGCGGGTGTTCACGCAGATCTGCTCCGCCTGTCACCAGGGCAATGGCATGGGTTTGCCCGGCGCCTTCCCTCCGCTGGCGATGTCCGATTATTTGAACTCGTCGCCCAAGCGCGCCATCGGTATCGTGTTGCATGGTTTGCACGGCAAGATCACGGTGAATAACACCGGCTACGAATCGCAAATGCCGGTGTTCGGCGGTCAACTGAGCGATGAAGAAATTGCCGGGGTGCTGACCTATGTCTTGAACAGCTTTGGCAACCAGGGCGGCACGGTCACTGCGGCCGAAGTCAAAGCCGAACGCGCCAAGGCCGTGCCCTAAGCGTGATCGCCATGCGCGTATCGTATCGGCTCTGGCTCGTGGTATTGCTGCTGAGCCCGGCGGCCATGGCCGGGTCCAGCTACGTGGCGCTGCCAGGAGGGCGCTTTGTCAGCGCTCTGGCCGGCGACCGGGGTCAAGCGCAGGCACTGAAGATTGCGCCATTCGCGATGCGCGTAGCACCGGTCACCATTGCCGAGTTTGAGCAGTTTCTGGCGCGAAATCCCTATTGGGCCCGAGACCGGATTCCGCAACTCCTTGCCAGCGCCGATTACCTTAAAGACTGGGCCAGCCCCCTGCGCGCCGGAACGGCCTTGCCGCCTTCGGCGCCGGTGACCCAGGTCAGCTGGTTTGCCGCTCGTGCCTATTGCGCCAGTGAAGACGCGCATCTGCCAAGTTGGACTCAGTGGGAATATGCCGCCGCCGCGGATGTCCGCAGGGCTGACGCGCGTGACGATGACGCTCGTAATCAACTGATTTTGTCCGCCACCCTGCAAAACACCGGGCATGCGCCCGGTCCCGTGGGGCAAGACCCCGCCAATGTCTATGGGCTGCATAACCTGGCGGGACTGGTATGGGAATGGGTCGATGACTATGGCGCCATGTTTCCGCGCCCGGATGCTCGCGATCCGGGTCAGGGCAACAGTCTGGCGCTGTGCGGCGGTTCGGCTTTAGCCTTTCATGATCGCGGACAGTACGCGTTGATGATGCGCGTTGCCGTTCTGTCCACGCTCAAACCCGATGATTCCACCGCCAACCTGGGGTTTCGCTGTGTCCGCGCGATTGGAGAATAAGAATGAACAAATTACTTCTGATGTTCTGCGCCGTGTGTTTAAGTCTGCCCTTGGTGGTGCGCGCCGCGCCACTGCCGTCGGATTCGGTCTATCGTTTACCACCATTAATGCTGGTCGATCAGCAAGGGCAGTCATTCCCATTGGCCTCGCTTGCTGGTCAGCCACGTTTGATCGGCATGTTCTATGGCTCGTGCCATATGGTCTGTCCACTGGAAATCGAAACCGTAAAAAAAATTCAGCAACAGATCGCGCGCGCCGGCGGCAAACCGATGGCGGTGTTGTTGGTCAGCTTTGATAGTCAACACGACCGCTTGTCTGATTTGCGCCAACTGGCGCGCGAACATCAAATCAGCGCGCCGCTGTTTCAGTTAACCCGAGTGACTGAGGGTGACGTTGGGCTATTGGGCGGAGTGCTGGGGATTAGCTGGCGCGCGCAATCCGACGGTAGCTTTGTGCATAACGCGGTATTGACCCTGCTGGACGATCAGGGACGCATTCTGGCGCATCAGGATGCGCAAAACCCACCGGAAGCTGTCTTCATTCAGACGATTCTCGCGCAACAGAATGGCGCGCGCTGAATGAAGTATAGGTGTCGTGAGTGACTCAATACTTTTCTGGTTCTATGTGGGATAGGGGCTCAAAACGTTTCTGAACAGAACTAGCTTAAAGATAAGCCTGACTAAGGACACATTGAAAACGGTTGGAAAACCAAAACTGCCACAGGGTGTGCGGCGAATCCGCTAACACGGTGGGCATCCCGCTGATTTCCTGTTGGAGTTCACCTTCGGCTCACCGCCAACCCTAAAATTTTCAAATAATAGTGTTTGTATTTTCTGACCGGCCAGCACCTCATGTTTAAAAAAGCGCACTTAAGGTGAAGCGATATGAACAAATGGAACACATTATTTTTCTTTGCATCAATTTCTTATTCGGGTATTTTACTTGCCAAACCGGATACTTTCGTAGACGTTGATAGCGGCGAGTCCAGAAAATTATTTGTTTTGCTAAGAGAAAATAACATCGAAAAATCAAAAACCATTATTGGTCATCGCTATAAAATCTTGCGCCGCGCATTTGCGCCTTATATCGAAAACGATACCGAGCCTGCCTATATTAATGGTGTGAGCGCTAGCCTGGGAAAACTTGATGCTGAGCAAGTCAATGCCAGTAGCGTCTATAACCTGTTTTTGAAACCCCACAAGAGTAGCGCAATAAAAATTGCGCGAGATCCTGTGATCTCTTTTAGCCACACCGCACAAGAGAACCGAAACGACCGCCCCGGTTTCTATCGCGATCAATGGTTCAGGAATGACCAAAGCCCTACTGTGATTGATAGCCGCCACCTCATTACCCCTCCTTGTTTTCGGGTCAGACAGCGTGGTCGCCCCTTCCTTGGCCCGCCATGCTTTTAGGCCGGACTGCACGGAATAGGTACACGTTAGCTCTGTTAATGGGAATTAGATGTTGGCGGAATGTCCAGCTAAAGTACGTATTAGTCTTAAAGCGAGTTGAACGTAGCGCCCTACTCCTAACTGGTTAGCCTAACTCCTCCTCCCTGCCAGCTGTCAGCCATGACCCTTGCCCATACAATACAGACTGTGCGCACTCGCCCCGGAGGCTTTCATGTTGTCTGACAGATTTGGCCGTCGCATCGACTATGTGCGGATTTCAGTCACCGACCGTTGCGACCTGCGCTGCAGTTATTGCCTGCCCAAAGGGTTCAAAGGGTTTGAACAGCCAAAACATTGGCTGAGTTTCGATGAAATCTGTCGGGTGGCCGCCGCGTTCGCCCGTCTGGGCTGTCAGCGGGTGCGGCTCACTGGTGGTGAACCGCTGCTGCGCAAGGATTTACCGTTGCTGGCGGCGCGTCTGGCCGCCCTGCCGGGGCTGAATGATTTATCGGTGAGTACGAATGGCACGCAATTACTGGCGCAGGCTCAGGCTCTTTACGATGCCGGGGTGCAGCGACTGAATATCAGCCTGGATTCATTGCGCGATGCCTGTGTGCACCAGATCACCGGTAGTGACAATTTGCCGCGTGTGCTGCGGGGGCTGACCGAGGCGCGTCGGGTTGGCTTCACGCCGATCAAGATCAATATGGTGCCGATGCTCGGCGTCAATGATCGCGATATTGAAGCCATGGTGGCGTTCTGCATCGAGCAGGGTTTCATCTTGCGTTTGATTGAAGCCATGCCGATGGGCAGTAGTGGCCGGCAAGTACAAGGACAGGCGCTGGCGCCGATCCTTGCCCGATTGCAGCAGCGCTTCGCCCTGCAACCCTCGGCCCAGACCCTGGGGGGCGGCCCGGCGCGTTACTGGCATACCCCGGACCAAGGTTTTACGCTGGGATTGATCACCCCGCTGTCGCAACATTTTTGCGCCAGCTGCAATCGGGTGCGGCTGTCGGTCGAAGGCACGCTGTATCTGTGCCTGGGGCAGGAGCAGCGTTTCGAGTTGCGTCCGTTGTTGCGCCAGGGGATCTCGGATCAGGGATTGGAACAGGCAATCCGCGACGCGATCGAACTCAAGCCGGAGAGGCATGACTTTCTCGAACAGCCGGAGAAAATCATGCGTTTCATGTCGGCGACCGGGGGCTAACCCCGAGGCGCAAGATCAAACGGCGGCGCGCGCGCTCGCCGCCATGGTCCGACCATGCAACAAGCGCCAGAGCAAACCCAGCGACACTAGCGACGTCCCCACCACCACGTAGCCCACCCGATCAAAGTGTTCAATCTGACCACTGGCGCTGAGCGCCACAATATGCCCTGCGATCACCGAAGCCACGCCCCCGGACAGTTGCTGCACTGAAGCGCTGATCGCATTGAATGAACCCCGTTGACTGGCCACCGGGACGGTGGACATCAGCGCCTGGAACGGGATCATGCGCGAGAAAATACCGACAAACATGACCGCATTGATCAGTACGAGGGTGGGTAACGAAACTGGTCCAAGGTGGGTGTAAATCAACACCATGGCGATCGATAACGCTGTACCCATAATGAACACCCGAAATTTGCCAAAAGCATCGGCTGCTTTGCCGATCATCGGCCCGAAGAAGATGGTGCACATGCCGGTGATCAGATAAACCGTGGGTAGATGATGCAAGCTGATGCCCAGGTTATGCACGGTATAGGCACTGGCAAACGGCATGAGCATGAAACCACCGGTCGCCAGTAACGCGGTGGTGGCAAACGCCAGCAGATAGCGAGGTTCGGTCACGGTATGGAATAAATGCATCCCTGGCGTATGCTCGTGCGGCAGCCCAAGGTGATCGGCGACCGGCCGCATGCGCATACTCACGACCAGACCGCCCACCAGGCCAAGCCCGGCCATGGACAGAAATGGCACATGCCAGTTCCAGGTATTGGATAAATACAGGCCAACGGGGATGCCCAGCACCTGACTGGCGGCAAAAGCGGTTTGAATCAGTCCCATCACCCGACCGCGCATCTGCACCGTAAACAGATCAGTAGCAATCGCCAATACCACCGAGCCAATCACCCCGCCAAACAGACCGGTGACAATCCGCGCCAGTAACAGCGCTTCGAAACTGTTGGCCAGACCACACCACAATGTGCCCAACACAAAGCCAGTATAGAAAAACAGCAGCAGTTTCTTGCGATCAAACCGGTCGGCGAAACCGGCGGTTAATATGCCGGATATCGCGGCGCTAAAGGCATAGCCCGATACCACCAGACCAAATTGGGTCGGGCCGATGTGCAGTGTTGGCATGATCACCGCGCCCAGCGGCGACATCAGCATGAAATCAAGAATCACCGCGAACTGCAAAAACGCCAGCATGGCAACGACCCACTTCTGGTAGCTCGAAAACGACGTTGGTAAAGCGGGTGTGGCTGAGGGCATCAATGGCTTCCGTGGCGGGATTGTTGTGGTTTTTGGGGTAGATCCGGATTGTGCGCGGCAGCGCCACCATAGACTGTGGCGGGGGTCGGGATTCTGCCTCATGGTTGTGTGTCACTGTAACAGTCTTGCGGTCACTGGCTCAATCGACACTGTAAGAATAAAGACGTTTCAGGGCGAGAAATATTGTAGTCATGCCTGACTATCGCTGTTTCATCAGGCAATGAGCGCGACTGAAACAATGAACCTCCCTCCCCGTTTGCTGGAACAAACCCCAGCAAATGGCGTCGAATTCGGCTCCATACCCAAGTGAGATTCGCTATGTTCACCGCCGCGCCCACTGTGCAATTTCGACTAGCCAGCGCCAATGACTTTCCATTTCTGGCCGATTTGCGCTACCGACTGGCAACTGATGATGCTCCGGATTTGGGTGATCATCACAAAGCCGTTTTTTTATCGGCCAGCCTCGAGCGCCTGAGCGAACTCGAGACAACCTCCAGCGCCATCCATTGGGTCGCGCAGGCTAATGAGCAACTGATTGCGGCGCTGACCATCATCAAGGTGCCCAAAGTACCCGCTCCAGACGACCTTGACGGTTGCTGGGGCTACCTGACCAATGTTTATACGCTACCGGAGCACCGTAATCAGGGTGTCGGCAGCGCGTTGCTCGCTCACGCACGACACTGGGCTAGCGCACAGCGAATGGAGTTGCTGATTGTCTGGCCCAGCGAGCGCAGTGTGCCGTTCTATCAGCGCGCTGGATTTGCCCGCCAGGCGGACCCGCTGGTTTTGTCTCTTGAAGAGACGTCGGTTAGATGATCAGCGGCGCCTTGCATGCGAACGAACTCCATGTTGATGAGCCGCTGGTCGCTGAGTTGCTCGGGTCACAGTTTCCTCGCTGGGCCGATGTGCCCCTGCGGCGCTTTACATCTATGGGCGCCCCTTCGGCGGACTTTCCGCTCGACTGGTCGATTTACCCATGGCTGGATGGTCGCAGCGCCGATCTTGAACCGTTCTCCGACCTGACCTCGGCCGTTGGGCAACTCGCGCAATTCATTCGAAACAGAATGCTGTTTCGTCGCCAGCTTGCGCTTGACGATGCCACCTGGGAACGAGGACGGGGTTGGGCGCTGTCGGTTGGACTGATCGCTCTCCCCTATTATCGAAAGTCCAATCCCATATTCGCCAGTACGGCGGAGCGCATGATCGCTGAAGTCCTTGCGGATGAACGGATGACCGCTTTTAGCGCCAGAAAGCACTGGCAAAATATGGGGTTGTCGACGGATTGCGCGGACAGTGGCGGGGGTGGCCATCAGGCAGGACCGGGCTGACGCCTTGTCCACCAGTCGCTTACGACACAAAGGTCTGGCCCGGCTGGGTTTTACCGTTGATGGCGAGGTCGACTACGACGGTCACCGGTTCCTGAAGTTCCGTTTGCAATCGGTGCGTGGATGTTAACTTTACCTAAAGAGAGACCATTGATGCTCAAATACCAAAAAGACTTGGAGAGCCGCGCCGCGCGGTTTATTCCCGAGCTACTGGCAACCGGCAAAGTGTTCTATTACCTCGACCGCGCCCATCCCGGACAGCTATTGATTGTCAGCGCCACCGACGATCAGCATCTGGATCAGGATGGCGATGGACTCTCTGTCATCCCCTGCTGGACCAGGACCTATTTGCCGTATGCCAGAAAATGGGATGCGGGCACTATTGTCGAGCTGGAGGTCAGCGCCTTCATTTCGGAATTGTTGCCTCGCCTCGATCAGGACCGGGTGCTGCTGGGGCTTAATTGGGATGGCGATGGTTGCGGGATGGAAGTTTTCGCGCAACGGATTCTTCAGGACGAACGTGTTAGCAACCTCGGGTGGCCCCGAGATACCTTCTGACATAAGCCGCCCAGCAAAACGCTGTACTTGCCGGGCTTTGCCTCACTCTATCACCGATCAAGCGTGAACCTGGCGGTCGGGTTCTACGGAGAGTCGCATTCCCACTGCCTTGAGTACGGCCAAAAGGGTTTTGAGTGTCGGGTTGCCTTTGGGCGAGAGCGCGCGATACAACGCTTCGCGGCTGATTTCGGCCTCGGTCGCCACCGCGCCAAGCCCGCCATAAGCTTCGGCGACAGTACGCAGCGCGAGCAGGCCGGCCGCGCGATCATCCGGATTGTCCAGCGACTCCATCGCGGCTTTCAGATACTCAACCGCCAGTTCACGGTCGGCGCTGAGCTCCGCCAGTTCCGCAGTGTGGTGCGATACCACGCCGTTTAATTTGCTCATGCTTGCCTCGGTTTCCATTCGGATCACAATGTCTTCGCGCGTTGGATATCCATCTTTTGGCTGCTTTTGTCGCCGCCACAGAGCAACAGGACCATGGCTCTTCCCTGATGGATTCATCGGTCTGTGGGTTGTGCTCTGGCCGCGCTGGCGCGCAGAAGCAGAATCGCGCGCGCAACTTCTCCTTTTGGTGGATTGTTTTTCGCTGATTCAGCGGTTATGGTGAATTCCTCTGGTATCGAAGAGAACAATACGGCGGTACAAGCTGGCCTGTGCCCGAGGCCAGCATGATGATCCCGCCGCGCTACCCCGCCTGAAAATGCGCCATACGGAGTAAGTTAAGATGGTTAAGCCACACCGCCTTCCTCATTGGCATAGTCTGTCGTCCAAGCTGTTAATCCTGTCCATGGGCTGGCTGGTGATCGCCATGACCTCGATCGGCCTGACGCTGATTCTGTCGTGGAAGCTGGAAGGGGGCGCGGCGGCGATTAACGATGCCGGCAGTTTGCGCATGCGCACTTATCGTACCGCGCTGTTGCTCGATCAGGGCGCTTCAGACGCGCGTATCGCGGAGGAACTGCGGGGATTTAGCGCCACGCTCGCGCGCCTGCGGCGTGGAGATCCGGTGCGTCCGTTGTTTCTGCCCGATGACGCCAAGCTCCGGGCCCAGGCGGCGCTGATCGCGCAGAGCTGGCAGCGCGATATCGTGCCGACGTTTGACCACAGTCTGAGCCATCGCCAGGCGCAATTGACGGTTTTACCCGGGTTTGTCGACCGTATCGACCATCTGGTGAAACTGATCGAGCAAGACAACGCGCGCAATATCACCCTGTTGCGCTTATTCCAGATGTCGTTGATCGTGATCGCCACGCTGGGCGCCATGCTGATGATGTATTTGCTGTTCGTGCTCGTCATCCGCCCGCTTGACCTGCTGGGGCATACCATTCAGCGTTTGCGCGATGGAGACCTCGACAGCCGTGTAACGCTGCTGCACCACGATGAATTTGGCGCGATTGCCGCCGCGTTTAATCAAATGGCGCAGCGGCTGCAAGACCTCTATACCACCCTGGAACAAAAAGTTCGCGACAAGACGCGCGCGGTTGAAGAAAAAAATCACCAGCTATCCACTCTGTATCAGGTCACCGCCTTTTTGCACGATTCACATGATTTGGAAACCACCTGTCAGGGATTTATCGAACGGCTGATGGGCCAAGTCAATGGGGATGCCGCCAGCGTGCGTCTGATCGATAGCGCGCGCGGCAAGCTCGATCAGGTGGTTCAGGTTGGTTTGCCCGATGAATTGGTGCGGCAAGCCGCCTGCGCCTCGATTCAGGCTTGCTTCTGTGGCGATGCGATTGCCGAGCCGGCGGCGGTCATGCAACATTTCCGGCCTGAGGCCGCGCGGCTCAAACCCTGTCAGGCCGTGGGGTTCGCCAGCATTGCGGTATTTCATATTCGCCACAATCATCATGATGTCGGCATTTTTACTTTGTACTTCCGTGAACGGCGCGAATTATCGCTCGCCGAGCAGTTATTGGTCGAAGCGCTGGGTAAACATCTAGGCGTGGCCATTGCCAATTTGCGGCTGGAAGCCAGCGCGCGCCAACTCGCGGTTTCCGAAGAGCGTAGTCTGATGGCACAAGGCTTGCACGATAGCATTGCGCAATCGCTCTCGTTTCTCAATCTGCAAGTTCAGATGCTGCAGCAGGCGCTGCCAGCCGATGTCAGCCCCGAGGCGCAAGAAAATCTGGCGTTCATTCACGCCGGGGTACAAGAGTGTTATGAAGATGTGCGCGAACTGCTGCAGAATTTTCGGACCCGCTTGCTGAAAGAAGACTTTCCCCAGGCGGTGCGCTCCCTGCTCGATCGGTTTGAGCAACAATGCCGGGTACCCACCGAATTAACCGTCGGCGGCAATGGCCTGCCGCTGAACCCGAAACAGCAGTTGCAAGTCCTGTTTATTTTGCAGGAAGCCCTGTCGAATGTCCGCAAACACGCTGGTGCGACCCGGGTTAGCCTCTCTATTGAAAATCACGAAGATTTTGTCATGACTATTCGTGATAATGGCGCTGGCTTTGACCCGAACAATCCACAGCACACGGGTCAGCGCCATATTGGGCTGTCCATCATGAAAGAACGCGCGGAGGGTATTCACAGCCAGATCACCATTCAATCGGCGCCCGGCGCAGGCACTACGCTGGAACTCGCCTTAGCTAAAGAGGAACGACTCGCGCTATGACCTCAACGATTCGAATTTTATTGGTCGACGACCATACCCTGTTTCGCAGTGGCCTCAAAGCGCTACTGCAACGACAAGAAGACTTTAGCGTGATCGGTGAAGCCGCGGATGGCCTGGAGGGCGTCAAGCAGGCCGAACGACTGAAACCGGACGTGGTACTACTGGACTTGGACATGCCGGTGATGAACGGGCGCGATGCGCTGGCGCAAATTCTCAGCAGTCAGCCCGAGTTGGCGGTGTTGATGCTCACCGTGTCCGAAGATGGCGATAATTTGACCGAGTGCATGCGCGCCGGCGCGCGCGGCTATTTACTGAAAAACATCGACGCCGATTTTTTACTGGCGAGCATCCGCCGCGCGGTTGAGGGCGATAGCGTACTGTCGCCGGAGATGACCGCCAAACTGGTGGCGCGGCTACGCGCGCCGGCCACGGCGACGCCGCCGAGCGATGTCGATAGCCTGACGCCGCGCGAGCGCGAAACCCTGTCCTGGTTGGCGCGCGGCGCCAGCAATAAGGAAATTGCCCGTGCGCTGGATCTGGCCGAGAGTACGATCAAAGTGCATGTGCAGAATCTGTTGCGCAAGCTTAAATTGCATAGCCGAGTGCAGGCGGCGGTGTACGCGGTCGAACGCGCGCAGGAAAAACATTGATGCGCGACCGGCAATCATTGGTTTTTAATCCGGAGTAAGCGGGTTGGGCGACCAGAAATCACCATTGACTGCGCGCGCGCGGACATGGCAGGTCTTCCTCGTGTTCTTGCGCTTAGGCCTGACCTCGTTCGGCGGCCCGATTGCACATATCGGGTACTTCCGTTCTGAATTCGTGACACGAAGGCGCTGGCTGGACGAACAGGGATTTGCCGATCTTGTCGCGTTGTGCCAGTTTCTGCCTGGTCCTTCCAGCAGCCAAATCGGTATTGCGCTGGGTTTGTCGCGAACGGGCTTCTCCGGCGCATTGGCTGCCTGGCTAGGTTTTACGTTACCTTCCGCTCTGGCGCTGACCTTGTTCGCGCAGGGACTGTCAACCTGGGGTCAGGTTGTTCCCCCCGGGGTTCTGCATGGTTTGAAAATTGTGGCCGTGGCGGTAGTGGCGCAAGCCGTGTGGGGGATGGCCCGGTTGTTTTGCACCGACATTTTGCGCATGGGCATCGCGGCGGCGTCTACCTGTGCAGTCCTTTTTTGGCCCACAACTCAAGGGCAAGTCAGTGTCATTGTGGTGGCGGCCGTATTGGGCATGCTCTGGTTTCAACCCCCGATTGACCGCGCGCGCAACTCTTTGCCGCTGGCCGTCAACCGGCGCTTGGGCATGCTGCTTTTGGGCCTTTTTTTTAGCCTGCTGATCGGCTTGCCATTCGCGGTGGCAGTGTGGCCCACGAGGCTATTGTCGATGGCGAATGAATTTTATCGCGCGGGTTCATTGGTTTTTGGCGGCGGTCATGTCATCTTGCCCTTGCTGCAGGCGGCGGTGGTGCCTCCAGGCTGGGTCAGTAATGCAACGTTCCTGGCCGGCTATGGCCTGGCACAAGCGGTTCCCGGTCCGCTGTTTACCTTTGCGGCATTTCTCGGCGCATCAATCTGTGGTTGGCTTGGCGCGACGGTCGGTCTGCTGGCTATTTTTATTCCTTCGTTTCTGTTAGTTGGCGGGGTTCTACCCTTCTGGGAGTCGCTGCGCCATCATCGGCGAATTCAGGTGGCGCTCTTCGGTGTCAATGCCGCGGTTGTCGGTCTGTTGTTGGCGGCGTTTTACCATCCGGTGTGTAGTAGCGGCCTGCGTCAGCCAGCAGATTTTGGTCTGGCCGTCATCGCGCTGTTCGCGCTGACGAGGTGGAAATTACCACCTTGGCTGGTGGTGGCGGGTGGAGCAACGGCGGGCTGGGCGTTGAGCTTATTTATTTAATCCAGAATGCTCAGTTCGTGTAGAAGCCGGTACCCAGCGGTAAAGCGTGGGGACTGACACACAAAGTGCCTGGGCCACGTCTTTGGGGGGCATGCCGCCGGCCAGCAGTTTCTTGGCGGATTCAATCTTGCCACTGGTCATTTTGGGCTTGCGCCCACCTTTACGTTCGAGGTATTGGACGGACTCTAGTCCGCCACCGGTGCGCTCCATCAGTAGTTCGCGCTCCATTCCGGCCAGCCGCTCCATAAAATTGAAAAAAGACCGGCCTGGTGGCGCGGTTCCGGTATCAATCGCGTCGGCCAGGCTCTTGAACTGAATCCCCTGGCGCTGCAAGTCTGCGGCCAGATCGACCAGTTGTTTGACGCTACGACCCAAACGATCCAGGCGCCAGACCACCAGCGTATCGCCCTCTCTCAGTATTTCACGCGCCTGGGCCAGCCCCGGGCGCGCGGCGCGCATCCCATTGACTCTATCCTCAAACACCTTCTGGCACCCGATACCGATCAGGGCTTCGCGCTGCAATTCAAGGGTCGGATCTTGCGTCGATGCACGGACATAGCCAATCAACATACTCATGATGGGGCGCTCGGATTCTTTGGACTGGGACGGACCCCTGGCCGCCAGCCGCCGCTACAGCAAGGCGACCGCTGGCGATACATCATCTTCCCGATGAGCGCGGCCGCACCAACTGCCAGGCGCGCCCCAGATAAGCCACGGCGCCAAATCCGCTCCACACGTGCACCAGACGGCTAAAGGGAAACAAAATAAACACACTCATGCCCATGAACAGATGCAGTTTGAAGATCAGCGAGGTCGGCGCGATATAACTCACCGCATCGCCACGCCCGGTGACAATATGTTGCGCCCAGGTCATCAGCAGCAGCATCTCATGACCATCGCGGTGCTGGCTTGAAACCCAGATGGTCGACAGGCCGAGCAACAGCGTGGCCAGCAACCACAACAACACCAGCTTATCGCGCCAGGTGCTATTGGCCGCCAGGCGTGGATTGGTCAAACGGCGATGCAGCAGTAATAGCAGGCCAATCAGACAGAGCGTTCCCATGGCGCCGCCAGCGCTCATGGCGACTAATTGCTTAAAGCTGTGCGTCACCCCCAGTGCGTCCCAGACCATGACCGGCGTCAACAGACCGACGGCGTGGCCAAAAAACAAGCCAAGAATGCCAATGTGAAACAGGTTGCTCCCAAGTCGTAGTTGGCCACGATGCAGTAACTGGCTGGATTCGCTTTTCCAGCTGTACTGCTCGCGTTCGAAGCGTACCAGGCTGCCGAGCAGAAAAATCGACAGCGCAATGTACGGGTAAACACCGAACACAAATTGCAATAAATAGTCCATGGGGTCTCCTCTCTAGCGCGGTGCTCCGGCATGCCGGGGATAAAAGTTGACCGGCGCGATGAAATTGGCGCTGGGTTGGAGCAAAGGTTCGACACCGTCGGCGCTGGGACCAAAGGTTTCTAGTGCTTCATCCATGTCGCGCACCGGCGGCTCGGTCAAGGGTTGCGGCGCGACCGGAGAGGCGCGCACCAGCGCCGCCAGCAGCGCGGCGTAAGGCGAGTGATGTTCGCGCAGTTTTCCCTCGACGTGCGCCAGTACATGCACCGCGTCGCCCAGCAGTCGTCCGGCCTCCTCGGGGCTGCATAAAGATAGAAACTCCAGAAACAAGGGCACATAATCCGGGAGTTCGGACACCACCGGTTCAAAGCCCTGACTGCGGTACTCGGCGAGCAGATCCACCATGGCCTGACCTCGCGCGCGGTCTTCGCCATGGATGTGCTCGAACAAATGTAATGAATGGCCCGGATTGCGATCAAAGGTTTGCACATAGTCCTGCTGCAAGGTGATCAGATCGGTGCGCGCCAGGTGCCGCACCAACCCCGCGAGCGACTCGGTCAGTTCGGTGTCTGGCGCCAATGCCTGTGTCAGTTCGTCCAGCGCGCTGATCAGCTCCGCCTGTGGGTAGCACAGCAAGGCAGAGATGACGCGATAGCTTGGTGCTTTCATTGGCCCTCTCCCTTCGATTTACGGTCTTTGCGCATCTGATGGAACACAATCGGCGTCGCCTTCTTTTTGCCAAACAGCGATGGCTCGGACACCCCATCGCTACAACCATTACCAAAGGTGAAGCCGCATGAGGCCTTGTCACCAAAGGCGTCTTCGACCATTTCCTTATGGCTGGATGGAATGACAAAGCGGTCTTCGTAATTGGCGATCGCCATGATCTGGTACATCTCTTCCACTTGCGCCGGCGACAGCCCGGTGCCGCTCAACGCCGCCAGATCCGCTTGCTGATTCACGCTCTTGCCGCGCATATAACGGCGCATCGCCACCATGGTTTCCAGTGCTTTGAGCACCGGTTCTTGCTTGCCGGCGGTCAATAGATTAGCCAGGTACTGCAAGGGAATGCGCAGATCCTTGACGTCCGGAATGATGCCATTGGGGCCGATCAAGCCATTTTCCATGGCCGATTGAATCGGCGACAGTGGCGGGATGTACCACACCATCGGCAAGGTGCGGAACTCGGGGTGCAGCGGGAACGCCACCTTCCACTCCAGCGCCATTTTGTACACCGGTGAGTTTTGCGCGGCCTGAATCCAGTTGTCGGCAATCCCCTGTTCGCGCGCTTGTCGGATCACCTCCGGGTCATGCGGATTCAGGAATACATCCAGCTGGGACTGGTACAGGTCCTGCGGGTCTTCCACCGAGGCCGCGGACTCGATCTTGTCGGCGTCATACAGCAGCACGCCCAGGTAGCGGATGCGCCCGACACAGGTTTCGGAGCACACCGTCGGTTGCCCGGCTTCAATGCGCGGGAAGCAGAAGGTGCACTTCTCCGCCTTGCCGCTCTGCCAGTTGTAATAGATCTTCTTGTAGGGACAACCCGAGATGCACATACGCCATCCCCGGCACTTGTCCTGATCGATCAATACAATGCCGTCGTCTTCGCGCTTGTAGATTGATCCGGACGGGCAGCTGGCGACACAGCTAGGGTTGAGGCAATGCTCGCACAGGCGCGGCAGATACATCATGAAGGTGTTTTCGAAAGTCGAGTACATCTCCTTCTGTATGCCTTCGAACAGCACATCGCGCGAGCGCTGGGCGAATTCGCCGCCCAGATCGTCTTCCCAGTTGGGGCCCCATACGATCTTGTCCATCTTTTTACCGGTCAACAGCGATACCGGGCGCGCGGTGGGCGGAGTTTGCATTTCCGGCGCGTTTTGCAGATGCTCGTAATCGAAAGTAAACGGCTCGTAATATTCGTCGATGGCCGGCAGATTCGGGTTGGCGAAAATATTGGCCAGAATTTTCAGCTTATTGCCCTGGCGCGGCTGCAACTTGCCGCTGGCGTTAAGTCGCCAGCCACCCTGCCATTTCTCCTGGTTTTCCCACTGCTTGGGATAACCGATCCCCGGCTTGGTTTCGACATTGTTGAACCAGGCATATTCAACCCCGTCGCGACTGGTCCAGACATTCTTGCAAGTCACGGAACAGGTATGGCAACCAATGCACTTGTCCAGGTTCAATACCATGCCTATCTGGGCGCGAATTCTCATTGCTTTACTCCTTGAGCCACTTCATCCAGCCAGTCGACCTTGTTCATCTTGCGCACAATGACAAACTCATCGCGATTGGATCCCACCGTGCCGTAGTAATTGAAGCCCCAGGAAAGCTGGGCATAGCCGCCGATCATGTGCGTCGGTTTGATCACCGTGCGCGTCACCGAGTTGTGAATCCCGCCGCGTTTGCCGCTGGTTTCCGCTCCGGGCACGTTGATGATCTTTTCTTGCGCGTGATACATCAGCGTCATCCCTTGCGGCACCCGTTGCGATACCACGGCGCGCGCGGTCAGCGTGCCATTGACGTTAAACACCTCGATCCAGTCGTTATCGACAATACCGGCTTGCGCCGCGTCGATTTCCGATAGCCAGACATGCGGGCCGCCGCGACTCAGGGTCAGCATGCGCAAATTGTCCGAGTAAGTGCTGTGGATCCCCCATTTCTGGTGCGGCGTAATAAAATTCAGCACCAGTTCATGGCTACCGTTGGGACGCTGTCCCAGAATCGCCCCGGTGGTCTTGAGATCAATCGCCGGTTTGTAAACGCACAGGCCCTCGCCAAAGGAACGCATCCACAAATGGTCCTGGAAGAATTGTTGCCGGCCCGTCAGCGTGCGCCAAGGAATCAACTCATGCACATTGGTATAACCGGCGTTATAACTGACGGTTTCGCTTTCCAGCCCGGACCAGGTGGGGGAACTGATGATCTTGCGCGGTTGTACTTGAATGTCGCGGAAGCGAATGCTGTCATGCTCGCGCGGCAAGGCCAGGTGGGTATGGTCCCGACCGGTGATCTTCGATAACGCGGCCCAGGCCTTGACCGCGACGTGACCATTGGTTTCCGGCGCCAGCGTGAGAATCATCTCCGCCGCGTCAATCGCCGTGTTCAGTTGCGGCTGCCCCTCGGCGACACCGCTCTTTACCGTGTGGTTCAGGCCGCGCAACACTTCGATCTCGGCCCCGGTCTTCCAGGCGATTCCCTTGCCGCCATTGCCAACTTTCTCCAGCAACGGGCCGATCGAGGTGAATTTTTGATAGATCTGGCCATAGTCGCGTTCGACCACGGTGATTTTGGGCATGGTCTTGCCCGGTATGGGTTCGCATTCCCCCTTCTTCCAATCGCGCGGATCAAACGGTTGTCCCAGCTCTTCCGGCGTGTCGTGCATCAGCGGGGTCAACACCAGATCCTGCTGCACCCCGAGGTAATCCTTACCCAGTTCCGATAGCTTTTTAGCAAAACCCTTGTAGATTTCCCAGTCGGATTTGGCCTGCCACAGCGGTTGCACCGCTTCGGACAAGGGGTGGATAAACGGGTGCATGTCCGAGGTGTTCAGATCGTCTTTTTCATACCAGGTGGCGGTAGGCAGCACGATATCGCCATACAAGCAGGTGGTCGACATGCGGAAGTCCAGCACCACCAACAGGTCGAGCTTGCCCTCGACCGCCGGACGCACCGTGATCTCGCTCGGGCGCACGCAGCCTTCTTCGCCGTTCATCACCGCATTTTGAGTGCCGAGCAGGTATTTGAGGAAATACTCGTGCCCCTTGCCCGAACTGCCGAGAATGTTCGAGCGCCAGACGAACATATTGCGCGGGAAGTTTTTCGGGTTATCCGGGTCATTGCAGGCCATGTCGATCGCGCCGGATTTTAGCCCTTCAACCGTATAACGGATCGGATCAACCCCGGCCTCGGCCGCCAACCGGCTAATTCCGAGCGGGTTCTGCGACAATTGCGGCGCGGAGGGCAGCCAGCCCATGCGTTCGGCCTTGGCGTTGTAATCGATCAGCGACATGCTGGCCATATTGCCGTCGGCATCCGGGCTGAGGATTTCATTCACGCCCAGCTTTTCGTGGCGCCACTGGCTGGTATGGGCATAAAAGAAGCTGGTGCCATTCATCAGGCGTGATGGCCGCGCCCAGTCCGAGGCAAAGGCCAGCGGCGCCCAGCCGGTTTGCGGCCGCAGTTTTTCCTGGCCGACATAGTGCGCCCAGCCACCCCCCGATTGGCCGACGCAACCGCACATCATCAACATATTGATAATGCCGCGGTAAGTCATATCCATGTGATACCAGTGATTCAGCCCGGCGCCGACGATGACCATCGATTTGCCATGGGTCTGATCGGCATTCTGAGCAAACTCGCGCGCTACCTGGATCACCAGCTCGGCTTTGACTCCGGTGTGCTTTTCCTGCCAGGCCGGGGTGTAAGGCACATCGTCGCTATAGTCGCTGGCGACATTGCCGCCCCCCAGCCCGCGATCGATCCCGTAGTTGGCCGCCATCAGATCGAACACCGTGGCCACCAGCACAGAGCTGCCGTCCGCCAGCGTCAGTTGCCGCGCCGGCACGTTGCGCACCGCCAGATCCTGATGCTCGGCGCCGAAATACGGGAACCCGACACCGACCACCGCATCGTGCGCGTCAATCAAGCTCAGGCGCGCCGTCAGCGCCTGGCCCTCGGCATTTTTTTGTTCCAGATTCCAGCGTCCGGCCTGACCTTCCGGTTGGCCCCAGCGAAATCCGATACTGCCATTGGGCACCGCCAGCGCATCGTCCTCCTGATCGAACACCAGGGTTTTCCATTCGGGATGGGTGTCTTGCCCCATCTGTCCGTCCAGATGGCTGGCGCGCAGGAAATATTCCGGCAGATAGCGCTCGCCATCCTGGCGCAGCATCACCAGCATCGGCATGTCGGTGTATTGGCGGATATAGTCGGTAAAGTAGCTCGATGGATTCTCCAGGTGGAATTCCTTGAAAATCACATGCCCCATCGCCATCGCCATCGCGGCGTCGGTGCCCTGCTTCGGCGCCAGCCAGATGTCGCCAAACTTGACCATTTCGCCGAAGTCGGACGAGACCGCCACGGTCTTGGTGCCCTTGTAGCGCACCTCGGTATAGAAATGCGCATCCGGGGTGCGCGTCATCGGCACATTCGAACCCCAGACCATTAAGTAGGTCGAGTTGTACCAATCCGCCGATTCGGCCACATCGGTCTGTTCGCCCCATACCTGTGGGCTGGCCGGTGGCAAATCGCAATACCAGTCGTAAAACGATAGCGGTACCCCGCCGATCAGGCTGAGATAACGCGAACCGGAAGCATAAGACACCATCGACATGGCGGGAATGGGAGAGAAACCGACCACGCGGTCCGGGCCAAACTCCTTGATGGTGAAGGCGTTGGCGGCGGCAATGATTTCATTGACTTCGTCCCAGCTGGCGCGCACAAATCCGCCCAGACCGCGCACCGACTTATAGGCTTGAGCCTTGGCCTTGTCCTGACTGATGGCCGCCCAGGCGGCGATCGGTTCCATGGTCAAGCGCGCTTCACGCCACATTTGCATCAAGCGCCCGCGCACCATCGGGTATTTCACGCGTTGCGCCGAGTACACGTACCAGCTATACGACGCTCCGCGCGGACAGCCGCGCGGTTCATGGTTGGGCAGGTCGGGACGGGTGCGCGGGTAGTCGGTCTGTTGGGTTTCCCAGGTAATCAGGCCGCTTTTGACATAGACCTTCCAGCTACAGGAACCGGTGCAATTGACGCCGTGCGTGGAGCGCACAATCTTGTCATGCTGCCAGCGCTGGCGATAAGCGTCTTCCCAGCTACGGTCTTCTTGCACTACCGCGCCATGGCCCTCGGCAAAAGTGCTCTTCACCTTGCCAAGAAAATTCAGTCGATCGAGAAAGTGGCTCATTTTGCCTCCGGGACGGTGCGCCCGAGTACAGTTGTTGCAATACTGACAGCATAAAAACCTTGGGCTCGCGCGCCCATTCCCCGTAAGAGCCAGCCCGGGCAGGCATTCGAGCTATGGCCAGCTAGTTCTTTCGAGCTAGGCACTGGGCGATACTCCGTATGCGCACCGTTTGGCGCACCAAAAAAAACGCCTCTCGCGAGGCGCAGAAGTTGCCCTACCTTGGAGTCATATTGGCTTCAACATGGAATCTCGGCGTTTTTGCGGGCATAAAACCAGCCATTAATCAGCAAACAGCTGAGATAGAAAGCGATAAACAGATACAGTGCCGCGTTAACCCCGCCGGTCAACGCAATCGAGGTGCCAAAGCTTTTAGGGATGAAAAACCCGCCATAGGCGGCAATCGCCGCAATAAACCCCAGCACCGCGGCGCCTTCGCGCGTGGCATTGGTTTGCGCCCGTTGTTGCGACTCGGGGTCGGACGCGGCCAGACGCTGATGCAGGGTCAAGAAGATCACCGGCACCTGCATGAAGGTCGAACCATTACCAATGCCGGTCAGGGCGAACAGGCACAAGAACATGCTGAAGAAGCCGGGAAAATTGCCCGCGTGACCGCCATGTGGCAGAAATTGCAGTACGGCGCACACCGCCAGCGCCATCAAGCCGAACACCGCTTGCGTGACCCAGGCACCCCCCATTTTATCGCCCAGCCAGCCGCCGACCGGGCGCGCCAGCGCGCCGACCAAGGGGCCATAGAAAACGTACAGGGTCGGATCCACCGTTGGGAACAGGCCTTTTACCAGTAGGGGAAAACCCGCCGAAAAACCAATGAAAGAACCGAAGGTGCCCACATATAACCAACACATCAGCCAGTTATGTTTGCGCTTGAAAATCACCGCCTGATCGGCAAACGACGCTTTGGCCGAGGCAATATCATTCATGCCGAACCAGGCGCACAGCGTTGATAGCACAATGAAGGGTACCCAGACAAAACCAGCGTTTTGCAGCCAGAGATGTTTGACATGCAGCCCCTTGACCCAGACTTGTGGTTCGCCACCCAAAGAGCCGAACAAGCCCATGGTAATCACTATCGGCACCACGAACTGCACCACCGACACCCCCAGATTACCTAGCCCGGCGTTCAATCCCAGCGCCGTGCCTTTTTCGGTCTTGGGATAGAAGAAACTGATATTCGCCATCGAAGAGCTGAAATTGCCGCCGCCGAAGCCGCACAGCAAGGCCAAAAACGCCATGGTGCCGAAGCTGGTGTGCACATCTTGCACCGCAAATCCGATCCCCAGCGCCGGCAGTACGAGACTGGCGGTGGACAGCGCGGTCCAGCGACGACCGCCAAAGATCGGCACCATGAATGAGTAGAAAATCCGCAACGTCGCGCCGGACAAGGCCGGCAAGGCCGCTAGCCAGAACAGTTGGTTTTGCGAGTAACTGAAGCCGATGTTCGGCATGTTCAGTACCGCGACACTCCAGACCTGCCAGATGACAAAGGCCAGCGTCAGCGCCGGAATCGAGATCCACAAATTGCGCCGGGCAATCGCGCGGCCATCTTGTTGCCAGAAGACGGTATTTTCCGGCTCCCAGCGTTTAAGAACATATGTAGACATGTCTGTACTCCCCAGAGGTCAAGATTGGACCGCGACCAAGTCCGTGGTCACGGCCTGATTACGCGGTTTGAATGAAAAATACATCCACACCAGGCTGCAGCAGACCGTGCCGTAAAGCAGCATGAACGCACTGCTGCGCACGCCAGTCAGGTCCAGCAGCAGCCCGAACAGTACCGGCAGCAGAAAGCCGCCCAGGCCGCCAGCCAGACCGACCACTCCGGATACCGCGCCCAGATTGTGAGGAAATTCGTTCGCGATTAATTTGAATACCGCCGCCTTGCCGATCGCCATGGCGATGCCCACCGTGAATAGCACCAGGGTAAAGCTGGTGGCGTTCAGTCCAATGTGCAGGTCCAAAGGCCCGCGCAAAGTGCTGATGCTCATGCGGGTTGGCGGATAGGACAAAATAAAGAAGGCGATCCAGCAGATCCACATCACGCCCCAACTGACACTGCGCGCGCTAAACCGATCGGATAACCATCCGCCGAGCGCGCGCAGAATGCCGCCGGGCAGTGAGAAGCACGCCGCCAGAAATGCCGCGTGCTTGATATCGAAACCATATTCGCCGACGTAATACTTGGTCATCCACAGTGCCAGCGCCACATAGCCGCCGAACACCACCGAATAATATTGGCAATAGCGCAACACCACCGGGTTCTTCATTAGCGCCAGTTGTTGCCGCCAGGGGGTGGAGGCGCCGCTACGGTGGGACGGTTGATGAAAGGAGAACAGCCAAAACAGCAGCGCGGTGCCGAGCATGATGCCGGCGTAAACTTTGGGAACCAGTTGCCAGCCACCGATGGCGATCAATGGCGGCGCAACGAATTTGGTCAGCGCCGAGCCGGCGTTTCCGGCGCCGAACACTCCCATGGCCAGGCCCTGCTGCTCAGGCTTGAACCAGCGCGCCACATAAGGGGTCCCCACGGAAAAAGCGCCACCGGACAGACCAATGAACAAACCGATCAACAAAAACTGGCTATAGGTGCTGGCGTATTGCAATAGATAGATCGGCAGTACGCAGCTGAGCATCAGGATAAACATCACCACGCGCCCGCCAAAACGGTCGGTCCAGATGCCTAGCGGGACGCGGACCAACGACCCGGTCAATACCGGGGTGGCGACCAGAATGCCGAACTCAGTCTCGGAGAGCCCCAGATGCTGCTTGATCGGAATACCCAGAACCGCGAACATCATCCAGATCATGAAGCAGATGGTGAAGGCCACGGTACTGGACGTCAGTACGGCGTAACGTTGAAAAGTCGGCGAGATCATGGTGATGAATCCCCTTCTGTGAATGGGGACAACCATACGCATCGCCAACGCTTTACTCTATTCGTAGTAAGGTGCAGACCCGATCATATTTGGGACTAAGTCGCAGTGATTAGCCGGCGCGCCATCATGGCGCTAAATGACTACCCGCGCCGATCATTGGAGAAAATTAGTGAATGTTTATCAACTGCGACCGATACAGCGCGGCCAGTAAATCGGATTGAGTGACCATGCCAATGATCTTTTTATGCTCGTCCACCACCGGCAAGTGATGCAGGCCGCCATCGGAAAAACAACTCACCAGCTCGACAATCGGCTGCTGCGCGGTGGCGGTGATCACTTCGCGGGTCATCAGGTCCTGAATGCCCAGCGGGCCATGGAGCAACGGCGCTAATGGCAAGGAGGCCGGCGCGGACGCATGCGGACCGATAAAAAAGTCATGCAATGAAATGATCCCCAATAACACGTTATCGGCATCAATCACCGGCAAGGCCTTGACCTTGTGCGCGGCCAATAGCGTCCAGGCTTGCATTGGCGCATGGTGCAATCCAACCGAAATCACATCGCGCGACATGATATCGCTACAGAGGATAGTGCCGAAACTACGCCGATGCGCGCGCAATTCCGCCAAGCGGATGATGTCTTCCAGGTCATCCTCGCTGACATCCATCAATTGCCCGCGCTCCAGCAAAATCTGATGCAGATCGGCATGACTGAAACCCACACGCTCGCTCGGCAGCGGGTCCGCGGTGCCATGCTGGCTCGGGCTTGGCTGAGCGCCGGCGCGATGCGGATAATTGCGCCGCAGCGCGTTATTGAACAGCAGTGCCAGCAACAGTAACAGCACGGAATTCAAGGCAACCAGCTGCCAGGCGAATTGCAGGCCCATGGCATGCACCGCCGGCCCGCCCAATACGGCGGTCAGGGCGACCGCGCCGCCCGGCGGGTGTAAACAACGCAAGGCGAACATCGCATAGATGGCCATGCCGGCAGCCAGACTGGCGGCAAGCCCCGGATCGGGGATCCAGCGCGCGCACGCCACCCCGATCAGCGCGGAAATCACATTGCCGCCAATGATTGACCAAGGCTGCGCCAGTGGGCTGGACGGCACGGCAAACAGCAGCACGGCCGAGGCCCCCATCGGCGCGATAAACCAGATATTGCTCACGCCTAAAAACCAGTGACAGAGCCACTCAGTCAACCATAGACCGAGTCCGGCGCCCAGGCAGCCGTAAATTTTTTCGCGCGCGCTGGCGATGGGCGCCTGCGGAATAAAGGCTATCAGCCACTGACGGGTGAGTATTGTTTTATTGGTCACGTATTGCTTATCCAGATACAGAGGGGGACGACTATTTCAAACCGCGCGTTCATACCAGGGCTTGGTGGCATTCACAATGCGTACGACCAACAGCATCACCGGCACTTCAATCAGCACACCGACCACGGTGGCGAGCGCGGCCCCGGAGTGGAAACCGAACAGACTAATCGCCGCCGCTACCGCCAATTCAAAGAAATTGGAGGCGCCAATCAAGGCGGAGGGACAGGCAATGTTGTGCTTCTCCCCCACCGCCCGGTTCAACAGATAGGCGAGCCCCGAGTTGAACAACACTTGAATCAAGATCGGCACGGCCAGCAAGGCAATCACCAGCGGCTGCTGGATAATGGCTTCGCCTTGAAAGGCAAACAGCAGAACCAGGGTGGCCAGTAGAGCGCTAATCGACCACGGACCAATTTTGGCCATGGCGGCATCAAACGCTTTTGGCCCCTTGCGCAGCAGTGCCTTGCGCCATAGCTGCGATAGAATCACTGGAATCACGATATAGAGCACGACCGAGGCGAGCAGTGTATCCCAAGGAACGGTAATCGCGGAAATGCCTAGCAGCAGGCCGACCAGAGGCGCAAAGGCAATCACCATGATGCTATCGTTGAGGGCCACCTGGGACAGCGTGAACAGCGGATCGCCATGAGTCAGTCGGCTCCAGACAAACACCATGGCGGTGCAAGGCGCCGCCGCCAGTAAAATCAGGCCGGCAATATAGCTGTCCAGCTGCCCCGCCGGCAGCATTGGCGCAAACAGGTGACGGATGAACAACCAGCCAAGAAACGCCATCGAGAACGGTTTAACCAGCCAGTTGACCAACAGCGTGACGCCAATCCCTTTTACATGCTGGCGCACCTGATGCAACGCGCCGAAATCGACTTTAACCAGCATCGGGATAATCATGACCCAGATTAAAATCCCGACCGGCAGATTGACCTGAGCGATCTGCAGGTGGCCAATCGTCTGAAATACGCCAGGCAGCCATTGCCCCAGTGCAATCCCGATGACGATGCAGATAAACACCCACAAGCTCAGGTAGCGCTCGAACACGCTCAGCGGCGCAGCGGAGACCTTTTTCATCGTCACTTCACTTTGTCCTGACATCTTGGGCTCTTTCTCGTGTGAGGCTGGTTGTTGATCCCGTACTCCCGGTCATGGCTGTAGGGTGCCTATGCGTTCCAATTCAACCTTCAGACGCGCGCGATCTTGAGCCAATTCACCCAGCGGCAACGCCAGAAAGGCTTCGATGCGGGTGCGCAAAATGCGATAGGCAGCCATGAAAGCCGCGTCAACTTCTTCATCCAGACCGACAACATGGGCGGGGTCGTCGACACCCCAGTGGCTGCGCAATACCGGGCCCAGATAGGCTGGGCAGGTTTCACCGGCCGCGCTGGCGCAAACCGTGATCACGATATCGGGGGTGGCGGGCAGCTTATCCCAGGACTTGCTGCTGAAACCCTCGGCGGCAATCCCTTCGCGCGCCAGCAAGGCCAACGAGCGCGGGTGAACTTGGCCGGTCGGTTGGCTGCCGGCGCTCATGGCATGCCAGCCCGCTGGAGCCAAGTGATTAAAGATGGCTTCACCCAGGATCGAGCGACAAGAGTTACCGGTACACAGGAACAGGACGTTCATGACTTAGCTTTCTGATGATGTTTTGCTTAGCGGTGGCAGCACAGCATCCGAGCAACAATATTGTGCGCGGAGATCCGCGCACTGTTGCGGGTGGCCGGCGCAGCACTCTTCCGTCAGGTAGGCAATCAGGTCCAGCATCAGGGGCAGGTTAGCCCGATAGCGCTGGTAGCGGCCCTCCTGTTCAACCGTAATCAAGCCGGCATGGGTCATCGCCTTCAGATGAAAGGAAGCGTTGTTGGGCGGCATGCCCAGTGTCGCCGCGATCTGGCCGGCGACCATGCCATCCAGTCCGCACTTGACCAGCAGGCGATAAATATCGAGCCGAATGCCGGAAGACAGCGACTCGAACAAGGTGGTGGCGGTCAGTTTTTCCATTGATCAACTATACAAGAACTATTGAAATAATGTCTAGCGGCTTGATGAGCTCGCCGTGACCGCCGCACCGGTGTCGTTTCAAGTCATAAGAGCGCGTAAATGTCTTGTCAAAACCCGGGATGTCGTGCTAATTTAAAGATGTATCTTAAATGTATCTACGCCATGAACCCTTCTACTGAATTAGGTGATCAGAGCTTACTGACGCCGTTGCGCAGCGTGATTGATCCCGAAGTTGGCGCCAATATCGTCGATATGGGGCTGATCTATGCATTGGAACGGTCGGAAAACTGTGTGCGGGTCAATATGACTCTGACTTCGCCAGCCTGCCCGATGGGGCAAATGTTGGTCGAAGAGGTGGAATGGGCCTTGCGCGAAGTCCTGCCCGAGCAGGTCGAGATCCAAATTGAGCTGGTTTGGGATCCTCCATGGACACCACAGCTGATGAGTAGTGCTTTGCAGCAACAATTCGGCTGGACAGCCGATTCTTCAGGAGAAACACCATGAGTACTTCCGGCGACACCACGATAGACGTGCGTACTATTGCGCCGCGCGAGCGTCATCCGCTGATTTTTTCCACCTTCTTTGGTCTGCAGCCTGGCTCGGCCCTGCTGTTGGTGAATGATCACGATCCTAAACCGCTGTATTACCAGTTTGACGCCGAATCACCGGGCAGTTTCAGCTGGGATTACCTCGAGAGCGGACCTGAAGTATGGCGGGTCCGTATCGGCAAGCTGCCGCGGGAGTAATGATGATGCGTGCCACGCGCCAGATCTTTGCCCTGAGTCTGGCGCTGTTGGCCGCCAGCGGTGTCTTGGCCGGATTAATCCGTATCGGTGTGGCTTGGGCACCGATGTTTGCCGTGGGTTGGAGCCAATGGCACGGCGTACTGATGGCCGCCTGCCTGATGGGCGCGGTGATCAGTCTCGAGCGCGCCGTAGCGTTTAAACGCCGCGTGGGGTTTGTCGCTCCGCTGGCCGCCTTGTGCGCCGGGCTATTACTCCTCGCCGGCGCCCTGCCACTGTATGCCGCGCTGCTACTGCTGCTGGCCGCGCTGATGCTGACCTGGGTCAGCTTTTGCCTGTGGCGACGCCAACCTTCCTTTAGTGGTGCCTTGCTGGCACTGGCTCCGTTGTTCTGGTTATTAGGCACGATGACTTGGCAGTCCGCGCAAAACCCCGGAGCCGGGGTGTTGAGTTGGCTGTTATTTTTAGTGTTGACCATTGCCGCCGAACGGCTGGAGCTGTCGCGTTATCAACCGACCTCGCCACGCGCGCGTCAGGGTTTCATCCTCATCATGTTGCTGTTGCTGATC
>Ga0364866_10298_pt1 | contig 34764 bp, 29 predicted proteins | sample ExccelAu500001D3_3_FD_206913 | JGI IMG/M metagenome (GOLD analysis project Ga0364866, IMG submission 206913) | Enriched cells from Trout Bog Lake Hypolimnion, Wisconsin, USA - BchlTB.Aug13.5000.01.D3 | ecosystem: Environmental > Aquatic > Freshwater > Lake > Hypolimnion/Profundal zone | place...
CTACTTCAGAGCAGAAACCCGATTGGGAAGAACTGAAGAAACAACTGCCTCCGGGGACTCAAAAACCGGATGAGAGCACTTTAGTCCCTTCATCATTGGTCTTTTCACCACCTGATCATGAGGTAGGATTAAATGATTACAGCCAATGGTGGGTATGGAAGGAGGGGGCCAACTGGAAACATCCGCAAGGGAAAGATTCTGATATCAAGGGGAAAGAAAATTACCCGGTTGTTCAGGTTTCGTGGCGGGATGCTCAGGCGTATTGCAAATGGGCGGGCAAAAGGTTGCCAACCGAGGCCGAATGGGAATTTGCCTCCAGGGGCGGACTGAGCAATAACATTTATTCCTGGGGGAATGAGAATGTGGATGACGGGGAGCCTAAAGCGAATACCTGGCAAGGTAATTTCCCGAACAAAAACACGATGCGCGATCATTTTTACGGCGCTTCACCGGTAAAATCATTTAAACCTAATGGTTACGGACTTTATGATATTTCCGGCAATGTGTGGGAGTGGTGTGCAGATCTTTATCATGTAGATTACTACAAAGAAAGCAATATCCCTGATGGAATTAAGAATCCCAAAGGACCTGATAAAAGTTACGATCCGGACGAACCCTTCGCTACCAAGCGGGTGCTAAGGGGCGGATCATTCCTTTGCAACGATCGGTATTGCAGTGGTTATCGCAATGCCCGGCGCATGAAAAGTACAGAGGATACCAGCATGGAACATACCGGTTTCAGGTGTGTAGCGGATAATTAACCTGTTGACCCATTTATCCCTTTATAAATGAGTTTTTACGATAAACCTTTTGCGTTTCAGGCGATGGCAAAGCCCATTGGGCCTGCCTGCAACCTGAATTGTACCTATTGCTACTATCTCGAAAAGCAGAAACTCTATAAAGATTCCGGTTCATTCCGGATGAGCGAGGAGTTGCTCGAAAAATTCATAAAGCAATACATCTGGGTTCAACAGGTTAACACCATACAATTTGTCTGGCAGGGTGGAGAACCAACCTTGCTGGGGCTCGACTATTTCAAATTGGTTGTTGCCTTGCAGAAGAAATACGCGGACGGCAAAAAAATTGAAAATGCTTTTCAAACCAACGGAACATTGCTAGACGATGAGTGGTGCGCCTTTTTTAAAAAGCATAACTTCCTTGTAGGGATATCGATAGATGGTCCCAAACACGTCCATGACACATTCAGACCATATCGCAATGGAACACCTACATTTGATCATGTGATGCGGGGGGTTCTCCTTCTTCAAAAACATCAGGTTGAGTTTAATACACTTACCGTGATTCACCGGCATAATGTAAAGTTTGCGGTTGAAATCTATAATTTTCTTAAGTTTATAGGCAGTGGGTTTCTTCAGTTCATCCCAATTGTTGAACGCCGCAAGAAAATAGAAGATCCAACAACTTTAGACCTTGTTGGTCCCGAAGATCCGGATGCTTTGGTGACCGATTGGTCGGTGCGTCCCGATGAATTCGGTAATTTCCTGATCGCTGTTTTTAACGAATGGGTGAAACGGGATGTGGGTAAAGTCTTTGTTTTACAGTTTGATTCTGCGTTGGCTAACTGGGTGGGTGAGGCCCCGGGCATCTGCATCTTCTCCAAAACCTGCGGTGAGGCGGTTGTAGTCGAGCATAATGGCGATGTATATTCCTGTGACCACTATGTTTACCCCGAATATAAACTTGGAAATATCAAGGATCAAACCCTTTTTGGCCTCGTAGGATCGGAAAAGCAACAGGAATTTGGCCGGAACAAATTAGCCGGGTTGCCGCAGCAATGCATCAAATGTGAGTACAGGTTTGCATGCCATGGCGAATGTCCCAAACATCGTTTCCTTCATGCGACAGATGGGGAGCCTGGTCTTAATTATCTGTGCTCCGGTTATAAAAAGTTTTTTGCACACGTTGACCCCTATATGCAATTTATGGAAGATGAGTTAAAGGCGAACCGTCCACCTTCCAATGTCATGAACTGGGCACGAAAATACAGGCAAAACTAGAATATCTTATTCCAATTCAGCTTAATTACCTATTTAATTGAAGATTAAGATATTTCGAAGGCTTCGGTATAACTGTGTAGCTTTTTGGTAATCCGGATGTCGGTAAATGCTAAATTTAAGTGTCTTTTAATCAATCCCTGTCAAATTATCCCGCAATTGAATTCTCCAACCACTCTTGCTGAGGCAAATTGGATCCGGGCTTTATTTTTGTTACGCTTAATTGGTTAACTTTACTGAAAAGTTTGGATATGGGCGCAAATATACTTCTTGAGAATACCATTCTGATTATTAGTATGATAATTGGAATCGTTTTTCTATTTGCTCTTTTGATCTACCAGCTTAGACAATCAGAAAAAAAGAAAAAGGAGCTTGAAGCAAAATTTAAAGAGCTTGAAGCCAAGCTGAATAATATTCAACTTGAAACAATTGAAGCTAAACTCAATCCCCACCTTTTCAAGAATATTCTTAATTCAATACAGGCTCATGCCTATCAAACCTATTTTGCAATAGATAAATTAGCCAATGTGCTTGATTATATTCTTTATGATAGTCATAAGAAGTATGTAACTCCTAAGGAAGAGATTGAATTTGCCATAAACCTGATTGAAATTAATAAGATCAAATTAAGTCCGCTTTTTGAACTTAAAACCAAAGTGAAAATTCATGAAGATGAACCCCTTTATACGCAAAATGTGTTGGCCCCGCTCATTTCAATTGAATTGATTGAAAATGCCTTTAAACATGCTGATCTTCAAAGTCCGGATGCCTTTATTTCAGTATCCTTTAGTTTCAAGGATAGTATCTTCTCATTGACAGTTGCCAATAAAATATCTTCCAAAACTCCTATGAAAAAAGAACATAGTGGGATTGGGATCCAGTCAATGGAACAACGGCTTAAGATAATCTATGGAGAAAATTATAAGCTGGAAAAGTTTATTGAAGAGAGTTGTTATATTGCCCATCTAAAAATTAACTTACTTGAACACAAGGCTAAAATGCTTGCTATTAGATGATGAGCTTCCAAGTCTGACCTATCTGAAAATGCTATGTGAACAGATCCCTGAACTTGAGATAATCCGCTCATTTAATGATGCCGAGCTCTTTTTGAGGGAAGCAACAGAACTGGTATTCGACCTATGTATATTGGACATTGAAATGCCTGATGTAACCGGATTACAAATTGCCGGTGCTTTGAAGGGCAAGCCTGTGATTTTCACAACCGGATATAAGGAATATGCAGCGGAGGCTTTTGATCTGGATGCAGTAGATTATGTGAGAAAACCGGTCACTAAAGAACGATTGGAGCAGGCGATACAAAAAGCAATTAAAAGAATTGACAATGGGAACAGGTTAGAGTCCTATATTCAATTAAATACAGATAAGGGACGAACAATCTTGTTTTTTGATGAATTATGTCTAATCCGTACATCAGAGACGGACAGTCGGGACAAGGTGGTATTTCTACAGAATAATTCAAAAATGCAAATAAAAAATATTTCTTTTGCCAGAGTTCTGGAACTACTTCCTGCGGACCAATTTTGCCGGGTTAATAAGAAAGAACTAATCGCCTTCAGATGTGTCCATTTCTTCTCCCATGACACGATTACCACAAATATCATACAACACAATGGAAAACCTTTAGTAGTCATTTTAGGTGAGACATACCGGAAGAATTTTCTTCGGTTTATTTCTCTCTGATTTGGTTACAGTTTTTTACCGCCTCATTCCATTTCTTTCATTTCAGAATCAAATCATATTACAATATTCAGGAAAAACGATCATTTTTGAAAGATATTGAATTTGGAGATTATTTATTCCGCGAAAGATGAAAAGGATTAGAAATATAGCGCTCGTTTATATACTGATAATCGGATGCTTTTCCACATTGATTTATTGGATTGTGTGTGCAGGAGAAAAACTGCAATCAGGCAGAAATGTTAATACCCCCTTAAACGAATCAAGTCATTGGTTTGAGTTTATAAAAACAATATCACTAAATCTGGTCCATCCACTGGCACTATTGTTGGCTCAAATCATCACAATTATTATTGTCGCACGGTTTTTTGGATGGATTTGCAAGAAAATAGGACAACCGACGGTAATTGGTGAAATGGTGGCTGGTATTGTACTGGGTCCCTCTTTTGTCGGAATGTACTTCCCCGGATTCTCTGCTTCGTTATTTCCTGCTCAATCCTTAGGGAATCTTCAATTTCTAAGTCAGATAGGTCTCATTCTCTTTATGTTTATGGTTGGGATGGAGCTTAATCTGAAGACACTCAGGAATAGGGCGTTTGATGCATTTATTATCAGCCAGACCAGTATAATCATTCCGTTTTCGCTGGGTATGGGGCTGGCCTATTTTATCTATCTGTCATTTGCTCCTAAGGGAGTCCAATTCTTATCATTTGGATTGTTTATCGGGATTGCGATGAGCATAACTGCATTTCCTGTTTTGGCAAGAATAGTTCAGGAGCGAGGTATTCATAAAACCAGACTCGGTGCCATTGTGATTACCTGTGCTGCAATTGATGATATAACAGCCTGGTGCTTGCTGGCTGCAGTTATTGCCATTACTAAAGCGGGCTCCTTTGCCAGTTCTGTATATATTATTTTATTGGCCGTTATCTATGTTTTGCTGATGCTTAATGTGGTGAAACCATTTCTTAACCGTATCGGCGAATTATATCCATCCCAGGAAAAATTAAGCAAACAGATTGTTGCAGTTTTTTTCTTAACCCTGATCCTATCCTCATATGTAACTGAGATTATTGGAATCCATGCTTTATTCGGTGCCTTTATGGCAGGGACCATCATGCCCGACAACATGAAATTCAGAAATATCCTGATTGAAAAGATTGAGGATGTGGCACTGGTCCTGTTACTGCCTCTGTTTTTTGTTTTCACAGGGTTAAGAACAGAAATCGGGCTTCTTGACGATCCATATCTCTGGAAGATCGCTGGCTTAATCTTCCTTGTGGCTGTAATCGGTAAGTTTATTGGGAGTGCCTTGGCTGCCAGGTTTGTCGGGCAAAACTGGCGGGATAGTTTGTCCATTGGAGCATTGATGAATACCCGAGGTTTAATGGAACTCGTCGTTCTGAATATTGGATATGATTTGGGGGTTTTAAATCCGCAAATCTTTGCAATGATGGTGATCATGGCACTTTTAACAACATTCATGACCGGACCTGCCCTGGATCTAATCGGTAAATTCTCCAAAAAAGAACCCAATATTGCCTTTGAGGAGATCCATCAGATCAATAAATACAAGGTATTAATATCCTTTGCAAATCCTGAAAAGGGGAAAATACTGCTTCGCCTTGCAAACAATTTTGTAAAAAAGATAAATAATAATGCGTCTGTAACGGTTATGCATCTTTCCCCAAATAATGAATTAAACCAGGTAAATATCAATGAGTATGAATATAATAGTTTTGCGCCGGTTATTGATGAATCAAAAATATTGAATCAAAAAATTACTACGCTATTCAAAGTTTCAAATGATATTATATCTGAAATCGCTGATGTGGCAAATAAGGGTGACTATGATCTTCTGCTTGTTGGACTTGGGCAATCGATTTTTGAAGGAAGTTTGCTGGGACGTATTTTAGGGTTTACAACCAGGATAATTGACCCTGGGCATCTGATTAATGCATTTACCGGAAAGGAGAAGTTATTTGAGAAATCACTTTTTGAGGAAAGTACCCGTTTAATCTTATCCAAAAGTGAAGTGCCGGTAGGTATCTTTATAAATAGGAACATGTTAAAAACAGAGGTTGTACTTATTCCAATTCTTGATTTTAAGGATGTTTTCCTGATTAAATATGCTCAAAGACTGATCTCAAATTGTGGAGCTCAGATAACTATTTTTGACCTCAATGGACAAGTCCGAAACTCAGAGATTAAAGAGTTGATTAATATGATTGCTCAGAATGCCCCTAATCATATTAATCTTTTAAAAGAATCAGAAATTAGCATTGATATCTTAAAGCAACAGGATTTAGTGATCATTAGTCTTGAGAGTTGGAGAAAACTAATTGAAAAGCAAACTCCCTGGCTGGTGAATATCCCCTCCACCCTAATTATATCAGAGGGTAATACTTCCGGATAGGATTGTTACAGAAAATTCTTATCGAGGTATTCCTGAAACTTCTCTTTGTGAAGGTCGCTGATCGGAATATAGGTCTTACCAAATACAATACGATTGTTCTCAATAATCTCAATTCTGTTCAGGTTCACGATAAAGGAGCGGTGGACACGCATAAATCCCGTTTCCGGCAATTTCTGTTCCAGCGATTTAATGGAATTAAGCGATATGATCGGTTTGATATCTCCGCTTACATACACTTTGATATAATCTTTGAATCCTTCGATATATAAAATATCGTTGAAGTTAATCCGCCTGATCTTATATTCTGATTTAAGAAACAAAAACTGGTTATTTGCTTCAATGGAGGTCACTGCATTTGCTTCCAATTCCGCCTGCTTGCGCGCCTTGCCGGCTGCAATCAGAAACTCCTCATAACTAAAGGGTTTGAGCAGATAATCAATCGCATTAAGCTTAAATCCCTCCAGCGCATACTTCTCATAGGCCGTTGTAAAGACGATTTTGGGCCCCTCCTCCAAAGTCCGGATAAATTCTATCCCTGTCAAATCGGGCATCTGGATATCCACGAATATCAGGTCTGCCGTCTGGGTGGAAAGAAAATCGATCGCATCCAAAGGGTTGTCAAATGAACCTACAAGCTCAAGAAACGGAGTCTTGCTGATATAATCACATACCAGTCTTAGCGCAAGTGGCTCATCATCAATGGCAATGGTTCTGAGTTTCATAATTGTGATCTCCCCCTGTCAATGGCAAGTTCAACCCGAAAAATGGTCTCATTCTGATCAATCTTCAGATCATATCTTCCCGGGAACAAAAGTCCAAGCCGTTTCTGAACATTTTCAAGACCGATGCCTGTGTGCTGATTATTTTCAAACACCCGGCCTTTACCTACACTGTTCTCTGCACTAAACCTGATTTTATCCTCTCCGATTTTCAATTGCAGATTGATAAATGAACGTTCGCGTGAATTTACACCATGCTTAAATGCATTCTCAATAAATGGAACAAAAAGCAAGGGTGGAAATGAAAAATCAGAAAATTCCGTAGGAAAATCAATGATCAAATCAACCCGGGGACTTAGCCGTAATTTCATCAGATCAATATAATTGTTCATGAAACTGATTTCCTTACTGATCAATGTCTCACCCTGATCAGATTCATAAAGAAGATAACGCATTAATTTGGACAGTTTCAGCACCGACTCCTGGGCTATCGGACCATCGATCCCGATTAATGAGTAGATGTTATTCAGGGTATTAAAGAAGAAATGGGGACTAATCTGATTTTTCAGGAACGCAAGTTCTGAATTCAGCTTTTCCTTTTCAAGTTCCTTTTGCCTCTTTTCGTTCTGTTTCAGTTTATCCATTACACCAAGTCCGATTGCAAATCCTGATATCAGGGCAGATGTGAGGATATGGTTGTAAAAACCAAATGCTTTCATCGGCGGGCGGAAATGAATATCCTTGCCTGTTACCTTATTCATGGCTTCCCAGAATTTCGACTCCTTTACCGGATCAAAAAGGATATAATCGTTGATGATAACGGTTAGGAAGTAGGTAATCAGGGTTAAACCAATCAGAATGATTAAATAAGTAATTTTCTTTTCCTGCAGGAAATATTTTGGAACGAGCCACAGGTAACCAAGATAAAAGATAATACCAGCCGATAGAAAGTGAATATAGAACTGAATGATTTGATGCTGATCGTCTCCCCCGAATGCATTGCTTAAATAAAGGGGTATAATTATCAGGAATACCCATGCCATAACATGCAGTGAAACAACAATTTTCTTACCAGGAATTGAAAATGATTTAAGCACGGTATCCAGTTTTTACAAAGATATATTATTCATATCGTAATGCATCAATCGGATTCAGACTTGCCGCTTTTCTGGCAGGATACCACCCAAAGAAGATCCCAATGGCAGAACAAACCAAAAAGGCCATAACCACTGAGATTGTCGTAATGACCACCGGCCAGTTCAGAATCGAAGACATAACCTTGGTGGCGATTATTCCCAGGGAAATTCCGATGATCCCTCCAAAGACACTCAGTAAGATCGATTCAATGAGGAACTGCATCATAATATCATTTCCACGACCTCCAACTGATAACCGGAGACCGATTTCACGTGTCCGTTCGGTAACTGACACGTACATGATGTTCATAATTCCAATGCCGCCTACCAGCAGGGAGATTCCTGATATAGCTCCCAGCAGTGCCGTCATGATATCACTGATAGAGCTAAAAGTCTGGACCATTTCAGATTGAGACCTGACCTGAAAATCATCTGCTGCTTTATCTTTTAGTTTATGACTGCTCCTCAGGGATTTAGTGAGCTGGTCAATTGCTGCGGCATTCAGACTTTCACTGGCTGCCGATGCCGCAATACTCTGAATATGCGTGATGGCAAGTATCCGTTTTTGAACCGTTGTATAGGGAGCCATGATCAGGTCGTCCTGATCCTGACCCATCCCATTTTCCCCTTTCTCTCCCAGAATACCGATAATCAGCAGCGGGATATTCCCGAAACGGACCGTCTGCCCAATTGGGTTGATTTTCCCGAATAAATTAGTGACAACGGTTTTGCCTACCAAACACACTTTTGCATAGGTGTTAATCTCGTTTTCCGTGAAACTGCGGCCCGATCCGATCGTATATTTCCGGATATTGAAGTATTTATTATTGACCCCAAAGATGGAGGTTGGCCAGTTTTGGTTTCCAACCACGGCCTGTCCGCTTGAACGAACTTCCGGAGAAACATCGCTGATTGCCGGACAATCTTTTTCTATGGCTTCAACGTCGCTTAATTTCATACTTTGTGCATCGCTGTTTCCCATCCGGACACCACCTTTTTGTTCCCCACCCGGGAAGGCAAAAATAAGATTAGTTCCCATCCCGGCCATTTGGTCCTGAATACTCTTTTTCGATCCCTGACCGATGGCAAGCATCACGATTACGGAAGCAACCCCGATGATGATTCCCAGCATGGTGAGGAATGCCCTGAATTTATTCCTTTTCAGTGCATTCAGAGCTATTTTTATTGAATTTAAGTAATTCATTATCAGTATATTTAAACAGTTTCTTCAATCGGAAGAGCCTTCAGTAATTCCACCGCATTGTTTCTGTTGGGCACTAATTCTTCACGGATAATATGACCGTCGCGGAAAACAACCTGACGGGTCATAAACTTTGCAATATCTGCTTCATGAGTCACAAATACGATGGTTTTACCTTTTTGATTCAGATCCTGAAGTAATGCCATGATTTCGAAGGAGGTCCGGGTATCGAGATTCCCGGTTGCCTCGTCAGCCAGGATGACCACAGGGTCATTAACCAAGGAGCGTGCAATAGCCACCCTTTGTTGTTGTCCTCCTGACAATTGATTGGGCATATGATGCATCCGGTCACTAAGACCGACAGCTTCCAGGGCTGCTTCGGCTCGTTCGCGGCGCTCCTTGGATTTAATTTTAGGATTGTAGAATAATGGAAGTTCCACATTTTCAAGGGCAGAAGTTCTCGACAAAAGATTATAGGATTGAAAGACAAATCCCAATTTCATGTTGCGTAATCCTGCAAGTTCGTTTTTTGAAAGTTCGCCCATGCTGATTCCATCCAGAAAGTAGGATCCTGAGGTTGGTTTATCCAGGCAACCCAGAATATTCAACATGGTCGATTTTCCAGAACCGCTTGTTCCCATGATGGCAACAAACTCCCCCTGCTTGATTTCGAGATTAATGCCCCGAAGTGCGTGGACTGTGATTTCACCAACATAAAAATCTTTCTTCAGCTGATTAACCTGTATGATTGATTTATTCATGGTTATTTTGTTGTTTTTCTGTTACTTCCCGGCCTTTGGGGCATAAACGGGCTTTTGGCTGGACCTGCTTTCGTCTTTGCATCATCAGCACCTGTACTCATAGACAAGACTACTTCATCACCTTCGTTTAATCCCGATAAAACTTCGTAATGAATTTCATCAGTAACCCCAACCTTGATTTTTTGTGGATGCACTGATAATCCATCCTTTACCCAGACTGTCTTGTCTGAGTCATTTTGTTTATCTTTTGGACCACCTTCTCCCATTGGAGGCATAGGAGATAAATTGCCAGCTCCATTCTGGTTGTAAGTTGCCAGTGCTTCCATGTCTGGGGAGAACTGAGTTGATTTTGAAGGAACGAGTATAATATCTTTTCGCTCAGTTACAAAGAACGAAGCGTTTGCAGTCATTCCCGGCATCAATATTTTATCCGGATTTGGTGCATTAATGATTACTGTATAGGTGACTACATTGGCGGACGTTACCGGCTTAAGCCTGATTTCGGTAACTACACCCGAAAATTTCTTCAAAGGGAAGGCATCCACAGTAAACTCCACCCGCTGACCGTTAGCGATTTTTCCTATATCGGCTTCATCCACTTTGGCCTCTACCCGCATCTGCGTAAGGTCATTGGCGATCGTGAACAGGGTAGGGGTACTAAAGCTTGCAGCTACTGTTTGACCCTCATCCACTGCGCGGCTGAGAATAATCCCATCGATGGGAGAAAAAATCTTGGCATACGACAGGTTAATTTTGTCCTTGTCGTTCATTGATTTGACATTGTGCAAGGTTGCCACCGCTTTATTATAATTATATTCAGCCAGGTCATAATCTGATTGAGCAATTAATTTCTTATCTATCAATGCTTTGTAACGTTCGTATGTAGCTTTTTGATATTTGACCTCTGCTTCGGACTGATCAACGCTTGATTTGCTTTGAGCCAGCTGAGCCAAAAGAGGCGTTTCGTCAATCTGAGCCAGCAACTGCCCTTTCTTTACCTCCGAATTATAATCAACGTAGATTTTTGTAATTACCCCTGAAACCTGGGTGCCAAGCTCAACGGTTTTAACCGCTTCAAGTGTCCCTGTTGCAGTCACAGTATTGCTGATTGTCCCTTTTGAAATTTTTGAAGTTTCAAACGATATGGTTTTGTCAGTACTTCCAAACGATTTATAAACGAGGAAACCAACAACAATCAGGACTAAGGCCGATCCAATGAATAAAAGTTTCTTTTTCATGGTTTTGTAATATTACAATCTATTTCTATTTATTTCTATCTATTTCAGTTTTCAGATCTTACAATGTCAGCGGAACTCCTTTATAAAAATCCAATACCTTATAACTAAAAATCAGATTGAATTTTGCCTGGAGTAACTTGCTTTCGGAGGTGATTAAGCTGGTTTTCTGAACCAAAAAGTCAACCGAATTAAGCAATCCGACTCTGAATTTTTCAGTCGTGACGTCATAGGACTCCTTCGAAGATTGCATCTGATCAAGGCTGGCAGAGTATTGACTCCATGCTGAAGTCACATTTGTACAGGCCTGCTCAATTTCCTTACGGAGCAGATTCTTTGCATTAACAACATCGAGCTCCGCATTGGATATTGCAATAGTGGCAAGCCCCACGTTGGTTTTAACCTGATTTTTCTGAAAGATTGGTATCGAGAGCGAGATCCCTACCGATGGACTAAATGTATTGGATAACTGACTGTTATACGACGATCCTGTGTTCAGGCTTGAATAATTACTGGATAATCCTGCATTCATCGAAATGGTTGGGATGAAATCGGCTTTGGCAATCTTCAGGTTCAGAGTGGTACTCTCTTTCGTCAGTTCAATATTCTTAATCTCCGGTTTTATTCCAAGTGCCAGATTATAAACTTCCTGTGAATTGGGGTTGACAAATTGCACGAGTAAACTTTCGAGGTTCGGCGAGCTGATCTTAAAATTGGGATCAACCGGTAACTCGATGAGCTGTTCCAAAGTAACATTATCGGTAGATAGCTGACTTTGGGCGGTTGCCAAAGTGAATTTCTCTGTAGCCAGCTCAGATTTGATCTGCAAATAATCGGAAGATGCAATTGCTCCAAGATCCATCCGCTCCTTGGCCAGGGCCAGTTGTTTTGTGGTCGATTCGACTTGCTTCTCAGCATTATTGACACTTTCGTATGCATAGAGTACCTGCAAATATGCATTGATAATATTCAGTCCAACCGATTCTCTTACCGCTTGTGAATAAAACTTCCCACTTTGAAAATTAAGTTCTGTCTGCTTAATCTGAGTGCTAAGTTTTTTACCATTATACAGTGTTACATTAGAATTTACACCATAATTCGTAGCGTTAGAACCGCTGGCACTTCCATAATGACCAGATGCCGAATCAAATCCTTTATACCAATTCATATTTTCGCTCACTGATGCATTCAATCCGGGTAAACGGTTCAATTTAGACTGATTGGCATAAAGTTGATTTTGATTGCTTGTCAGATCAGCCTTGAGAACCTGGATATTTTTACCCAACGCATATGTGATGCAATCATCCAGGGTCCAGGTTTTGTTCTGCGTCTTACCTTCGTAACCTGAGAAAATCAAAAGAAGAAAGGCAATTAAAAAACTCGTTTGAAATGTTTTCATATACGACTGTTATTTTGAAACAAAAGTATTTTTGAATGAAAACCTTTTGAAATAATATCGACGTTTGGGATGTTTTTATCGACAATTAGCGGTATTTTGTGCGAATTATATTCTAAAAGGTAGAGATATCTTAAACTTTACCCATAAACGACTGTTATACGATTAAACCCATGTTTCTTTTACGTTCACCTAACAGAGCAGTATTTCTCTTTAACCCATGGAGCAGGAACTTAAACTTTACCGAAGAGCTTATCAGTTAAGTTTATTCACGATAATTTACAATATTGCTGAAGGTTTTGTTTCTATGATATTGGGTTATCATGATGAAACGCTTACCTTATTCGGTTTTGGTGTAGACAGTTTTATCGAAGTAATATCAGGAATAGGAATTGCGGTAATGATTTTGCGTATTAAAAATAATCCGTCAAGTTCGAAGAATGAGTTTGAGATTAAAGCCCTTAAAATAACAGGTGCGGCTTTTTATTTGCTGTCAATCGGGCTATTAGCCGGAATTACCATTAACATTATTGAAAAACACAAGCCAGAAACGACTTTTTGGGGGATCATCATATCTTTGATCTCAATACTTGTTATGATCTGGCTCATGACTGTGAAAAGGCAAGTCGGTACACAATTGAATTCCGACCCTATCATTTCGGATAGTAACTGCACCAAAATTTGTGTATATATGTCAATTGTTTTGCTGATCTCAAGTCTGTTTTACGAATTGACAGGATTTGCCTTTGCCGATTCTTTTGGTACGGCAGGTCTCATATATTTCTCATTTTCAGAAGGTAAGGAAGCCTTCGAAAAAGCGAAAGGTAAAAATTGCAAATGTGATCATTGTGAAACGAAATAGGTTGCAACATCTTGCCGGAATTATTCAACAGATATAACCCTCCCTTGATAAAACATTGTGCAGAATGGGAACCCTGGATCACAAATTACCGGGTATCAGGTTAAAATTCAGACTATTCTATTCGTTTTCACCAATTTCCTTGGTCATTAACGGAACACTGTGTAAACTTAATACACCGTTCCCATCAGATTCGTTGATGGCAAAGTTCATCCATACTTTTTGGCCTTTCCATTTATATCCAAAGTGCTCCCTTTTATTTCCTTCGCTATAAGCCTCCTGTAGAATGTATAGTATTCCATTTGTGTTATTCCACCCCTTGGTTTCAAGTTCCATGGTGGTAACCTGGTCTTTGTAAAAGGTGAGGTAAACCGCTTCAAACTTATATTTACCCAGAATGTACTCAGCCTGTGCCATTTTATAACACGATTTGTCGCCATCCTCTTTTAATAAACCTTTAAAGGCACTTAAAGGAGTTTCCAGTTTTATATTTAGGAAACCATATTGCTCATCGAGCGCCATCAGACCGGCTTCTTTATTCTGCCGATTCTGACCAACCAATGCGGAAGAAAATATTAAAAGGAGCAGGCTTATTAGAGCCCGTCTTATTTGTTCTTTAATTATCAGATTCATAATTTTTTAATATCGTTATTATTACAGTTTCTTTCTTCAGATCATTTTACCGTTTTTTGAGCTCAGTTCAATGAAATTGGGTTCTCTTTTTATCTCAGTCCCCCTATTTTTTGTAGGCTGTAAATTAAAACCATCTCATTTTTCAGCGTATAAAATTATCAATTTTTTCACCTGAATCTCAATTTTATAATTGTCTTGATGCGTGGTAAAAGTCAGGCGGATTTTGTTTTACAGGAAATGACTTTTCCTGTTCTTGTTAGGACTTTAACTGACATATAAATTGTTTTGGTGTAAGTGCTTTAATCCGTGATAGTTAAGTTGAACTGAAACAAATACGACATATTAAACTATAAACATCTAATCCGGATTCAACAATCTTCTCCTTCTTGGCGTCTTGATACATGTTGCAATTAAGACGGGACTACCTGAAAAACAGATATAATGAAAAGATAATCTGGAAGGTAAAAGAGCCGGCCAGGATTCCGATTTTACCCCAGGCCCAAAAGATTAGTGACAATTGTCCGTACCCGGTTAATGTTTTACCCCGGATATCTAACCAAAAGTTCAATAACTACATCAAAGATTGCGGTGAATTGGCGGGACTTGACCAGATGACCACTCATACTGTTTTTATTGGGACAACACCGTGGAAATAACACTGCCGAGTTAGGAAATTATCATTGCCCTTATCTCGAGGAATACTTTTATTACCCAATTGTTTTATTTTGGAATGGAGGTAAAAACACATCGATTAAATTTTTCTGATTCCATAACTCTTGTTGGCTCAAAATCAATTATAATTTTTTTTTGATTAAGACAGAGTTCATTTTAGTGTCTCGAAAATAATTGTGTCATCTATCCAAAGCGCTACTGTAATATAAATGTAACAACAATGTAACCGTAATGTAACACCAGAATCATAATTTTGAGTAACCTATTATGGAGCTATGAACTTTACACTTTTGATTGCCATTATTGTGTTGGCTTTTATCTTCGACTTTATCAATGGATTTCATGATGCAGCGAATTCAATTGCTACGGTAGTATCGACCAAGGTGCTAACTCCTTTACAGGCAGTTATCTGGGCCGCTTTTTTCAACTTTGCCGCATATGCAATATTTGAACTTCATATAGTAGATACGATAGCAAAGGTTGTGGATACGGGTGCTATTAATCTTCAGGTGATTTTGGCAGGTGTAATAGCAGCTATCATTTGGAACTTAATCACATGGTATCTCGGAATTCCCTCAAGTTCATCCCATACTTTGGTAGGAGGATTTGCTGGTGCAGCAATTGCCTATGCCGGGTGGAGCGTAGTTCATTCTGACAAGATTATCAAAATTGCGTCCTTTATCTTCCTAGCCCCATTGATTGGAATGCTGTTATCCTACTTTTTATCCATTGCTCTTCTTTGGATTTTCAAGAGTTTCAATCCTTTCAGATTAAAAAGGTGGTTTAAAATTGGACAGTTATTTTCTTCGGCATTATTTAGTCTGGGACATGGAGGTAATGATGCCCAAAAAGTCATGGGAATAATCTCGGCAACCTTATTGGTCTATTTTAAAACTACCGATCCTGCCTCAATTCCACATTGGGCTCAAATTACCTTTGTGGATGGTAAAATCCATGCTATCCCTTTGTGGATTGTCTATGGTTGTTATACTGCTATTTCAGCAGGTACTCTGATAGGAGGGTGGAAAATTGTTAAAACAATGGGGTCCAAAATCACTAAACTTAGCCCTTTTGAAGGGGTTGCAGCTGAGGGCGCCGGAGCCATATTACTATTTGGAACTGAAGCATTTGGAATTCCTGTCAGCACTACCCATACCATAACCGGCGCCATTATGGGGGTTGGCTTAACAAAAAGGGTCTCAGCAGTCCGATGGGGCGTAACCGTGAATTTACTATATGCCTGGATACTTACAATTCCAGTTTCAATGGCACTTGCAGCCCTTATTTATTGGATTCTTAAACTTATAAATCTGGGGTAAATTACAAATAGAGGTACTGGATCAACTTTGTCCAATCTGGTAACATACTACACTTTACTATTTACAAATAATTATTTCTATTATTATCAGTCTAATGGACCTTAGATAGGAGTGAACACTGGCTTTCTCGTTTTAGGATAAACAACAATAATTTCAATAATGGGAAACAGCCTAAAGTTTTTAATTCAGTTTTATTGTCAACGTGATACTATCTCATCAAACTTTATTAAAAAAACATAAGCAATGGAAATAAATTGGTTGGTACTTGGCATTTTCATATGTTGTGCGATTTTTTTAGTTGCCTATCTTATCGTACAAAATTTGAAGGATAAAAATGAAACGATAAAATTTTTTAACGAGAAGTTTAAAACGGAAAAGAAATTTGAAGTAGATGATAATGAAGAAGTCTAGTGTTTTCACCAATATTTTAGATTTTAATTGGAATAATTTTCATATCAGCACTTATAACATTTCTTTTAATTTATACGTCTATTTATGGTTCAGGAGGATGTGATCCTTTGATGCTAAAACAGCAGGTAACATGCAAGAAACTTGATTCATATAAATGATAAGTTGGATAGGATTATTCCTTTTTTGATTGTTTTCATGCCAATTAACCCAAGTGAGTTTACAGTCCCACCTTTTTTTGCCGAGGATCTTCAACAGGTTGATTTTAAATATTTTGAAAACTATATTACTTCAGTCAATTCATTTTAACAAGGATCCAGGACAGGTACAAATCCCATTTTGAAGTGAATCACAGGTAATCCCAAACTTTCAGGTAAGTATGATCGTCCTGATGAACAACAATTATGACGGACATCAAGGTGTCGCATTTGGGTAGGCAGATACTGAGCCGGGGATAAAATATCGTTTCATAAAAGAGGTAAAAGATCTCCCCCAGATAGGCACTTTCCTACAATAGAATTGCCGACGGCAAAAAGCAGCACCTTCGGCAATGGGAGACCCCAGCTATTTATTCCAATTTTTGCGGGTTAATTAATGCGGGCAAACGACCCATTTCATCTTTTCTTTGGGTCACATTTTGGCAATTGTCAGCATCTTGAGCTGCTATATAGGTTTACAGTGGACTATCTGATTAATTATCTGATACATTTACAAAATGGAATCAAATCAAAAGTTTAACAACCAACGGTTGAAGGAAGTCGCCCTATTATTTTTAAAGCTTGGCACCATTTCATTTGGGGGTCCTGCAGCCCATATCGCCATGATGAAGGAGGAGGTTGTAAGAAAGCGTCAATGGATTGATGAACAGCATTTTCTCGATCTTATAGGGGCAACAAATCTTATTCCTGGTCCAAACAGCACCGAAATGGCTATCCATATTGGTCATGAACGGGCAGGTTGGAAAGGATTAATCGTAGCCGGTTTATGTTTTATTTTACCAGCAGTAATGATTACCGGAATTTTTGCAGTGCTTTATAAAGAGTATGGACATTTACCAATAGTTCAGCCATTCATATATGGGATAAGTCCTGCAATTATTGCAATTATTCTTGCAGCTGTTTATCCTCTGGCTAAGAAGTCTTTAAAAACGGTTGAATTAGGTTTTATTGGTATCTTATCCTTTCTGATTTGCCTTTATGGAATTAATGAGATTTATGTCATGTTCGGAGCAGGACTGATTGCTCTCGCTTTGTCCCTTATCAGACTTCGAAAAATAAATACTTTAAACAGTGCGTTCCCTTTGGCAATTTTGCAATTCACGGGAAACGGATTTTTCAATTTAAGGAACCTGGGTATATTCTTAACTTTCCTAAAGATTGGAGCAATTCTTTATGGTAGCGGTTATGTTCTATTTGCTTTTTTGGACACGGAACTTGTAGCTAAGGGAATCATATCGCGGCAGCAATTAGTAGATGCCATCGCTGTCGGACAATTTACCCCCGGCCCGGTTTTTTCATCAGTAACCTTTATTGGCTATCAAATAAATTATTTTACAGGAGCTTTAATCGCAACCTTAGGAATATTCCTCCCCTCATTTTTATTCGTTGCCTTACTAAATCCGCTTGTCCGGAAGATGAGAAACTCAAAATCCTTCTCGGCATTTCTGGATGCTGTAAATGTGGCATCAGTGGCAATCATCGCTGTAATCTGTTATCAATTAGGGAAAGAAACTATTTCTGACTGGCGAACTGTCCTGATTGCCATACTGAGCCTAACAGTCGTCTTTGGTTTCAGAAGGATCAACAGTGCACTGGTTGTTATAGGAGGTTCAGGATTAGGATTTTTACTGACCTTATTATAAAAATCGCAAAGTGCATGAATAACTTATTTTTACTCGGTGTACTCCTAATTTCCAGATTAATTTAAAGATATTGAAGCATTTGTCCCCCAGGAGATAAGTTCAGAAGAGGTATTAGGATTCGGATTCCAAAGACATTCCCGCACTGTCATTGTTTTTGTTCGCAGATCAATCGTGACCAATTGGAAGGATAATTTAGTCTCGTCTTTCAAGGAAATAATCCCTTTCATGGGCGAATCGACCTGGAATGTTTTCAAACTGATATCATTATCTGGTCCTTTGTATTCGTACATCTTATTCTCATGAGCATTTCCATTAAAATAAGCTTTGATGTTTGGATGTGCTTTTATAAAGGCAACAAAGGAACGTTGTTCAATCAGACTTGGATCGGAAGTTTTCGTTCCGTCCTTGAAAACTTCCGGAATAATATTCTCAAATTTATCTGTACCATTAATCGTATGGTTTCCATTTGGGTTAGTAAAGTGTTTGGATTCTACAGCAGGTTGATCATGTGCAAACATGATTACAGGGGTGTTAGGGCGAACTGTTTTTAAATCTTTTTCAATCCAGACGCGTTCACTGGAATCAGGCCACATATTAATGAAAACGAAATGGATTCCTCCCTTATCCCTTGAATAATGAACCTTATCTATGGAATAGTTAAAAGTCGATGTATTTTTAGGATGCCTCGGGAACATGTAATTGAAAATCCCAACCAGCGCCGTATTATCAGTCAGGGGTGAGAGTTTTCGGCAATAACCTATTGAATTGGAAATGTCATGGTTACCAGGCAGAAGTAATATTTCGGTTTTCTTATTCCGATTGTTTTTGAGAGTTAATCCCTTTAAATAAACAGCAGCAAACTGACTCCACGATTTCTCAGAAGTTTGAACTCCATACTCCTCCCGATTAGAAAGATCTCCGGCATTGATTAAATATTCAATACCACCAACCGTATTTGAGGCATTTACACCTCCATCATTGGGCAGTTTTAAAGATGGTAATCTATTTATCTTGGCAACCATAGCAGCATTCACATCATTGGAATATACATTTGAGTCTCCTTGAAAAGTGAGCCTTTTAATTCCAAAATGTGAGTCTGAAGTGATAACAAATTGAAGTAGTTTAGTGTTATGGGGTTGTTTTGCTTCAACATTAGAGATAAAAATTAAAAAGGCACAGAGGATTAACTTTACATTTTTAATGATTCCGGTTCCAGAACCTTTAATTTGAACGTAGGATATTTTATGCATTTCAGTTTGAATAAAAAACAGGAATTAGACATTCAAAAAAGTGATTTTATGATACAACCTCCTGCCGGTCGAGAAGCAGGAGGTTGTTGAGATTCAAGGTTTATTATATGCGGTTATTAATGCTGGTTTCCTGTGCCATCAAGCTGGTAGCAACCGATATCTTTTCCGGGAGGAGTGATTTCAGTCGAACCAAAGTTTTTATCAATTGGGACATTGTTAATCGGGGAGAAGGTAGTTAACCCTTTTCCGGCTGCCGGGGAACTTGCCAAAAGATGAAAATCAAAAGCATCAACGGATGCCTGATTGGCAAAGTTCAAATTGGGAAGCGGATAGTTAACAAATTTTGGATTATTTTGACCAACCAGGCTGGAACCATCATAAGCGAAACCAAAAGTATATGTCGGACCTAAGAAGGCAAACATATTTGGAATATCTGTTGCTTGCGGATGAGTCACAACCGCCTGCGCGATGTTTGTTGGAACGATCTGATTTGCCTGAGCTACATTGTCTACATAGAAAAAATTGTGACCATATGCAGTTTTCATAATTGGACCATCAACGTGGCTTAAGGTATCAGCCAGGTAAACTTTGGCAGTCACATTATTCCCTCCTGCAATACGAACACCAAAATTGCAATCCACGATCAGGTTATTATAAGCCAGTGCTCTTGAATTATTTTCAACCTCGATAGACCCGCTCCTTGCTCCATAGGTCCCGGAATTTCTAAATCCTCCGTTTACATAGGTATTATTGTACATGGCGATCTGGGTCTGAATAGATCCCTTGGCACCGTCATTGGCCGATTTTGTTCCGTTGGTAGCACCACCGATAATCAGGTTATAGGCCATATTCCCTTGTGTACCACCCTTGGCATTAAATCCATCTCCACCGGTGCCTCCAAGTTTTTCAAGAGTGTTTCGCATCACGTTAATATGTCCGCCGTAAAAACGTATTGCATCATCCGGACTTCCATATAACCAGGAATCTTCAAGGATCAGGTTCCCATTTGGATTCTGCCAGTAAATAATATACTGGTCGCCAGTTGACGGTCCGGTGAAAGGTGGAGCAACAAGACCGGCACCTCCAAAGTCAAGATGAGTCCATTTGATTACCAAAAGCGGACAAGTAACATCGCAATAGATACCTCCCCAGCCTCCAACATAAGCTGGATCTGTTGCCGCAGAAGAATTGCCCATAGTTTTGGTTTTTGAAGGATCACTGATAATAATTGGAGCACTTTTTGAACCCAGACTTATGAAGGTCCCGTGGACAATAAAATTGGCACCGTTTGTGATATTGATTTTAACACCCTCCTGAATCAACAAAGTATCTGTTGCATTGATGATAACATCACCAGAGATGCTATAGGTTTGATTGGCAAGAAAAGTTCCTTTAATTGCACCCGACAATGGAGCAGTATTACTTACAGTTACACCGACTTTTAACAATGGTGCAGATACGACAGCCGTATCCTTTTTTGTGCACGATGCAAACACAAAAATGGCAAGCATAAATAAGGCATTTATTAAATGTTTCATGATTTTAAATTATTAATTAAATGATTGATTACTAAATTATTATATTAAATTATTCTTAGATTATCAAAATTTAAAGCGAAAACCCAGTGAGTACCGTGCATAATAGACATCCTTTTCAATTGTAGCGTATTTGGGACTATCCTGTATCGGCAATTTATTGATTCCGCTATATGCCCTATTTGTTTGTTTGACAATTAATTGATAGGGGGTATTCAAAAGATTGTTGATTTTGACATAGATGATATAATGCCGGCCAAACTCTTTTTGTGCGGAGAAATCAAGATTGAAAGTGGGTCGTTCCCAGTTATCCAGATCCTTATACATCGACAGTGTATTTATTCTTGCGCCAGTATATACCGCAGCTAATTGAGCGTCAACCTTACTTTTGCCGCTTTTAAATAAAAGGGAAATATTGCCGATGTGAGCCGCCTGTCCTTGTAAAGGTCTGGGTTGGTTTACATCAATATTGTGAAAACTATTGTCCGTTGGATCGATATAATTAAATTTCTTTGAAGAATTTATTACCGAGTAGGTATAAGTGTAATTACCTGAGATACCTATATTCCCAAAATACTTTCTGAAAACTGCTTCCAGACCATAATTGTGAGCTGTCCCAAAATTGTTTGGGGTAAGTTCCAGGTCGGCTGCAAAACTTGTCTGAACTAATGCATATTCAATTGGATTAAAGATGGATTTATAAAAAGTGCCAATCATAAACTGGTCAAGCCCTTTTGGGAAGACCTCATAGCGAAAATCAAAATTATTGATAACAGTATGCTGCAAATTTGGATTACCAATCGTTCCAAAGTCATCTTGCGAGAATCCGGTTTTATCTAAATAGGGTACAAGATCTGAATAGGCAGGACGCAAAACAGAAGTAAAGTAAGATAATCTAAGTGCCTGGTTATTATTAAGTGAATATTTAGCATTGAGACTAGGTAAAAAATCAAGATAGCTTATCGTCGCCGATTTTCCGGCAATGGTCGCCGGCAAGGATGAATTATAAGTCTGACTTGTATTCTCAACTCTTAAGCCGATCAAAACGTCAAAATTATCTTTAATAAAATATTTAGCCTCTCCGTAAACCCCTTGAACGTTTTCATTAAATGTATAGACACCTGCATTACTAAAGGCTGTTCCCAACGCATCGGTATGCGGAATAAATTTAAACTGGGAAGCCGGAATTGAAATATATTTCTGGTCGATAGAATTGGCATCAGGCGGGGCATTCAAACTGTACTGGTTATCGTAGTTGTCCCTGCTTTTGTGCCTAAACATCCCTCCAAATGTAATTAAGGACTGATGATTCATGATCTCAGAATTGTAATGCAGATTCAAATACCCTGACAGATCTTTGTCTGTATTGTGTGACCATTCCCTCTTTTCAGGTCTCACCGTCAGTGGGCCATACACAATTGAAGTCGCTGTTCCGGAAGTATTCGGACTAATTTGCTGTGTTGTGTTAAATGCTGCCATATCAGGTAATTGCTGCTTTGCTTTAGAGTATGCTAAAGCCCAATCGGTTGTTAACAAACCGGCCAGTTTATTATTTCCGTGCAGGATTAAACTGTAAATGCTTTGAAGATCCTGCCGGGTTTGTGTTTCATAGCTTTGCTGGAAACCGCCGGTATATCCCTGAAAGGAATAGTTTCCCAAAAGCAGGTCATTAGTCAGTCTGACACGGTCTTCGTTAAGTTGTAAATAGGTTCCAAACAAACTTATCGCATTATCAGGATTAAACCTGTAATCAATAGTCGAGATAAGTCCTAGCCGATTAGTTAGTGATGAATATTTTCTTGTGAGATATTCGGGAAAAACCTGGGTCATTTCTGCATTTGGCCCCTGAGCCGGACCTAAAGTGGCATTCTCGACCAGTCGCGAGGTATTATTCCCGGCATAGGTATTTTGATAGCTACCTGAAAAAATGACTCCTAACCTTTTATCTAAAAACCGATCTCCGATTGTGAGACTATAATTACTGTTGATTGGAGATTTTTTCGTAGAAGTAATCAAGTTTTGGTATGGGAAAGCGGAAATTTGAGCCTCAACACCGGTTCCCAAAATTTCAGCCGGAGACTTCCTATTGACAAAAGAGGTGCTAAAACTATCGAATGGCCGTTGTGAAAATAAGGCCGAATAACCAGCACCAACATTCCCTTCCAACCTGAAATCATCTGGTGCTGTTTTCATGACCAGGTTAATTACGCCTCCCGAAGCATCACCTTCCATTTCAGCAGTTAAAGATTTTGAAACTTCAATCCGCTCTATTAAATCGGAAGGAAATATATCCAGCGGGACATATCGGTTTTTATTATCCGGGCTTGGAATCTTGACTCCGTTTATCAGTGTGGTATTATATCTTTTATCCATGCCTCTGATAATCGCATATTGTCCTTCACCAGTGTTTCCCCGTTCAACCGATACGCCTGAAACCCTCGCCATCACATTTGCTACTGTAATATCAGGCGATATGGCTATGGAATTGGCTGAAACTATATTTACAACATTATCAGCTCTTTGCTCTGCTCTTTTGGCATAACCATCTGATTCCCTTCCCCCCTTTGATGACACAACAACAGTAGTTAAGTTGGTGCTATTTGAAATCATATAAAAATCCACCTTGAAATCGATATTTGATACTATTGCCAAAGTAGTATCTATGGTTTTGTATCCAATATAGGACACCCTTAGTTTATAATTACCTGTTTTAATATTGTTTAAAGAAAATTTACCCTCCAATGATGAAAAAGAGTTGAAGGACCCAGGCTGTAAAATAACAACAGCACCAACTAGTTGCTCCCTACCTTTTTTGTCGTAAACAAAACCCGTAATTGACGATGCAAAGGAGACGGAGGCAAAACCAAAAGCAATTAAAAAAGCAAGTAAAAGTTTCATTATATTTATTTAGACAAAATAATATTAGTCAAAATAAGACCAATTATATTTCACTTTGATTTCGTTTATAAAACAGTTCAATTAAAAGGTGTTACACATCAGTTTCATTAATTAGAGTATTCAATCAGATGAATTTCGATATTAGAAATACATATATAGCACTAATAATCAGATAGATGTTGTTTATTGAAAATTGATTTGATTATAAATCGAATGGTTCACTTAACAACTAATCCATCCATTATTCAAGTTCGGGATAATTTGATTTCACCATTATGGAGATCAGGTTGTGAACGCAGCTCTAGGGATTCCAAATCATCAGGAGGTACGGGAGCTCTCTAAAACCATTAATGCATGTTTAATCGAATCGTATTTTGTTTGGAATCTTTATGTAATAATGATCTTATATTTTTGGTTTAAATCTAAAATATTATGGAAATCTGGATATGTAAAGCGACAGAAATAAGTGAGGTATATCTTTCACAAATCCTCGACCTAATTGTCCAGGGTGGACAAATAAAAGGCAATACGAAAGATATTAGAAACTTATTATTCCTTGCAGATATTATTGCCTATATGTGTGAGGATGAAATTGTAGTTTGTACTGCTACACTTAAGAATCCGTACCCGGAATACCGGGAAAAGGTTTTTATGTTGGCGGCCCAAAAATCACCGGGTGATTACACTAAAGAACTGGGTTTTATCGTAACACACCCTAACTATGAGAATCAGGGGCATTGTCAGGACTTACTTGATATTTTGTTTCACCTTATCTGGAAGAACTCCATTTATGCCACGACAAGAAAATCTTCAATGATCCATATTTTAAACAAATATGGTTTTCGCCAGACTGGAGGTTTATATAACCAGGATCTTAACCTCCTAATTTATGACTCACCGGCAAATAATTTTAAAAGAAAAACAATAGAGGATAGTGTAAATGAGGGAAATAAATATTTCCAAATTCCCAATTCACTTTCACTTCTGCCGGAATTGATAATGAATTAGGTGTCGCTACCTCTTTGACTTTTCAGATAGCGTTATTAATTACTAAATTCAAGAGGGATGAAATGGTATTTTAATGTTCTTAAAAAGTATGATGAATTTCGCGGAAGGGCAAGTAAAAAAGAGTTGTTGATGTTTGTAATTTATAACCTGGCGTTTGTTGGAGCTGCAATTATAACTGACAATATAACAGGAACCACAGCAGCAGGCCTTCCGTATGGGTTATTCAACTTTCTCTATATCCTGGCAGTTATCATACCGGGATTGGCTGTTGCAGTCAGAAGACTTCATGATGTAGGTAAAAGTGGTTGGTTTTCCCTGATCATATTGATTCCAGTTGTGGGAATAATTTGGCTCTTTATCTTATTGTGCAAAAAAGGGATAGACGGTGAAAATAAATATGGATTTAATCCGGAAGAAATGGCTATTGAGTGAATGAATAGCCCAAGAATAGCCAGTATGGATTTAATTTGCCAATTGAATTGGGTTTACTTAACGTTCTGAACCTAAAGGGGTAAAGATTATCTGTTTATAGCTAATTTATTAAAATATTTCATGGAAGAATTTAAGGATTTTAATTCGAGATTACAGAGCAATGCTCTGGTAATTGATGTTTTGTCAAGAAATCTGGAAATCATGTCAAAGGAATCCAGATTTCACGATCATTACGAAGTACTTGTTTCGAATCATAAAAAGTCAATTGATTTAAATTTGAAGTTTTCCAGGGATATAACTTCAATAGAAAATACCAAGAATGACCGAAAGAATGAGTTGATAGACAAGACTATGATAATCATTCAGGTAATGCAGGTTTTTGCCACTGATAAAAAGAAAAAGAATCTTCAACTTCGATTGGAACACTATACCCCCGAATTTCTTCTGGAAAGTTCGGAAATGGATTTAATTAAAATTTCACAGAAGATTTGGCTGATTGCGAATAAACACGGGGGATATGCAACCAACTTTGCCAATAAAATTAAATCTGCTCTAAATCCTGAACATTCCAAAGCCACTCTTAAATTCAAAAAGAAATACGGATTAATTCCTGATATGATTAAAAATATAGAAGAAGCAACTATTCGCTTTATTAACTCATTTACTAAATATCAAAGGGTCGTGCAAGAAAAGGAGAACGCGATTGTGGAGATGAAAATGATTTTTAAAGATTCAAAAAAACTAGTGGCTAAAAAGATCGATAAATTTGCTCTTCAGTTTGAAAGCACGAATCCAGCATTTTTTAATGAATACAGACGGGTAAGAGAAAAGCAATTGCATTAAGTCGTTTCCGAAATTAAGCTTCCAATCAGTACGGTTTTCGATTATATTGTTGAATAGACTGTGAATTAATTTGAATTTACGCTGGTGGAGAAGGTAAGTAATGATTCAAACAACGCTCGAAAAGATAATAATCTGTGATCTTACTTCGTTAAATAGTCGGGTATGGATTTTATTCAATCAAGCTTATTACAATTTTATTTTGGTAGCGAAAACAAAAATTCAAGTCCACCGTCTTTTCTTTTACGGGCAGAAATTTCACCTTTGAAGCTGAGAATGGCATTTTTAACAATGGCCAGCCCTAAGCCGGTTCCCCCTTCCTTGCGAGAACGCCCAGAATCTACCCTGTAAAACCTTTCGAAAAGTCGTGACAAATGCTCTTCGTCTACTCCAGCACCGTTGTCAGAAAATGAAAAGTAGTGGAATGTATTGTCTTCGTGGTATTTGGTGATTGAAATCGTAATATTGTCTCCGCCATAATTGACAGAATTTTCCATTAGATTACGAAAGACGGAAAAAATCAATGAGTGATTTGCATTAATGACAAGTTCGTCCTCAATTGTGCAATCAACCTGAATCCCCTTCTGTTTGATCAGATCACTAAAACTCTCAATAGCCTCATTAATTACTTTTCTAATTTGCACTTTTTCCCGGACATATAGTTCAGAATACTCTTCAATCTTGTTCAAGAGAGAAATGTCATTTACTAACTGAGTAAGCCTTTCGGTTTGATTATAGGCTTTTTCAATAAAATACTGCTGTTTGCTTTGTTCCAGGTCAGGATTGTTTAAAACTGTTTCCAGGTAGCCTTTAACAGATGAAATAGGTGTTTTTAGTTCATGTGAAATGTTGGAAGTAATTTGCTGTTTCATTATACTTCTCCGCATGAGTTGGGTTTGGTCTGAAATAAGAATTTCAAAGCTTTTATCTGGAAAGATAATACACTGAATATTAAAACTATAGCCATCCTTCTGAACCAGATAGTCCATTCTAGGGAGCTCCTGTGGATGAAAGGTGTTTTGATCTGCAATAGTTCGATCAATAAATGCATTGACGTCCTTAAATTCTTCAGCTTGAAAGATTTTTTCGACTGATATTGTAGTTTCTTCCGCGATGATGTTGATATAAAAAATAAAATGGCTGTTATTCAATATTGCTTTTTTACTGGACGAAAAGAATGAAATCCCCTCCTTTAATACAAAAAGATGGCTGATGAGCTTTTCTTTTTCCAGGACAAGCTCTGTCTTGGTTTTTCTCAGTTGTTGGTATAATTGAATTATTTCCCGACTGATAAATCCAAGTTCGTCATTCGAAAATTGGGTTGTGCCGTCTACATCAACTGCTTCATTTTTCCTGATTTTAACTGCAAAATCCTTCAGTTTTGTAACAGAATCACCAATATGATTTGCAATATAGCGGAGCAGGAAACCAAAAATAAGGAATAATAAAACAAAGAAATAGATAAAGATCCGTTCTGTTTTTAGAAATGCTTTAACCTCTGTGTTATAAATTACTGCCGCCCTGACTACATAATTTTTGTAGGACTTTGCATAATAAATGTAATCCTCATTTGTTGTATCCGAATGACGAATGTTCTCTCCAAATTCACTGTATAGTGCCTTTTGAAATTCTGGCCGTTCTTTATGGCTGGTCAAATGAGCAAAGTCATTAACTGTATTATCATACAATACCTTACCCTCATAATCGATAACAGTTATACGAGCCAGATTAGGAGGAATAATTTTTTTCAGACTATCAAGTTTCGAAAAATTCATTTCCTGAGAAACCTTATAATTTTCGATATATCTGTTTGTCAGGTCGGTATATTCGTTTAGTTTTGTTTCGAGCTCCGCAATTTTATAGTGATGTTCTCGTCTATTCTGAAACAGGACTACCGAAAAAGTGAATACGGCGAATAACAGAAAGTAATAAATGAACAACTTCCATTTAATAGTATGTCGGTTAAAAAGCATAATTATAGAATTTAAGGTTAAATATCAAAGTAATAGCCAAAGCCTGGTTTGTTTCGGATGTAATTGCCATATTCTTCCATTTTTTTGCGTAAACGGGTAATATTGACATCAACTGTACGATCAGTGACAATGACGTCACTCTCCCAGATCCGGCGAAGTATCTCTTCACGTGAAAAAATTTTCCCTGGAGATCTGGCTAATAATAAAATTATTTCATATTCCTTACGGGTAAGTTCAATTTTCCTATCTCCTATAAGAAGCCGTTTGATTTCCTTATCCAAAATGATTTCACCTATGGGCAGCAAGTTGTTTGCCTCATCCGCAGGAACTATTTTATATCTTTTTAAGACTACTTTAACCCGTGCCTGAAGCTCTCTTATTGAGAATGGTTTGGTTATGTAGTCATCAGCTCCAAGATTAAATCCGGTCAATAAATCATTTTCAGTATCACGCGCAGTAAGAAAGATGATCGGGACTTCAAGATGCAGCTCTTTTCTAATTCTTTGGGCAAGACTATACCCGGATATCTTCCCCATCATTACATCAAGCAGAATTAAATGGTAAACTGAGAGGTCTTTTTTCAAAGCCCCCTCTGCAGAGAATGCAGTGTCGACCTGGTATCCTTCGCTTTCCAGATTGAACTGTAAAATCTCATTCAGATCCTCCTCGTCCTCAACTACAAGTATACGTGAATCTTCATTCATTATTTTTCGTTTGTTTCATTTTCAAGATTGTGGTGGCGAATATCTGTCCCCTCCATTGCGTAGATTGAAGCCTCCGCCACATTGGTCGCATGATCCGCTATCCGTTCAATGCTCGAAATTATACTATTGATATGGATAAAACTAAACATCAGCTGCTGAGTTTCATCAGACATCCTGCTTTTCGCAATTGCCTTTCGGATAAGCTTGTGGTTCATATCATCCACGACTTCATCATTTCTGATCGTCCAAATTGCAAATTCCTTATCACTGTTTATAAAAGAGAGCAATGATTTCTGTACCATATTAACACTTACCAGCAACATGTTATAGATCACTTCCGACATCCGGTTGTAGGTTTCTGATTCTTTGATCCTGGGAATAAATTTTACAATGTCTATCACCAGGTCACCGATTCTCTCGAGGTTAATTACGATCTGATAACAGGCCATCAGTTTACGGAGATCTGAGGCAACCGGTTTTTGTAAAACGATCGTATCGACAATTTTTTCACTCAGTTTGACCTCAAATTTGTCTGATTTATCTTCATTGATATTTAATTCCTTCAAAATTTCTTCCGGAATAACCAGTGATCCTGAGCTAATAACTTTCTCAAGAATGGATAACTGGCTTAAGATCAGGTTGGCATAATCCTCAAAATGATCAAAAATGTTATGGATCGCATTCTCTTTTTTAATATTCATCTGTTGTCGTATTTTAAGGTTAAGGAATTTATTTTAGATATCATTGGAAATTATAATTACGGATCAGCCAAATTTACCGGTCAGATAACCCTCAGTGCGTGAATCAGCCGGATTTGTAAACATTTTCTTTGTTTTGTCATATTCCACCAATTCTCCAAGGTACATAAACATGGCATTATCTGAAATTCGGGCAGCCTGTGACATATTATGGGTAACCAGGACGATGGTATAATGTTTCTTTAATTCGACCAGCAGATCCTCAATTTTTGCGGTTGAAAGCGGGTCGAGAGCTGAAGTTGGCTCGTCCATAAGAATTACCTCGGGTTTAAATGCTAATGCACGGGCAATACATAGTCGTTGCTGCTGACCTCCTGAAAGAAAATTTCCTTTTTTGTTTAGCGAATCCTTCACCTCTTCGAACAGACCCACATCGTGAAGAGAACTTTCAACGATAGCATCTTTCTCCCCTTTTTTCAATTTACTCCCATTGAGATCGTATCCAGCAATTACATTTTCATAAATACTCATTGTCGGGAAAGGATTGGGCCGTTGAAAAACCATCCCGATCTTTCTGCGTAGTCGTGTCGTCGACATTTTATAGATACTCTCACCGTTTAGCAGGATGTCACCAGTGGTTTGGATATTGGGGTACAGTTCATGCATTCGGTTAATGGCCCTTAGTAAGGTGCTTTTGCCGCACCCCGATGGACCCATGATGGCAGTAATCGCGTTTCGTTTCACGTCGGCTGTTACATCTCTTACTGCTGACTTATCTTTCCCATAGGCGATCATCAGATTGCTAATGGATAAAACAGGATGCTGAATTTGTAAAATATTCTCGTTCATGATTGCTATTTTGTTTTACGAATCTTAATTAAACTGATTTGAGATCCGTTTTGCAATGATATTTAAGGTTAAAACAAAGCCTAATAGAAAAAGAGATGACGACCAGACGAGGTCAATCATATTTGGGTTATTGTAAAATTCCCAAATTTGTAAAGGTACAGCACTGGTTGGTTTTGTGATGTTAAGGTTTATGGCAGTACTTCCTAATGTCGTAAGCATAAGAGGTGCAGTCTCGCCTATTACCCTTGATATGGAAAGTAATATTCCGGTCATAAGCCCGCTAAAGCCTGATGGAATCATCACTTTTAAAATGACTTTATGATAGGGCACTCCCAAAGCTGCTGCTGCTTCTTTTATAGATATTGGAAGCATTTTCAGCGTCTCCTCGGTGGACCGGATAATCAAAGGTAACATCATTATGGCCAGGGCAACGCTTCCGGCAAGGGCCGAAAATCCTTTGGTAATCCCCTGAACAATCCAGATATAGGCAATTATTCCCAAAACAACTGATGGAACCCCCTGAAGAATATCGGTAAGGCTTCGGATAAGGTTGGCATATTGTTTCCCCTGATTCTCGTAAAGGAATATGCCGATTAAAATGCTTAACGGAATCGCAATCACGGAAGCTACTGCCACCATAAGCAATGTCCCGGATATCCCGTTTGCAATTCCACCAGGTAGAAGCTCTCCGTTTCGCACTGCAGTCATTGCCTGAAGTGTATCAGGAGCCACTTTAAAGAAGAAATCAAGATTGATTTGTTTGTATCCTTTGACTATAAGTTTAAAAAGGATCAATGCAATCGGGGATATGGTGATAAAAGATAGAACTACCACTATTCCGAAGAACAGTTTGTCTTTTCTCTCCCTCCAGCCGGAATTCTCTCCGTAGGTAATAATCTCTTTGCTTTCCATTGTTTTCTTATGCTAAGCGAATTTACGGATAATGACCTTGCCAATGGCATTGACTATTGCTGTAACCCCAAAAAGGAGTAAACCAATGGCAATTAATGAACTCAGCTTTAATCCATCTGCCTCACCAAATTGATTGGCTATGACGCTGGCCATTGAATTCCCGGGACTGAATAATCCGGTTGGGATGATATTGGCATTACCAATCAACATGGTCACTGCCATGGTTTCACCTAGCGCTCTTCCTAAAGCAAGGATGTAACCAGCAACAAGTCCCGATCGCGAATTAGGTATGATGACGCTTAAAATAACCTCCAGACGGGTTGCCCCAAGTGAATAGGCTGCCTCCTTCAATTCGTTGGGAACCATCGTGATAATCTCATTGCTGATGGAAGTGGCATAAGGGATAATCATGATAGCCAGGATCAAACCTGAAGTGAAAATCCCGTAACCCTGTCCCTGAAATCCAAGCGAGGCAATTAAAGGACGAAGCGTATAAAATCCCCAAAGTCCGTAAACAATTGAAGGTACCCCTGCCAGCAGGTCGACTAAAGTCCCGAGGATTGTAGCAATTCTTCTCTTGCGGAAATACTCGGCAATGAAAAGAGAGGTTGAGAAAGCGAGTGGAAAGCAAATTATCAGTGCAAGTACTGAAGTGATTACTGTGCCGGCAATAAATGGCATTGCCCCGTAAGCTTCTTTTCCTTCGGTAGGATTCCACTCAGTTGAAAAGAGAAATCCAAAGAAGCCAAACTTCTGGAATGCAGGGTAAGCTCCTTTTATCATCGACCAGGCCATTCCTGCAAAAATCAGAAGAATCACCAAAGATGCAATGATTAAAATAAGTTTTGTGATCTTTTCGCTTTTCACTTTTTAAAAGAGATAAATTGTCTGGATTTTATGCCTTGATTTCACAGCTAAGGTACAAAATTCCTGAACGTTGATTTTTTATAGCAATGGAAATTTTATCTTAAACATATTAAAAAGAGAAACATGGATTAACTTTAGTACCTCCATGTTTCTCACTGTTTTTTTATCTCAACCGGTTTTCTTTAATTAGCATATCTTTTGAGATAAAAACTGCTTTATCCTTCTTTGCCAGAATGGTTATTTCACAACTGGTATCCCTTTATAGGTAACTGTTTTTAAAATTGTTTTTGCAAGAGCAACGGCTTTTGCAGGAAGTGGTGCATAATCAACTTTCTGAGCAACTGCCTGTGCATCAGTATCGATTACCCAGCTTAGAAACTTCACTGTTTCTTCTGCCTGTTGAAGAGTCCGGTCGTTATAGGACTGCTCTTTGTACAAAATAATCCAGGTGAATGCGCTGATGGGATAGGCTTTTGGATCGGAAGAATTGGTAAGCATCACGCGGGTATCGGCTGGGATATCACCCTGCGCTGCTGCACTTACCGACTCAACTGATGGTTCGATAAAGTTACCTGCTTTGTTTTGGAGCTTAACGAAAGGGATTTTTTGGGCGAAAGCATATTCAGAACCAATATACCCAAAAGAACCGATCGTTTGTTTGATAGTGCCGGCAACTCCGGGATTCCCTTTTGCACCCATACCTACCGGCCATTTTAATGTTTTACCGGTTCCAACCTCTTTCGACCATTTTTCGCTTATTTTGCTCATGAAGTCACTGAAAATAAAGGTTGTTCCGCTTCCGTCGGAGCGATAAATAATTGAAATACTCATATCGGGAAGATTCGCTTCCGGGTTCTCAGCTTTAATCAGCTTGTCGTTCCATTTGGTTATTTCTCCAAGGAATATTTTAGCCAGTACGTCATTCTTGAGTTTTAAAGAGGTAACTCCCGGTAAGTTGTAGGCTAGAACCACTGCTCCAAGACAGGTAGGGATATGGACAACCGGAGCAGAAAATTCTGCAGCCTGAGCATCTGTTAAGAAAGCATCTGTGGCGCCAAAATCGACCACCTTATCTTTTAAACTGCGGATACCCCCGCCTGAACCGATTCCGCCGTAAGTGACCAACATCCCTGTTTTGGTTGAATAATCAGCAATTAACTGATTGTAAAAAGGGAGCGGGAAGGTAGCGCCTGCACCCGAGATGCTGATACTTTTTGAATCATTTCCTGCACTGGTATTCTGGTTGTTTCCTGCAACTGCAGCGACAACAGCCATTACGAATACGATTGTTAATAATTTTTTCATTTTTATTGATTTAAATTTTATTACGACAAAGTAAAGAATGTGATATTTCGATTGGATCCCAAAAATGTTACAATCTTGTTACATATTGCACGAATTGAAATCTAAATTAGATCTTTATTTCAACATTCATGAAGACAGCTGATGTATTCGTTTTAGTTCCATCCCTTGGAGTCCAAACCTGGTAATTAGGAGTAATCCTGATGCCTTTCACCGGGGTCCATTGGAAACCAACAAGAAATTGTGAGCCGTCTTTTGCAAAATTCCATGAAGTTGCCTTTCCTGTGTTATCTTTGGAACTTAGGTTATCATACCTTGCCAATACAGCAGTTTTAGCATTAAAGAAGAGAGTACCATAAACCGAATATCCGCCAAAGTTATAACCACTTTTATATTTATTATTTGACTGAGTATTGTATTCAAGAGCAAGATTGAATGTTTTATTGGCATATCCGGCCATTAAAGCAGTATTTTGCTGGGCAACACCATTTTTTGACATATTATCGTAATATCCACGAATAGTAAGTTCTTTTACAGGATGAATGGTCACGCCTACGCCAACCTTCATAACTGAGTCAGCTTCAACCGCTTTATACCCTTCACCATTCTGCAGAATAGCATCGGCACTAATAATGTCATTGAATTTGTAAGCCACACTCATTCCAAAATCGGCTGATGGACCCATTCCGAACTGATCCTGAAATGATTTCATGATGTAACGGTTGCCCCAGAATTTTTCCTGCACATCAAATTGAGTAGTCCCGATCAAACCGAATTTTACAGTTAGATTATTTTCCTGATATTGCATATAGCCGTATTTTATAAACGCAGTATATGCTAAACTTCCAACTCCCGGGTTACCAAAATCCAGTACTACTCGACCTGAAAACGCCTTACTGAAATTGTATCCATAACCAAAATAAGCCCGTGTAATCTCAAATTTGCTTAAGCTTTTGCTATTCACAGATGTATTGTTTAAATCAGTGAAGATGAGTACTTCAGTTTTCCCTGAAGGCTTGAATTGTTCTGTTTCCTGCGCGTTTAAAGTGCAAATTGCAAGACCCAACATCGTGAAAATTGTAAGTAGCGATTTTTTCATTTTTTTAATGTTTTAAATTAATTGACTTTCTACGATGCAAAAATTCCTTAAAAATGTTACATTTAGGT
>Ga0364866_10300_pt1 | contig 34658 bp, 35 predicted proteins | sample ExccelAu500001D3_3_FD_206913 | JGI IMG/M metagenome (GOLD analysis project Ga0364866, IMG submission 206913) | Enriched cells from Trout Bog Lake Hypolimnion, Wisconsin, USA - BchlTB.Aug13.5000.01.D3 | ecosystem: Environmental > Aquatic > Freshwater > Lake > Hypolimnion/Profundal zone | place...
TAGATGTTAAAGAAAAAGCACAAGCCGCACAACAAGCAATTTTTTCTGTGGCTGATAAACAAATTACCAATTGGGGTATAGAGCATAATGATAAAGGCTGGCGTGCCGATGCTTATTTATATTGTGTTGAAGCTGTCTGTCCCGCAACAGGTTTTTTATTACCATTAGCTCCAAATTGGATTATCAGCGAAAAATACAATGTTTGCGCCGTTTTAAAAGCTGATAAACAAAATCAACGTTACATCATTGAAATTGTCACCAATGCTGACAAAGAAACAATGGCAAAAGCCAAAAAAGGCACAATTCAAGATGGGCGCATGGTTTGCCCTGAAACAGGTGACTCTTATTCAATTTCATCTATTCGTGGTGATAAAACCATCGATGGTAAATCAGTTTATGGTTTGCGACTTTGGGAAAATGACGATTTAGTTCCACGCCCAAACGATACATTTAAAGAGCGACTTTATTGTGTGCGTTGGGTAGAAACTTATTGGGCTAAAAATGCAAAAGGCGAAGACGTAGAAAAAACACGCCGCCATTTTTGCTCAGTCACAAAAGAAGATTTAGACCGTGAAAAATTAGTTTTAAATTTATTAAATGAGCGTTTCAATAATTGGCAAATAAAAGGCTATATCCCGAATTGCAAAATTGAAGATGGTGATGAAACTACGAGACTCAAAAGAGAGCGCGGCTGGAGCTATTGGCATCATTTGTTTAATCCCAGACAATTGTTAATTCACGGACTTTTTGCGGAACTTTTTTTACAACTGAACGGCAACGATAAAATTATGAGCGCGGCACTTTGCCTTTCTGTAGGTGCAGCAGTTAATATGCAAGCAAGATTATGTTACTTACTTGTACATAGTTCAAAAGGTCCAGGTTCTACAAGCCCAGTATTTACAAATCAGGCTTTAAATACCCAATACACGTATGGAGCGAGAAACCTTGAACAATTGAAAAACTTTTATTTGCTTGAATTTATCAGTAATCAAGAAATATCAACATCAAGTTCTATTGACCTGCTAGATGCTAGAGAAATTAAGATTGAAAATGATATTTGGATTACCGACCCGCCTTACGCTGATGCCGTTAATTACCACGAACTCAGTCAATTTTTTGGGGTTTGGTACGAGCAAACATTAGCGAAAAGTTTTCCAGATTGGAATTTAGCAAATCGTCATGCTTTAGCCGTCAAAGGTAGCGGTGTGGATTTTAAAAAGTCGATGGTTGAAATTTATGGCAACTTAGCCAAGCGAATGCCTGATAACGGTTTGCAAATGGTGCAGTTTACCCATCAAGATCCTGCCGTTTGGGCGGATTTAGGGATGATCTTATGGGCGGCAGGCCTTCATGTTAGTTCAGCTTGGACAATTGCCACTGAAACCTCATCAGGTCTTAAAAAAGGCAATTACGTACAAGGCACGGTATTACTGGTGCTACGAAAGCGCACTCATCATGAAGAAGTTTTCCCTGATGAACTACCCAGTTTAATTGAGGATGAAGTCCGCGCGCAGCTTGATGATATGTTGGCCTTGGATGATAAAGAGCTACCTAACTTCGGCGACACCGATTATCAATTAGCCGCTTATGCCGCAGCGCTTAGAGTCATGACTCAGTATGCTTCCATTGAAGGTATTAATATTGAGAACGAGCTATATCGGGAAAGGCAAAAAAACCAAAAGTCCTCGTTTGAAAAACTAATAGATCAGGCCGTTGAAATTGCCTGTAATCATCTTATTCCCGCAGGTTTTGATGAGTTTCAATGGAAAGGCTTAGCGGCTACGGAACGCTTTTATTTAAAAGGTCTGGAGCTGGAAAAGCACGGTGAATTGCGTGCCGGTGCGTATCAAGAACTTGCTAAAGGCTTTGGTGTGCGTGAATACACCTTTATGTTTGCCAAGACTAAAGCTAATGAAGTACGCTTTAAAACTGGCACTGAGTTTAAGCGCTCTAATTTGGGTGGTGATAATTTTGCCGGTACCTTAATGCGTCATGTGCTGTTTGCCTTGCATGAAACTGTCACTAAAGAAAATGCCCGAGAAGGTGTAAATTACCTTGTTGCGGAAGTCACCGATTACTGGGGCAATCGTAAAAAGATCATGGAAATCTTGCGTTACTTAAATTGCCTTGCACATATTGATCATATGCTGCATTGGGAAGTTGATGCAGAAGCCGCACAAACGCTGGCGGGTGCCATAGAGAATTTCAACGCTTAACGTGTTAGAGGATAAAACTAATGACTACAAATCTTGCCATTGATGATGATTTAATAAATGAAGCGCTAACCGTGGGACACTTTAAGTCCAAGGAAGATACGGTGATAACGGCGTTAAAAGAATTTATCTCTCGCCGCAAACAGTTAGAAATCGTTGATCTATTTGGTCAGTTTGATCCTGACTCAGATTATGATTATAAGCAGGGGCGGCTTTCTTGAAAGTATTGGTTGATACTTGCATCTGGTCACATGCACTACGCTCTAAAAAGCCTGAGTTTGAAGCTCAGGTAAAGAGTCTGGAAACTTTAATAGCCGATCAGCGCGTATTGATTATTGGTGCTATTCGACAAGAAGTATTGTCCGGTTATAGTGACATGACCAAGTTTGAGACCTTAAAAGCCAAGCTGAATTATTTTGAAAACACACCCCTACTGGATGACGATTATATAACTGCTGCCAGATTCTATAATCTATGCCGTCAGAAAGGTGTACAGGGTTCGCATATTGATTTATTAATCTGTGCGGTTGCTGTGCGCTTAAATATCTCAATATTTACCAGTGACAATGATTTTGGTTTTTATCAACAACATCTGCCTATTAAGCTATATTCCCTAACAACGGCTTGATGACATTCAATGATTACCCGCCACTCTTCCCGCGAAAGCTCATTAGACGAAAGCTTTTTAAATCAGAAGCTACAAAATGCTCAAGCTTATGACCGTATTGCCGGTTATTTTAGATCGAGTATTTTTGAAGTAGCTGGTGAAACTTTAGATTCAGTGACTGGTTGTATTCGTGTCATTTGTAATTCTGATTTAGATGCTTTAGATGTTCGTACTGCCAAAGCCGCACAAGAAGCTATGCGTAAGTCTTGGTGTGCTGGTCAACCCGAATTATTACCTGACGTCAATCTGAAGCGCTTTCATAAACTCTACGATTATTTAATATCTGGTAAATTACAAGTACGCGTTTTGCCAGATACGACCTTTGGCTTGATTCATGGTAAAGCCGGCGTTATCACTTTATCAGACGGTTCTAAGACCAGTTTTTTAGGCAGTATTAATGAATCCCTGTCCGCTTGGAAACTGAACTATGAATTACTCTGGGAAGATGATTCTAGTGATGCGGTTAACTGGGTTCAGCATGAATTTGATAGTTTGTGGAATCACCATCATGCAGTGCCTTTAAGTGACTTTGTCATTGCTGACATTAAACGGATTGCTGAACGTGAGATCATCACTACGGCACAATGGCAGGAAAATCCAACTCCAGAGCAAGCCATAGTTGAAACACCGGTATATCGCAAAGAACTGGGCTTGTGGCCGCATCAAAAGTTCTTTGTGCAGCGTGCTTTTCAGGATCACCAAAATGGTGGCGCACGCTATGTGTTAGCTGACCAAGTCGGTTTAGGTAAAACAGTGCAATTGGCTTTAGCTGGTATGTTAATGGCGATGGCTGGTAATAAACCGGTATTAGTATTGGCACCCAAACCGTTATTGCTGCAATGGCAAGATGAGCTGATGGAATTGTTGGAGATGCCTTCAGCTATTTGGACAGGTAAAAATTGGCTTGATGAACAAGGCATTGTTTGGCCTGCAACTGGGCCGGAAAGCATTACAAAATGTCCGCGAAAGTTGGGTATTATTTCTCAAGGTTTAATTACCTCCGGTTCTAATGTCGCTGATAGTTTACTGAGTATTCAATATGAATGTGTGATTGTCGATGAGGCACATCGTTCTCGTCGGCGTAAGGTTAATGACAAGTCTGTTGAAGAAAAAGCCGAGCCTAATAATCTCATGGCTTTTTTGTTGAAAATGGGCATGAAGACCAAAAGTATGTTGTTGGCAACAGCCACCCCTGTACAACTTCATCCCATTGAAGCCTTCGATTTACTGTGTGTTTTGTCACAAGGCAATGATTCTGTTTTAGGCGATGCTTGGAGTCCTTGGCGTAATGCCGAAAATACGGTGCCTTTAGTGATGGGTGAAACGTCACTTCTTAAATCTGAAGCGTTGGCTTGGGAATGGATACGTAATCCGTTACCTAATGAAAGGGAACATGCTAGTTTTAAATTACTACGTCGTCGCTTAGGTTTGAAATCGAGTGACAGTATTGCTTCTGCTGAAAGCTATAACAAACTACTCGGGCCTGATAAAACTCAAATAAGACGTGTCTTGGATAATTATGGCCGAGAATTTAATCCGTTTATTTTGCATATCATTCGTAGAACACGTAGTTATCTTGAAAGTACCATAGACCCTGCAACCGGTGAACCTTATTTGCAGCCAGTAAAAGTCATTTTATTTGGTGAGCAAGCTAATGAGGCTATTATTTTGCCGTTGTATTTTCAACGGGCTTATACCTTGGCAGAAGAATTTTGTACTGCACTAAGTTCACGCGTTAAAGGCGCTGGTTTCTTTAAAACGCTTTTGCTCCGCCGTATTGGTAGCACTATGTATGCTGGCCGTAAAACCGTAGAAAAACTATTAACTGAATGGAATACCGAAGCGAATGATGATTTATTAGCCTCAGAAGATGAAGATGATACGGAAAGCATTGAAACTGAGAGCATGAAAGATTTAACGGCAATTGAAATTAGGTTGTTACAGCAATGTTTAACAGCTTTGAAATCTGATCAAGAAAATGACCCTAAGTATCAGCAGGTAGTCGATTATTTATTCGATAAGGGTTGGTTAGAATTGGGATGCATCATTTTCTCGCAATATTATGATTCCGTGTGGTGGCTCGCTAATCAGTTATCAGAACATCATATCCCTGATGAGAAAATTGCGATTTATGCAGGCAGTAATCGTTCTGGCTTATTAGTTAATGGCCAGTTTAAACGTTTACCGCGTGACGACATTAAGCGTAGGGTGCGCACGGGTGAAATACGCTTAGTCTTGGGGACTGATGCAGCCAGCGAAGGACTTAACCTGCAACGTTTGGGTACTTTGATCAATCTCGATTTACCTTGGAACCCAACAAGATTAGAACAACGTAAAGGCCGTATTCAGCGTATTGGACAAATACGTGATGAAGTATTGCTTTATAACATGCGTTACCGTGGCTCAGTTGAAGATCGGGTTCATGAGTTATTATCGGAACGTTTGGAAGATATTTTTGAGCTATTTGGACAGGTGCCAGATATTTTGGAAGATGCGTGGGTAGATATCGCCTTGGGTGATGAGCAAGAAGCTCAACGTAAAATTCGTAGTATCCCGAAACGCCATCCGTTTGATGAGCGCTATAGCCAAGTGACTAATATTGATTGGGATAGTTGCAGTAAAGTATTGGATGCTGAGGATCGAAGGAAGATGTTGTTGGGAGGGTGGTGAGTAAATAGACAATTAATATACCTTAAGTTAATGCGATAAGTTGAAAATTTTCGAAGCACACCCTATAAATGCGGAGGTTACAATTGGAGTTAGCCATCATAAATCAGCCCGTTTCACTTGATCAAGGTCGGTACCTGCTCTTTTTGGATATTCTTGGCTTTAGCAAAATGGTTGAAACCAAAACAACGCCAGAAATCTACGCAGTTATCGACGATGCATTAAAATCCTTCGGGCGCTGGGAAAAACTTAACGGAAGCTTCAAGACCATTTACTTCTCCGACACGTTCATTTTCTATCAAGCATCCGAAGGCTATGGAAGTTGGGCGTTTCTGGACATTTATGCTATTAGTGGAATGATATTGTCTGCCCTATTGGCCAAAGAAATTCCTGCAAGAGGGGTGATATCTTTCGGCGAGTTCGAGGTCAAACTTGATACAACAGGTTTTACTCAAGTTTACTTTGGCAAAGCACTTATTGAAGCATACAAAGCCGAACAGCTCGAAAAGTGGATAGGTATAACAATACTCCCATCTGCTTGGAATCCTTACGAAGCAGAGAATCCAGGGACTATTGATGCATTTGCCTATGAAAAAGTTTGGTTAAGGCGAAATGATGATACGCTCCTCTTGAACCCCTTTGTAAAACTTAAAGGTTGGTATTTATCTTCACTAATTGGTGAAGTTGATAAGCCATACTCAAAATGGGATATGCCAGAATTCCCAAATGACATTCTTGGATTTAAATTCATTCGAGATCAAGCTGATGCCTATGCAGCAATAAATGACTTTTTCAGTCCGGCGGCTATTAAATACCATATGACAATACGTTTCCTTGAAAGTATTTTAGGCGATCAACTTTATAAGTGGGGCGTTGAAATTTCACGCCCTGGTAACTTCTAGCTAAATTGAGATAGCTATTTGTAATACTCTTTTTTCAACTAGAAAATAGGTGCTATTGCAGCCATTTTAGTTATTTGTCTAAGATAATCTTACTTGATTAGTTTTTAACCAATTTGACTCAATGCCAATGATTACCTAGTATTCAGGCTTTTTGCTACTGACTTTCACACAGAATTTGTGGTGGTATGTGTTTTGTAAATAACTATTACAGCCATGTAGGTCGGGTTACGCTATCGCTAACCCGGGACTGGGACATTTTAACGATCAAGTGAGTCCAGGTCGGGTTAGGCGATAGCCGTAACCCGACACATTCGCTGTCACGACTTGAAAACAAAAAACTATAGATAAGTTATATTAAGCAAAAATAATTGATTAATGGCTGTTTTGGAGATGAGCAATGACCACCATAACTTTTGACACACAAGAAGCAGTTATTAAGCTAAAGGCAGTTGGTGTTTCGCAAGAACAGGCCGATGTTTTTGTGCGCGTTATTGTTGATTCACAGCATGAATTATCGACTAAACGCGACATAGATGACTTGCGTAAAGATATAGATACACGCTTAATTGAAATGGAACAAAGGCTCATCATTAAGCAGTGCGCTCTGATGGCATTTGCTATTGGAATAGTTGCAGTATTAGTTAAATTGCTATGATACAAAAAGCCCTCACTAGGAGGGCTTAATTAGAAGCAATCAATTACAAGCTTGCAGATCCAGAATAAGGAACCGCATGCATAACTAATCAAGATATATTCACTGCCGCACAGGCAGTTTTGACTGATGTCTGTCCTTGTTAATAATTCTAAAAAGAGGACGCAGAATAGCATTTACGGCCCTAGGCGGATCAATGTTGTAGGCCTGTAAGTCGGGTTACGCTATTGCTAACTGACTACGGGACTGCATGAAACGGTCACTAAAAAAAATGCGCCAGACGGTGTTGTACCTCGTTGCGGAAGTCAACGATTATTGGGGAAATCGTAAGAAAATCATGGAAATATTGCGTTACTTAAATTAGCTTGCACATATTGATCATATGCTGGATTGGGACGTTGATGCAGAAGCCGCACAAACGCTGGCGGTTGCCATAGAGAATTTCAACGCTTAACTTGTTAGAGGTTATCTCTCGCCGTAAACAGTTAGAAATCGTGGATCTATTTGGTCAGTTTGATCCCGACTCGGATTATGATTATAAGCAGGGTCGGCTTTCTTGAAAGTATTAGTCGATACTTGCATCTGGTCATAGCCAGTGAACTTTCTTTTCTACGATTCAACCGTCTATAATGACTACTAATGTGGTAATTTTAACTGGGGTTTAAAATGTCAGTAACTTCTTCAATACGGATCAATCAGGATCTTTATGAACAGGCCAAGCAGGATGCAGCGTTGGAACATCGCTCTATTGCCGGTCAAATTGAGTTTTGGGCAAGGGTGGGCCGGGCTGCGCTTGACAACCCTGATTTACCCGTTAGTTTTGTGGCAGAGTCACTGGCTTCTCTGGCCGAACCGCGTGAACACTTACAGCCATTTGTGCCTCGTAGCCATCACCCATGAATTGGGAAGTCTTCCAAACCAGGCGATTTTCACGACAATACAAAAAATTGCACGACAACATTGCCGCCGATGTCGATTCTGCGGTTGATGAGGTCAAGAAAAGCCCCGAAATCGGGGAGCGCAAGAAAGGCGATCTGGCGGCGTTGCGTGTCTTTAAGTTTCACAGCAAAGGACAATTGTATTTGCTGGGTTATACATTCGATGAAGGTGTTCGACTCATCTATCTGGAAGCCGTCGGGCCACATGAAAATTTCTACCGGGATTTGAAGGTTAAATAACTGGCGGATTCAAATCAAGCGTGCTGGGTTTCTATCGCACTTTAACACTACCACAGTGGCTACCCACTTAAGACGGGATAAGGGACTGGGACATTTTAACGATCAAGTGAGTAATTGTCACTAGACCAAAAACGGTACGTAGGCTTGGAGGGTTTAGTGAATTGCGCTGGTGTTTTAATTGTTGTAAATTACCATTACAATTTATTTCACGCATCTTGATTATGTGAACAAAGAGGCAACGAGGATTAATTATGCAAGCTTTTGAATTTGAAAGTGATGCCGAAAAAAACATGATTGAAATTCCACCGCAGTATAGTCAATTATATTCAAAGCATTTGCGGGTTATTTTATTGATTGGTGAAAAAATAAATGTTGGCAATCAGAAGTATGATTTTTCTGATGTCGCCGGTAAACTCGAATGGCAAGGTGATGCCGTTCAAGAACAAAGAAAAATTCGTGATGAATGGTAAGTTTTATTTTTTAGATACCAATGCAATTATTCAATTGTTAAAAGGCAATCTAAATCTTATTGAAATACTGGAAGATGCAGAGTTTATTGCTTGTTCTGTTATTTCTCAATTAGAGTATTTGGCCTTTCCAAACATATCAAAACATGATATTGAATTATTCAATGTGTTTGTCGAAAAGATTGAAGTCATTGATTTATCATCGAATAATAACGAATTACATCAGCAGATTCTTGCTATTCGTAAAGATAAAAAACTAAAATTACCAGATGCTATTATTGCTGGTTGTAGTCTGTACAAAAACTGTACTCTTATAACAGCAGATAAAAAAATGCTGGAAATAGAAAAAGTGCCGGTATTGGCATATCAATTATTATAAATTAGGCTAAATGGCTGTACTTCGGATCAATCCGTAGGGTGGATTCTAAGCGATAGCGACAATCCAGTACAAGTCCCGTAGGTCGGGTTAGGCGCTAGCCGTAACCCGACACATTACGACAAAATATCGGGGTCAATGTCGGGTTACGGCTATCGCCTAACCCGACCTACATGGCTAAAATTGTCGGTATAACTATTTTGGAGTGATTAATATGTACGCTTATAGTTTTTCTGAAGTAAAACAGAATATTAAATCCGTTTTTGAACAAGCCATTATAGATGGTGCCGTTCAAATTAAAGGCGAAGATGGGCAGGTTTTTATGTTGATGCCAATCGTTGAAAAAAAATCACCACTTGATGTAGCTGGCGTCTCACTTGATCTAACAGCAGATGAGATTGTTGATTTTATACATGAAGGTCGAAAGTAGTCCCGTAGGTCGGGTTAGTGATAGCCTAACCCGACCTACATGGCTAACCCGTCCTACATGGCTCATTATGTATTCACAAACCGCCGTATGGTAGATCAATGTTATAGGGTCAAGGCCCACAGTTAAGCGAAAAAGTAAAAACTTGCAGTGTTGAGCTTCAGCTCAGTGTTTTAAAACAGCCAAAGCAGTTTTACTCCAAGCATACAGATTCCTTAACTGTGGGCAGTGATGTTATAGAGTGGGTTCGGAGCGATAGCGCCTATCAATCCGAGCTTAGTCCCTTAAATGACCATTTCCATAAACCACCCACTTGTAGGTGGTTAGTTCATCAGGGCCTACAGGGCCTCGGGCATGAAGTTTGTCGGTGCTGATGCCGATAACTGAACCTAAACCATAATCACCGCCGCCTGATAATCTTGTTGAGGCGTTAATTAATACTGAGGCCGAATCAACGTGCTGCTCAAATTGTTTAGCCATGGCTAGGCTTTGGGTGACGATACCATCAGTATGTCCCGAGCCATAGTGATTGATGTGGGCTATAGCTTCGTTAATACCGTCGACTATTTTTATGGACAGTATCGGCGCTAAATATTCGCTATGCCAATCGTCTTCTGTGGCAGGATAAATATCGGGTAAGTGCTTTTGTGTCTGTGCACAGCCGCGTAATTCGATGTGTTTTGCAGCCAAGGCTGTTTTAAGCAAAGGTAATAAGTGTTCTGCGCAGTTTTTATCGACTAATAAGGTTTCTAAGGCATTACAAACTTGAATGCTTTGGCATTTTGAGTTAACCGCTAGTTCGATGGCTTGCGTAGGATCAGCGTCTTGTGCCAGATAAAGATGGCAGATGCCATCATAATGTTTAATGACAGGAATGCGTGTGCCCTCGGCAATGCGTTTAATCAAATCTTTGCCGCCGCGTGGAATCAAGACATCGATATAGTCATCCATGGCTAGCAGTTCATTAACGGCTTCATGACCGGGTGTGCGAATGATTTGTATAGCATGTTGTGGTAGTCCGGCCTCTACTGCGCCGTCAATCATGGCATCGGCTAGCAGAATATTGGTTTGTAGTGCTTCTGATCCGCCTCGTAAAATAACCGCATTGCCGCTTTTTATACAGACACCAGCGGCATCGCTGGTGACATTAGGTCTGGACTCATAAATGATGCCGATAACACCTAGTGGCACTGATTTCTTATAGACTTGCAGACCGTTTGGATTGGTATGACCTGATATTACACGATTAAGTGGGTCTGGAGACTGCGCCACTTTTCTGAGTCTGGAAATCATATATTTAAATACTTTATCGTCTATCGTCAAGCGTTTGATGAGCGCATCAGAATGACCATTTTGCCTAGCTGTTAGTACTTCTTGAGCATTAACTTCAAGTATCTTATCTTTAACGGATTCTAGCGAATCAGCCATTTTTGAAAGCGCTAGGTTACGTTGGCTTTCAGAGCTGGAAGCGAGTAGCTTTGTTGCGATTTTACTTTGCTGGGCAATAATTTGAACGTGGCTGGTATTCATGGGCTTAATAATTTGATTTTGAAAGGAGGTAAGTTAGCAGGGGCTATTATACTTTTAGCGGTCGTCTATTTGCTAAATCAAAAGGTCATGTTTAGGGCTAAAGACTAAAGGCTAAAGATAGTTTCTTTTTGTAAATCAGGTTTCTCTCTTTGGAAGCATAGGTATCTAAACAATTAAAAAGCAACATCATTCCGGCGGTTCATGTGGCATCAATATGCATAAGTTGCAGAAATTATACTGTAGGGGCGAATTAATTTGACCTTACAAAAACTTAACTGTGGGCAGTAGTGGGTATGGAGATTTGTTAATTAAATGCTCTGTGGCTTAGTTACCAAATTGAGTAGAATTAATATCTCGCAACATAAAACCATAAAGTTCCTCTACTTTAGTGCGTGCCCATGGGGTTTTTCGTAAAAACTTCAAACTGGATTTGATTGATGGGTCATTACTAAAGCAGTTGATGGGGATGTGTTCGGCCAATGCTTTCCAGCCATAATAAGACACTAAAGCGCTGACTATGGTTTCTAAGGTTAGGCCATGTAGTGGATTATTTCGTTGGTTTTGTGATGACGTAAGGATTTGGTTGGAAAAGTCTTGGCTGGGTGTTTTCATTGTGGAGCTTTTTTTAGGAGTAATGTAGTTGCTGATTTTATATCAGACAGGGCAGGGCTTGTTGAATAGTTTTAATGAAGGTGGTTCTGGGGTAAGACAGATAGGCTTGGCAAGATGGATTTTAATATGATCATTATATAGATCAGATTAACGAAGTGGCTAACTAAAGTAAGTTTGATCAGAATGGCTTTTAGAGATAAAGCCATTCTGATCAGTTTTCTTGCTTGTACTGCTATTCTCCGTTGGTAGATATAACCGACTTTTGAATTAAAGCAAATTAATATTCGTTTTTTTTTGATCGCCAATAATAAAGACGACTTGCTATAGCACTATAGCTTAGTTAATGTATTACTTTTTCCTGACATAATAATTTAATGTGGTGATCAATGAGTGTTTGTCAATCTTGTGGTTTTGAACGTAAATATTTAGGTAAGAAATGCCCTTCGTGTGGTGAGTTTTACTTGACCATAGCAGAGCTAATTGCAGAGCAAGAAGCCAATGATGAAAAGCATTCTTTTAAGGGGAGATGTAAACGAATACTGAATGCTGAAAACAGTAAAGATGCTTTTTGGCTTGAGGTTGAACATATAATGTCAGGGCTCAGCAAAAAAAGTATCTTTACTATTTTTTTGATTATATCTTTTGTTTTTGCGTTAACCCTTTCTGTGTTGTGAATTATAAAACACATGCTTGGTCGTGTTAGCGATAGAGACTGTGAAAGTATTATGATTTTAGCGTTCCCATCGGACAGTTTATAAAGCATGAGTAAACATAAATTGCTGAAATCATACTGTAGGGGTGAATCTGTCTGCCCCCCCCTACAATAAGATTTTCGCAGTTACGTCTGGTACGGTATCGCTAAACCGACCTACACCTAATAATAATGTAGGCTTTTGAAAATTATTCAGCTATTTTAACTAGCCAGCCACCACCGCCATTGCAACTGCCTTGTGCATCGGCGTCTATAGCAATTCTCGCATAAGTGGCTTTTAATGAACTAGGTAGTGTGCCGGTTACTTCAAAACTATTGCCGGCGTTTTTGGGGGAGACTTTGATAGTTATGGGTAAGCCTTTGGCAGTCACTTTAATACTTTCAGGGTGTGTGTTTGCGGATGCGCTAAAAGAAAAGTTTGAACCCACAGCAACTTCAGTATTTTCAGCTGGAATAAAGTCAGTAAATTTAGGTTTGGCACAGGCTTTAGTGCTACTGCTTCCTCCACCATAAGCCCAGCAAGGGCTTGTAATAAACGCTAAAACAAAAATCCAAAGGCAGTTGTATCTTTTCATTGTTATCTCTCAATATGTTGGGGTAGATTATTTTATTTATTCAACATTTAAAATAACTGTTTTCGACTGATTGTCAAACTGGCTAGATTGGCTCTAGCTATAGATTGAAGGGTCTTGAGTCTTTTCAATTAATGGCTATCAACTTAAGATGGGGCACGGTACAAGACTTAAGCGTTCGTCCTGAGCTTGTCGAAGAATGTACGGTTAACAGCATTAAATGGGCGGTTTAAGAGATCACGCAGTCATTGTCAACTATAAAGCGTCAGAAAGGCATTTATTCTGGACTTATAAAAACATGTGGATAATATTTGGGGCCATCTTGCTCAGATGCGTATTCATCTGAACTACGACTTTTTCGACTGGATTGATAAAGGTGAATATCTTTGTTTAATTTGTAATTGTCTTTAAGGGTCTCACTTGTATCATTTTCAGAAAGGTTTAAGTTGCTATTTAGCGGAGTAGCAAGTGCTTGGGTGCCAGAATTAATATAACCCAATACAGCACCACTAGCTGAAAATGCAAAAGTATAAGTCAGGGGGTTAAGTAATGTATCTCCTAAAATGCCGGCTATTTCTCTAGGTGAGCTTGGACCCAAAAAAGGCATGACGAGGTAATTACCCGAGGGAACGCCCCAGTAACTCAAAGTCTGATCAAACCCCTCATTATGCTTAGTTAAATCCATCATACTTGCTACATCAACTAAACCGACTACACCGGCAGTGGTATTGATAAGAAACCGGCCGCCATCCATTGAGCTCTGCTCAACTTTAAGTTGCATTAGGTCATTGATAGTGACACCAATATCTTTGATATTACTGAAAAAGTTAGATGTACCTGTCATAAACCATTCTGGCATTACTGATACGTATTTTTTACGCATAGGATTTAATACATTGTTGCTAACATCTTTATTAAAATCATGTACTGAATGATTCCATGGTTCCCATGGATCATCATTACTAGATAAAGATGTGCTCGTGCTTGCGCATCCGCTTAGTAAGCTTAAGATAAGTAACTTACAAAATAATAATCGTGTATTAGTATGAAAAATTCTCATCTTAAAATTAAGCTCATGAATTTAAATGAATTAATTATCGTTTGATAACACAAAAACATCCGTTTAGGGTTCATTAAAAAAGATTATACTTAACACGCTAAAGTAAGCAATCTAATAAACATTCCCACTTACCGTCTTTTGATATAAACAACCTCGTGGGATGCCGCCTTTAAAGCTTTATTTAAAATCATGTAGGTGTCTTTATCAAAAGCGGGTCTGGCATTGTCCAGTAAGGCCGAAATCTCTGATTCAGTTTGTACGGTACCTAAGTAACACCAATGATCAATCAGGTGTAGATCTTCCGCTTCTTTAAGGCCTATTATGCCTGGGTAAGGCCAGTGATTGATTTTCAATTTAGCCATGGCTTGTTGCAAGCGTAAGGCATGGGATAACATTGATTCTTCACCCACACAAGCCCCTTGGCATTTATGCAACTGTCTTGCAAAACAGGGTCTATCTTTTGTGATTTTTTCCAAGCCCAGCACTCCCAAGCATAGGCTATTGTCCTGAGCTAATTTTCGCAGCGCAGTATGGGCATCTCGCTGAGTACGAAACAAACCATACAAATTCTCTTGCGCACCAAAATCCAAATCATCTGCCCAGGTTAGGCTAGGGGTGACGTAGTCGGCTTTTTGTTGTAACTGCCAAGCACATAGGTCATTGCTGCGTCTCAAGCGTCGATTGTGGATCGGTTGCAACGTTTTAATCAACTGGGCTTCTTTTAATAGCGCCCCAATTTCTCCGGCTGTTTCTATGAAATCAATTCGGCGTAATTGTTGAGACAAACTCATCTCTTTAGGATGTCTGTGATCGGATGAAAAATGCGATAAAACACGTTGTTTAATATGGGTACTTTTCCCAACGTACAAAGGTAAATCGTTTTCACCGTAAAACAAATACACACCCGGTGTATCGGGTAAGCCTTGGATTAAACTATCATCGACATGAGAAGGAATGCTGGGTCTGCCCACCAACTTTTTGACGGTGGTGGCAATATAATTGGCATCCAATTGATTATGGATAACTTGCCAGAATTGATGGATTAGTTGCGCATCACCCAAGGCTCTGTGTCTATTAGAGACTGTTAAGTCATGACGGGTAATTAAGCTATCGAGGTTATGGTGTTTGTGTTCTGGAAATAAAGCTCTGGACAGTTTGACATTGCATAGAATGTTAGGTCTGAAGACGATATCAAGACGTTTAAACTCGTTTTTTAAAAAACCATAATCAAACCTTGCATTATGGGCAATAAACAAATATCCCTCCAACAAGGTGTTTAGCTCGTGTGCTATATTTTCAAAATCCGGCGCATTCAAAACCATCTCATTGGTGATGCCAGTCAGTCGTTCAATAAAAGCCGGTATACGGGTTTTGGGATTAATCAATTGACTCCATTCCCGAATGCCGCTTTCATCAACAAAGACTACGCCAACTTCAGTAATCCTATCCACCAAGGGATTGCCCCCAGTGGTTTCAAGATCAACAAAAGCTAAACGCAGCGCAGAATTTAAGATATGAACTCCCTGTACTTAAGCGATCACAGAGTGCTGAAACAGACGTTTCACAAAATACCTAAATTGTTCACTCGGTTTTTTATTATAAGCATTCATGATGACTTTAATTTTGTTAGCCGCTTGATCTCTCATGTGTACTTTTTTAGGCATTTGAATATTCTCTTTAATATTTTTGGGGCCTTGTCATTTTATCCGAATAACTTTTAAATGCAAGAAATAGAGAACCAAAAGAAAACAACAAAAACGCTTATCGCTTACGTAGATTGTAATAGCTTTTAGCTAGCCTTTGTGAGTGTCTTCAGGTCGAATCTAATCTTTAAATTCATCATATTATTGGGTTGTAATGATGGCTGTGTGGTGGCTAGTATTAAAGAAGTGAAAGATAGAGATATTCAAACAAGAAAAGTAGCGTAAGTTTTACCGTTGAGGCGACAACTAGATTGATAATTTCCGATAGTCAGGCAAAGACCATCAGTCGCTATGCTCATTTGGGCGATGACACCTTGAGAAAGGTCTCAGATAACATCTCCAATATGATCTCAAATGCGATAGCTTGAAGTAAGGTGGTCTAAGCTCATTGTGAGCTTAGGCTGTTTTTTTTAGCTACGAGAAGATAATTCCACTATTTAAAACGATTTTGTATCTTCTTTATCTAAACGATCGAGTATTTCTAATGCTTTATTGACATCACCTTGTTCAGCCAAAGATCGAAAACGAACTTCTGTATCCCAAGCAGCTAAAGCTTGTGCACTCATTTCTTCAACTAATTTGTTAACACTCTGGCCACGACTGCGTGCATAAGACTTAAGTCGTTGGGCAGTATTATCTGGTAATCTTATAGTTAATGTACTCATCTTATCGTCTCCAAATAATCAGCAGGACTTTGTACAGTGATAGAGCTTAATAATTCACCACGATTTATGTCACGAATGTTGTAAGTGATAATGACATCTGCACCACCCGCAATCGCTAATTCAATGAGATGGTTATCTGCTTCATCTGGTAAGTTAGGTCGCCAACCATAATAGACAGTTACCCAGCACCCCACTTTTATGAGTGCGGACAGCATTAGCTTCCGTTCAGCGTCAGTAGTAGAATCCGTCCATATATCACGCCCCAATAAATCTTCATATTCAAGCCATAAAGCGTTTCCAAAAATAGGCTTTATTTTCCCCGTGAGTGCTAAACGTAAAATTTCACGGGATGCGCCGCCATTTGACCTAAGTCCCGCGACAAAAACATTGGTATCAATCACAACTATATTCATACTTGATAGCATATAAGCTATCAAGTAATGTTGCAATTATTATATGAGGATTTTTTCTTCGATAGCCGACATCTAGCCAAAAACTCATTAGTTCTGACGGGAAAATAAATAAATTAACTGATAGGGTTTGCGCAGGTTCTGCTCTAGCTGAATAACAAAAATGCAACGAAGACCGGAGCTTCCCCGGAGAGTAGGCAAAAAAAAGCCCTTACATTGCTGTAAGGGCTTGATTTATTTGGCTCCCTCGGACGGGCTCGAACCGCCGACCTAGTGATTAATAGTAAAGCAAACAATCATATTTGTTAGTGTTATTTTCCATAAGAACAAACGTTTCGGTAATTTTTCTTATCGGCCATCTGTCCATTTGACTAAATAAAGTGAACAAAAGACCGGAGAAAGACCGTAAACTTTGAGGCCGGAGGAGTACCGGGAGCATCTTTTTATCAAATAACTCAGAATAAATTCTATTATGAGAATGGGTGTCGATGTTTTATGCTTTAAAACTCAGTAGTTGTCTTCTTGTGAATTTAAAACTACACTACTGTAACTACAAAAAATTGGCTCTATGTGAATCGTAGTGGGTAATGCAATAATATAGCCATGAACAGTGAAACATTATTTAGTATGGCTTTAGGCCTACAATCTCCTTGGCAGGTCAAAGACGTGACCTTTTCTACAGATGAATCAGCCCGTAGCGAGCTTCATCTGCATATTGACTTTATATCGGGCTCACGCTTCCCTGATGAGGCGAATGTAGCTTGTCCGGTGCATGATACCGTAGAACGGCAGTGGCAACATTTGAGCTTTTTTGAGCATACCTGTTACCTCCATTGCGCGGTGCCTCGCATAACCACTACTGACGGAAAAGTTCGAACGGTAGACGTTCCCTGGGCACGCCCAGGTAGTGGCTTTACCTTATTATTCGAAGCCTTGGCGTTAGCCTTGATCGAGCGGGAAATGCCGGTTAATCGGGTCGCCGAGATACTGAAGGTCAATCCGCAACGAATCTGGACGATATTTAATCACTGGATTAGTAAGGCGAGAGCTGCCGATGATCCAAGCGCAATAACCAAGCTCGGGGTTGATGAAACCTCGACTAAAAAAGGCCATCATTACGTCACACTAGGGGTCGATTTAGATGAGTCCCGTGTCATTCATGTCACCGAAGGCAAAGGCAAGGAAACTTTGAAAAGTATTCAGCAACACCTTGAAACTAAAGGCGCTGAGCCGGGACAAGTAAAAAAAATCAGCATAGATTTGTCGCCGTCATTTATAGCAGGTGCTGCCGAATCTTTTCCTGATGCACAGATTACCTTTGATAAGTTTCATGTCGTGAAATTATTGAATGAGGCTATGAATCAGGTGCGTATTATCGAGCGTAAAGAACATAGCGAACTGAAAGGCCACAAATACACCTTTCTAAAGAACCGCGAAAACCTAACGAAGACCAAAGAACAAGCGTTGGATGAAATGATTAAATTGTACCCCACACTGGGCGAAGCTTACCGCTTAAAAGTGCTATTCAATGATCTCTGGGCAATGCCCGACAAACCGGTGGCGGATGCTTTTCTGAAGCAATGGTGTGCCGAGGTAGACGCTGCCAAAATTCCAGCATTTATGAAGTTTGCCAATACGGTTCGCGCACATTGGTCTGGAATTATTCATTTCGTTGAGTCGCATATTACTAATGGTATTCTTGAAGGCATCAATAGTAAGATTCAGCTGGCTAAGCGGCGAGCTAGAGGCTATCGCAATATCAATAATTTTATCAACATGATTTACTTTCTTTGTGGGAAGCTAAAATTTGATTACCCACTGTATTTCACATAGAGCCAAAAAATTGAGTAAGGGGTGATGTGTTTTCTTGGGATGATACCAAAAATGAGCTAAATCAACGGAAACATGGCATTCGTTTTGAACTTGCAAAATTAGTGTTTAATGATCCTTTACATCTTACTCGACAAGACCGGATTGAAAATGGTGAACAGCGCTGGCAAACGGTCGGTAGAGTTGGGGATGTTGTATTGCTTTTGGTTGCACATACCTGGCACCAAACGAGAATAACTCAGAGCATATTCGCATTATTTCGGCACGGCGAGCAACCAAATTGGAGAGAGTAATCTATGAGCAAGCTATCTAAATCGATGCAAGAAGAACTGACAGCATTAGCTGCATTGCCTGAGCATAAAATCGACTTTTCAGACATTTCAGTTACAACCACCCAAGACTGGATTGACGCAGAGCGGGGAAAATTTTATCGTCCAATCAAACAGCAATTAACCGTACGTGTTGATGCTGATGTTTTGGCTTGGCTTAAGAGTCAAGGTAAGGGTTATCAGAGTCGTTTAAATGATATATTGCGAACTGCTATGCTTGATACGGCTAAACATCAGTAGTTGTCGTCGATTTGTGTGCCCCATATATTTGTGTGCCCCATATAAAGGTCGGAGATGCTACTCAATCTAGGTGACTTTACCAATGAACCAGCTAAACCATGGTCTGTTCTCGATACTGATGGATTTTGTATTCATGGTCGGTTTTCCCGATAGAGGGTTAATATCTCGACGGCATCAGCATTGATACGGTAAACAAAGCTGTATTTTTGATACACCACGCGGCGTACATCGTCGCCAAACTCAGGCATTAACGTACCTGACTCAGGGAATTGGCCTAATAAAGTGGTTAACCAATCCTCAAAGCGTTGCAGGTAATTCACCACAAATTGATTAGATAGCTGCTGTTGATATAAGTAATCGGCAATTTCTTCTAAACGTTGCTGGGCGCGGGGAGAAAAAACAATACGGTAATTATTCATATTTCTTACGTAGTGCCTGTATCACATCTTGCAATGGTAAGGCTTCACCTGCATCGAATTGGGAGATAGAGATGCCTATATCTTGTTTTATTTTACGTTGCTGAACAAAATCGGCAAAAGCAGTGACAAGCGACTGTTTATTATTGCCGTAAAGCTGCTTAAGGCTTTCTTCGAGCTCAGGATTGTTGATTTCTATGTTTAACATGTTGGACTCCGATGTTTAATTGCATTAATTTGAAATAGGCAGCAGCATAACTTTGTTTTTTCTTTCATCATACTGATGTTGTAGGCAATCGCTTTTTTTTAGCTTCAATTATCCCAGTCTGTTTGTTTACTACAAATAAAGCGTAATCAGCAAGGCTGATATCGGTTTGATATTTACCGATAGCTTGATTAATGCTCTCATCAAATTTATTTTATTTTTGTTCTGAGTTATCTATCCAGACTGTAACAACAATTGATCAATGTTATCTAGGTTTTTTTTGTTCAGGATTTTGGTTAAGGCTCATAAGCTTTCACATGCATCTGTCGACATTGCTTAAAGTTTAACCGATTGTTTGCCATAGACAGGTTTTTTATAGAGGGAACTTCCTGATAAAGCCACAAAAAAGCCATATGCTAGGAAAAAGAAACAGGAATAGTGAAGGTAGCAATATATAAAATCAGCGACACGATGACTGTGTGTACCGGAGATAGCCCGGAAACAGGCAAAAAAAAGCCCTTACATTGCTGTAAGGGCTTGATTTATTTGGCTCCCCCGGACGGGCTCGAACCGCCGACCTAGTGATTAACAGTCACCCGCTCTACCGACTGAGCTACAGGGGATTAAACTTTTTACAACAATGGTGCGCCCAGAGAGATTTGAACTCCCGACCGATCGGTTCGTAGCCGATTACTCTATCCAGCTGAGCTATGGGCGCCTTATTGAGCTGGCTATTATCTTTGTTTGTTGTGGTTGTGTCAACCTCAAGATTAAAAAATAATAGATTTTTAATAGTGGCGGAGAGAGAGGGGTTCGAACCCTCGATGGGAGTTAAAGCCCATACTCCCTTAGCAGGGGAGCGCCTTCAGCCTCTCGGCCATCTCTCCTAAATTGTTTACTCTACTATACTAGTTGAACTTCCAGTTTCAGCTTGCTCTTTTCTGATTCTTTCGTAAATTTCTTCTCTGTGTACAGATACATCTTTAGGTGCATTAACACCTATACGAACTTGGTTTCCCTTCACTCCAAGGACAGTGACAGTTACTTCATCACCAATCATTAAAGTTTCCCCTACTCGACGAGTCAATATAAGCATGGTCTCTCCCTAATCGTATATTAAAAACGCATTGCTGTTACTCAGCATCCAACTTAGGCGCACATAATAACATTTTTTTTGAATAAGAAAAGTTAAAACACCAATGATTATTAAAATAGCGGTGCTTTTGGCTACGTTTTATATGGTGTTGAGCATAGTCATGTGTCGCTTTTTTAAAGCGAATAGTCCTTTTAGGCAAAAGCTCTTGAGCTGTCCATTGAAGGATGAGTGCTAGGGTCAATTTGGGTCATCGATGCTGGCTTATAGTGGTTGGCAAAACGGCTGCTTTAGTTTAGATAAGCGTTGATCCACGTGCAGGAGAATATCATTGGCGTATCGTACTCCTTCAGCCAGTTATCGTAGAGGTGGATTCAGACCAATGAAATTCTGGGGTCGGTTCCGTAGCGATGATTATACGTCCCTGCAGCACTCAGGCTGGTATTGCAGGACTTATTGCACCGGAGTGGAGTCTTGATGGCTAAGGTTAGGTATTAATTATACGAGGATGAGCTGTTAGGATACGGGGTTGAGTGTAAATTATACAGGGATGAGTTATTTAATTGTTAGTACACTTAGCTAGCTAGTGTGGGCAACATTTTTTTTGCTTATACTGCAAACTAAATCCCCACTCATAATTTAGCAAACTGTCTTAGCAAGGCAAACTCGCGAAACGAGGTTTATAACCTCATCTCAAACGTTTGATATTGCGATTATATTTGAAAGATCGCTGAAGAAACATGCCTGCTTTTGGTTATATAGTGCCGTTTGGGTGCATCTAAACGTTTCGATCGGGGTTGCAAACCCGGCCTGCACTGTAGGCAAAGTAGGGCTTAATTAGTTCTTGTAGTTTTTATTAAAAAGTATGGCATATGCCACACTTAATACGTCAAATAACCTAGTTTAATTAATTTAGAGTTTCGGTAGTTGGTTAAAGACCTTGAATAGTAAGGAATTATTAATTTGGCAAGCTTTGTGCATTAAGTACTGTTGGCTTACTAAGTAGTTGTACTTAAATACTTAGGCTATTGATAATAATTAGACAGAGAGATCGAATGAATCCATTTAAACAAACCTTATTACAACTCACCGTGACAGCGCTGTTGTTTCCTAGTGCCAGCTTGATGGCTGCTCCAGATGCTGGTTCATTGGTGCCTGTAGAGGCTTCTACAAAAGTAGATGCAACCTTACCTGAGGTACAGGTTAGTGGAACTAGAGATGACGAAAGTGCTATTCTAAAAACTCCAACTAAAACTACTACAGTTGTTAATTCACCCATAACAAAAATTAGAAAATCAGATCTTGATAAAACTAATGCGGTTACTACATCAGATCTTCTTAGATATGATTCTGGTCTTTTTACGCGGCAACGATATGTCGGTGATCCAAATGCGCCGGTGGCAAGTCGTGGCTCGAATCCCTATCAATCTGGTAGAGAAATGGTATTTGTTGACGGTATGCCAATCTGGAATCCTTTGCAGTCTAGTTATAGCGGATCTCCTCGCTTTAATTTGGTAAGTCCTGGTGAAGTGAAGTCCATTGATATTATCAGCGGACCTTTTAATGCTGAATATAGTGGTAATGCTATGGGCAGCGTTATTAATTACAACACTCAAGCACCGACAAAGCGTGAAATTTATACTGAAGCTACTTATATGTTGCAGCCTAGTAATAGTTCTGGAATTAATACTAATCTACAGGGTTTTAAAACCTTTGGTTCTTACGCTGACAAGTTTGATAAGTTTACGACTTATTTTTCCTATAATCATTTGGAAAATGAAGGCCAGCCAATGACGCCGACTGAAATACAGTCATCTGCAGCAACTGGGCAGTTGCCAACAGCTAGTGCTGCACAGTTGTTAAATCCAACGACCGGAGGGTTATTAGGACCGAATCCAAAGTCTATTACGGGTTCTGGTGCTCTTACTGGAATTACTGTTCAGCCTAATGGAACGCCAATGTTACAAATTGGTAGCGATGGAATTTATCACTCGAATGATGATTTGTATAAATGGAAAGGCGGTTATGATTTAACTTCTGATTTAAAGACTAATTTGGTGCTTGCTTACGAAAATTTAACTATAGATCATACTGGACAATCTTTAATTAAAGATGCCAACGGTAACACGGTTTGGGGTTCACAATTATCCCGATATAGTGCAAACGGAGCGGCTCTTGCAAATTCAACGGCTTTGGGTGTGAGTAATGAGCTACGCGAAACCTTTACTGTTGGTTGGGGCTTAGATGGGCGAATATATAAAAATTGGTATAACAAAACTAATTTCACTTATTTTGATATTCTTGGTGATACTACTTTAGCCTCTACTTATAACCCACTTGATCCTATTTACAAAACAGCGGCAGGCCAGGGTGGTACTCGTACTTCTCAAGCTGGTACTGGTTGGTATACCGTTGCTACAAAATTTAATAATGATGAATTTTGGGGGCGTAAAGATCTATCAATGGTAGGTGGTTACGATTTTCAACATTCTCACTTGCTGCAAACTGTTAATACGTTAACCAGTTTTGCTGGCAACACAGTTAGTACGACAGCACCTATTAGTTCTCTTAGTGGAGGTAGCACCAATTTGAGCGGCCTATTCAGTCAGGCAAGCTGGCGCTTTGCGAAGGATTGGGATGCTACACCCGGTGTGCGTTTAGAGCATTGGACAGCCAATGATGGAATCTATCAAACAAGTACTAATATGAGTGGTTCATTAAGCCCTCAAGATAGAGCCATTAATAACTGGGCGCCTAAATTTTCTCTAGGTTATCAGCCTGGAAATCTAAAATTTCGTTACTCAGTGGCAAAGGCCTATCGTTATCCTGTAGCCGATGAGTTGTATGGTAACTCAGTGAATGTTAATGGTAGTCAGACAATCGCTAATGCAACTTTGAAGCCTGAAGATGGTACTCATCATAATCTACTGGCAGAAGCTGATTTTATGAGCGGTTATGTGCGTTTGAACTTGTTCCATGAAAATATCGCTAATACTATTTATAGTCAGTATATCTACATTCCAGGTCAAACCAACTTAAGCTCTTTGATGTCTTCCATTGGCGAGACGCAAACCAATGGCTTAGATATTTCAACTAATTGGGATCGTATACTTAAATCAAACTGGGATATCAAAGCTAATTCAACCATGCTTAATAGTACAATTGTAGCTAACCCAATGAATACGGCTGTTGTTGGCAATCAAATGCCTTTAATGCCGCATTATCGTGCTAATTTTCTAGGGACTTATCACTATGGCAAAGATTTAGATTTGTCAGTAGGTACACGTTATCAAAGTAGCATGAATTCACAGATTGATAACAAAGATGGCTCTGCGTATGGCTACACAGCTTTTACTCAATCCTATTATGTTGATTTGAAATCCACCTATTATTTCAACAATAGAAAAGGCCATATATCTGCTGGTGTAGATAACGTAAATGGATTCCAAGCTTATTTTAACCATCCGTTACCACAGCGCTCTTACTTCATGCAGGTCGGTTATAAATTCTAAATTTTAAGCAGTAAAGCAAGATCACTCCGACTTACTATTCTGTAAGGGGGGTGATTTTTTCCTCTTGCCAGCAGGATGTGTTCCCTCGCACATCTTGCTGGTGTCTTTATCAGTAGACGCGTAAGATACCCATTGTCTGCACATTTAGGTCATCAAAGCGCGCAGAGCTTAATATTAACTAAATCAATTTCATACCATGACTAACAAATCACACTCGCCAGAAAAAACTCCCATTATTAAACGACAACTCAGCTATGCCTCGGTATGGCGTTGGCATTTTTATGCGGGCTTGTTTTGTATTCCTTTTGCTATTTGGTTGGCAAGCACAGGGGCCATTTATTTATTTAAACCACAAGTTGAAAACTGGCAAGAGCGTAGCTTTGACAGTTTAGAAATAACCGGTGAGCGGGCAACGGCTCAAGCACAAGTCACGGCTGCTTTGGCTGCTGTACCCGGCACTGTATTAAATGCTTATATATTGCCTGATAACGCAGAGTCTGCGGTGCGTATCTTGGTGGGTAAAGGCAAAGAATTAACACGCGTTTATCTTAATCCGCAAACTTTAGAAATCTTGAAGGTACAGCCTGAAGATGAACGCTTAATGCAGCTAGTGCATAAATTGCATGGCAATCTATTATTGGGTGATAAGGGTTCTATGCTCGTTGAGCTGGCTGCCTCTTGGATGATCGTACTTATTATTACGGGTTTGTATTTGTGGTGGCCAAGAAATACCTCGGGTTTGGCGGGTATTGTTTATCCTCGTTTAAACCAAGATGGCCGCACTTTTTGGCGTGATATTCATTCGGTTACTGGCTTGTGGGTGTCGTTTTTCATATTGTTTTTATTGATCTCTGGTTTGCCGTGGGCGAAATCGTGGGGTGGTATGTTGAAGCAAGTGCGTCAAATGAATCAAACCACGGTGGTTAAACAAGATTGGACAACGGGTCCTTCTTCAGAGCAGGCTTTACGTGTTGCGACTAACAGTCCAGTGGTTGATGAGCATGAGTTTCATCGTGGCATGGGGCATGCCCCGGCTCAGGCTGGCTATGAACAACTAGATAAGTTGATTGATATCGTTGCTTTACAAAACTTAGCGCCACCGGTGTTAATTTCACCACCGAATAAGAACAATAGTGTTTGGTCAGCGCGATCAGATAGTCAAAATCGTATGTTACGCGTAAATCTTAAACTCGATGCCAGTACTGGTGAGATAACTGAGCGTAAAGACTTTGCTTCCAAACCCTTGTTAGACAAGATGATAGGTATCGGTATTTCTGTGCATGAAGGTCAGTTATTCGGCTGGTTTAATCAGTTGTTAGGTTTGATGACAGCGTTGGGTATACTGTTGATAACAGTGAGTGGAGTAGTTATGTGGTGGTCACGCAAACCCGTCGATAGCTTAGGTGCCCCTAAATCGCCTAAGAATCAAAAGTTACCGTTATTATTAGGTTTGGTGATCGTGGCTTTAGGGACTTTGTTACCTTTGTTGGGCTTGTCGCTGATTATTATATTAGTGATTGAGTTTGCCTTGTTATGTCGTATTCCTAAAGTTAAGACGTTTTTGGGTATAGGCTGATGGGTTGTGTTATCAATTAAACAATGAAATAGCCTCGATGGAGCGCAGTGGAATCGAGGTTTTTTTGGCACTGAGTTCCTCGATTCCACTATGTACCATCGAGGCTATTTGCTGATAGGGTTGAAAAATGTCGGGTTACGCTGCGCTAACCCGACCTACCTACTATTGCCTTACTTATCCAAGCCCTAGTTTGTGCGTAAGCTATCGGTGCATGTTTTATCACTAGCGCTATCAGTTCTAATAGTCGTGTTTTAAGGCGTAGGAGCTTAGGCTTAATGGCGGCAAGATTAACGGCTCGATCTTGTACTTTGCCGATTTTACACAGCCAGCGGAGTAAGCCACTCACATACAGCACGAATAAACTAATGCCGCTAAAAAACCAAGCTAAGCGGCCTGTGGCACTTAAGGCTTCTCCGGTATGTAAAGGCCAGACCCAAGTGCTAAAGGTTTCGCCAGTAGAGAAAGTATTAGGATTTCTCACTTCTTTGATCTGTCCGCTCCAACGGTCTACCCAAACGGTGGTGTAGGGGTGTCGATGATTGACTTCGCAAGCTTGCCTGATATTAATTCTATAAATGCCGGTATCTCCGGCAGGTGTGGTGACGCGTCTAAGTTCAGCTTTAGGAAAGGCGCTTTGAGCTACAAACCATGCAGCGGATAAGCTGGTAGGGTGATTGTTAGGGATGGCAGTGCTGGTAATGGTGCGACCTGTTTCTCCATGTTCCATGCCTGAAGTGCCGACTAGGGTTTCTAGGATGATTGGATAGCTGAGCAATAAACCAGTAAAGGCCAATACTATCAATGGCGGTGCGCTAAACAGACCTATTAAGCGGTGTAAATCAAAAGCTAACCACATCATGCCTGATTGATGGCGCAGTTTAAACGTTTGCGGTAGGGCTTTAAGACCGGGCCACCATAAATACAGTCCAGTGCCACAGGATGTTAATAACAACAGACCTAATAAGCCTACAGTATTCCAACCCAAGCGATCTAGCTTTAATTGGGTATGTAAATCCAGTAGCCAAGTGGTCGCGGTTTGCCCCCAAAAACGACTGGCAACGACTTCACAGGTATAAGGGTTGACCGACACCATGAGTGGGGCATAAAGCTCGAAAAAAGTTTCAGTCGGTTTATCGAACCAAGCAGTCGCCATGCTATGAGTATTGCGTGGCATTTCTAAAGTCCAAGCGCCGTATCGGGTCGGGTGCGCCGCTTGTACTGCGGCCATGATTTTGTCGAGAGATTGAGTGCTGCCTTGAGGTTGTTCAATGATCAATTGTGGATTAAGTAATTCATCCAGTTCTACTCGATACATACTCAGACTGCCAGTAAGCCCCATGAGCGCGAAAAGAAAGCCCACACTGAGTGCAAGATAAAGATGAACCTTAAGCCATGTGGCGCGTTGTATTGATCGTAGTTCGGGAAGTTGCATGATTTAGATGGGGTGAGGTAATTATTTTGGGCTATCAACTTAAGGGCATAGGTATCTACACAAGTTTTTTATCGGTGTGGAAACGATAAAAAAAACACTGTAGGGGCGTATTGCATACGCCCAACATTGAAAGTCTATATGTTATAGGGCTTATTTTATAAGGGCGTATTGCATACGCCCCTACGATCTTCACCACAATGTTATCGTTATTGCGTGGGAACTCTAAAACATAACCTTGGCGACACCTAGCAATTAAAATTGTCAGGTAACCAGCCGTTCGCTATGCAGTCTTTAAAACTCCAGCCGGGCATGGTTTCGGTTTTATAACTCCAAAAGAACCAACCTAGATATTTTTCAAAAGTGAGTAGTTGGGCGGCGGCGTAACCACGAAAGGCAAGGTTAGTCTGGAAATTATCCATGACTTTGCTTGGATAATTAAATGGGCCTTTAGACCAAGCTAATTCACTACGATAATCCATGCCTAAACTCCATTCGCCTACATAAGCTGCATGGTTGAATTCGGTAATGATATCGTTAGCTTCATGTTGCCAATCGATAACGGCATCGCGTATATGATCGTAAATATTAGCATCTTGTTCGGCACGACCAAAGCACTGGTAGCGATGTATGTCTAGGATAATATTCGAATAGGCAGGTTCGCAAAGGAAGTTACTGTATTCTCTAAAGGAACGAAAGCCATCATGAAAAACCACGGCGACCTGCTCTGCTGGACAATATTTTCGAATGCGTAAATAAGCGTCTGTGGTGTATTGCTTTAATAGTGCGGTATCGAGTGTGCTATGAGGTTCGTTTAAAACTTCGATGGCATGTAGGGCAGGGCGATTATTGTAGCGTTCAGATAAGCGTTCAAGTACGTTGAGCGAGTGTTCGATATATTCTGGCTTAGTATGCCATTCACAGATATTCAATATGCCGCCGTTGTCGAAACCATTTTGGCAACCAGGGGCGGCATGTAAATCGAGGACTATCGCTAAGCCAAGGTCTTCAGCCCAATCAAACGCTTGATCAAGTATAGCAAGGCCACCTTCAACATAAGGATGTAAAGAATTACCGTAGCTAGGGTGGTAGGGGTAATCAGGGCCAAAAAGCCAATGACCAATTGGAATTCGCACAGCATTAATGCCGATGCCTGCTAGCCAAGCAAAGTCTTCGCGAGTAATAAAACTTTGCCAATGTTCATGCAATGCGGGAATGGCTTTTGCACCCAGTTCTACGCAGTATGAAGTTTCATCTTCGGCGTTAAGACCGGCAAATAAGCTCGGTGTCATCCATTTTTCTAATACTAGCCAGCCACCAAGGTTAACGCCTCTTAATTTAGTAACTGGCTGATGTGTTTGAAGTGTCATAAAGATTGGGCTTTATAAGGCTATAGTTTTGTGATGAAAAGCAGCAACTTGGGCATGATGGCTGATGGTTAATAAGGCAGCATTTGGCAGCATCTGGCAAATTAATTCAAACATCGCAACTTCATCCTCGATGATTAATGAATCGAACGCTTCTTGTAAGAGCACCCATTTTGGCTTATACAGAAATAGGCGCACTAGGCCTAAACGTTGCTGTTGTTCGGTGGTGAGCGTGCTTTCCCAATTATCAGAGATTTCTAGTTGATCTATTAATTCAGTTAATCCTGTTATTCTTAACGTTTCTTGAATTGATTCCAAGCTGAAAGTTTCGCAGGGCGCTGGATAGCAAATAGTGGCATGTAGCGTACCATCCGGTAAATAAGGTCGAGGTGGCATGAAGAACATGGGTTCGCTATCAGGCAATTCGATGCAGCCTGATCCCCATGGCCAAAGTCCGGCAATGGCTTTAAATAGTCTGGCACATGTAAAGGTGTCGCCAGTAATCAGCACCCGATCACCTAGATTAATTTCGGCATTAACATTGCACAAAATAATTTCGCCATCGAGTTTGGATAGACATAGATTTTTTAAGCGCAGTATAGACTGATCAGGTTTTTCTAATAATATGCGTTGTGGATCAGGACGGGTAATTTCTTGTTCTAAGTCATCGAGTGCTTTAACTAAAGCTAATACACGTTCTACCGATGCTCGCCATTGCGCAATGCCAGCCATATTGTTGACTGGCCATGATATGGCGGTCGATAGTTGTTGAAAGGCTTGTGCCGATTGCATTAAAGCGCCTAAGGTAATGCTACCTAAAATAAATCGTGGCGCAGCGGCTAAGATAGGAAATGCCATCGATAACACAGAGTAGCCTGAGTTAAATAGCAAAATGTTGGCAAAGGCATGACTTTGGCGATTATAAATTTCAGTAATGGAAGAAAAAAGATGATGGAAGCGTCTTTGCTCATTTAGTTCGCCATGAATCAGAGCAATGGCCTGTGAGTTTTCTCTTGCCTTTACAAGACCAAAGCGAAAATTGGCTTCAGCGGATTGCATGACATTGGTTGTTGTTGTTAAGGGCTTTCCTGCCCACCAGCCGAACATAGAGGCGCTGACTGAATAAATAATAGCTATCCAGACTAAATAGCCGTGAAAGGGGATAGTAAAAAGACCTAAATCAATGTTGATGACGCCTGAATGCGCCCAGAGTATTTGTGAAAAACTTATGAACAACAGAGCGCTATAAAATATAGAGTGGCTATATTCTATAGCGACTTCTGTTGAAATGCGTATGTCTTCGGCGATACGGCCATCGGGATTATCGTGCTCTATTGTATGTATATGTAGCAATTGATAATGACGGCCTTTGTGCATCCATCGGCCGATCACTTGCTCTGTTAACCATTCGCGCCAGCTAATTTGTAAGTGCCGTTTAACAATTAAATGTAGATAGGTTATGGCCATGCTGGCAGCAAAAATAAGTATTAGTAGACCTATTTGCTTAAACAGTCCTTGCATTGAGTGCTGTTCTAAGGCATTAAAAAGGTCAGCGCTCCATTCGGTAATGACAACAGCAATACCAATTTGTAATGCGGTGAGGAAAAAAAGAGCGAGTGTTTGGTTGCGGATTAGGCTTTTATTTTCAGAGTTCCAAAAAGGACCTGCTAGGCGTATGAAGTTAATGAAAAATCCGTTTTGAGCTTGCATGAGTGATGCTCCGCACTAAGTTATTCAGGAGTTTAGGTAAGCCTCTAAGATTTGGGCCATTTTTATGGACTAGTATAAGAGGATTCCTATCGCGATGCACGAATGGTTTTCTGCAGGGCAATTTAGTAGTTGTTAATTGTTTCAGTAAGTTCTACCTGATTTAGTCAATCATTTCAATCCAGTTTTTATAACATACTTCCAGTCTTCCTCTTGTCAAGGAGAGTAGGTATCTACACCAGTAAAAATGCATTATTTCTACCAGGAAAATGCTGAATTGAAGTTGCATCGCATCTTTTTCACATTCTGAAAGCGATTGAAATCTAGAGACCGATCGTAATGTAAGGGGTACTGCCATTAACCTAACTATCAATGATACAAGGCGAATTTGTCGCCCCTACAGTTATTCGAATCCTTAGCTGTGGGCAGTGAGGGATTGAGTGTGGTTTTAATTAAGGTAGTGATGTGAAAAGTGCGTTAGTTTTAAATGTCGAGGTGTTTACTACATTTACAACCTTAGTTTCAGCTCTAAAAGATAGTTGCGGGAACTTTTTCAATTTGGGTGCCGAATATCAACATCATTTCATACGATGATTTATGAAACGATGAGTGCTATTAAGTTTGATGGTCTGAATAGGCACTAGCATGTGCTTATGATTAGCATACCAGTAAGTTCTAATTCCTGGGTTAGCAGGAGATTAGAGCTTACTGACTTTTCTGTGATTTAATTGATGGCTAAGTAGGTCATTATTTTAAAGATAATGTTTCTATACGGCCTTTTACTTCGATGTTTAATTTATCTTCTTTAAGCAACCAGCCGATAGCACGTTGCATATCATTTTTACTTATTTCAGTTTCAGTTGTAATTTTTGTTACGCTAGACGATCCGTTTTGATCTAAATAGTGCCAAATTTTACCCGCAGCATCACCGATTGTATTTAACATGTTAAGTCACCTTTATGAAAATAAACTAAATAGTTATGTGTTTTTAGGCTGAAGATCAGGTAGTACTATGTTTAATTCTAGTGTTTCTTGATCTTCATCTTGCTCAAAGCTAACAGAAATTGCATCTTGACCTACATTAATATACTTTCGTATCACTTCCAATAATTCTTTTTGCATCTGGGGGAGATAAGAAGGTTGATTACGTGAAGAGCGTTCATGAGCAACAAGAATTTGTAGGCGTTCTTTTGCTAATGATGCCGTGCTTTCCTTAGATATTTTAAAATAGTCCAGTAAGCTCATTATTTACCCCCGAATAGTTTCCTAAAGAAGCCTTTATCTTCATCGATAAAGCGATGTGGCCTATCTTCACCTAAATAGCGATCAACAATATCAGCATAGGCTTGGCCAGCATCGCTTTTTTCGTCGAGAATAACCGGCATGCCTGAGTTTGATGCGTTGAGTACCGATTTAGATTCTGGAATTACACCCAATAAATGCAGGGATAAAATGTCTTGTACGTCTTCAACGCTAAGCATTTCACCTAGTTTTACGCGGTCTGGTGAGTAGCGTGAAAGTAGTAAATACTCTTTAATGGGTTCTTCGTTTAGTTCTGCTCTACGTGATTTGCTAGATAAAATGCCGAGCATTCTATCGGAGTCTCGTACTGAAGACACTTCAGGATTGGTGACTATAAAGGCATCGTCAGCATAATACATAGCTAGATGAGCGCCTTTTTCAATACCTGCTGGAGAATCACAGACTATATATTTAAATTCTTTTTTTAGCTCGTCCAAAATTTTCCCTACACCTTCTTGGCTCAGTGCGTCTTTGTCTCGAGTTTGAGATGCAGGCAAAATATAAAGTTGATTGCAGTTCTTGTCGCGAATTAAGGCTTGGTTGAGTGTAGCTTCGCCGTTAATGACATTGACAAAGTCATAAACTACGCGGCGTTCACAGCCCATAATGAGGTCGAGATTGCGTAAGCCTACATCAAAATCTATAACGGCTGTTTTATGGCCTTTTTTTGCAAGCCCCATGGCAATGGCGGCACTTGTTGTTGTTTTGCCAACGCCGCCTTTGCCTGATGTTACTACTATGATTCTTGCCACAATGGTTCCTCTAGTTAGTGGTGTTGTAAAAGGTCTTGAATGATTAATGCTTGGTTTTGTAAATAGATTTGAACGGGTTTGTTACGTATGGATGCATCTATATCTTCGCTGACTTTATAATTCCCTGCAACAGAGATGAGTTCGGCTTGTAAATCAAAACAAAAGATGCGGGCATCTTTGTTGCCTTGGATTCCTGCTGAAGCTCGGCCTCTTAGGGTGTTGTAAACATGGATATTGCCTTCAGCCATGATTTCTGCGCCAGAACTTACTTGAGACATAATGATTAAGTCACCGGTTGCGTATATTCGTTGTCCTGAGCGGATAGGCTGAGTTATCAGCATAGTTGATGTGTCGCGGGTTTCTATTTCGGGTGTTGGGACAGGTGCTTGTTGCTTCTGGGGTTCGTCGGTAATTGCTGCGCTATTAACAGAGTAGACGGGGATGAGTAGTTCCAAAGCCTGTTTATTTTGTTGTGCGTTTCCGCCGCGAATACCTATAGGTAATAAGCCCGCTTTTTTAATAACAGCGGTTAGTTCCGCTATATCAATAACACAATTAAGTTTGTTGGATGCTTGTAAGTCAATAACGACAGGTAGGTTTTTAAAAAAATCAGGAGCTAAGCTTGCTTTCTCTATGAGTTGTTGCTCTATAGTAATTAGGTCGTCACCCGATAAGGCAAGGACGGGTACGGAAAAATTACTACTTTTAAATTCTAGGGCAGGCGTGGAATTAGGTTTTTTTTTAGAATTTGTTGACATCCATTGGCTCTCTTGGTCACATTTTGGTTGATTCTAACATTACGATTAGAAAAAATCATCTCGGATGTTAAAGGTGGGTTTTCTGAGCCTTAAGTAAATGGTTTTATGTATCTCAGGGTTATAGGTATCTACACAATTAATGATCCCTGTTGGGCATAAGTATCTACACAAATAATTGTTAGCATTCCCACGCGCGAACGATAACATTGTGGTGAAGATCGTAGGGGGCGTATTGCATACGCCCTTATAAAATAAGCTCTATAACATTGGACTTTCAATGTTGGGCGTATGCAATACGCCCCTACGGTGTTTTTTTATCGTTTCCACGCCGATAAGATACTTGTGTAGATACCTATGGTCTTAGGAAGGGCGTGTTAATGCTTTGATAGTTCTGGTGAGGTATTGCGTATTTTGTCTAGACTAAAGCCCATAAAAAAGGCCGCTTTCTAATGAGAGCGGCCTTTTTATGTTCATAATAAGTAATTAGAATTACCGACCATGAAACAGCGGTTTAACGTTTAGAGTATTGTGGACGTTTTCTAGCTTTATGTAAGCCAACTTTTTTACGTTCAACGATACGCGAGTCACGTGTAACAAAACCTGCTTTTCTAAGGGCTGGACGTAAGTTTTCGTCATATTCCATTAGAGCACGTGTTAAGCCGTGACGAATAGCGCCTGCTTGGCCGGAAGGGCCGCCGCCTTTAACTATCACATTAATGTCGAATTTACCTTCTAGTTCAACACAACCCAATGGTTGGCAAGAAACCATTTGGTCAGTTTTACGACCGAAATAGTCTTCTAGGGTTTTCTTGTTAATAGTGATTATACCTGTGCCGGTTGTTGCGTAAACGCGTGCAATTGCACTTTTACGACGACCTGTTCCGTAATACTGAGCTGCTGCCATGGTCTACTCGCTTATAATTCTAAAACTTTTGGCTGTTGGGCCTGGTGATCGTGTTCAGGACCTGCATAGACTTTCAATTTCTTGAACATTGCACGACCTAATGGGTTGTTTGGCAGCATACCTTTAACAGCGGTATTAAGAATGCGATCTGGGAACGTCTGTCTTAATTTTCCGAGTGTTACGGTTTTTAAGTTGCCTATATAACCTGTGTGATGTTGATATAATTTATTTTTTTCTTTATTGCCGGTAACGCCAATTTTTTCAGCATTAACAACAATAATGTAATCACCGGTATCAACATGCGGTGTGTATTCTGGTTTATGTTTGCCGCGAAGACGACGTGCAATCTCAGAAGCAAGGCGACCCAGCGTCTTCCCATCTGCATCAACTACATACCAATCGCGTTTAACTTCTTCTGTTTTTGC